>Ga0247834_1002063_pt1 | contig 31683 bp, 41 predicted proteins | sample LaCruzMarch2015__8_FD_187118 | JGI IMG/M metagenome (GOLD analysis project Ga0247834, IMG submission 187118) | Freshwater microbial communities from meromictic Lake La Cruz, Castile-La Mancha, Spain - LaCruzMarch2015_12m | ecosystem: Environmental > Aquatic > Freshwater > Lake | place: Spain... | reverse complement strand
TCAGCCCAACTGCCTGCTCTTGGAGGTATTTCATGGCCATAGCCAGGCTGGGGATGGGTACATTCAGCTCCTTGTATAGTTCACTCATGCCCTCTACTCCCGGCGGGTGGGTGAACGTTGGGCGATCTGCAGCAGCGGCATAGATCGCCAAGCGCAGGAAATGCCAGCAGTCACGCCAGCATGCTTCAGCCCGATTTTCTGGATAGAGGGCCCCACCGATTTCAATCAGTTCAGGGTTCTCCGTCAGTAATCTGCTTTTTGCTGCCTCCACGATAAGATCCGCATTCTCTTGAAGTGTTAGCAATGGTTGTGCGTCCATGGATGAAAAAGTACAGATTTCTTCCAGCTCTATGTGGCTCAAGTGCCTCCTATCGTCGTCTGCGCTTTTGAAGATCTCACGAAGCTGGGTTGGCAGAGAAGAATCATATGGCAAGCCGAGAATTCGTGAATTTGCGATTAGACGAAGCAGTTCTTTCTTCATGGTCTCTCCATCTTGATCCTTTGATGATTTATTCAGTTGTTGATGACAGGCTCTTCATGACCTCGCTTCCTAGTGCTGCCGCCAGGATGGGTGAGGCCACAAGGTTCCCATGCCTTTCGTAGTAAACAGACCAGACAGCACCACTGGCGATTCCTGGACAGTTTCTTGTAAGCGATTTCGCTAATTCAGGTTCAAGTCCAAGAGACTGCAGCAGAATCTGGCAATCCTCTCGACTGTTAACTTGAGCACGCCGGATTGCAGAGCCAACTATCCACGTCAGTTTTGCTTTTTCGATTGGTCCAGTTGAGTTGTCACAGGCGATCAGAAGGTTGGTAGGTGTATTGACTGTTTGATTGTATTCTGTATTCCACATTTCGATAACATCGGGATGTAGATTTATGCGCAGACTAGGCTGACTCTCGTCAATCACAATGTCATCTTGTCCGTAATGAGTAGTTAGCAATTCCAAGAGTTGTTGAAATGAATCAGACATTGTGATTCTGCCGAATTTAACTTGCCATCATTGCTTTCACTCAGAAGCTCTGAGTGTGCAGATGTTGAGATTAATACAAAAGTCTAGCTTGGCTACAGCTTCCATTTGCTGTTTGTTCCGACTGCATTTTCCTAGCCGTTTGCTTGTCCACCGGGCTTAGTTCCCTCCAGTGCTGAGCATTGCCACAGCGATCCAGAGAATCAGGCCCGTAACGACGAACCCACCGGCTGCCACGGTGTTCTGCCAAAGCTTGCGTGCCCAGGGTGCCGGGGCATCGGCCAGCCAGGCCGGTCGTTGGGCAAACCCGTTCTGCCAGTCCAGCTTCACTGGCGCTCGCTTAGCCATGGTGTCCCGCCAGTAGGCGCCATAGCGGGGGGCCTGCTGGTTGAAAGGCATGGTTCCCAAGGGCCGGCCTGGCAGAACCCTTGATCGTTGGTAGGGAACAGTGTCGTAACCAAACAGACCCAGGTATTCCTCGGACTCCAGGAGCTCATCCACCATGGCAGCCAGGCCCCGTTGGGCGATCAGAATGGAGTAGGCCATGCATTCCCGATCACCATGGACTGGGCGGCCCAGGACACGCCCGACAATCTGCTCAACGATCCGGTAGTTGCTGTTGCAGCGGTAGAAGCCATCGCGAAACTTTCTGGACAGCAGAAGCCCCCGGATGAAATCGCGCATGGTGATCTGGCCAGCCCTGAGCTGTGACTCAAGCTCCGCTTCCCTATCGACTTTGAACGCATGAAAAAATATCTGGCGATAGGCCTGGGCCACCTGGATGTCCAGGTCGTCCCGATCGCTGGTGCCTGTGGTACTGCGTGTGGCAGTTTGGGATTGGCGGCTGCCTTCTTCACCTGGGATGGAAAAGCTTTCTACCCGCGCGTTCATGCTCAACAAGGGGACTTTGAGCAGTGGCAGGGCCATGGATGATGTTCATTCAGGTATAAATCTTCCGTCACTTCACACAGCTTTCCTGGCCTGGATGGCAGAAACGTCATCAAGCTTTATCTTCAGCAATATGATTTGCCATTAGGCGTGAAAGTTCCAGTTTTTGACAAAAAAAGGGCCCCTGATGGGGCCCCTGGCTGCCGAACGGCTATCTGGTTCCCCGAGGGGTTCAGACGAGGGCGTTGATGGCGTAGTCGATGTAGTTGTTGGCGACAGCACCTGCTTCGCCAGAGACACCGTGGTTGGCCTTGATGTACTTCAGGGCTTCCACGTACCAGGAGGGGGAGAGCTCGAAGGCACGGTTGATCTCATCGAGGCCGGCGATCAGGTACTCGTCGAGGGGGCCGGTGCCACCGGCGACCAGGGAGTAGGTGATGTGCCGGAGGTAGTAACCGATGTCACGGGAGCACTTGGCCTTGCCTTCCGGGGTGGAGGCGTAGTTGGGGCCCTGCTGCTGGGTGGTGTAGGGGAACTTGTTGTAGACGGCCTGGGCGGCGCCGTTCACGAGCTGGTCAGCTTTGGCGGTGAGGGCCTTGGCGGCTTCCAGCGAGGTCTTGGCTCGCTCATAGCGGCCGAAGGCGGCATTGAGCTCGGTGTTGCTGAGGAAGCGACCCTGGGAGTCGGCGGCGGCAACGGCCTCGGTGAGTGGAGTCTTCGACATGGTGAAAGGAGAAGAAGGGGAACCGAAGGAAAAGAGGATCAGCCGACTGCGGCGGCAGCGCGATCGAAGTAGGTGCCGATCTCAGACACCAGAGCGGAGCAGTCACCGGGGGTGATGCCGTTGCGGCTGTTGACCAGGGCGAGGGCGGCGTCCTTCATCTTGCGGACACCTTCAGCCACCGAAGCGCCGGGGACGCCGAGGGCGAGATAGGTTTCGCGGAGGCCGTTGAGGCAGCGGTCTTCCAGGACGGAAGCGTCGCCGGTGAAGACGGCATAGGTGACGTAGCGGAGGATGATCTCCATGTCACGCAGGCAGGCCGCCATCCGACGTTGCGTATAGGCGTTGCCACCGGGTGCGATCAGGGCAGGCTGCTGGGCGAAGAGTTCGCGGGCAGCGTTGGTGACGAGGCTGGAGGCGTTGGAGGTGATCCGGTTGACGGCATCCAGACGCTTGTTGCTGTCGGCAACTACGGACGCCAGGGCATCGATCTGGGATGAGCTGAGGAATTCGCCGCGGGCATCAGCCTGGGCAACGACCTTGGTGAAGGCGTCGAACATGTCTTAAAAGCTCCTTTTTTCGGATTGGGCCGAGCTTGGGTGAACGATGGAGCAGGTCTTGGTGTATTTACTGTGCCAGTGCTGCTTGGTCCGTCATTGGACTGAACAGAGCTGCCATGTCAGTAAGACCAAACTCGACCTGCCTATTTTTGTACCTGGCCGTGCCGTTCCGATCCAGGCGTAACAAACGGTCATTGATAGACAGGAGCATTGCGTTGCAGTTGGTTGCGAGGGCACACCAGGTAGATGAACATTTGTGTTGAACCAGGGAGTGGTCACTTTGCATGGTTTTCAAAGGATTCGGACCCGGATCTGTGGAAAGCCTCGCTGCCAGCCGTTCCCCCTTGATCCGGGTGCCCCAACCATGGCCAGGAGGCTGGTTGAGGCTAAAAATGCAAGAAATCTGCTCAGCAGAAAGGCAAGGTAAATCGAGTCTCTCGACGGTCAGTTGTTGCCGCGTTTCTTGGATTGGCGAGCGGCTGGGGCTACCGACGATGCGTCACCACCGCTCACGCTCACACTGGTCACCTTGCCGCCCAGTCGGTTGACAAGGCGCAAGGGGTCATTCATGCGGGTGTAAGGAACCCGCATGAGGCAATCTGAGCTGCGGACAGAGTCGTTGTTGACAAGGCCGGTGACCTTGATGGTGACCTGCCGTTTGCCAATTAAACTGCTTCCCCGGGTGGCAGCAGAAACTTTCATGATTAAAAGTGAGGATCTGTTCAGAAATGAGCTAATTGACAGGTGTAAGGCTGGCGATACGCCCCCCCTCTCTGTGGATCTGTTGATTGTATTCAAGCAGCTTGTCGAAGGGGATGAAGCGTACGCGATTGCTGCGTTTGTGCAGGCGATAGTTGTTGAAACCTGTGATCTCAACGCGATAGGTGCGTCCCTGCTCGCCAGCGCCCGTCCCCATGCGGGTGATACCATCCACTTCCACACTACGGAATCCTGATCCCTTGGCATTCGGGCTCACCACTGGGATGGCGGCGCCTTTGTGTACGGCAGGATTCAGACGGGACTGGTTCTTGGCCAGATCACCCTTGATGGAAGCGGCCACCCCACGGGTGAGTTGGAGGAGGTAGGAGAACTGCAGGCCTTGCTGGCCGATGGAGTAATCCCAGCCGTGCAGGAAGGGGACCTGATCTTCGCCGAAACGATCCTGATACTCGGCACTGTCGAGGTAGGAATCAATCTCGGCGTCGAAGCCCTGCTCCTGGAGGATGGTGAAATGGTGGAGCATTTCCTCCTTGGTTTGGGGTGCACGACCGAGGAGGTGTTTGAAATTCAGTTCGATGAAGCGATAAGGGTTGGTGCTTTCAAAGAAGCGCTGCCGATAGAGGCCGCTCTTGGCGACCTGCCGAACGAATTCACGAACACTCAGGCATCCGCGGCGGAATAGGGATTCGAGCCCTTCAAGACGCTCACTGCTCAAGAGGTATTGATGACCGAGAACTTGCTGATAGACAGACCGGGTCAGGCTGGCTTTGTCATCCTCAGTGGCGTTCAACCAATCTTGCTGGTTTCTGGAGTTTGTAAACCGATTGATGCCCAGATAGGCTGCGTTGACGAGAGTCATGGGCTTGCGGGCTGAAGGAGGGAGAGAGCAGCATCTTGTTGGAAGGTACAGCGCTCTTGCAAGACCTACCCTGAAGACGAACGGCTGCCCTTGAATCCTATGGGCCTCTTTCAGTTGTTTACGGCCATCTTCCGAATCGTTACATGATCAAGGTCTGGCGTGCTTCTCGAACCCCGATACGATCCGGCCAGCGCAGTGCCCCAACCGGCCGATGACGTTGCCTCCGTCGACTCCTCCCTGGCCCCAACAGCTCAGCGAGCAACTCCAGTCCCTCAGCCAGCTCAGCGAAACGCTCACCTTGCGGCTTCTGGAGCTGGAGGAGCGGCTGGCGGGTTGCGAAGCCCTGGTCCACCGTCTCGACGGAGTCTCCGCTTCGGCGGTGGATGGTTCCGCCGTGGCAATGGACCTTCTCGAGCAGACCGAACTGAGGATTGGCAGGCTCGAGGCTCTGCTGGCGCGGGATTCGGCGTTGTTCCAGACCAGCGGAGCTGCCCCGCCCCGCCTCCAGGTTCTTCACGCCCAGCCGGTGCCGAGCCCTGATTCGTCTTCTGTAGCGGCTTCCTCTCCAGCCCAGCCCCAGCTGGCCTTCGGCGAGGATCCGTTCCCTGAGGAGGCGGAGCAGCCCTTCATGGATGAGCTGACTGCCTGAATGCAAGCGGTGGCAGCGCCATGGAGGCTGGTTTGGGATCAGCCGCCAGCAGCGCCGGTGCTCAACATCGCGCCGGCCGTGGTCAGCAGGATCCGCACCAGCTCCAGGGTGCCGACGGCAGCCAGGGCCAGCCAGGCGGTTTGGGCGAGCCTGGGGGGCTTCCCTCCGACCCAGGCCGAAGACATCTGCCCCCCGCTGAAGTTGACACCGCCCCCACTGAACGGGTTGGCGGGTGCCCGTTGGGCGCTGATGTCACGCCAGTAGGTGCCGTAGCGGGGGGCCTTTTGGTTGAACGGCAGCTCCCCACCGGCTCTGCCGGCGAGGACCCGGGACCGTTGATAGGGCACCTCGTCTTCCCCGAAGGTGTTGCGGTACTCCTCGGAGTTGAGCAGGTTGTCGACGAAGCCTTCCAGCCCACGGTCGGCAATCAGAATCGAGAGGGCAATGCGTTCCCCCTCGCCATGGACGGACCGCCCAAGAACCCTGCCCACGATCTGCTCAACAATCGCATAATTGCTGTTGCAACGATAAAAATCCCGACGAAACTTTCCAGAAAGCAACAACCCGCGGATGAACTGCTTGGTGGTGATGATTCCACGGCGAAGCCTCGACTCCAGCACGGGCTCACGGTCCACCTTGAAGGCATGGAAGAAGATCTGGCGATAGGCACGCTCGATCAGCTCATCCATCGCCTGAGGGCTGCGGGTTGCCCCCTCAGGGGAACGGCGAGGCTCCTCCTCACTTCCAATCAGGAAGCTCTTGACCCGAGCGTTCTGGGTGATCGGAGCAGTTTCCAGCAGGGGCAATCCCATCGCTCATCGGTACAAGGGCGATGAATGTAAGCCGCCTGCTTGAGCACAAACGCTCAGGCTCCCAAGCCATCACACTCCTTCACGACCCAGGCCTTCATGGGGATGGATGGCAGGCTGCCGCCCACGCTCAGTCAGGGAACCAGTCGGGGGGGATGTCCTGGCTGAAATCATCGGTTCTCTGGAAGGCGAAGGGTCCGGCCAGCGATCCCCACAGCTGCGCATGGCTGACGGGATCATGGCCGCGGTCGATCGTGCGCATGCCCGCGCCATCCAGCTCGAAGCTGCTCACCAGGTAGGCGGTTGCCCCTTTGCGCTCCACCAGGCAACGGCATCCCGGCTCGACCTCGCCCACGAAGCCATCGCCCTCCTCCCGCACCACATAGGAGCAACCCTCCAGCGGTCGCAGGTCTTTGGCTTCGAGCTGGGCCATGCGTTCCAGATCCGCCGACGCTCCCCAGAAGCGGCGCTCGCCCTCGATGGCCTGGTTGTGGATCCGCAGGGTTTCACCCTCCTGCACGGCCCTCAGCACCCGAATCCGATAGGGCTCAGCGGGCGCGAAGGCGTAGGCCTGCTCCAGCAGCAGCGACCCCGGAGCCAGCTGGGGCAAGGGCCGGAAACGCACCAGGATGTGGGCGTAGAGGGGCGGATTGTCGAAGGCCTGGTCCTGGTTGCTGAAGCCGGCGCTCAACATCCGCACCAGTCGCTGCAGGGAGCTGGTCATCCGGAAATCCTATGGGGTGGCTCAAAGGCGAAGCAGCCGGAGCCGGAACTCGGCCACCTGGTGGATCAGTTCCGGTGAACTTTCAGCAAAGGGATGGTGGCCGAGCTGACCGACGATCAACTCCAGCTTCTGGGAACGGCTGAGGCCGTGGTCGGGATTCTCCAGGCTGTGCTGCCGCCAGGCCTCATCGAACACAATGCCGAAGCTGTCGGCATTGTTGAAAAGCTGGTTGGGATTGCGCTCGGGGGGAGTTCGCATGCAGCAAGGGGAACAAGGGAGTTGTCTTGTTCGAGGTCAGGATGCCAGGACCCAGATTTGAACTGGGGACACGGCGATTTTCAGTCGCCTGCTCTACCAACTGAGCTATCCCGGCTTGCCACGGTTGTAGCAACCACGGATCTTAGATCACGGCCCGGGGCCGGGGTGCGGGCCAGGCAGAGCAGCCCCGCCACGGCAAAGCCTCCTTGCCGCAGGGCGATGGCGGCGGCGGCGGCCGTTGCTCCGGTCGTGAGGATGTCGTCCACCAGCAGCACCGGACGCAGGCGCCTCTGCCGGGTCTCGCCAGCGCTGGTGGCAGGGTCGCAGACAAAGGCATCGGCTTGATTGAGGGTCCGCAGGGTTCGGTTCAGATGGTGCTGGCCCAGGGTGGGGCGCCGTCGCCGCAGCGGTTGAATCACGGGCAGGGCCAACCCCTGGCAGATCAGCCCTGGCAGGGGATTCGATCCCCGTTGCTTCCAGCTGGGGATCGACACCAGCACGGCACCAGCCAGCAGCGGGGCCGGCAGCGTTGAACGCAGGCCCTTGGCCAGGCCCTGCAGGGTGGCCGGCTGGGGATTGCGGCGCTGCCCCAGCAACACCTGCCGCAGGCCCCCCTGGTACCAGCCCAGGCTCCACCAGGGCAGGGGCGCTTGTCCCTGCAGCCCGCCCTCCGGCAGCTCCAGTCGTTCCCGGCAGGGGCCACAGAGCGGCTGGTCACGGCCTGCGTCGTGGGCCTTGCCGCAGACCGCGCAGCAGGGCTGGGTAAGCAGCTCCAGGCATCCCTGGAGCAGGGCGTGGAACATGGGCAGGGCCTCCGGCAGCGCAGCGGCGTGACCCGTTCAGGGTTCCCCCCTCTGGCTGGTCTGGCCCAGGCCGATGCACCTGGGATGCACTCAGCACTCAGGGACGGGGCAGGGCCCGCAGCATCGCCACCAGGGTGCGGTGCGCGTCGTCGCTGTCGGTGAGGGTGTGATCGAAGGGGATCGCCACGGTGCTGCCGTCGACCTCCAGTTCCATCGCCTCGGCGCCCACCTCCAGCAGGCGGGCCGACTGGGCCGTTGCCACCCCGCCGTAGTGGCGCGCGTAGAAGAGCACGGCCTCACCGTGGTCGTTGTTCATGTGCAGGCAGATCCTGGCGCTGACAGCGGGGGTGAGGGGATCGGCGGCCATGGGGTGGTGGGTGTTGATGCCGCTGATTCTGACGCCGCTCTGGCTGGCCGCGCCGGAATCAGCCCACCGCGAACCGTTGCCACAGCAGCAGAGCCAGCCGGATTCCACTGAAGGCCACGAATCCCGCCAGAACCACGAACAGGCCCATCGATGCCACGGCTCGGATGCGTTCGTTCATGGTGGGAACCTTGATCAGGGTCGGAACCCCGCCATCCTCGGCCCTGCCGTGCATCCTGCGCGGCATCACCCCAGGCCCCGCAAAGCCAGCTTCGCCGTGCCCAGGGCGGAAGAGAGCCCGGGGCGGTTCAGCACCGGCACGCCCAGGGCCCGCTGCCGCAACTGGCGCCACTGGGGATTGCGCGCCCCACCGCCCAGGCTGATCACCCGCTCAATCGGCGGAGCGCCCAAGGAGTTCAGCCGCTGCCAGCCCTTCGCTTCGATCCTGGCCAGTCCCTCCAGCAACCCCTGCAGGTAACGGGCATCGCTGACCGGCCGCGGGCCGAGGATCGGCTCCAGGTCGGGGTCATCGACGGGGAAGCGTTCGCCTCGCCCCGGGAGTGGGAGCAGCATCAGCCCGCTGGGACGGGTGAGATCGATCTGGCGGCTCAGGGCCTCCAGCTGGGGATCACTGAAGAAGCGACGCAGCACGCCGCCCCCTGCATTGGAGGCTCCACCCACCAGCCAGCGGCCGGCCAAGCGATGGCAGCTCACCCCCGGGGCCTCAATCGGCCCGGCAACGAATTGCTTCAACACAAGCGTGGTGCCGAGAACGGCGACCCCGTCTCCAGCCTGGGGCTCAGCGGCCAGCACGGCGGCATTCGCGTCGGTGGTGCCTGCCACCACCTGGCAATCCAGGGGCAGAGCCAGGGCCGACGCAGCCACGTCGCCCAGGGGGCCGAGGCAGGTGCCGCTGGGCACGATCCGCGGCAGGGCAGCACTCCAGAGTTGCTCGCTGATGGAGCCCAGCCAGGCTCCGCTCTGCAGATCCCAGCCCAGGCGAAGGTTGTTGCCTTCCTCGCCCCAGGGCCATTGGCCGAGCAGCCAGCCCATCAGCCAGTCGGCCTGGTGGCGCAGCAGGCAGGGGCCGCTCCGATGTTGGCCGAGCAGCCGCAGCGCCCGGGCCAGGCTGCTGCTGGCACCGGCAGCCAGGCAGCCCGCGGGCACCAGGGCCCTCACGGCGTCGGCCTGCTCAGGGCAGGCGATGGCATAGGGCAGGGCGTCGCCCAAGGGGATGCCATCGGGCCGGCAGAGCAGCAGCGTTCCGGAGGTGCCATCCAGGCTGATCGCCCCTACCCGCCGGCGAAGCCGGGCGGGTAGGGCAGCCACCAGGGCCTTGAGGCCGATCAGCCAGCCCGATGGATCGGCAAAGGGGGAGGGATAGGGGGCGGCTTGCTCGCCCCCGTCCACCTGCTCCCCATTGGAATCGACCAGGGCCAGCCTCAGCCCACTGGTGCCGAAGTCGACCCCCAGGGCCAGCCGATCTGCATCGGATCTCAACGGGTTTTTGGGCCCCGGCCAGGGGGAGACGGCGAGTTGGCCTGACTCAGGCCGCGCTGCCGGCAGCGGTGCGCTCGGCGGTGACCTGCCGCAGCATCGTGGCCGTGGCCTCCACGTTCTCCCAGGGCAGATTCAGGTCGCTTCTGCCGAAATGGCCGTAGGCGGCCACGTCCTGGTAGAAGCGCCCACCGCGCTCCTTGGGGAGCGTGCGCAGGCCAAAGCTCTCGATGATCGCGCCGGGGCGCAGGTCGAAGTGCTCCTGCACCAGGGCGGTCAGGTCGTCGTCGGCGAGCTTGCCGGTGCCAAAGGTCTGCACCAGGATGCTGACCGGCCGGGCAACGCCGATGGCGTAGCTCAACTGCACCTCAACGCGCTGGGCCAGGCCAGCCGCCACCAGGCTCTTGGCGACGTGGCGGGCGGCGTAGGCGGCCGAGCGATCCACCTTGGTGGGATCCTTGCCGGAGAAGGCACCACCACCGTGGCGGGCTGTGCCGCCATAGGTGTCGACAATGATCTTGCGGCCGGTCAGACCGGCATCTCCCTGGGGGCCCCCCACCACGAACTTGCCGGTGGGATTGACCAGAAAACGGGTGCTGGCGCGATCCGGCCGGATCGTCAGATCCGCAGTGGCCGGCTCCACGACGTGAACCCAGAGGTCGTCGGAAATCCGCTGACGGATGCCGGCTTCGTCACTGATGCCATCAATCTCAGCTACATGCTGGGTGGAGATCAGCAGGGTGTCGATCGCCACGGGTTGCTCGTTTTCATACACCACACTCACCTGGGTTTTGCCATCGGGCAGGAGATAGGCAAGGGTGCCATTGTGGCGGACCTCAGCAAGCTTGCGGGCCAGCCGGTGGGCCAGGCTGATCGGCAGCGGCATCAGCTCGGGCGTTTCGTTGCAGGCGAAGCCGAACATGATGCCCTGGTCGCCGGCCCCCACCTTGTCGAGCGGATCGCCGTCATGATCGTCGGCCTCATCCACACCCTGGGCGATGTCGGGGGATTGCTGATCCATGGCCACCAGCACGGCGCAACTGTGGGCATCGAAGCCTCCGGCCCGGGCGCCGCTGTAGCCGATCTCCTCGATCACCCCCCGTGCCAGGGTGGTGAAGTCCACCTTGGCGGTGGTGCTCACTTCGCCGGTGAGCAGGCAAAGCCCGGTGTTCACGACGGATTCACAGGCGACCCTGCTGAGCGGATCAACAGTGAGAATCGCATCAAGCACGGCATCACTGATCTGATCACAGATCTTGTCGGGGTGGCCTTCGGTCACCGATTCAGACGTGAAGACGTAGCGGCCCATTGCTGAACGTGCATTGGTGTGGGGGGAGCCTATCTCCAATGGGTCCTGGCGGACGGGATGATTTTGGAGCCCGGATCGCTGAGCCCTCAGAGCACCGTGAGCTCCGACCAGTGATCGATCAGGGGGTGGCCAGCGGCGAGGACCGGTTTGGCCGCCCAGCCGGCGGTGTAGCCCAGGGCATGGGCAATCCCCGCAGCGACCGCCATGGCCAGATCGCTGTCGGCATCGCCGATCAGGGCGCTGGCGCCAGGCTCGACCCCCAGCTCGCGGCAGAAACAATGGACGGCGCCGGGATCCGGCTTGGCCGGGCGGTGATCGGCGCTCCAGATGCCGCGGATGTGGTGCCGGAGGCCATGGAACGCCAGAAAATGCTCGATGCCCTGGGTCTGGTCGTTGCTGATCACCCCGAGGATGACGCCGGCCTGATCAAGCTCCGCCAACAGGCGGGCCAGCCCGGCGGTGGTGGGCGCAGCGGGCCGTCGGGTTACCAGGCCGCCGGCGGAGCCGGATGGCTGGTCGGTGGCGCTGAACACCGCCTCGCTGAGGGCGAGGGCTTCGGGCCAGCCGAGCCCGACCTGGCAGAAGGCGGTGGCGGTGGCCAGCAGGTTGTGGGCGCGGCTGGCCACCGCCGTGATACCGGCGGGATCGAGCCGCCCGCCATGAAGGCCATAGGCCCGATGGAGCAGATCCCGCAGGGTGGCGCGCCGTTCGCTGCTCACCCTGGCCAGACAGGCCGCCACCCTGGCTTCCGTAAGGGTGGTGAGGGCGGGTTCGCTGTTGCTGAGGGTGCCGTCCTTGTCGAACAGGACGGCCTCCGCCCGGCCAAGTGGTTCGCCGCGCAGGGCCAGGATGGCCATCGGTGCACCCGTGGGCAAGGGGTCGGTGGTTCGGGAATGGGTGAGGGTCAGTCGACGGTGACGCCCATCGGCTCGGTTTCGGCCTGCTCCAGCAACATCTGCTTGTAGCGGGCAGCCATCTCCTCGGCCTTGTCGAACACCTTCTGGGGATCGGTGAGCATGTCACCGGGTTCGGGTTCGAGGGCCTTGGTGGAGAGGGAGATCCGGCCTCGCTCGGCGTCGAGGTCGATGATCATCACCTTCATCTGATCGTTCACATTGAGCACCGTGTGGGGCGTTTCGATGTGTTCGTGGCTGATCTCGGAGATGTGCAGCAGGCCGCTGACACCGCCGATGTCAATGAAGGCGCCGTAGGGCTTGATGCCCCGGACGGTGCCGATCACCACCTCGCCCACCTCCAGCCGGTTCATCTTGCGCTCCACCAGGGCGCGGCGATGGCTGAGCACCAGGCGGTTGCGCTCCTCGTCCACCTCCAGAAACTTCAGGGGCAGGAAGTCGGCGACCAGATCCTCCTTGGGCTTGCGGGTGCTGATGTGGCTGCCGGGGATGAAGCCACGCAGACCCTCCACCCGCACCAGGGCGCCGCCCCGGTTGGTGGCAAACACTTCGCTGTAGATCGTGGCGTCTTCCTTCTGGAGCTGGCGCACCCGCTCCCAGGCCCGCTGGTATTCGATGCGCCGGATCGAGAGGGTGAGCTGGCCGTCTTCGTTTTCTTCGCTGAGGATGAAGAACTCGCGGATCTCGCCGGGCTCCAGCACATCGCTGAGGTTCTCGACCCTGTTGATCGACACCTCCTGCAGGGGCATGAAGGCGGCGGTCTTGGCGCCGATGTCGATCATGGCCCCCTTGGGCTCCATGGCGAACACCGTGCCGTTCACCACGTCGCCGGGTTTGAAGTTGTAGTCGTACTTGCTGAGCAGGGAGGCGAACTCTTCCAGCGTGAAGCCGGCGTTCTCGAAATCCCTGGAGACGGCACGGCTGGCCGGATCATCTGCGGTCGGAACCTCTTCCAGGATGTCGAGGTCGAAATCAGCCGCCGGTTCGTCGGCGAGATCCAGTTCGGCCTCGGTGCTGCTGATCTCGGAAGGGGTCACGGTCATGAAGGGATGGCGGTCTGCCACAGGCAGAACGAGGGAGAGGTGCATCTGCCCGCCGACAGAACGCACCCAATCCCCGATCATACAAAAGCCTCAGCGCACAACGGCCAGGGTGGCTGCGGAGCCGTCGCCGCGCTGGCGGGAGCTGCGGCGGCTGAGGCCTTCGAGGGTGGCCACGAAGTCGTTGATGCCCTGGAACTGGCGGTAGACCGAGGCAAAACGCACGTAGGCCACCTCGCTCATCTCGCTGAGCTGGAGCAGCACAAGCTCACCGATTTCGCTGCTGCTCACCTCACGGCCGCTGCGCTGCTGGAGTTGCAGTTCGATCTCATCGACGACCATCTGCAGCCGGGCGGGTTCCAGACCCGTTTTTTCGCAGGCCCTCAGCAAGCCGTGCAGCAACTTGGAGCGATTGAACAGCTCGCGCACCCCGTTCCGTTTGACCACGGTGATCGGCACCGTTTCCACCCGTTCGTAGGTGGTGAAGCGAAAATCGCAGTTCAGGCATTCGCGCCGCCGCCGCACACTTTTGCCAGCTTCGGCGGCGCGGGATTCCAGCACCCGGCTGTCGGTGTGTTGGCAGGAGGGACATTGCATCCCACAGACACCCAAACGGTTGCAATCAAGTGTAAACAGTAACTCTTCAAATGAGAAGGGTTCCGCTGCCGCCGTTCTGGAACGGTCGATCGGAGCATGTTCCAAGAGAAAGCCCCCTGGCGGACCAGGGGGCTTGAAGGGTTGCAACCCTGGTGGCTACTTGCCGATCTTCGGGGGATCGCGGAAGGCGATCGCGAAGAACAGGGTGGCCAAGGCCAAGGTGAGGATGAGGATGTAGGCGAAGCTCTCCATCAGGAATCTCCGGGAGTGAAAGGATCAGCTGATCGTGCTGCCGGCAGAGGGGGTGGCTCCTTGGGGCATCCGGCGGGTGGTTCGATCGCCCAGCTTCTGGAACAGACCGAATTCGATCTGCTCACCGAGGTCGGGATCGATTCCGGCGAACACATCGCGGTAGAGGGTGCGAGCCCCATGCCAGATGTGGCCGAAGAAGAAGAGCAGGGCGAAGGTGGCATGGCCGAAGGTGAACCAGCCCCGGGGGGAGCTGCGGAACGTGCCGTCGGAGTGGTAGGTGGTGCGATCGAATTCGAACGCCTCACCCAGCTGGGCCTTGCGAGCCAGTCGCTTGACGGCGGCGGGATCGGTGAAGGTCTGGCCGTTGAGGGCACCGCCATAGACCTTGGCCGTGACCCCGGTTTGCTCGAAGGAGTACTTGGCTTCGGCCCGCCGGAAGGGGATGTCGGCCCGGACGATCCCTTGGCTGTCTTCGAGAACCACGGGGAAGTTTTCGAAGAAGTTGGGAAGCCGTCGCACTTGCAGATCGCGGCCGTCCTTGTCGGTGAAGCTGATGTGGCCCAGCCAGCCGGTGGGCAGGCCATCGCCGTTCACCATCGGACCAACCCGGAACAGGCCCCCTTTGGCTGGGCTGTTGCCGACGTAGTCGAAGAAGGCGAGTTTTTCAGGAATCGCGCCATAGGCCTCTTCCTTGGTGGCGCCGTTCTCCAGGGCGGTGGCCACACGGCGGTTGATTTCGGTTTTGAAATAGCCCTGGTCCCACTGGTACCGGGTGGGGCCGAACAGCTCAACCGGTGTGGCGGCCGAGCCATACCACATGGTTCCCGCCACGATGAAGGCGGCGAAGAACACGGCGGCAATGGCGCTGGCTAAAACCGTTTCGATGTTGCCCATGCGCAACGCCTTGTAGAGGCGCTCGGGGGGGCGGGTTGTGATGTGGAAGATGCCGGCGATGATCCCGACGATCCCCGCCGCGATGTGGTGGGCAACGATCCCGCCCGGATTGAACGGGTTGAAGCCCTCCGGACCCCACGACGGTTGCACCTTCTCCAGATGGCCCGTGATGCCATAGGGGTCGGAGACCCACATGCCAGGGCCGAAGACGCCCGTGAGGTGGAACGCTCCGAATCCGAAGCAACCCAGGCCGGCGAGCAGCAGGTGAATGCCGAAGATCTTGGGGAGATCCAGGGCGGGTTCGCCGGTGCGCGGGTCCTGCCAGATCTCCAGGTCCCAGTAGGTCCAGTGCCAGATGGCGGCCAGGAACAACAGACCACTGAAGATGATGTGGGCGGCAGCGACCCCTTCGAAACTCCAGAAACCTGGATCGACGCCGGTTTCGCCGGTGACGCTCCAGCCCCCCCAGCTGCCTGTGACGCCGAGGCGGGCCATGAAGGGCATGACGAACATGCCCTGGCGCCACATCGGGTTCAGGACCGGGTCGGATGGATCAAAAATCGCGAGCTCGTAGAGCGCCATGGAGCCGGCCCAGCCGGCAACCAGAGCAGTGTGCATGAGGTGCACGGCCAGCAAGCGGCCCGGGTCGTTGATCACGACCGTGTGCACCCGATACCAGGGCAATCCCATGGGGGTAAGGTCCGGGGAAACAAACGGATGCCGCAGCCAAGGCCAGGGCAGTGGACGATCGATGGGATCGATCCGTTGGCCGATGGTAAGGGTTACGGGAGGCCCGGGGTGGACGCGGCGATGAGCTGAAACGAGCCGTGACCCTTGATTGAGACAGCCGCCGCGGATTGAGCCGATTGATCACAAGGCAGTTACAAAACGCAACCTCCCCGTTCAGAATGGGGGTTGTCGGTTTCCTCGCCCATGCCCGTGATTCGTTTCGTCCGTGAGGGCCTTGATGTGGAGTGTTACCCGGGGGAGAATCTTCGTGAGGTGGCCCTGCGCGCCGGCGTGGAGCTCTATGGGCTGAAGGGAAAGCTGGGCAACTGCGGCGGCTGTGGCCAGTGCATCACCTGTTTCGTCGGTGTCGCCGACGATGGTGCCGACCAGACCGGCCCACCGGCTCTCAGTGCCCGAACCGCAGTGGAGGATCGCAAGCTCCAGGGCCGACCCCAGAACTGGAGACTGGCCTGTCAGGCCCTGGTGGAGCGCTCCCTGGTGGTGCTCACCCGCCCCCAGCTCGGCGGAGGCCAGGGGGATGCGCTCCTGGCGGCGGCTTCCCTCACCCCGCTGCCTGCCGGACCGATCGCCTGGCCAGCCCCACCGGAGACTCCCCAGGCCAAGGAGGAAGAATCCGCAACGGCCGATGAAGCGGAGCCAGATGGGCCGAGTGCCGGTGATACGGTCCGGTGAAACCCGCACCTACCGATGGAAACCAACGATCTCGGTTTCGTGGCCAGCCTGCTGTTCGTGCTGGTACCGGCAGTTTTCCTGATCATCCTTTACATTCAGACCAGCAGCCGCCAGCAGGGTTGAGGCCTGGCCGCTCAGCGGCGTCCTTCCGGCTCCCGGACCAGCAACACCGGCGCCGGAGCATGCACCCGGATGTAATCACTGACGGAACTGCCCAGCAGACGATCGATGTCGACCAGCCCCTTGGCCACCAAGGGGCGCCGGTCCTGGGAGGCGATCACGAGGAGATCGATGTTGAACTCCTTGGCCGCTTCGCACACCCCCCGGCCGATGTCGCCGGAGCGATGGATACCCTTCAGCTCCACGCCGAAGCTGCGGGCCCGTTGCACGGCCTTCTCGAGCACCTCGTCGGCCGGGCTCTTGCCACCCCGGCTGGGGGTGATGTCCTGGCGGGTGATGTGAATTCCGGCGAGAGTGCCCCCTGGAATCTCACGCACCAGCTCGCAGGCGATGCGGAGGGCATCCTCTCCCACGCCGGTCCCGTCGATCGTGACCAGCAGCCTGTTCACATGCCGCACGTAGAGGTCGTCGCGCACCAGCAGCATCGGGCGGGTGGCCAGCTGAAACACGTACTGGCTGGAGCTGTTCGAGAGGATCGACTGCAGCCGGCCCAGGCCCCTGGAGCCCATCACGATCAGGTCGGCGTCGAGCTCGTCGGCCACTTGGAGCACGGTCTGTTTGGCGTCGCCCTGGCGGATGATCGCGTTCACATCGCCCGGGTTGAGCCCAAGCCGCTGGATGGCCCCGGCCACCAGCCCAGCCGCCCGCTGCCAATGGTCCTGGAAATCCTCCCCGGCCTGTTCCGTCACCACATGGAGGATGTTCAGCCGTGCCTGCTGGAAGCTGGGAAGGTCGCGCAGCATGCGCACCATCTCCTCCACGTGGCCCTTGCCGGAGTCGGCGATCAGAAGGTTGCGAAACACGAGGCTGTCGCGGTTCCGGTGCAGCCTATGGCGCGGAGACGATCCCCATCGGCATGGGCGGAAAGGTCGTAATGCACCAGCAGCCCAGCGGTCGGGGGTGGTGCCTTCAAAGGCGCGTGCTGCCGCAGCACACCGACCATGCCGGCGTGATGTGGCATGGCGCCTATGTGGGCTGGCTGGAGGAGGCCCGGGTGGAGGCCCTGGCTGCCGCCGGTCTGGATTACGGCCACCTCACGGCCCGGGGCCTGGAGCTGCCGGTGGTGTCCCTGGCGATCGATTACCGGCAGGCCCTCCTCCATGGCGATGGGGTGGAGGTGTGGAGCGTGCTGGAACCACGCCAGGGGATCCGGCTGCGATGGCGCAGCCGCTTTCTGGGTCCGACGGGCGTGTTGGCGGCGGAGGCGTGGGTGGAGCTGGTGCTGCTGGACCTGAGCCAGGGAGCTTCCCGGCGGCGGCTGGTGCGGCGCTTCCCGGCCGATCTGGAGGAGGCCTTGGGGGCCCTCGCCCGGGGACCGGCCTGAGTCGATCGGCAGCCTGCGGTACATTTGTACTGAGTAGGAGGCAGGCGCATTGGGTGATCTCGTTGTCGGAGCGTTCCCCCGGGCCGGCCCGAGCGGGCCAGCGGGTCCACGCCATCGCGGTGGAGCCCCGGCCTGGTCGCAGCAGCGCCGGGGCTGGTGGCTGCTCTGGAGCGGTTGCCCCGGCCTGGGCTGGAGCAGGCTCCACCAGCTCGAAGCCGCCTTTGGAAGCCTGGAGCTGGCCTGGTTTGTCCCCCAGGGCCGCTTGATTCAATTGCCTGGTTTCGGCCCAGGGCTGGTGGCCCGCATCGAAGCGTTTCGGCGGCGCTGGGGCAGTGATCCATGGCGAGGCGGGGGCCCGCCACGTCCCGCTTGTCGGCCGGTGATCCTGCCGGGTGATCCCGCCTATCCGCAGGCCCTGGCCCAGTTGGAGCGTCCGCCCCTGGGGCTGTACTGGCAGGGGAGGGGCAGCCTGTGGCCCCAGCTTCGCCATCGCCGGGCCATTGCCGTGGTCGGAACGCGGCGGCCCTCCCTGCATGGCCTGTCGATGGCGCGGGCCCTGGGGGCGGCCCTGGCCGCGGCGGGCTGGCCGGTGGTGAGCGGGCTTGCGGAAGGCATCGATGCGGCCGCCCACCGCGGCTGCCTTGAACGGGGCGGCTGGCCGGTGGCGGTCGTGGGCACTCCGCTGGAGCGGGTCTATCCCCGCCACCACGGCCCCCTGCAAACCGAAGTGGGGGCCAGGGGATTGCTGCTTACGGAGCAAGCGCCTGGAGCGGCGGTGCAGCGCGGGAACTTCGCCGCGCGCAACCGATTGCTGGTGGCCCTGTCCCAGGCCGTGGTCGTGGTCGAGTGCCCCCATGGCAGTGGCGCCCTGCATTCCGCCGACCTGGCCTGGCAAGAGGGTCTTCCCCTCTGGGTGGTGCCCGGAGACGCGGGTAAGGCTTCTGCCGCCGGCAGCAACCGCCTGCTGGTGCGGGGAGCAACCCCGTTGCTCGAGCCGGCCGATCTGATCAGCCAGCTGGGGCACGGACCCCTGGCCGCCGCTGCTGCGGCGGGCTGTCCATCCCCCCCGGCTGCTGCCGGTTCCGCATCGGATCAGGTGCTGCTGGCTGCTCTCGGTGCTGGCGCCTCCCTGGAGCAGCTGGGCGGCAGCCTGGGGCTTCCGGTCGCCGAGCTCTCCAGCCGTTTGCTTCGCCTTGAGCTGGCCGGCCGGATCAGGGCGGAGCCCGGGCTTTGCTGGCGGCCCCTCTGAAGCTGGGTTTCTAGGCTTTGGCGCAATGATGCGGCCTGGGTGTTTGCGTGCTTTCCCCCGCTGAAGAAACGCTTTCCGGAACCGCCCTTCTGGCCTGGCGCCGATCCCAGCTGGCCGAGGGCGGCCATGCCGCCGACTTCGACTGGTTGCTGGATCTGGCCGGTGGCCTCGACGCCCAGGCTCGTCGGCGCCTTTGGTCGGATCTGGAGCGGCCCGTGTCCCTGCGCCGCAGCCCGCCTGCGCTGGCGGCCCTCTGGCGACGGCATCTGCGCGATCACACGCCCCTCCAGTACCTGGTGGGCCTCTGCCCCTGGCGCGATTTTGAGCTTGGCGTTGGCCCCGGCGTGCTGATCCCCCGCCCGGAAACCGAGTTGCTCGTTGACCTGGCCATCGCGGCCCTGGCGCCAAGGCCGCCCAAGGCCCAGCTCCGCTGGGCTGACCTGGGCACCGGATCCGGTTGCCTGGCCCTGGGGCTGGCCCGGGCCTTCCCGGCCAGCTCGGGGCTGGCCGTGGATTGCAGCCCCGAGGCCCTCCTCCAGGCGGAAGCCAACCTGCGGGCGGCGGGTCTGTGGGAGCGAGTGCATCTGCGGCAAGGGTCCTGGTGGGTCCCGCTGCAACCCTGGTGGGGTCAGCTGGACCTGGTGGTCAGCAACCCCCCCTACATCCCCTCATCGCTGTTGATGGGGCTCGACCCCGTTGTCCGCCTCCATGAACCCTGGCTGGCCCTTGATGGCGGCGAGGATGGCCTCAACGCCTTGCGGGCGATTGCCGCCGGCGCCGTCACGGCGCTGGCGGCGGGGGGATTGTTGCTGTTGGAGCATCACCATGATCAGAGCGAGCCGGTCCGGGCGCTGCTTGTCGCTGCTGGGCTCGAGCAGGTGGTCTCCTTCCAGGACCTGGAGGGCCATGGGCGCTTCAGTGGAGCCCGCCGCAGCCTGGCCCACTCCCTGGCCCCCTCGCCATGAGCGATTTCTTCGATCTGGAAGAGGATGGGCGGGTGCTCGATGCCCCTCGTCTGGCTGTGGCCATTGCTGGCGGTTCGGCAGCCCTCTTTCCCACCGATACCCTGCCGGCCCTGGCATCGCTTCCGGCTGCGGCCGGTTCCCTCTGGGCGCTCAAGGGCCGGCCATCGCAGAAGCCGATGATCCTGATGGGCGCAGAACCGGAGGCGCTGTTCGCCGCCCTGGTGCTGCCTGTCAGGCCGGAGTGGCGATCGATGGCGGCCCGCTGCTGGCCTGGGGCCGTCACCCTGGTGTTGCCGGCCCGGGGCGCCATCGTGGCGGCGCTTCAGCCCCAGGCCCCTTCCTCGGGCCCTTGCCTTGGGCTGCGCATTCCCGCCTGCCCTGGCGCCCTGGCGCTGCTTCAACGCACGGGTCCCCTGGCGACCACCAGCGCCAACCGTACCGGGCAGCCGCCCTGCCGCCTGGCGGCGACGGCGGCGAAGGCCTTCCCAACCCTTCCCGTGCTTGCTCCCCTTCCCTGGCCCGCCATGGAAGGGGAAGCCAGCACGGTCATTCGCTGGCAGAGCGATGATCACTGGCAGGTGCTGCGCGCCGGTGCTGTGATTCCAGAAGGCTGCCGTGCCTAGGCCGCCCGTGATCTCCTCCGGGGAACCCCATGCTCTTGCTCAGCCTGGTGATTGTGGTGCTCCTCAGCGTTTTTCATGGGGTGATGGAGCCGGTGCAGCGTTGGGGCACCCCGTTGTTCGAGCTGCATGGCTGGACCTGGGTTCCCCTGCTGCTGGCAGCCTGGCTGCTGGCGGGCCAACGGCGCTGACGGCGGCCTGCCTGACCCGCTGAACATTCAGCTGCGTTGCCAGTCGTCGGGGGGATCTGGTTTGTCCGTGCCGCTCAGGGAGGGGAACGTGTCCCTGACCAGGGCAACCAGGCTGCGGCGAACGGTCCCCCGGAAGGAAACGGCGGCCTCCGCAGGCAGGACCGGATACTCCTTCAGCCCTGGAGCCCCGTCACTCCGAAGCGGCTTCCAGCTCGTTTTCTCCGCTTGCTTGAGGGCTTCGAGCGGAGTGTTGAAGTCGAACGCCAGGGTGTGGCCCAGGGCCGCGGCTTCGCTGGCCCATTGCTCCCGTGCCGCCGTGAAGGCCTTGGCCTTGTGGGTGTCCGGCAACCCGAGCACTGGTTCGTAGTAGTCGAGGGCGCGCAGCTCCTCCTCCAGGATGATCGGCCAGGCCCCCACTTCGCCATCCTCCAGACCGGCCACGGCCCCGGGGGTTGTCATGGCAGCGAGATAAAATGCCAGCCACCTGTAGTGGGATTTCTGCTGGGTGGTCTTTTTCTGGGATCCCCCCTGGCCGCTGGCCGCTTGCTTGGGGAGCTCGCCTTCGGCTTTTCTGAGGAACTCCCGCTCCTCAGGCTCCAGGTTGATCGCCCCCCAGCGCTGTCGGTATTCCCAGAGTCGCTCGTAGCGGCTCACCGCTTCCGCTGGCCATCCGAGGGTCTTGAGTTCACCAGCCCGACTCTCCTGGTCTTTGCTCAACAGACGATTGTTCGTTGCGGACAGAACCCTAGGCGGGCACCGCTTCAGGCCTCCCTTCGGCCGGGGCGGCGGCCGCTGGAGTGGGGGTCTGAATCCTGGCGGAGAGCCTCAGGGTGCTGATCAAAAAGCAGGGGTTGACCAGGACAGTGAAGCCGGCTAACGGATTTGAACCGATGGCCTTCGCTTTACAAAAGCGCTGCTCTACCACTGAGCTAAGCCGGCACGGCCCGAGCTTATCGCTCGCCCAGGGCCCAGAGCAGCAGCTGGCTGCGGTTGCTGCACCCCGTCTTGGCCAACAGATGGGAGACATGGCTTTCGACGGTGCGATGGCTCAGCACCAGCACCGCGGCGATGGCCTTGTTGCTCAAGCCGCGGCGCAGGTGGCCAAGCACCTTCTCCTCGGCGGGGGTGACGCCGGCGCAAGAGGGGAGCTGGGCCATGGCTGGATCAGGAGGTTGCCTCCAGGGTTCCCAGCCGGGGACCAGCTGGTCGGGGCGTGCGCTGCCGCGATGGGCCTTCAGGCCGGGGCGGCGGAGGCGGGAAGGGGGGTGGTTCGGGCCCGCTTGATCGGCAGATTGGCCACCAGGGCCGTGACCCGATCCTCCGTTTCCAGGCTCACATCGCCTTCGTCCAGGTCGATCTCCACATAACGCGACACCACCTCGAGGATCTCGCGCCGCATCTGCTCGAGAAGTTCGGGGTTCAAGTCGCTGCGGTCGTGGGCCAGCACGAGCTGCAGGCGCTGCCGGGCGGTGCTGGCACTGGCGGCCTGACGGCCCAGGAGTTTGTCGATCAGGTCGCGCAGGGTCATCACGGGTCAGAAGATCTTGGTTTGCATCAGCCGACTCAACTTGGCCCGCATGCCCTGGGGTTCCTTGCTGGGATCCACAATCGGCACCTCTTCACCGCGTAGGCGACGGGCCACGTTGTTGTAAGCGAGCCCGGCCGGGGAGCGGCTGCCGTTCAGGGTGAGCGGTTCACCGCGGTTTGTCGAGACGATGACCTGCTCGTCCTCCACCACCAGACCGAGCAGGGGCAGGGCCAGGATGTCGGTGACATCACTGACCGCCAGCATCTCCTGGTTGGCCATCATCCGGGGCCGCACCCGGTTGAGCACCAGCTGGATCGGTTCGATGGCGCGGGTCTGCAGCAGGCCGATCACCCGATCGGCGTCGCGCACCGCAGACACTTCCGGTGTGGTGACCACGATCGCCTCCTTGGAGGCGGCAGCGGCGTTCTTGAAGCCATCCTCGATGCCCGCCGGGCAATCGATCAGAACGAAGTCGAAGCGGTCCTCAAGCAGCCCAACGATCTTCTGCATGTCGTCGGGGGTGAGCCACTCGAGCATGCGGGGGTTGCCGGCCGGCAGCAGGGAGAGGTTGGGCTCCTGCTTGTGCCTGACCAGGGCCTGCTCCAGCCGGCAGCTCTCGGCCAGCACCTCCTGGGCGGTGTAGACAATGCGATTCTCCAGCCCGAGCAGGAGATCGAGGTTGCGCAAGCCGAAGTCGGCATCCAGAACGGCGGTGCTGGACCCCTGCCGGGCCAGGGCAATGCCCAGGTTGGCGGTCAGGGTGGTCTTACCGACCCCGCCTTTGCCGGAACAGATCAGAATCGTGCGGCTCAAAGCGGTCGTCTCGGCGCTGTCAGGGATCTGTTCAGGCTAAAGCCTGTGGAACCATGGCCTCTGAAACGATGGGACGTAATTCTGCGATCGAGGAACCTTGCGGATGAAAGACCCCGGTCTAGGTCTTCGGCATCAACGGCTGCTGGTGATGCCCGATGACGGAGCGCAAGCGGTGCTCGATCTGATCGACTCCGCCTGCGACAGCCTGCTGATGAAACAGTTCAAGCTCGAGTCCGAGCAGATCGAGCAAGCCCTGCTGCGGGCCCATCAGAGGGGGGTTGCGGTGCAGGTCATGCTCAACCCCCACACCTCCGGTGGTGATCGCTGGAATGATGATGCCTTCACCAGGCTGCAGAGCAATGGCATGGCGGTGCGCTGGACGAATGAGGCCTTTCCGGTGACCCACGAGAAATCGATGGTGGTGGACCGGCGCTTTGCCCTGATCGCCAGCTTCAATCTCGCCGACAAATACTTCACCGAAACGCGCGACTACGGGGTGGTCAGTCAAGCCAGGCCGGTGGTGGATCAGGTGATTGCCGGTTTCGAGTCCGACTGGCACCGCACCTTCTTCGCCCCCGATCTCAGCGTCGGGCTGGTCTGGAGCAGCTTCCATAGCCGAGGCCAGATGGCCAGGCTGGTGGATACCGCCAAGGACACCCTCTGGATCCAGCACCCAAAATTCGTGGATGCGGTGATGCTCGATCGAATCATCTCCGCTCGTGAGCGGGGAGTGGCGGTGCGGGTGCTGTGCGGCGGCAAGCACGGCATCAGCGACTGGGATATCTACGACACGTTTTCTTCGCTGCGGGTGATGGAACGCTTCGGCGTCAAGGTGCGACGGCAGAAGCACCTCAAGCTTCACGCCAAACTGATCGTGGTGGATGGGGCCACAGCCCAGAGCGGCTCGATGAACATCGATCGCAGCGCCTTCGATGTGCGCAGGGAGCTGGGGATTGAAACCGACGCGCCCCATGTGGTGAAACGGCTCAAGGCGACGTTCGAAGCCGATTGGCTCCAATCCGGCAAGTACCACGCCCCGGATCCCCTCGATCCCAGCCTGCACGAACAGGGTGAACTGCCACCCGATCCCCACTTCGTGCATGACTGACTCAGGTTTGTCCCCGCCCACCCTGGCTTCCCTTGCTCCGAGCAGCGACGTGACCCTGGCGCCGGCACCGGGCCTGCGTGAGCTGTTCATCGGCATGCTGCAGGTGGCGCTCTCCTCCTTCGGCGGGGGCCTCTCGGCCTGGAGCCAGCGGATTGTGGTGGAGCAACGCCGCTGGATGACCAACGAGGACTTCCTCACCGGGCTCACCGTGGCGCGGCTGTTCCCTGGCCCCAATCAGATCAACATGGCTGTGTACATCGGCGCGAGTTTCCGTGGTCTGCCGGGTGCTGTGCTGGCGTTGGCGGGCATGCTGCTGGTTCCCTTCAGCCTGCTGATGCTGCTGGGGCTGGTGTATTTCCAGGTGCACCGGATACCAGAGGTGGACAGGGTGCTGGCGGGGGTGGTGGCGGCGGCGGCCGGCATGGCCCTCTCGATGGGCTTCAAGATCCTCGATACCTACTGGCGGGATCCGGTGGCGCTGGGGCTGGCTGCCGTCATCTTCGTGGCCATGGCCGTTCTGCATGTGCGCCTGATTCCCCTGGTGCTGGTGGCCGCTCCCCTGGCGATGGCCTGGTACTGGCCGCGGACGCCCCGCCCCGGTCCGGGATGAGGGAGGTCGCCCTTGCCAGCCTGGGCTGCACCCCAGTGGCGCTAACCGATCTGGGCGAGCTGGCCCAGGTGATCTGGACCTTCCTCTCGCTCTCGCTGTTTTCGCTCGGCGGCGGCAACACCTTGCTGGCGGAGTATCACCACCTCAGTGTCGAGCAGTTCTGCTGGCTCACCGATGCCCAGTTCGCCGATCTCTACGCCCTCGCCGAGGCGGCGCCGGGGCCCAGTTCGATGATCGTGGGCCTGCTCGGCATGGGGGCGGCCTGGAAGGAGGGGCCGCTGTGGGGGCTGCTCAGCGGCTTCGGGGCCGAGCTGGCGATCCTGTTGCCCTCCACCCTGCTGATGGTGGTGGCCTGCCTGAGCTGGAATCGCCTCAAGGACTCCCCCTGGCGCGTGGCCTTCGAGCGGGGCCTGGGGCCGATCACCCTGGGCATCCTGTTTGCGGTGGGGCTGAAGATTCTCACCACGGCCAACCACGGCCCCCGGGCGTACCTGGTGTCGATTGTGGTGTGTGTGCTGATGCTCCGCACCCGGATCTCGCCGCTGTGGTTCATGGGCCTGGCCGGCCTGCTCGGTGGCCTGGGCGTGATCAACCGCTGAGCGACGTTCCCCGAACCAACGGCCACTGGGGCCGGGCCGGATCGATCACGATGCGGCCGCCCTCCTCCAGCCTGGCCTCCTCGGTGAAGCCGGCCGGCGGGGGCTCCGTGGGACCCCTGGCCACGGCGGTGCCGATGCGGAGCTGCAGGGGGCGAAGCTCCAGCGCGACGATCCGGGCTCGCCCATCCCCCAGGCAGCCGGCGTGGGCGATGCCCCGCAGCCGCCCCCAGATCATCACGTGCCCGGCGGCGCTCACCCGGGCGCCTGGGTTCACGTCCCCCAGCACCAGCACGGAGCCTCCAACCTTGAGGTGGTCGCCGGAGCGGAGGGTGCCGTGGTGGAGGGTCAGCCCGTCGTTCTCCGGCGCGCCTTCGACCGCTGCCTCTGCCGGGTGTCCTGGCGGTTCAGGGCTTGAACGGGTGGACAGCCCCAGGGCCGCCGCCGCCACCAGGCTCGTTGCGATCCGGCTCTCCACCTGAATCAGAACCAGCGACCGTTCGGCGAGTTGTTGCTGCAGGGCCCTCAGCTCCGGAAGGCTCAGCCGCCACTTGCCGCAGTGGAGCACCACGGGACCACCCAGGGGCGGTTGAGAGTCCAGGCCATGGCGGACTTCCTCCAGCGCAGTGCCCGAACTGCTGGTTTCGTTGGGCAACAGCAACTGGTGGGGCAATTCTGGCCGCTCGGCCCGAATGAAAACGGCAGCCATCGCCGCACCCGAGGGGTATCAACCTAATCAGCTGTCTCCCTGGCATCGGTTCTCAGGGTTCGCTCGGCCTGCTGCAGAGCCAGGGAGATCTCGGTTGGATGGATCAACCAGGCCAGTGCCACGGGTTGGGTGAGGCTGGCCACCAGGGGGGAGCTGGCCTCGAGGGCCCGCAGTGTTTCCCCATCCCAGAGCCTCAGGCCGCCCTTGTAGGGGTGGTACCCCTGGCTCTGGCGTTGATGCAGGGCGCAACAAAGGCTGGGATCGAGACCGACCTTGCTGCTGAGTCGCTGCGCCCTGGCCAGGAGCTGCAGTTGCTGGCCCTGGGCGAGCCGGGTCACGTCGATGGCCTTGAGCAACTGTCGCTCCAGGAGCCGGCGACTGAAGGTGGCCAGGGCATCCGGAGCCTCCTCCCGCCAGCGGAGCAAGTGATAGCCCGTGCGCACGTCGTCGTTGACCAGGAAGGTGGCGATATCGATGCTGGCGGGCTGCCATAGCCACCGGGCCATCACCGCATCGGCAAACACCCGCTCTGGCCCCAGGGCTCGGGCCGTGGCGATGGCCTGGTTCAGGAGCCAGTTGCACACCACGTTGAGCCGGTGGTTGTAGACGCTCCGGTACATCAGATCGCGCACCACGAGATAGTGCTCAACGGCCATCAACCCCTTGGGATGGAGGGCGAGGCTGCCATCAGGGGCGATCGTGAGGGCGGCAAGAATGCGCTCCAGATCCAGCTGGCCGTAGCAGGTGCCCGTGCTGTAGCTGTCGCGCAGCAGGTAGTCGAGGCGGTCGCAGTCGAGCTGGCTGCTCACCAGGGCCGCCACCGCCCGGCAACCATGGCGTCCGTGTTCGAGGAGGTCGGCCACCGCCGCTGCCGTGCCGGGCTCGAACTGCTCCAGCCGCCCGTGCAGGGCGGGATGCTCGCGCACCAGCCGCGCCGACCACGGTTCATGGCGCAGCCCGAACATGTCCTCGCCGGAGTGGCTGAGCGGAGCGTGGCCCACGTCATGGAGCAGGGCGGCGGCATAGAGCACCCCTTGATGCCGGTCCAGTTCGGGCTGCTGGCGACGGAGACCGGCCAGGGCGCGGCGGGCCACATGCAGCACGCCGAGGCTGTGGGTGAAGCGGCTCGATTCCGCCCCATGGAAGGTCAGGAAAGCTGGGCCCAGTTGGCGAATCCGACGCAGCCGCTGGAAGGGCACCGTTTCGATCAGATCCATCACCAGGGCTTCGGCCGGCAGCGAACGATCCAGGCGGATGGCCCCGTGGAGCGGGTCGTGGTAGGTGCGGCTGGTCATGCCCGCTCGATCTGCGCTTCCAGCTGCCGCTGGGCCTCCAGCAACCAGGTGTCCCCCTCGCCGCCGGGGTTGAGGGGCTCCGGATCCGCCAGGCGGTGATCCGGTTCGATGCCCAGGTTCTGGATGTCCCGTCCGCTGGGAGTCACGTAGCGCGCCACGGTGATGGCCAGTCCACTGCCGTCACCCAGGCCGATCAGGGTCTGGATCAGTCCCTTGCCAAAGGTGCGGCTGCCCAGCAGCTGGGAGCGACCGTCGTCCTGGAGGGCCCCGGCCAGGATTTCACTGGCGCTGGCGGTGCCGCCGTTTACCAGGGTCACCATGGGTCCGCTGTACCAGCTCCCTGGCGTGGCCTGGATCGGATCCCGCAGGCCGCCGCGATCCATGGTTTCCACGATCGCCTCCCCATCCAGCAGACCATTGGCCACGGCCAGGCCGGCATCCACAAGCCCTCCGGAATTGTTGCGGAGATCAAGCACGAGTCCCTCGATTCCCCTGGAAGAGAACGTTTGCAACAGCTGCCTGACCTGCTCCGGCACCGGCTCACTGAACTGGTTGATCCGCAGGTAGCCCAGGCGGTGGCCTTGCTGCTCAAGCTCACGGCCGCGCACCGGCTGAAGATTCACCTCACGGCGCTCCAGCAGCAACTCCCTTGTCGCGCCATCGGCAGAACGAAGCAGCAGCCGGACTCGGCTTCCAGCCGGCCCCCTCAGCCTGCTGGCGGTGGCTTCGAGCCCCATGGCCGCGGCGGAGGCGCCTTCCACCTCCAGAATTTCTGTTCCCGAGATGATTCCGGCCTCGGCGGCCGGTGATCCCTCCAGGGGGGTGATCGCCAGGATCCGCTGGTCCGCGCCGCTGCTGCCCAGTTGCAGGCCGATGCCGCTGACGCTCCCCTGGGTGGCGGAGCGCAGCACTTTGTAGTCGGTGGGTCGAAGCAGGCGGGTGTAGGGATCGGCGAGGGGGGCAAGCATGGCAGCGATGGCGGCGTAGGCAGCTTCGCTGCTCTCGATCGGTTGCTCGAGGGCCTTCTGCCGCAGCTGGCGCCAGTGCACCGCCTCGAAGCGGGCCGGGTTCACGTAGCTCTGGTTCACCAGCCGCCAGGCCTCAACGACGAGTTGCTGCCCGTCGTTGAGGGCAAGGGCGGCGCCCGCGGGGACCCAGAGGGCCGCCGCCAGCAGCAGGGCCAGGGGGCCTCTCCACCAACCCCGTGGAGCGATCACGGCGCTTGCGCCCCGATCGGTAGAATCTGCCAAACCACAACCTCCAGCTGCTTCATGGCGAACTCGTCTCCCGCCTCCAAGTCGTCTCCTGTGTACGACTGGTTCGAGGAGCGCCTGGAGCTCCAGGCGATCGCCGACGACATCTCGTCCAAGTATGTACCGCCGCACGTCAACATCTTTTATTGCCTTGGCGGCATCACCCTCGTCTGCTTCCTGATCCAGTTTTCAACTGGATTTGCGATGACATTTTACTACAAGCCGACCGTTGCCGAGGCTTACACCTCCGTTCAATACCTGATGACGGACGTCAGCTTCGGATGGCTGATTCGCTCTGTTCATCGTTGGAGCGCCAGCATGATGGTGCTGATGCTCATCCTTCATGTCTTTCGTGTCTATCTCACCGGTGGCTTCAAGCGTCCCCGGGAGCTCACCTGGATCACCGGCGTGATCATGGCGGTGATCACCGTGGCTTTTGGCGTCACCGGCTACTCCCTCCCTTGGGATCAGGTCGGTTACTGGGCGGTCAAGATCGTCTCTGGCGTGCCCGCAGCCGTGCCGGTTGTCGGTGATTTCATGGTGGAGTTGCTGCGGGGTGGCGAAAGCGTGGGTCAGTCCACCTTGACCCGTTTTTACAGCCTCCACACCTTCGTGATGCCCTGGCTGCTTGCTGTGTTCATGCTGATGCACTTCCTGATGATCCGCAAGCAGGGCATTTCAGGTCCGTTGTGATTCGACCCTCCTCACCCTTTCCTGCTTAGGATTTCCCCATTCCTGTTCCAAGCCAACCTTTTGGTCTTCGCCATGCACATCCTCAAGAAGCCTGACCTCAGCGACCCCAGTCTTCGCGCCAAGCTTGCCAAGGGCATGGGACATAACTACTACGGAGAGCCGGCTTGGCCGAACGACCTGCTCTACATCTTCCCGGTTGTCATTCTCGGAACCATCGCCTGCTGCGTTGGTTTGGCTGTCCTTGATCCGGCCATGCTGGGTGACAAGGCCGATCCCTTTGCCACCCCCCTGGAGATTCTCCCCGAGTGGTACCTCTATCCCGTCTTCCAGATTCTTCGAGTTGTCCCGAACAAGTTGCTCGGCATAGCCCTGCAAACCATGGTTCCCTTGGGTCTCATGCTGATCCCCTTCATCGAGAGTTTCAATAAGTTTCAAAATCCATTCCGCCGGCCTGTGGCAATGGCGGCCTTCCTGTTTGGCACTGTCTTCACCATTTATCTCGGCATCGGTGCTGCCATGCCCATCGACAAGTCATTGACCCTGGGCCTGTTCTGAATCCTGATTCGGAGCTCTTTATCTCTTTGTTTCTGATGCACACGAGCAGCAACTGAACTGCGGCTATGGCCGCAGTTTTTTTTATGCCGAGCTACCTAGCGGTAGTGGGCCCATCAATGTGGAGCGCCGTTACATCCCCAGGGTTCACCCTCAGCAGGTGATGGAGCAGCAGGAAGCCCACAATCGTCCAGGTCTGGTACGTTCGTGCCTGCTGGCCCACCCAGGTTCCTGTCGGTCCGTCGAAGTACTCGGCCCATTGCTGCCTGGGCAGTTGGTTCAGCTGTGACCAGTAGCATTCTTCCAGCATTGCCTTGGTCTGGCCCATCAGCAGCACATCGGCCTGGGGATGGAGCTGCTCATGGAGCAGGATCGCCCCGCCGAGATACCAGAGAAGGCTGGGCCAGTGGCCACCGTTGTGATAGCTCCAGGGCCAGTTCTTGGGGTCGGAGCCGGTTTTGTTCGACCATTCCGTCGCTTCCATCGGTGGATGACAGATGCGCATCGGCATCTGGGCGATCAGATCGGAGCGATTGTGCAAAACCAACCGAAACAGGGCCCTTTGCTGGGGTGCGGTCAGCAGTCCGAACAGGCAGGCCAGTGAATTGCCAAGGCTGTAGAAGCGGAAGTCGGGCCGCCCCGTCCGCATGTTGCCGATCAGGTAGCCACCCCGGTTCTCCAGCCAGTCCTGCAGCCAGTCCGGAATCACCTGGGGCTGAACATTGAACTCGTTCTGATGCTGCTGATCGCCGTACTGTTCGGTGGGCCTGCGCCTCAGCACCTGCATGGTTTTGCTGGTCACCCAGTAGTGCTTGAGCAGAAAGGAGCGCAGGTTGTGGATCCACTGCCTGGTCAGAACGAGCCGTTGCTCCAGTAAACGGCTGCTGCGGTCCTGTTGCGCCAGCTCCATCAGGTGGCAGCAGCTTTTCAGGCAGCCATACAGGAGCACCTCCACTTCCAGGGGCGCCCCCCACACGTCCATCGGGCGGTCAATCATGAAGGCGCAATCGGGGACGAAAAGCACAGGCGTGCCTTCGAAGCTCGGGTGCAACACCAGATCAAGGAGCAACTGGGCACCACGCTGCACCTTCTGGCTGGCGCCAAAGTCCCTGTCCTGGCTGCGGCGAACGTAGAGCCAGCAGAGGATCGGCCACCAAAGGCTGGCATCCACCGATGTGATCCGCCCGATCGAGCGCTGGCCGTAGTCGGCAATCAGGTTGCCGTTTTGTTCCGTGAAGCTGGTTGGGAACACCCCCCTGGTCTGATAGGTGCTGCTCTGCAGGTCCAGGCAAACCTCCAGAAAGTGACGAACAATCTCAAATCTCCCCTGCAGCAGCAGGTACATCATCACCGGGACGTTGTCCCGCAGGAAGACCTCGCCGTAGTTCAGGGCTTCGCTGCTGCGGGGATGTTCCAGAGCGGCCACGGAGCCCACCAACTGGCCGCGGGCCAGAACCAGGGTGCGCTCGAACTGCTCCTTCGCCTTCTGGACGACAGACTCTTCCTTGGAGCTGGGCCGAACCCGGAGCCGCTCCTGGCTGAAATTGGTGGGCAACCTGAGCTCCCTGAAGGCCTGTCGGGAGGCCCTTGGATCCTAGGAGCGGCCTTGAGGGTCGTTGCGGTCGGATCCGAGATCGAGCCACCCTGGAGATTTTCCTGCCCTGGGCGGAGGCGTTGGTAGGAGAGGGAGGAGATGTGTGATAGGTTGATGGACTGCGCGGGAGCCGAGAGGCGAGCGTTGCAGGG
>Ga0247834_1002052_pt1 | contig 31781 bp, 25 predicted proteins | sample LaCruzMarch2015__8_FD_187118 | JGI IMG/M metagenome (GOLD analysis project Ga0247834, IMG submission 187118) | Freshwater microbial communities from meromictic Lake La Cruz, Castile-La Mancha, Spain - LaCruzMarch2015_12m | ecosystem: Environmental > Aquatic > Freshwater > Lake | place: Spain... | reverse complement strand
GTTGGGGGAGTGATCCGGAGAGGCCGTATTTACTTTCCAGCATCTGTCGGGTGGCGGGGTCGAGGGCGCGTTCCGAGGTAAAGGGGGAGCCGGGGGCGAGGCGGACGAGAAGGAAGCAGGTGGCGAGAACGAGAAGAGCCACGGGCAGAGAGGAGAGAAGGCGGCGAAAAAGAAAAGAGATCATTTGTCCTTCTTTCGAATTTCGGCGAAGGGGTGTTCATCGAGGAGGTTGGGGTAGAGGCCGGCCCACTTGGAGGGATCGAACATGAGGCAACCGACGAAGTGGTAGAGGGGAATGATGGGGAAGGCTTGGGTAACGAGAATGGTTTCGGCTTGGGCGAGGAGTTGGAGGCGACGAGCGGGGTTGGGTTCGGCCAGGGCGGAAGCGAGGAGGGAGTCGTAGGTGGGGTCGGACCAGCCGGTGCGGTTGTTGCCCCGGCCGGTGACAAAACAGTCCAGAAAAGTGTTTGGGTCGTCGTAATCTCCGACCCAGCTGGAGCGGGCGATATCGAAATCGAGTTCATCGAGGGATTTGAGGTAGGTGGCCCACTCCTGGTTGCGAAGTTCGACTTCAACCCCGAGGACACGTTTCCACTGGGCTTGGATTTCGACGGCGACCTGTTCGTTCAGCTCCGATTTGTTGTAGAGGAGAGAGACGCGGGGAAAGCCTTTGCCTTGGGGGAAGCCGGCCAGTTTCAGAAGGCCTTGGGCGGTGGTGGGGTCGGGGGGAAGACCTTCGGGGGGGCGGTAATCGGCGATTCCGGAGGGAGTGAGAGCTTGGGCGATGGGTTCATGGCCGCGGGTGATTTTTTCGACGATGGATTCTTTATCGAGGGCGAGAGCGAAGGCGCGGCGAACGCGAACATCTTGGAAGGGGGGGCGAGTGACATTGAAGCGGTAGAAGTAGGTGGCGAGAAGGGGGCCGGGGTGGAAATCGGGACGTCCGCGCAAGTAGGGCAGCATGAGGGAGGGGACGAGCCCTTTATCGAGGAGGAGATCGGCTTGGCCGGAGGAGTAGAGATTGAAGGCGGTGCTGGCCCGGGTGACGGCGAGGGCGTCGATGCGCGGGAGTTGGGCGTAGTGGGGGTCGTGGTGGAGGGGATTTTTTTCGAGAGAGACGCGGTCATTGATTTTCCAATCGAGGAGGCGGTAGGTGCCGTTGCCGACCCAGGTTTTGGGATGAGTCCAGCGGTCGCCATATTTTTCGACGGTGGCCTGATGAACGGGCAGGTAGGTGGTGAAGGAGGTGAGGGAGGGGAAGTAGGGGGTGGGATTGTTTAGGGTGACGCGGAGAGTGAGATCGTCGGGGGTGGCGAGTCCGACCGAGTCGCGGGAAGCGGTGCCTGAATGAAACGCTTCGGCTTGGGAAATGCCGAAGAGAATTTCGGCGTAGGGGGAGGCGGTTTTGGGGTCGAGAGCACGGAGCCAGCTGTAGCGGTAGTCGCGGGAGGTGAGGGGCTGGCCATTGGACCAGCGGAGGTGGGGGCGAAGGTGGAAGGTGTAGGTTTTTCCGTCGGGCGAGATGTCCCATGATTCGGCGGCGGCGGGAACGGATTTTCCACGGGCGTTCCGGCGGGTGAGTCCTTCGTAGAGAGCGCTGCAGAGGCGGCCTTCGAGTTGGCCGGAGACGAGGGCGGGATCGAGCGTTTGGGGTTCGGCGCCGTTACAGACGACGAGGTCGGCGCGCGGCCGATATTGGCAGGCGGAGAGGAGGAGGATGAGAGGTGAGGAGAGAAGGACGAGGCCCAGCAGGCCGGGGGTGCCCCGGCGGAAAGTCATTAGGGTTGGGCGGGAGCCGGTGCGGTTTCCGCCTTTTTCGATGCGTCGGGAGGGGTGGAGGAAGCTGGGGTGATCGTGCCGTTGGTCAGGGTGACGGTATTGGAGATGGTGGTGGCGGCAGGGGAGGAGATGGGGGCGATCGGTTTGGAGAGCTGCTCTTGAATGTCGCTCTGATCGGCCTGACGGTGGCTATAGAGGACACCCAGAACAAGGGTGAGAGTCATAAAGATTCCGCCCAGCCAGATGGTTCCTTTGGTGAGGACATCGGAGGTCTGAGCCCCGAAAATCGAATCGGTGAAGTTGCCACCAAAGGCGGCGCCGAGACCTTCCGAGCGTGGCTTTTGCATAAGGACAAGGAGGGTGAGGAGGATGCAAACCAGAAGGTTCACCCCGAGGAGAGTATAAATGGCTAGATTAATCATGGTCGGATGCTCGGGCGGGCCGAGCGGATTCAATAATATCGAAAAAGGCCTGCGAGTCGAGACTTGCGCCGCCGACGAGGGCTCCATCGATATCGGGTTGGGTCATGAGGTCGGGGGCATTCTCCGGTTTGACACTGCCGCCGTAGAGGATACGGATGGCGGATCCGGTGGGCCCAAAGAGAGAGACAAGGAGCTTTCGAATCTGCTGATGGACTTCGTTGGCTTGTTTGGGGGTGGCTACTTTGCCAGTACCGATGGCCCAGACCGGTTCGTAGGCGATGACCAGCTCCTCCAGTTGGTCGGACGGGTATCCGGCCAAGGAGGAGCGGACTTGGGTTTCGATGATTGAGGCGGTTTCGTTGGCTTCCCGCTGGGTTAAAGTTTCGCCGACGCAGACGATGGGGCGAAGATGAAAATGAACGGCGGCGATGGCTTTGGCGGCGACTTTGGCGTCGGTCTCATGATCGAATTGGCGACGTTCCGAGTGGCCCAGAATTACATAACGCACACCGAATTCGCGCAGCATCGGTCCGGAAATTTCACCGGTGAAGGCACCTTCTTTGGCGGAGTGCATGGTTTGCGCGCCGAGGGCGATGATGCTGTGGCGACCGAGCGTTTCGTGAGCTGCCGGCAGGGAGGTGAAGGGAGGGCAGACAACAATGTCGGCGTAGGCCACGCGATCGACCCGCTTGACGATGTCCTCGATCAGAGTGCGGGTATCAGAGGCGGTGCGGTGCATCTTCCAATTTCCGGCGATGAGTGGACGCCGAGGGGCAGCTGGTTTCGCTGTACTCATGGCAGGTCCTGCAGGGCGGCGACGCCGGGAAGGGTTTTGCCCTCCAGGAATTCGAGGGAAGCACCGCCCCCGGTGGAGATAAAGGTTACCTGGTTAGCCACACCCGCTTTTTTGACGGCTTTGACCGAATCGCCGCCCCCGATAATGGAGACGGCCTTCTGATTGGCGGCGACGGCTTGGGCGATGGCAAAGGTGCCCTCGGCGCAGGCGGGGATTTCGAATACTCCCATCGGGCCATTCCAAAGAATGGTCGAGGCGGTGGAGATCTCTTGGGCGTAGGTGGCGCGGGCTTGGGGGCCGATATCGACGCCTTCCCAGCCGTCAGGAATGTCTGCCCCGGGTTGAGTGAACTTTCCGGGAGAAACGGTGCGTCCGGCAAAGTCGAGTTTCTCGACGATCAGGGTGTCCTCGGGGAGAAGAAGGCGAACCCCGCGTTTTTCGGCCTCCGCGAGAATGGATTTGGCCAGTTCGACCTTATCCGGTTCGCAGAGGGACCGGCCAATTTTTCGGCCTTGGGCGAGGCGAAAGGTGTAGCTCATGCCACCCCCGATCAAAATTGTGTTGGCTTTTTCGAGCAGCGCGCGGAGGACGCCGATCTTATCGCCCACCTTGGCACCGCCCAAGATGACGAGAAAAGGGGGTTTCGGCTGGGAGAGTTCCGATCCGAGATAGCGGAGTTCTTTCTCCATGAGGAGTCCGGCGGCGGCTTGGGTGGCGAGACGGGCGCAACCCTCGGTCGAGGCGTGGGCGCGGTGGGCGGAGCCGAAGGCATCGTTGACGTAAATCTTGGCGGTACCGAGAAGTTTTTGAGCGAAGGCAGGATCGTTCTTTTCTTCTTCGGCATGGAAGCGGACATTTTCGAGGAGAAGTATTTCGCCGGGTTTGAGGGAGGCGCGCGCTTGGTCGGCTTCGGGACCGACGCAGTCGGAGGCAAAGTGAACGGGGCGATGAAGTTTCTTGGCCAAGTAGGCGGCGATGGGACGGAGGGAGTACTTTTCCTCGGGCTTCCCCTTGGGCCGACCGAGATGGCTAGCGAGAATTAGGGAGGCGCCCTTTTCGAGAAGGAGTTGGAGAGTGGGAAGGGTTTCTTGGATTCGGGTATCATCTGAGATGCGAGGTCCTTCGGGGGAAGGTTCCAAGGGGACATTGAAATCGACCCGGACGAAAACCGGCTGACCCTTGGGGTTGAGAGCTTGAACAGTGAGCTTGGGCACGGAGATCAGCCTGCGATATGGCGGAGAAGATCGACGCAGCGGTTGCTATAGCCCCACTCGTTATCGTACCAGCTGACCAGCTTGAAAAATCTTTGATTGAGGCCGATGCCGGAGGTGGCGTCGAAGATGCTGGAGTATTGGCTGTGAATGAAATCGGTCGAGACCACTTCGTCCGAGGTGTATTCGAGGATGCCTTTCAAGTAGGTTTCGGAGGCTTTTTTCATGGCTTGGCAAATTTCGGCGTAAGAGGTGTCTTTGGTTGTTCGAACCGTTAAATCCACCACGCTGACCGTCGGCGTCGGGACACGGAAGGACATACCAGTGAGTTTTCCTTGGACTTCGGGGCAGACGAGGCCGACCGCTTTGGCGGCGCCGGTGGTGGAAGGGATAATGTTGATGGCGGCGGAGCGGCCGCCTTTCCAATCTTTGCGAGAAGGGCCATCGACCGTTTTTTGGGTGGCGGTGTAGCTGTGGACGGTGGTCATGAGGCCTTCTTCCACGCCGAAACCTTCTTTGAGGAGGACATGGACGAGGGGAGCGAGACAGTTGGTGGTGCAGGAGGCGTTGGAGATGATGTGGTGTTTGGCGTGGTCGTACTTGTCGTGGTTCACGCCCATGACGACGGTGATGTCCTCGCCTTTGGCGGGAGCCGAGATGATGACCTTTTTGCAACCGGCGGTGATATGGCCTTTGGCTTTGTCCGCTTCGGTAAAGAGGCCGGTGGATTCAATGACGTAGTCGATCCCGAGATCTTTCCAAGGGAGGGCGGTGGGGCCTTCTTTGACGGCGAGACATTTGATTTTATGGCCATCGACGACGAGGACATCGTCCTCGGGGACGGAGGGAGAGGATTTGGCGCTGGAGACGTCGAGGTGAAAGCGGCCCTGGGTGGAGTCGTATTTGACGAGGTAGGCGAGGTTGTCGGCGGGAACGAGGTCATTGATCGCGACCACATCAAACTTCTTACCGAGCAGGCCTTGTTGGCAGAGAGCCCGAAAAACCAGCCTGCCAATTCGTCCGAACCCATTGATCGCGATTTTTTTATTAGCCATAAGTGGGAGAAGGTAGCGAAGGCGGGCAGAAGCGTCAACGCAGGTCTGGCGCGGCGAGAAAGGAGACGGAGCTGCGGCCATAGGTGCGGTGCCAAACCGACTGGAGGGGTTCGGTGGGAGTCCAGCGAGAGGAGAGGTGGTGTTCCCAAATGATGCGTCCGCCGGGGGCGAGGAGACGTTCGAGGCCTTGGACGACTTTCCATTGGGAAAGTTCGGCTCCGGTTTGATCGTAGGGCGGATCGAGAAAGATGAGGTCGAACAGGCCGGAGGCTTGGGGGAGCCAGCTCTCCACGGGGGAGGCGAGGACCGGAAAAGAGTAGTGGAGAGAGGTTAAGTTTTCGCGCAGGGCATCGGCGATGCGGGTGTTTTGCTCGACAAAGAGGGCGGATTGGGCGCCGCGGCTGAGGGCTTCGATTCCGTAGGCGCCGGTGCCGGCAAAGAGATCGAGGACGCGGGATTCGGGCACGAGTGCGCCGAGGGCGGAGAAGACGGCGGCGCGGACGCGGTCTTGGGCGGGGCGGAGGCCGGGCAAGGGGGGGACGATGAGTTGACGACTGCGATGGAGGCCAGCGGTGATCCGGAGAAAGCCACCCCCTCGGCGAGAATGACACGGGGGCTTTTCTTCCCTATGACCTTTGGATGGCTTCTGTTTCACCGAACAAGTTATGCATCATCTTGAACCCTGCCGCCAAGGGGGATCAGGCGAGGAAAACGTTGCATCGGATGGTGAAGCTGGTGCCCGAGGCGAAAGTTTATCTGACGGAGCGACCGGCGCATGGGGAAAAGTTGGCCAAAGAGGCGGTGGCGAAGGGTTATCGAACGATCGTGGCGGCGGGCGGGGATGGGACGGTGAACGAGGTTTTGAACGGATTGGATCCGAAGGTGTGCACGCTGGGGGTGATTCCGGTGGGGACGATGAATGTGCTGGCGTTGGAGTTGGGGATTCCGCCTGATTTAGAGAAGGCGCTGGCGGTGATTCGGGCGGGAAAAAGAAAGAGGCTGGATTTGGGCTTGGCGAATCGGCGGAGGTTTATTCAGTTGGCGGGGGTGGGGTTGGATGCGGAGACGGTGCGGCGGACGCATCCGGAGGCGAAGAAGGCGTGGGGGCCATGGAGCTATCTTTTGACGGCGGCGCAGCTGATGGTGTCACCTGCGCCCGTGTTGCGGGTGAAGGTTCCAGGAAAGAAGGAGATTCGCGGAGCGATGGTCCTGATTGGGAATGGAAGACATTATGGGGGGCCGTTCCAATTTTTCCCCAAGGCGGAGATGGCGGATGGGAAGCTGGATGTTTGCGTCTTTCCGAAGTCGGGTCCGCTGGATCTGTTGTGGTACTTGCAGGCGGTGTTATTGGGGGGGCCTAATTCGCTCCCCGAGGTGACCTATATGCAGGTGGCTGCGTTGCGGGTGGAGGCGGAGAAGGCGGTGGCGCTGGAGGTGGATGGGGAGTATGTGGGCAAAACGCCGGTGGATTTTCAAATCGTAGCGAAGGGGCTTGAGGTGATTATTCCGTGAAGAGCGCGGGGGAGGTTTTTCGTTTAGAAAAGAGTGACGGGGCGGCGAGGGCCGGGGTGGTGCAAACGGCGCACGGCGAGTTTCAGACTCCGGTTTTTATGCCGGTGGGAACGCAGGCCTCGGTGAAGGGGGTGAGTCCGGATGAGCTGACGGAGATGGGGGCAAAAATTATTTTAGGAAACACCTATCATCTGGTGGTGCGGCCTGGGCTGGAGGTGATGGGGCAGATGGGCGGATTGCATCGGTTTATGCGGTGGGACGGGCCGATTTTGACGGATAGCGGGGGATTTCAGGTCTTTAGTTTAGCCAAGATTCGGGAGGTGAAGGAGGAGGGGGTTTGGTTTTCGAGTCATGTGGATGGGAAAAAGTTATTTTTGGGGCCGAGGGAGGCGGTGCGGGCGCAGGTGGCGCTGGGATCGGACATTATGATGGCTTTCGATGAGTGCCCGCCTTGGCCGTGTTCGCGGGAGGTTTTAGAGAAGAGTTTGGAGCGGACTTTGCGGTGGGCGAAACTATGTCGGGAAGAGCAAGAGGCGACCGGGACAAAGAATCTGCTCTTTGGCATTGGGCAAGGTGGGGATCAGGCGGATTTACGGCAGAAAAGTTGTGAGGGGCTGTTGAATATCGGTTTTGATGGGTACGCGGTGGGCGGGGTGAGCGTGGGGGAGCCGGAGAGCGAGATGATGAAGGCGATCGATGCCAGCATGCCTTTTTTGCCGATGGATCGGCCGCGGTATGTGATGGGGTTAGGGCATCCGGACCAGATGGTGAGGATGATTGGGAAGGGGGTGGATATGTTTGATTGCGTGTTGCCGACGCGGGTGGCACGGAACGGGACGGCCTGCACGGTGACGGGGCCAACGTCGGTGCGAAAGGCGAATTGGACCCGCGATGAGGGTCCGATCGTGGAGGGTTGTGGCTGTTATACTTGTCTGCGCTTCAGTCGTGCCTATATCCAACATTTGATCAAGGCGGAAGAACTGCTGGGATTGCGATTGATTTCCCTGCATAACCTGTACTTCAATCTTGAGACACTCCGACAAGCGCGGAGGGCGATCCTGGAGGATCGCTGGCAAAGTTGGTCCCGCGAGTTCTTGGAGCGGTACCAGCGAGGTGGCGGTTCCAAGGAGGAGGAAGAAGAGACATGATTTTTGATTGGAATGGGTTGGGGCAAGTTCCCTTGTTGATGGCGCCTCCGGCGGCGGATGGAAGCGCACCGCCGGCGTGGGTGCAGATTCTGCCCCTGGGGATTCTATTTATTTTGATGTATTTCGTTTTATTGCGCCCGCAGATGAGACGGCAAAAGGAGACGGAGAAGCTGATTCAGTCGGTCAAGACGGGGGATCGGGTTTTGGCGGCGGGCGGGATTTACGGAACGGTGGCGAATCTGAAGGATGGGGTGGTGGTGTTGAAAGTGGCGGACAATGTCAAAATTGAGGTTTTGCGTTCGAGCATTACTTCGGTCGAAAAAGCGGTTGAGGAAAAAGCAGCCAGTTAGGCGAGGTCATCTATGATCGGCATTCAATTTGGTTTGAGCCTGGTTTTCTTTGTCCTCTTTATCGGATATTTTCTGACGACGGAGACGCGTCGGCGGATGCGGCTGAGCGTTTGGTTGACCTTGGCGCTGACGGGGCTTTGTCTTTCTTCGCTTTTCACGAAGGATGATGCGGGGGCGTGGAAGGTGAGGATCAAGCCTGGGCTGGATCTGAGGGGGGGGACGCAGTTCCTCTTGGAGCTGGCCGGGAATACGAGTCGGGCGACTTTGGATCAGGCGGTGGAGGTGATTCGGAAGCGGGTGGATTCGGTGGGGGTGGCGGAGCCGGTCATTCAGCCGGTGGGGGAGAATCGGATCATTGTGCAGATTCCCGGGGTGAGCGAGGAGGATAAGGCGTCGTACCGAAGGCAGTTGGAGCGGGTGGCGAAACTGGAGTTCACCTTGGTGCATGAGAGAAGTGATGAGCTGGTGGCCAGTGCCAAGGATAAGAATCCAAAGGTTCCGATTGATTGCCAGCTGTTGAAATTACGGGATCGGCAACCGAACGGAACAGTGATCGAAACGCCGATCGTGGTGAAGCGAAGAACGGAGATCTCGGGCAAAAGTGTGGCGAATGCGTTCCGAAGCGTGGATCAGCTGGGGCGGGCGGTGGTCATCATCGAGTTTAATCCGGATGGGCGGCAGAGATTCGGGCAGTTGACCGAGCAGAATATCGGGCGGCGGTTGGCGGTCATTTTAGATGGAGAGGTGTACTCTGCGCCGGTCATTCGCAGTGCGATCTACGGGAGTTGCGAGATTTCTGGGGGGAATATGTCGGCAGTGGAAGCGGAGGAGCTGGCCAGCGTTTTGAAGAACCCGCTGGAGAGCCCGGTGGCGATTATTGACGAGCGTGGAGTTGATCCCAGCTTGGGGGCGAGCTCGGTGCGGAGCGGTTTTCAGGCGGGCTGGGTGAGTCTGGTGGCGGTGGGTCTATTTGTTCTGTTGTACTACCGATGGTTGGGTTTGGTTTCGGTCTTTGGGCTGATCCTGAACATTTTGATTCTGCTCGGTTTACTGGCGCAGTTTGGTTTCACGCTGACCTTGCCCGGCTTGGCGGGACTGATTCTGACGATCGGGATCGGGGTGGATGCGAACGTGCTCGTCTTTGAGCGGATTCGGGAGGAGTTGGGGCATCATCGGACGGCGTTAGAGGGTGTGAGTGCTGGTTTTCAACGAGCGTTCAGTTCGATTTTGGATGCGAACGTGACCACAGTGATCGCAGCGGCGATTCTCTTTTGGCAAGGTTCGGGTCCGGTGCAGGGTTTTGCCACGGTGCTGTGTTTGGGGATCTTTTCCAGTATGTTTGCCGCGCTGATTATCAGCCGGACGGGGGCGGAGTGGTTGGCGGAAGTGGGCGGGAAAGGTTCGTTGCAGATGATGCGGCTTTTTGAGGATGCTAAGATCAACTTCTTGGCTTTGCGGAAGCCGGCCTTCCTTCTCTCCAGCTTGCTGTTGCTGGCGGGCGGTCTGACGGTGGCGGTGAAAGGGGAGCGGGTGTTGGGGGTTGATTTTACGGGGGGCGACTTGGTGACGTACAGCTTCACCGAGAAGGTGGATGACGGAAAGGTGCGTTCGGCTTTGGGGGATGAGGTGGAGGTGGTGCAGTACCAACGCAGTCCGGTCGGTGGTCAAGAGGTTCTGTCTTTGCGAACGGCTTTTGGGTTTGGGGAGAAGGCGGGGGAAACGTTGGCGAGGGAATTTCCGCAGGCGCAGTTCCGGCAAGTCCAGTTGGATAAAGTCGCTGGGGTGGTAGGAAGTGAGTTAAAGCAAAAAGCGCTGATTGCCTTGGTTCTGGGAGTCATTGCGATTTTCTTTTACACCACTTGGAGATTTGAGACTTCCTTCGCCGTTGGGGCGATCGTGGCCCTGCTACACGACGTTTTGATTAGCCTAGGAGTCTTTGCCTTGCTGGGACGAGAGCTCTCGTTGCCGATGGTTGGGGCGATCCTGGCGGTGGCGGGTTACTCGATCAACGACACGATTGTGATCTTTGATCGAATCCGTGAATTCTTTAAGGGGGGCACGGGAGGGGATCGGGCCGAGGTGATGAATGCGGCGATCAACCAAACCTTGAGTCGAACCCTTTTGACGTCAGGAACCACATTTTTGGCGGTGTTGGTTCTATTCCTTCTCGGCGGAAGAGTGATCAACGACTTCTCCTTGATTCTTCTGATTGGAATTATGGTGGGAACGTACAGCTCGATCTTCATCGCCAGTCCGATTGTGTTGCTCTTCGGAAAAAAGCGGGCTTAGGCAGACTTGCTAACGGTCAGATAGACCGTATTGCAAAAGGATGCGTTGGACTGAATCCCCATTTGTGCTGCCGCCGGAATGCGACGGAGAAGAGTTGCTGCGGCGCTTTTTAACCCACCGAGGATTTCCGGAGGCTTCCGCCCAAGAGAACTTCTTACGACCTCGCCTGGCTAGCTTACAGCCGCCCGAGGATCTGGCGGGGATGAAGGATGGGGTGGAGTTTCTGACGGAGGCGATCGAGGGAAAGAAGCGGATTCTGATCTTCTCCGACTACGATGTGGACGGAATTGTCAGTGCGACGATCATGAAGCTGTTTCTGTCGGCGCAAGGGTGTCCAGAGGTAAGAACCTTTTTGCCGGATCGGCAGCAGGAGGGGTACGGCTTAACGGTGGCGGCTTTGGACCGAGCCCTGTCGCAAGGAGAAAAACCGGACGTTTTCATTGCCCTGGATTGCGGCACCAACAGTGTGGCGGAGGTGGCGAAGCTGAAGGAGGCGGGGATTCGAGTGTTGATCGTGGATCATCATCAGCTGAGCCATCCGCAACCGGCGGCGGATGCTTTGGTGAATCCCCAAAAAGGCTCTGCGGGTCACCATTTTTGTACGGGGGGTCTGGTTTTTAAATTGTGTCATGCGTATCAGCGGTCGAAGGGTGGGCGGGAAAGGTTTGATATCCGCGAGGTGCTGGATCTGGTGGCTTTAGCGACGGTGGCGGATCTGGTGCCGTTGCGGGAGGATAACCGAATCTTTGTGCGGGAAGGTTTGAAGCGTTTGGCGATCACCTCCCATTTGGGGTTGAGGAGGTTGATGGAGGTAAGCGGAGTAGGGCTGAGAACGCCGACCTCCTTTACTTTGGGATTCCAGTTGGGTCCGCGAATCAACGCGGGGGGTCGGGTGGGGGATGCGAATTCTGGCTTGGAGCTGCTCCTGAGCAAAAATCCGACGGAGACATCCCGATTGGCGCGAGAGTTGGATTTGCAAAATCGCAAACGGCAGGAGTTGGAGGCCATCGCGCTGGGGGAAGCGGAGGAGTTAGTGGGGAGTTCGCCGAAAGAGTTGGGCTTAGTGGTGGCGAGTGATCGTTGGCACTCCGGGGTGGTGGGAATTGTGGCGGCGCGCTTGGCCCGAAAACATCATCGCCCGAGTTTTGTTATCGCCCTGGATTCGGGGGGAGGGGGAAAGGGCAGTGGGCGAGGATTGCCGGGGCTTTCCCTGATGGATGCGCTGCGGGCTTGTGCCCCTTGTTTGCGAGGATTTGGGGGGCACGATGCGGCGGCGGGGATTGTGATCGAGGCGGGGCGAGTGGCCGAATTTCAAACACTCTTGCAAGCGTGGCTGCGGGACTTTGTGAAGCCGGATGTTTTTGAGAGGACCTTACCGATCGACATGACCCTGAGTCCGAGCCATCTGACGCCCGAGATGGCCAAGGCTTTGGCGGAATTGGCTCCCTTTGGCAAAGGAAACCCTGAACCGACCTTGCGGATGGATCAGGTGGAGTTTGTGGGACAGCCCAAAATCTTTGCGGAACGGCATTTGAAATTCCGAGCGGTGGCGGGTGGGAAAAAGTTTGAGGTGGTCGGGTTTGATTTTGCAAAAAGAGTTCCCGATCGGGCTGGCTTCAGTCTGGCGGGCTCGTGGGAGTGGGATGATTATACGGATGGACCCCGGTGGCGAATGACGGATTGGCAGTAGCGCCGGAAGTCGCTCGCTGGGTGCGGGCAGCCACCAACTTAGCGGCCAAGCTGGAACTGGCGGGTCCGGAGCAGCTGGTCTCCTACCTGCCACGAAGGCACGAGGATCGTCGACAGGGCTGGCATCCTTCGATGGGTTTGCCGGTGGGGCCGGTCAACTTTCAGGGAGTGGTGACGAGGTCGAAACTGAACCGTTGGCGGGGGAGAAAGTGCAGTGTGGAGATTGATCTGCAGGTGATCTCGAAGGGGCTGGAGACGGGGGATCGGGTGCGGATTCTTTTTTATCATCTTCCTTTCATGGCTCGGGCCTTTCCAGAGGGTAAGCGAGTGGCGGTGTATGGACGGTTGGAGGAGAAGAGCGGAATTCTGCGAACGATTCACCCCGAGACGGAGACGATCGAGGAGGGGAAAGAGGAGAATATTCATTTAGACCGAGTGGTGCCGGTCTATCCGCTGATCGCGGGACTGAACCAGCGCAGAGTCCGATCTACCCTGTATCACTACTTACGGAATTGCTGGCCGCAGGTGGAGGAGGCTTTTCCCGCAAGCGAAGGCATGCCCAGCCGGGAGGAGGCTTGGCGAATTTATCATTTTCCGAATTCCTTGCCGGAGGTGGAGGTGGCACGGCGGAGGTTAGCGTGGGAGGAGCTGGTGGCCTCCCAGTTTGGGGTACTGGTTCGCAGGGCGGCGCGGGAGGCCATTCGGGTGGAGAGGCCGGAGAAGGTGCGGGATTTGATCGGGCCTTGGTTGGCGAACTTGCCTTTTCCGATGACGGGGGACCAGAAGAAGGCTTGCGGGAAAATCGATGTGGATTTGGGACTCGGGCGTCCGATGCATCGGCTGTTGCAGGGGGATGTGGGGTCAGGAAAAACTCTGGTGGCGGCGCATGCTCTTTTACGAGCACTGGAACACGGCTCCCATGTGGCTTTGATGGCGCCGACGACCTTACTGGTGGAGCAACATGCGGCGGCTTTACGAAAACTTTTGCCACCCCGAGTGTTGGAAATCGTCACTTGGACGGCCGACTCGAAACCGGGTCCGGTGGGTTTATTTCCGCGGATTACGATTGGGACGCACGCGCTCTTTGCGGCCAAGGCGAGGTTGGCGCGGTTATCCCTCTGCGTGATTGATGAGCAGCAGAGATTTGGGGTGAAGCAGCGGGCGGCTTTTTTAGCGAAGGGAGAGCGACCGGACTTACTGGTACTGACAGCCACTCCGATCCCGAGAACGTATGATCTCCTGATGAACGGGGACTTGGATAAGTCCTACTTGCGGGAGATGCCGCCAGGACGAGGTGAGGTGAAGACTTATGTGAGGGATGGGGAGGCGGAGGAGAAGATCTGGGCGCATTTGCAGGATCGGATTCAAGCGGGAGACAGGGCTTATGTCGTCGTGCCAAGATTAGGGGAGGAGGTGCAAGATCCCGCGGATGAGGCTTCGGTCAAAAGAACGTACGATCTACTGGCGGCACGGTTTGGCAGTCGGCGAGTGGCTCTGCTGCACGGGAAGATGAAGGAGTCGGAGAAGTTGCGGATCTTGGATGGTTTCCGGAAAGGGGAGATTTCGGTTTTAGCGGCCACGACGGTGGTGGAGGTGGGAGTGGATGTGCCGGAGGCGAACTTCATGGTGATTGATCATGCGGATCGTTTGGGTCTTTCTCAACTGCATCAGTTGCGGGGCAGAATTGGGCGGGGAGGGAAAAGCGGTAAGTGCATTTTAATTCAGAGAGCGGGAGGCCCAGAGGCGCGGGAGAGGTTGGTATTTCTGGAAAAGAATCGGGATGGGTTTCTGGTGGCGGAAGAGGATTTTCGAATCCGTGGGCCAGGGGATACTTTGGGAGAGGAGCAGAGTGGGAGCCCTAGCCACCGGCATGCCCGGTTGCCTTGGGACGAGCCTATTTTTGAGGTCGCGAAATTGGAGGCGACGCGGTTGTGGCAAGGAGGTTGGCAAGAGTGGAGAGGGCTAGTGGAGGCGGAGAAACTGGCCCGAGCTGACTTTGCGGCGAACTGATACTTTAGGCTGAGCCAAGCTGGAAAGGGGGGGATTCTGGGGCTAATCTCGGTGGATGATTCAGGGTACAGGAATTCGATCTCACGAACTGTTTGAGAGGGCCAAGCAGGTTACTCCAGGGGGAGTGCACTCTCCGGTTCGAGCTTTTCGGGCGGTGGGGGGAGAGCCTTTTTTTGTGGAGTCTGCCCGGGGTGCCCAACTGCGGGATGTGGATGGGAGGGAGTATGTGGATTATGTGGGAAGTTGGGGGCCAGCCATTTTGGGTCATGCTCACCCTGAGATTGTGGAGGCGGTGAGGAAAGCGGCGGAGAGGGGGATGAGTTACGGCACGCCGCATGAAGGTGAGGTGGTGTTGGCGTCGAAGATTTGCCGAGCGATTCCGAGTGTGGAGAAGGTGCGGTTTTGTAGCAGTGGGACGGAGGCGACAATGTCGTGTGTGCGCTTGGCGCGGGGAGCCACCCAGCGGAAGAAGATCATCAAGTTTGCCGGATGTTATCACGGTCATAGCGATGCGCTGCTGGTGGCGGCGGGGTCGGGTCCGTTGACGTTGGGACGGCCGGATAGCGCGGGGGTCACGCCCGGAGCGGTGCAGGACACGCTGATTTTGCCTTTTCACGACCGGGAAGCGGTTCGGGCTTGTCTGGAGAAGTATGGGGAGGATTTAGCGGCGATTCTTTTGGAGCCGATTCCAGCGAATGTGGGGCTGATCTTGCCGGAGGATGGGTATTTGCAGTTTTTAAGAGAGGAAACGAAGAAGTGTGGGGCACTGCTTATTTTTGATGAGGTGATGACCGGCTTTCGTTTGGGATTGGGGGGGGTGCAGGAGAGGGTGGGAATCCGGCCCGATTTGACCGCCTTTGGCAAAGTGATCGGGGGAGGAATGCCGGTGGGTGCTTTCGGCGGACGGGCGGAGATCATGGATCATTTGGCTCCGGATGGTCCGGTTTATCAGGCAGGAACTCTCTCGGGTCATCCGTTGGCGATGGCGGCGGGGATTGCTCAACTGGAGGTTTTGGAGAGGGGCGGGGTGTATGAGCGGCTGGAGGCGACCGGCCAGCGGGTGGAAAAGCTGGTGCGGGATCAGCTGCAGGAGTCGGGGCGGAACTATCCTTGGGCGCGAGTAGGATCGATGTTTTGCCTTTTCTTTCGCGAAAGTGGGGAGCGAGTTCGTAATTTGGCGGATGCGCAAGCGTGTGACCGGAAGGCGTACGCGACATTCTTCCATGCGCTTTTACAAGAGGGGGTGTATTTCCCGCCCTCTCAGTTCGAGAGTTGTTTTCTCTCGGCGGCCCATGGGGACAGGGAGATGGAAATTACGCAACGGGCCCTTCGTTCCGCTCTTCATCGGAAGGCTTGAGGGCGGGTCCTTGGTACGGCAGGGTGGAGGGGTGAAAGGTTTAGGAAGTTCCCCCTCCGACTACTTTGATTACCAGGGGCAGGGACATGAGGAGCTTTTTTCCGCCAGCAAAGATGTTTGGGAAATATTGCCGGCGATCGCGGGCTACTTAAAGAAGCACCTGCCGAAAGGGTCGAAGGGAAAGATTTTGGGCAATCCGGTCATTGGGGAAAATGTGTTTTTGGGTGAGGGAACGATTGTGGAACCTGGCGCCTACATCCGAGGCCCGGCTTGGATCGGGCGGAATTGCGAGATTCGGCACGGGGCGTATTTGCGGGAAAATGTGATTGCGGGAGACCATTGCGTTCTGGGAAATAGTTCCGAATTTAAAAACTGTCTTTTGCTGGAGGGAGCCCATGCGCCTCATTTCAATTATGTGGGAGATTCGGTGTTGGGTCGGGATGTGAATTTGGGGGCGGGAGTGATTCTTTCGAACTACCGTTTGGATGGGCAGGTCATTCGGGTGGCTCGTGCGGGTACGCTAGTGGAAACGGGATTAAGGAAATTTGGGGCGATCATCGGCGACGGTGCGTCGGTGGGGTGTAATGCGGTTTTAAACCCCGGCAGTTTGGTCGCACCGAAAGCGAAGATCTTGCCCGGCACGATCTGGGTGGGTGGGGGAAGAAAGGCGGGGTAAGGCGAGGCGAATTAGGTGTAGGGGTTGCCGACAAAGCTGTGGAATGGCGCGACGGTAAAGGCGCGTTCGATCAGGCCGTCAAAGATGGCCGGAACAGCATCGGCGGTTTGGGAGTGGAGATCGTGCAAAAGGATGATGGAACCAGGTTGGCTGGCAGAAAGTACGCGCTGAGCGATGGCAGAGCTGCCGGGTTGGGACCAATCTTTAGGATCGACCGACCAGTAGGCCACGCCGAGACCAAGTTTGGAGGGGATCGATCCTTGCTCCCGGCGGAAGGCACCATAAGGGGGGCGGAACCAGACTGGGGTGATGCCGGTTGCACGGGCGATGGCCTCTTGGGTGCGAATGAGTTGCTGTTCGACCGAACTATCGGACATACCGGCTAGGCGAGGGTGAGTGTAGGTGTGGTTGGCCACATCGTGGCCCTCGTCCACGATTCGTCGCGCGAGTTGCGGGTAGGCGTCCACCTTTGACCCAATCAGGAAAAAAGTGGCGTGCAGGCCGCGTTGAGAAAGTTCGGTTAAGACCCGATCGGTCACCCCCGGGCTGGGGCCGTCATCAAAAGTAAGGGCAACCCGATTACCAAAGCCCGGTCCACTGTTGATGAAGGCGGGATTGACCTCGCACTCCCCCGGTTGGATTGGAATCTCCCCTTGGGCGAAAGCGGGCGACGCGTAACTAGCACCGGCGAGGCCAAGCAGCTTCAAGAAATCAGCACGCCTCATAGGCTTCCTCTTTAGCATGGGGAAAGGCATGATCCAAGGCTCTTTCGATGAAGATCTGTGACCTCACGCAAATGTACTCTTGGCAAGGCGGAGGGGTGCGATCCTATCTTCTAGCCAAACGCGATTATATTCGGGAGCACACCTCTCATCACCATCTCCTGATTGTCCCGGGCAGCCGGACGGAGCAGATCGAGGGGGGGAGGTGCCAGATGTGGAGTGTTCGTGGCCCTTTGGTGAATCGAACCTCGCGCTACCGCTGGATGCTGGATCTGCCCGCGCTCTTACGGATTCTTTATGTAGAACGACCGGATGTGGTGGAATCGGGAGATCCTTATCATGCGGCGATGGTTTCGAGAAATTGGGCGAATCGGAGGGGGTCGAAATTTTACATGTTTTATCATTCGCACTTTCCGGATGCGCTGTTACGAACGGTGCTGAAATTTGCCGGGCCTTGGGCGCGATCGGTAACGGAGCAGTTGGCGGCTGATTACCTGCGTCACTTAGCCACGGGCGGGCACGGGGTTTTTGTGGGAAGCCGGCATTTGACTCAGGTGCTGGGTGCGTGGGGGGTGCCAAGGTTGATTCATCTTCCGTTAGGGGTGGACACGACATGTTTTCACCCCGTCTCAGCGGAAAGGAAAGGGGAGTTGCGGCGAAAGTTCAACGTGCCGGAGGATGCGAGGGTGGCACTGTATGTGGGGCGTTTTTCGCCGGATAAAGACACCGCTCTGCTCTTACGGTGTTGGCAACGAATGGAGGAGGTTGCTGGTAAAAAATGGGTCGGGGTTATGGTCGGGGACGGTCAGATGAGGCCGATGGTGGAGAATTTTGTCCGTTCGAATGGTTGCCTTCGGCTGGTGCCCTTTTTGAAGGATTCAAAGGAGTTGGCGGAGTGGTATCAAGCGGCGGACCTGCTGATTCATCCGGGCCGATGGGAAACGTTTGGGCTGGTACTGCTGGAGGCGCAGGCCTGTGGTCTGCCGGTGGTGGCTTTTCGAGGTGGGGCGATGGAGGAGCAGGCATTCGATGTCGCTGGTTGGGCGGAGGAGAGGAGTTCCGACTCCCTGGCGCAAGCGGTTTGTCGGAGGTTGGAAATCCCAGACGAGATGGAGAAAGGTCGGCTGAGAACATTCATTGAGGAGAGGTTTAGCTGGAAGCAAACTTTTGCCCGGCAGATGGCGGAGTACGAAGCGTGAGCGTGCCCATTTTGATTCGTTACTATCGGGCGGAGGATCGGGCACAGGTTCGACAAATCTGCGCGGAGACAGGTTTTTTAGGGGATCCGGTCGATCCGCTTTTTGAGGATCGAGAACTCTTTGCGGATTTTTTGACCGCCCCCTACACGGATGCGGAACCGGAGAACTGCCTTGTGTTGGAGGGAGAGGGTCGTCGCTTGTTGGGATATATCATGGGTTCCCGGTGTTTCTGGAAGCACACGGGATACTTGGCGTATCGAATGCCAGGATGGGTGATCCGGGCGATGTGGGGATATTTCTTTTCTTATGGAGAGCCAAGCCGCCGCTACCTGCGGTGGGTGCTTTCTCGGGGAAGACGAGAAACGCCCTCGACCCCTAAACGGGGGGTACACTTTCACATTAATCTTTTGCCGGAGGTACGAGGGCTATCGATTGGCAAGGTTCTCTTTGACACTTTTTTAGACCGAATGGGGGAGTTGGGGGAGAAAAGTGTTTTTGGGCAAGTGATCAGCAAAGAGGAGAGAAGAACGGAGAGGATGTTTGCGCGGTACGGATTTCGACTGACCGACCGGAGGGAGGTAACCAAGTTTCGGGAGCAGAGAAAAGATCCGGTCTACCTCTTTACCTTGGTGCAGGAGCGGGATCGGACGCCACCGCCGCGACCTCCCCGCCTGATTTTATCGCTGCACGACTTCCACCCGGGGTCGCGCCATCAGATTGAGGAGCAGGTGCAGTTCTGTCTGTCGCGCTGCCCCGGTCATCTCTCGATTTTGGTGGTGCCTCAATACCACCATGGGAGTTCGGTGGAGGATTCGCAGGAGAGTCTGACGTTTCTGAATAAGTGTGAGGCCGCAGGGCACGATCTGGCGATTCACGGCTATTTTCACGACCGACAGGGTTTGCCCGCAGCCTCGAGGTTTTGGACGCAGTGGTACAGTGCGAATGAAGCGGAGTTTTTCTCGCTTCCGTCCGATGAGGCGGCCCAGAGAATTGCGGCGGCGAAAGAGTTGTGGGTTCGGCAAGGTTGGCGGGCACGGGGCTTTGTCGCGCCGGGGTGGTTGTACTCATCCACGTTGGACAGGGAACTGAGAGAGATGGGCTTCCGCTATACCTGCACCTTAAGGGATGTCATTCATTTCCCCCAAGGAAAGAGAGAAAGGGCTTGGGCGGGGACTTACAGTTTACGTTCGGCTTGGCGTCGGGGCTTGGCCCGGGCTTGGCATCCGCTGTGGAAGTCGCGTTGGGGTCGGGAGTCGGTGGTACGGCTGAGTTTACATCCTCAGGATTTGGAAGTTCCTTTTGTTCGTAGGCAGTTGGGCGTTTTTCTCGATGAGTTGGCCGAACGTGGCTATGTTAGCTGGTCGTACGCTGACCATGTCGAAAGCTGACCTTCATCTCCATAGCCGCTATTCGGATCGTCCGTCCGAGTGGATTCTGCGCAAGCTCGGCATTCCCGACAGCCTGTCTGATCCCAGAAAATTGTATGAAACCCTTCGGGGAAAGGGGCACGACTTTGTCACTTTGACGGATCACAACACGCTGGGGGCGGCGGAGGAGCTGCGGGGGTTGGAGGGCTTTATTCCAGGCATGGAGATCACGACCTATTTTCCCGAGGATCATTGCAAGGTTCATCTCTTGGCCTGGAACCTGAGCAGGGCGGAGGCGGAGGAGGTGGAAAGATTGCGGCCCAATCTCTATGAACTGAGCGCATTCTTGCGCAAGGAGCGAGTGGTTCACGCGGTGGCGCATCCCTTGATTCACTTGGATGGAAAAATGAAGGCGGACCACTTCGAGAAGTTGATTCTTTTATTTCAGGTCTTTGAGAAAATCAACGGCCTGCGTGCTCCCTTAGGGCAAGAGGTGGCCTATGCCTGTGGCTGTGCCCTGACGGAAAAAAAGATTCAGGAGCTGGCGAAACGACACAACCTAGAGCCGGTCGGGCCGACTCCTTGGCGAAAGTCGTGGATGGGGGGTTCGAACGATCACTGCGGGTTGTATGCGGGAGGTGTTTGGACGGAAGTTGCGGGGCGTCACGATGCCGAGACTTTTCTGCGGGCGGTGGAGGGTGGAGAGGGCATTGTTCAGGGAGAGGGGGCGGACCCGGCCCGGTTGGTCAATGGTCTCTTTCACGTCATTTTCGATTATTTGAGAATGAAGGTGGGGGGTCAGGCTCCGCGCGGGTCGGATCTGATTTTAAAAATCCTCAATCGGTTTCTGGCGGGAGAAAATCCGCTGGAAATCACTTTTATGGAAAAGGCGCGGTACGCGGTGGAGATGGTCACGAGCGGAAGGATCTTTGAATTTTGGAAGTCGCCCGAGGGGGGGCTGAGCAAAGAGCTCTCGGCCTATTTGACTCGTCCATCCACTCGGGAGGAGCTGCAACGTGTGTTAGAGACGGAGCGGGTGCCGGAGCGACGAAGCTTTCGCTTAGCTTCCAAAGTGATGAATGATGTGGGGTTTCGAATTGTCACTCGTTTCTTGCAGAAGGCAGAAAAGGGGGATTTGGTGGGTGGTTTGGAGCCCTTGGCGGGGGTTCTTCCCCTCGGCTTGGCGACGGCCCCCTACCTCTACTCGTTTCATACCTTGCGCAACGATCGAAAAATGTGGGGAGAGGTGTCGGAGCGGTTTCTCGGACATCGCCCGGAAAATCTGCAAAACCATCGAAGGGCGTGGTTCACGGACACCCTGGAGGATGTGAATGGAGTGGCGCGGACGATTCGCACCATGGCAGGGGCAGGTCGCGAAATGGGGGCAGACATCACGATTCTGACGAGTCGCCCTGGATTCAGCCCAGAGGCGGGGGTTTTCAACTTTCAGCCGGTGGGAGTTTTTACGATCCCGGAGTACGATCTGCAGAAGCTGAGTTTTCCTCCCGTCTTGGAGTTGGTGGATCATGTGGCACAGCGGGGGTACACGGAGTTAATTTTAAGTACGCCCGGCCCGATGGGTCTGGCGGGCTTACTGGCGGCCAATATCTTGGGTTTGCGGACAAGTGCCATCTATCACACCGATTTTCCGCAGTACGCGCGGTTTTTGAGTGAGGATGATCCCTTGGTCGAGGGAATCGCCTGGAACTACATGCACTGGTTTTATAGTCAGATGGATCGGGTTTATGTGAACTCGCAAAGTTACCTCCATCGTTGGGTGGAGAAGGGGTTGGCGCCCGAAAAGCTGGCAATTTTGCCTCGGGGGCTGGATACGGAGCAGTTTTCCACGCGCCATCGGAAGAGCGATTTTTGGGTTCAACGAGGAGCGAGGGGGAAAGTGGCTCTTTATGTAGGGCGCATTTCCAAAGAGAAGGAGTTGGACTTCTTGGCTCGGGTAGCCGAGCGGATGGGGAGAAGTGCCGGGGTGACATTTGCCTTCGTGGGGGAGGGCCCGTTTCTGTCGGAGCTGAAGCGAAAAGTGCCGCAGGGGATCTTCACGGGGGTTTTGCATGGGGAGCAGTTGTCGCAGGCTTACGCGTCGGCCGATCTTTTTGTTTTTCCAAGCACCACCGATACGTATGGGAATGTGGTGGTGGAGGCGATGGCCTCTGGCCTTCCGGTGGTGGTATCGGATCAAGGAGGTCCGGGGGAGTTGTTGCGGGACCCGCAAGATGGAATCCAAGTGGCCACGGGAGATGTGGGGAGGTGGGTTACGGCAATCGAGCAGCTCATCCAGACTAAAGATGCAGATCAGGAGAGGGAGGCAAGGAGGCAAAGGACGGTTTTGGGTCGAAGTTGGAATGACGCATTTCAAAGATTTTGGAAGGATGCCCTTTTGTGAATAACTTTGACCGCAAATGAATTGACGCAGAGCACTTTCGATCGTTTTATGGAGCAATGTCCGACTCGCTGCCCAAGCCGCCGACACCTCCTCTTCCGCCAGGTGTGGCCATGCCGAAGCCGCCTGCGCCCCCTGGACTGCCGAAACCGCCTTTGGCTCCACCTAGTATCGGTCTGAAACCACCGGCTCCACCTGTAGCCAAGCCCCCTGGTGCGCCGACCCCTCCGATTCCGGCGGCGCCTAGTCTAAAAAAAGAGACGATGCGTTTGACTCCTCCCACGGCACCTAAGCCGCCCGTACCGGGGGTTCCGGTAACTGGGGCACCGACGCCACCCGCCGTGCCGACAGTTCCTGGGGCGGCTCCGAGGCCAACCGCAGTGACTCTGCCCCCACTGCCAGGAGCCGCTAAGCCGCCGGCCGATTTGCGAAAAGAGACGATGAGGATTTCCCTGCCTCCTCGGCCCGGGGCACCGGGAGCAGCCGCACCTGGAAAACCCGTTGGAGGGCCATCCCCCGCCGCGACGCAGGTGGCGAAACCGATCAGCCCTGTCGCGGGAGCGGGCGGGGTTGTTGCCAAGGCAGGCGGTGTTCCGGCAGCACCTCAGTTGGCGCCCGCGGCTGCGGCACGACCTGCGGGCGTAGCGGTGGCGAGAACAGTGGTAGATAGCGATAGCGGGGGAACGGCTTTGGCTATCGCAGCGCTGTTGGCTTCCCTGGCAGCTTTCGGAATTGTTTTGCTAAGTTATCTTGGTAAATAAGGATTACGTATGGCTGATGCATCCACTCTTACCCTGACTCAAGCAAACTTTGATGCCGCGGTCTTAAAGTCACCCGTTCCGGTACTGGTGGATTTCTGGGCGGAGTGGTGCGGTCCCTGCCGGATGATTTCACCGCTGCTCGAGCAGATTGCGAAAGATCACGCGGGGAAAGTGGTGGTGGGCAAAGTGAATGTCGACCAAGAGCAGGCCTTAGCGGCCAAGTACGGTATTCAATCGATTCCTGCTTTTTTTATTTTTAAGAATGGCGAAATTGCCGAGCAGTTTATTGGGGCACAACACTCGCGTCAAAGTATCGAAGCTAAGCTGGGAGTTTAATCCGTCCAAACGGAAAGAGAAAAATGGCTTCCAACCGGAAGCGATCCAATTAATTGCCGCCGAGGGCGGTGTAGGTGCAACGATACAGTCCAGCAATGCGCTCTTCCTCCCGCTTGACCTTCACGCGCAATATTTTTTCAAACATTTGGCGCTCGTAGTCTCGAATCATCGGGAAGCTCTCCAGACAATCGAGGATGGCGGAGTTAAATTCAGTTATCTTATGAGCGCGGGATGAGTTGTCGAAAGAGTATTCGGCCATGTAGCCGTCCTCCTCCCGCAGTTGGGCCAGGCCGCGGTAGCGGGATTCGCCCTCCAGCTTCTGCAGCTTGATTTCATAACGTTGAGTCTCGGCCTTGTAGATGTTGTGGAGGATTTTTTCCGGACCGAGGGAGCCGTAAATTTCGCGAACCGATTCCAAGATTTGCAGGCTGAACTGAGGGTAGCGGCTGGGGAAGAATTCACGGGCTCCATCGGTCAAACGGTAAGCTTTTTCGGGGCGGCCCATGCCCTTAGGACGGCGCCAAGTATCCAAATACCCGTCCCGCTCCAATCCAATACAGTGCTGCTTGATCCCCATGTAGGAGAGGCCGACCCGCTGACAAAGTTCGGCAACGGAAAGACCCTGGCTCCTCTTAATTTCCCGAAGAATGGAAAGTTTCGGGTTGTGATTGTTTTTGGAAAGTAACTTTGTCTTCATCCGAGGAGATTAAACTATCAACTGCCTACCGATGGGAATCAATATCGGAATTACAATTATTCACTAGCCCTAACGGGACTCGAACCCGTGCACCGGCCTTGAGAGGGCCGTGTCCTAACCAGCTAGACGATAGGGCCTCAATCATCTGAAATTACCGACTTTGCACAAGGGAGCAACCTTCCAAAATATTTCCGCGCCGTTTTACTCAACCGTAACCGACTTGGCGAGGTTGCGGGGCTTGTCCACGTCCCGACCGAGGGCGACAGCGGTGTGGTACGAGAAGAGTTGGAGGGGGATGACGTTCAGGATGGGCTGAAGAAGCTCGTGGGTCTTGGGCACTGGCAGAAGAGCGTCCGCCAATCCTTTCACCTTCTCGTCGCGCTCGTGAGCCACTGCAATGACAGGACCTCCGCGAGCCTTAATTTCCTGTAAACTTCCCAAATTCTTATCATAAACGCCGTCTTGGGTGGCGATGAGGACGGTTGGGGTTTCCTGGTCGATCAAGGCAATGACCCCGTGTTTGAGTTCGGCACTGGGATAACCTTCGGCATGGATGTAAGTGATCTCCTTCATTTTTAAGGCGCCCTCCAGGGCAATCGGGAAATTGGCTAATCGCCCCAGAAAAAGCATGGAGCGGGAGTGGGCGAAGGTTTGGGCAGCTTTCCCAATCGCGTCGGAGTGGCACAACGCCTGCTGAATCTTTTCGGGAAGTTGGGAAATGGCCTCCAGAATGTCTGCGCCGTGAGCGGCGGAGAGGTGGTGCAACCGTCCTAAGAGAAGTCCAAGCAAGGCAAAGACCATGACCTGAGAAGTGAATGATTTGGTGGCGGCGACTCCGATTTCAGGTCCCGCATGCATATAGACACCGCCATCACTTTCACGCGCGATCGAGCTGGCCACATTGTTGCAAATTCCCAGGCAAGGGTAACCGCGACGTTTGGCTTCCCGGAGTGCGCCCAATGTATCAGCGGTTTCGCCCGACTGGCTGACCGCGAGGAAAAGAGTTTTCTTCGAAACAGGGGAATCCCCATAGCGAAACTCGCTGGCATGTTGAGTCTCGACGGGGATCTTGGCCAAGGTTTCGATCAGATATTTTCCGACCATGCCCGAGTGAAGAGCGGTGCCGCAGCCGATGACTGAAATTCGCTCCACTTGCCGAAGTTGGTCAGAACTCATATTCAGGCCACCCAACTTGGCGGTCGCTCCGTCCCGATCGAGCCTTCCGCGGAAGGCATTTTCGATGGAGCGGGGTTGCTCCATAATTTCCTTGAGCATGAAGTGGGCGTGGGCCCCTTTCTCGGAGTGGGTCACCCCGTTTTCAATCTCCTCCACTTTGATGGTGGCATTCGCTCCTAAGGGGGAGGAGACATCGAAATGATTCGCATGCAGCGCCACCACCTCTTGATCTTGGAGAATGACCACTCGGTTGGTGAAGGGGGCGAGGGCTTGCGTATCGCTGGCGAGAAAGTTTTCCCCTTGGCCCACCCCGATGACGAGGGGACTGCCGCGTTTGGCTCCCACGACCAGACCGGGCAAGTCGGAATGAATGACCGCGATGCCGAGCGTTCCGTGGATCTGCGGAAAGGTTTGTCGGACCGCTTCCAGGAGTCTGGCCTCACCCTTTGACTTGCTTTTTTGGTACGCCTCCCCAAGGCAGTGAGCGAGGACTTCGGTGTCGGTTTCAGACTGGAAGGTGTGGCCCGCCTGGACGAGTTTTTCTTTCAGTTCGAGAAAGTTCTCAATCACCCCATTGTGGACGAGGGCCAGTTTTCCAGATCGATCCAAGTGGGGGTGGGCATTTTCATCGGTCGGTGCCCCATGCGTCGCCCACCGGGTGTGGCTGATTCCCAATTCGCCTTGGATGGGTTTGGCCTGGCAAGCGTTGGCCAGATTTTCAATCCGACCGCTCTTTTTACGAACCTCCACGCCATGCCCATTGAGGATGGCGAGACCGGCCGAGTCATAGCCCCGGTACTCCAGCCGGCTGAGTGCTTCGAGGAGGATGGGCTGGGCCTTTCGCGGCCCGACATAGGCAACAATTCCACACATCGTAAACTTGTTCTAGCGGGGGGGTGCGATAGGGTCAAACGATGACCCCGCGGACCTCCGGCCATCCCGACCAGGTGATCAGTGTCATTTTGGGCGGGGGAGAAGGAAATCGTCTCTTCCCGTTGACCCAAGAGCGCGCCAAACCCGCCGTACCGATCGCCGGGAAGTATCGCTTGGTCGATATTCCCATCAGCCTGAGTCTTAATTCGGGGATTAAGAGAATCTTTCTTCTGACCCAGTACCTCAGCTCCTCCCTCCATCGGCATGTCCAGCAGAGCTACCGCTTTGATGATTTTATCCCGCGTGGATTTATCGAAATCGTGGCCGCACAAAAAACCCGAGAAGGGACCAGCTGGTACCAAGGAACGGCGGATGCGGTCCGGCAGGGTTTGATCCACTTTGATAATCATCCGCACGAACATGTCCTCATCCTTTCCGGGGATCAGCTGTACCGGATGGACTTTCGGGAAATGTTGGATCAGCACGTCACCTCCGGTTCCGACATCACCATCGCCACCTTACCGGTGGATGCGGGGAGTGCCCCCAGTTTGGGAATTCTGAAAGCGGACGGGGCGCGGCGTATTACTGAGTTCGTGGAAAAACCGAAAGATCCCGCGGTGTTGGCCAAGATGGAGAGCAAATCGGCCATGCCCAAAGGTCGCCCGTACCTCGCTTCCATGGGGATTTATATTTTTAATCGGGAGACCCTGCGCGACTGTTTGGATGGAAATGATGGGAAGGATTTCGGGAAAAACATTCTTCCTGCCGCCATCGGAAGCAAGAAGGTGTCCGCCTTCATTCATGATGGCTACTGGGAGGATATTGGGACGATCGGGGCCTTTTACCGGGCCAATCTGGATCTGCTCGCCGCTGAACCCAAGTTTGACTTCGGCTTGGGCACGGCGCCGATTTACACGCGGGCGCGATTTCTGCCTGGATCGGTCTTGGAGCAGTGCGAAGTGGTGCGTGCCATTGTTTCGGACGGCTGCACCATTTCCAAGAGTGTGCTCGATCACTCGGTCATCGGGATTCGATCCCGGATTGGGGAAAATTGTCAGATTCGTCGATCGATCCTGATGGGAGCGGACTACTTCGAAACTCCCGCTCAGCGGAAGGAGAATGAGAGGAGGAAGAGGCCGGACATTGGTATTGGGGAGGGGACAGTGATTGAGGACGCCATTGTGGATAAGAATGTTCGAATTGGCCAAAAGGTAGTGATTCGGGCCAGCGGAAAGTCGGGCGAGGTGGATGGGGCAAACTTTTTCGTGAGGGATGGAGTCGTGATTATCCCCAAGGGGACGACTATTCCCGATGGAACGGTCATTTAGAAAACCGTTGCACCCGAGGTCGGGAGGGACGATCATTTCGAGACATCAGCGGGCGTGATGTAATGGTAGCCTGCGAGCTTCCCAAGCTTGATGTGAGAGTTCGATTCTCTCCGCCCGCAATTTCCTTTTCTCGGGCGGTCTCAGAATGTGTCGCGCAGGGTGACAAAGGGAAGGTTTCGGCCAAGAATAGGGAATGAAGATCCACGATCCGATGCTCCACCGAATCGCGGTGGGGGTTTCCTTGGCTTTTTTGGGATTGGCCTGTTTGAACATCCTCCGCCCCTTCTTTGGGCCTTTGCTTTGGGCGGTCATTTTGACGGTGGCTACCTGGCCAGTTTTTCTTTGGATCAAAGACCGAATGCCGACCCGACCGATTGTCGCCTCGGTGTTGACCAGTCTTCTCATCGCCATCTTTTGTATGATTCCGGTTACGTATGGGGTAGCGGTGGCGGCGCAGTCGGTGAAGCCGGTATCACAACTGATGCTGGATTATTCCAAGGAGGGGCTACCCCAACCGCCCTTATGGTTACAGGAGTATCCCTATGGGAAGACACTTTTTCAAAAGTGGGAAAGTGCGGTGCAAGATCGCACGCAGCTTCTGCAGGACTTGAGTCCGTTGCTAAAACAGGGGGCAACGAGGTTGGGGCAGATGGCGGGAAAGATTGGAGTAGGGCTTTTGGAATTCGCATTCAGTCTGATTATTTGCGGATTTTTCTTTGCGTATGGGGAAACATTAACTCGGTCAAGCCTGCAAACGCTGGAAAAGCTTTTCGGTCCTCGTGGCGGAGAGTTGCTGGATCTTTCGGCCAGAACGATTCGAAGCGTGATGCTGGGGGTTCTGGGTACGGCGGCGCTGCAGGCGGCTTTGATGTGTGTTGGTTTTTCGTTAGCCGGGGTTCCGCAAGTGGTCTTGCTAGGTTTTGCCGGATTCTTTTTTGCCAGCCTTCAATTGTCCTGCGGAATCGTGTGGGTTCCGGTGGTGATCTGGCTTTTTATGGAGGGGAGAACAGGTTGGGCGATTTTTAACCTAGTTTGGGGAGTGGGAGTGGTGGGTCTCGTGGATAATTTCACAAAACCTTACCTCATTAGCCGCGGGAGCAATCTGCCATTTGGAATTATCTTCTTGGGGGTAATCGGCGGATTTCTGGCCTACGGTTTTCTCGGAATCTTTTTTGGGGCGACGCTCATGGCCGTGGCTTTTCGGCTGTTTAAAGAGTGGTTGGCAGGAGAAGAAAGGTAGTTTTGAGTGATGTTGTGACTGTGACTGTCGGGGCCTCCTTTACGACCTCAACCGTCAGGTCTGGCGAGCTGTGACGACGGCTCTGGCATTGGCAGGAGGGTATGCATGCGTCTACTCGGCCGTTCGCCATACTAGCTAACGTGCTTACTTATAGAGTTCCTTAACGGAGCTTGTTCATGAGGAGGATCAATTCCTTGTTTTTCTGGCTTATATTTTAGAAAAAATAAACACAATCAGTATTTTATAAGTATTTATCTATAAATAATTAAGAACTCTTTTTTCAGTTGTCGAAATAGCTCCTCTCACTACCTTCATCGGATGGCAGCCAAGGAAAAAACCGTCGTAACGGGAACGTACGACGCATCAAAGATTGATAAGCTGGAGGGGCTGGAGGCGGTTCGTAAGCGGCCTGGGATGTATATCGGGGATCCTGACGAACGTGGATTGCATCACTGTGTTTTTGAAGTTCTCGATAACTCGGTCGACGAACATTTAGCGGGTCACTGCGAACACATCGAAGTTACGATTCACGTTGACGGATCGATCAGTATTTCGGATGACGGCCGAGGCATCCCGGTCGACATGCATCCGAAGTTCAAGATGCCTGCGGTTGAGTTGGTTCTGACGAATCTGCATGCGGGAGGAAAGTTTGATCAGGGTGCCTACAAGTATTCCGGCGGATTGCACGGGGTTGGAGCGAAGTGCGTCAACGCACTATCCGAGTGGTTTGAGGTCGAGATCTCCCGTGACGGGAAGCTCTATCACATGGAGTTTGAGCAGGGGAAGACCACCTCGAAGCTCAGTGTCACCGGGAAATCAAAGAAGACAGGGACCAAGATCACCTTCAAGCCCGACCCGATCATTTTCACCGATACGACCAAATTTAAGTTCGACCTGCTGGCCAAGAGAATGCGGGAGCTGGCGTTTCTTAATCCCGGTTTATCGATAACCCTGACCGATGAGGGGAAGAACGGAAAAACAGAGACCTTTCTCTATAAGGATGGGATTGAGGAGTTTGTGAAGCAGATGGTGAAAGCGAAATCCCCCATCCATCCCAAGCCGATTGTTTTGGAGAGGAAGAAGGATGAGGTGTTTGTGGATTGCGTGATCCAGTACCACGACGGATATGACGAAACCCTGCTTCCTTTTGCTAACTCAATACCCAATCCAGACGGGGGAACTCACGTTTCAGGATTCCGTTCGGCCCTGACCCGCGCGATCAATCAGTACGCTTCGGGAAAGAATCTGGCGAAGGACAAGGATCCCAAGATTACGGGCGAGGATGTGCGGGAGGGGTTGATCTGTGTTCTTAGCATCAAGTTGCCGAATCCACGTTTCAACGCTCAGACAAAGGTGAAGTTGGTCAATGCTGAGATCGAAGGGATCGTCGGAAGTTGTGTTTATGAGGGGCTCCTTGCCTTTCTCGAAGAGACTCCTGGGGTTGGGAAAAAGATTTTTGAGAAAGCCCTGACGGCGGCTCGTGCCCGGGAAGCGGCTCGTAAGGCAAAAGAGACGATCCGCAAAGGAGCGTTCAGCGGGGGTGGATTGCCTGGAAAACTGGCAGATTGCTCGGAACGAGATCCTTCCCAGTGCGAGCTGTATATTGTGGAGGGAGATTCGGCAGGTGGTTCGGCCAAACAGGGGAGGGATCGCCGGACGCAGGCGATTCTTCCGATTCGTGGAAAATTGATCAATGTAGAGAAGGCTTCGATCGATCGAGTGCTGAACAATAACGAGATTCGGACGATCATCACGGCCGTGGGTACCGGAATTGGGACGTCGGGTGACAAGGACAAGGAATCTGAGGGGAGCGGAGGTTTTGATCTCAGCCGCCTGCGGTATCACAAAATCATTCTGATGACCGATGCGGATGTGGACGGATCTCATATTCGAACGCTTCTCCTAACCTTCTTCTTTCGGAAGATGCCTGAGTTGGTGGCCTTGGGACATATTTACGTGGCGCAACCACCCTTATTCCTGATCAAACGGAAGAAGAGGGAGGAGTATGTGGATGACAACGAGACTCTAGATAAGATTTTGATCGAGCTTGGAACCGAGGAGGTTTCGTTGGTTCGTCTCTCGGACAAGAAGGCCTACAACAAAACGCAGCTGATGGATGTGCTGGTCTCCTTGCAGGAGTTGGAAAAACTTTCCCGTGCGGTCACTCGCAGGGGAGCGAAGTTTGAAGATTACCTTGAGGCGCGAAACGCAAAGTCGGGTGACCTACCGAAGTATATTGCGAAGGTGAGAAAGCAAACCGAAGAGACATTTGAGTTTTTGATGGACGACAAGGAGGTGGCTAATTTTCGGGATAAGATGGGGATTGAGGATGAGGGGGATGAGGACGAGAAAGAGGAGAAAGGTGGCAAGGCAAAGGATGCCAAGGATAAAGATGATAAGGCTAAGGAGGAGGATAATAACCGTCCTAAGGCCAGAATTTATGAGATTTATGAGGCCAGCAGCATCTCCAAGGTTCTGCAGGGTCTCGGTAAAAAGGGGATGGAGATGGAGCACTACTCAGCCCAAGACAAGCCTCTCTTTGAGTTGATTGAGGGAGAAGGTGACAAACCTACAAAGACTCCGATCTTCTCGATCGCTGAAATTCTTACCGGCGTTAAAAATGTGGGCAAGAGAGGGGTGCAGATCACCCGGTTCAAAGGCTTAGGGGAAATGGATGCCAAGGAGCTCTTTTCGACGACGATGGATCCTGAGAAGCGGCAGTTACTCAAGGTCGACCTGGTGGATGCGGCCAAGGCGGATGAGATTTTCACGACACTGATGGGAGACGAGGTCGAACCGCGACGTATTTTCATTGAGGAAAATGCCCTCAACGTCCGCAACTTGGATATTTAGGGGCGAGGCTACCGATTATGGCAATTTCCAAAGATAAGATTGTTCCGATCAATGTTGCGGATGAAATGCAGAAGTCGTTCCTCGACTACTCGATGTCGGTCATTATCTCGCGGGCCTTACCCGATGCGCGGGACGGGTTGAAGCCTTCGCAACGCCGTATTTTGTACGCGATGGACGGGCTGGGAGTGCAGCCGAATCGAAAACCGGTGAAGTGCGCCAAAATTGTCGGTGAGACGATGGGAAATTTTCATCCTCACGGGGACATGGCGATCTATCCGACTCTGGTCGGAATGGGGCAGTGGTGGGGCATTCGGCACCTACTGATCGAGGGGAGAGGTAATTTTGGCTCAATTGACGGCGATCCACCGGCGTCGATGCGGTATACGGAGGCACGACTCCATCATTTAGGGGCGGCCCTGATGAACGATATGGATCGGGACACGGTCGACTTTGTTCCGACATACGACGAACGATTGACCGAACCGGTGGTTCTGCCGGCCTCTTTTCCGAATCTAATTGTCAATGGGGGAACCGGAA
>Ga0247834_1002050_pt1 | contig 31782 bp, 52 predicted proteins | sample LaCruzMarch2015__8_FD_187118 | JGI IMG/M metagenome (GOLD analysis project Ga0247834, IMG submission 187118) | Freshwater microbial communities from meromictic Lake La Cruz, Castile-La Mancha, Spain - LaCruzMarch2015_12m | ecosystem: Environmental > Aquatic > Freshwater > Lake | place: Spain... | reverse complement strand
CCCAGATGTACGTCCAACATCTCGTAGCGAGATGGGTATGGCTCCAAGTCAAACAAGAGCAGTGACTCCATTATTTGCTCCATCTGAGCGTCCAGACGAACCTGTTACTGCGGGTATTGCAATGGGTGAAGGTCCAGGACCAGAAGTTCTAGGTATCAATAATAATCTTGATACACAAGAAGATAAAGACAGAATGCTTTCATACCTTCCAGCTCTAGAAGTAGTTGCAGCATCACCTAATTCATCTCAAGCATTTCGTAACTATGTAAGGCAACTGCGGGCTAATCTTCTATGAGTGATAGAGAAATCGCACAGAGGGTATATTCTGAAAAACTTCAAGCAAAGAATCCCTCTGCCTTTGACACAATGGGAACCTTTAATCGTTATTACAACGACCCTCGTAACCCTGCTTCGTTAGCAGCTCCTGCAGATTTTGGAAGAGCGCTACCTCCAACTAATCGCGCTGAAGCGCAGCAAACTCTTACTCGTCAAGAAGAGTTAAAAAAAACTGAGCAAAAAGTTGGTTTCTGGGGAAATCTTTTTAAGTATATGGAGAAGGCTTACAACCTTTCAGCCCAAGCAGTTTCTTTTGGTTTACTTGTTGGTGAGGAAACTAATCCACTTTATCAGGGTAAAGGATTAGATGTAAATAAGGTTCGTCAATCTTGGGAAAAGGCTCGTACTGTATCTCCAGGTAGAGCTTTAGTAAAAACTCTTACTGGACAGCCAATAAATCTTGTAGAAGATGCTCTTAATGCAGCAACTCTAGGCAAGAGTCGCAATAAAGCAGAGAAGTTTATTAAAGACCACTTGCTTTTTGCTGCTAATGACTTTGATATTTATGATAAAGAACAAGCAGAAAAGGCTTTTCGTGAGCAAACCTATGGTCGCTTCTCATCTTGGGGAACGGATGTAGTTGCTCGCTTTGTTATAGATCCAACCATTTTCGTAGGTAAAGCAGTTAAAGTTGCTCGTGCTGCTCAATATGCAGTAAAAGGAACTACTGAACTTAAGGCAGTTCTTGCTGGAGAAAAAGTTGGGCCTAGAGCAGAACGTATCAAGGCAACACTACAAGATTTCGTAGAGAAGACAGATGACCTTACAGCAGCGGAGTTATTTCGCATTAAAGCTATTCGTGAGTCTGCAGCTCCTGCAGCATTCTCTGATCTTATCGCCAAGGCTAATAAGATTGAAGATGTTACTGCCCGCCACGCAGCAAAGACTGATATAGTCCAATGGGCTATGGGTGATGTTGGCGCAGCTACCCGTTTACTACAAACTAATAAAGATATAGCAGCAGATATTGCTAACCTACAAGATGAAATCGTAGGAGCTAAGTTCTTTGGCGCTGGTGTAGATAAAGTCAGCGGTCAATTAACAATGGATTTAGTAAACCAAGGCGATAATCTTGAAAAGAATATTGCTATGGCTGCTCAGTATGAGCAGGAATTAGCATCCAATATCCAAAAATTAAACGCTGAAGCAATTATTAACCCTAATGTTATCCCTAGCGTAGATGCTATATCTCGTGTAAGGACAGCAGCTTTTAGAAGTCAGGGTTTTATTGACCTTCGTTTAGGTGCTGCAAGCGCTCCAGTGCGTATTCTTAAAGGATTTGCCTATAAGCGTCCTAAAGGTTGGATTGATTTTACCGATAATCAGTCATTACAGACCGTAGATAACTTGCTGAGCAGGGTTCGTGGTGTATCTGAAAAGCAAGAAAAACTTTATCTTGCCAATATTGCTCAACTAGAAAAAGATTTGCTTCTAGTAACTGATGAAACTCAGAAAAAAATCATCAGGTCTAAGATAGATGCTAATAAGCGTAACCTTGAATTATCAAAGTTTACTGTTGAGCGCAAGAATGAACTGTTTGATAAGTATGTTGCTACACCAGATCCTATACAAAGAGCCAATGTCTATCAAGAAATAGAGCGAGAGCTCTTTGATACGGTTGCTCGTCAGTTTGGATACACTAATCCTGAAGATGTTCGTAGGGCTTGGGGTATTTTTGCAGGAGCAAGAGCCAGAGCACATAACTTAATTCGTGAGCGTGCCTATACTGGCGCTATAGACCCTGCTACTGGCGGTCCAGTAGGTGGAAGATTGACACCTATTGAAGGTATTGATGGAACTCAGTTGGTTATTCCAATGCCTTTGACCGAATCTCAGTTGTTAAAAGAGCTACCAACCCTTGATATTGATGGTATGTATGGCGCTTTAACCAAAGCAACTCGTGCATCTCGCTTTGAAGCACTAGGTCCTGTATATGCTTTCCAACGCGGAGTTGGAGAATTAGCGCAAGGTATTGATTCCTTGATTAAGTTTGAGGTTTTAGCCCGCGTTGGATATCCAATACGTAGCGTTACTGAAGGATTCTTACGTATTGCTAACACTGTTGGCGCTATGGCTATCCTAAACCGTACAGGAATTGGCGTTAAAAACATAGTTCAAAACAGATTCAAGGATGCTAAGCCTACTGAGATAATTGACTATCTAGATAGCGTTAAACTTAATACCAAGAAATCTGAACTTCTTGCTGGTATTGATGATGCCGATAATCCAGAGTTAGTTGAAAGACAAATTGCTGAAATTGATGCAATGCTTGATGGCAGAATGAAGATTAAAGATAAGTTTGGTCTAGGCCTTCGTGAGATAAAGATAGGCGATGAAGTCTTCACCTATGAAGATGCTTTCGGAGCTACCCCTGCTAAGGCTAAATACATTCAAGAAAGATTTATCACTAACGCAGCTACCCTGATGGATAACGCTTTCAGCGAATCATCCAGCAAACTACGCAATGCTACTGAACTTAGCGGAGACTGGGTAGTTATCAAAGGCACAGATGAGAATTGGGCAGAGTCCTACGCTCGTGTAGTTAATCGCCAACTGCGAGGATCTAAACTTGCTTCTATATTATTAAAAGATGCTCCTAGAGAGCAAGTTATGAATAATGCAAGGATGTTCCTTCTTAAGGACCCAGAAGGCCGACAGATATTAAAGAACCTTGCTCTAGGTCGTAACGTAGATGAGCTAGTAGAGGCCAATATGCAGAATATTGAGTCGCTATTTCCATCGTATATTAGTCCCGCACTAAAGGCTATCGCTGCTAAACGTAATATTACAGCAGATGATATTGCTAAGTACATACCAGTAACTGGTCGTCCAGATGTAAACGCAGCCCAAGTAAAGACTGCTCTTGGTCGCGGTGCTCCTATGCGTATCTGGGCTAACTTCTTAGATAACTTTTACAAGGGATTCGGTGAAATGCCTGAATCAACCCTTGTTCGTAATCCATTGTTTGTAGATTTATACCGTAAGCGTATGGATGCTTTAATAAAGAATACTATTGATGAATACCCTGGAGATAGTGTCCCACCAGAGTATCTACGAAGTCTAGAAAACAAAGCTCGCCAATGGGCTAGGGCTGAGATGCGTAGAACGCTTTACGATACATCAGAGCGTGTAGATGCTGCATCTACTATGCGTTATATCTTTCCATTCTTTGGTGCATTTGCTGACGTTGCTGAGAAGTGGGGTCGCATTATCCTTAATGACCCATCAACTATCCGTAAACTAGAAACAATTTATGATTCTCCAGACCGTAGCGGTATGGTTGAAGAACGCGATGGAATTAAATACATTAACATTCCTGGTGAGTGGGCTAAGTTCCTACGTCTTGATCCAGGTGAGCGTCCTATCTCAATTCCAAAGCCATCATTAAACCTTATCTATCAAGGTAATGCTTGGTGGAATCCAGGTGCTGGATGGTTTGTTCAGTATCCACTATCATCTATTTTGAAGAAGTATCCTGAGAAAGAAACCAATAAGGTTATTAGGGAAATCCTTCCTTATGGTCCACAAGATACTCGTATAAGAAGTTTCCTCATCCAGAACGCAGCGTTCCGCCGTGCTTTAGATGGCTTTGACACAGAAAGTCCATTACGTTCTAACCTAACAGTACTTGTAATGGCAGAAGAAAGCCATAAGTATGCTACAGGTCAGCGCGATAAGGCTCCATCTCCTGATGAAATCAATAACAAAGTTAAATTTATTATTGGTCTTGATGTAGTATCTAGAGCATTACTGCCTTTTGCTACTCAGACTCGTAGCCCTTACCAGTTCTGGATTGATGAATACCAGCGTATGCGCGAGGAAGACCCAATAAACGCTGCTGAGAACTTCTATAACAAGTATGGTGATGAGTATTATTACTTTACAACTAGCCTTTCCAAAAACTATACAGGCGTAGCTGCAACAGTTGAGGCTGATAAGAGAGCAAAGCAATTAAAAGATCTTATCGCTAACAACCCAGAGTATGGCTGGTTCTTGGTTGGAGATGCTAATGCTGGTGAGTTCTCGCCTACTGTTTACCGTAAGCAGAGAGAGCAAGTAGTAGCTCCTGGCTCTACCACCACATTTAGAGGTGCTCAAGATCCATACGATGCTATTCAGGAAACCAATGCAGAACGCGGATGGATTCTTTACAATAAGGCTATAGACCGCATTGAAGTAGAGCGCATAAATCGCGGGTTAAAGAGCCTAGAGTCCAAAGGCGCTGAAGACTTGAAGCAGTTAAAAACTGATTTCATTGCTGCTTTGTCTGAGGAAAACCCTGACTGGGCTGCAGTGCGAGGTAAGATTGATACCCGTAAGGTTATGAACTTCCTAACATTTGCTAAGAAGGCAACCTCTGATCCTAGACTTTCATCTCGTAATGATATGAAAACTATGGCTGACTATCTAAAGGGTCGTCAGTATGTTGTTACATTATTGTCACAACGTAAATCTAAAAATATTAACAATGAAGAAAATGCTGACCTAAAAGAACTATGGAGTGCTTTTACTGGTGCTCTTATTGATAGAGATGTCACCTTTAATAGAGTCTATACGCGTATTCTTGAAAATGATACTTTGTTAGAAGGGCTATAATGGCAGACTTTGTAGAAAATTTTTTCAACAACTATAGTAGTACAGCATCTCCTGCTGGAACTTATGTAAACAAAGTTTATCTTGGTCCTCAAAAGGTTCCTGGTTACACAACTCAAAGTCCTACAGGTGGAACATATACTGTTAAGCCAACAACTAAGGACCTTACAGAGACTACAGTTCAGGCCCAAGCCCGTTATCTAACAGATGCTCAACTACGCGAAAAGTGGAATACAGCTTTGCGTAAAAATGGATTTGGCACAGACCCTTTACAGGCTAGAGCCTTGTGGGAATTATCTGTTGCTGGCGCTTCTGACTGGTATGCCACATCTAATGGTCAACAAAAGATTACTCCAGAGCAATATCTTGGTTGGTATTCAAGTGGCAAGAAGAAGAAGGGTCCAGCTCTTCCTACCCGTCAGGTATATCAGGTAACTGAGGATGAAATCTCTGCAGACATTGATGATTTTTTACAGAAAAAAGCAGGGCGCACCTTACAAGACTCTGATAAAGATATGGGCTGGTATCAAGATTTAGTCAAGAGTATCAGCAATCTTTACGGCGAGGGTATTGTAACTACCGTTAAAGAAGTTAAGAACCCTAAGACTGGCAAGATGGAGAAGGTTGTTACTCAGGCTCCAGGCTTTTCCAAGGAACAGATTGCTGAGGAGATTACTTCTACAATAGAAGCAGAAGATCCTGCATCTGTTCAGCGTAAACAAAGAATTGATAACACTAAATGGTTATTGTCACGAGGAGGTAAAGGCTGATGGCTAGACCTTTAACTTCGGTAGTAGATGGTGGCGGTGCTCTTGATGGAGAAACCGATACATCAAATACTTCTACAAATAAAAATACTGTAAACGTTCGTGATAAGTACGGCATTGGTGAGGCTTTATTAAATCACCCAATCTATGGCGCTGAGATTAGAAAAATCTTTGGACTCCTTGATGCTGGCAAATTAGCCGAGGCAGAAGAAGAATACTTTAAGTCTGCTTGGGGTAAGTTAGATGGAGATGCTCAAGACCGCATTCTTATGCAACTTGAGAATGATAAACTTTACAAAGAGAAACTTAAAAACTGGAAAATTGGTATCAAGCGTCAGCTTGCCTCTCGCGGTCTTAAAGCAGATGATGCAACCCTTGATAAGTATTATCTAGATGGTATTGATGATGAAACTATCTTTGATGAACTTGCTGGTGGTATATCTGCTAAAGGTGCAGCAGGTGAAATAGGCGATGCTTTATCTAGTCTGCGTGGTGTTGCCCGTGCTAATGGTTTCAACTTAGAAAAAGACTTTGGCTTGCAGTTAGATGGCTGGCTACAGCGTATATCTAAAGGTGAATCTCTTGATGATTTCTCCCGCATTATTAGACAGCAAGCTAAGTTAGGTCTACCTGAAAAAGTAGGAGCCTTGCTTGATGAAGGTCTAGACCTAGATAATATCTATGCTCCGTATAGAACTCGTATGGCTAATCTGTTAGAGCTAACTCCAGATGCTATTAGCCTAGATGATCCGCTACTACGTAGCGCCTATGGACAAGACAAAGAAATGTCTTTATATGATTTCCAACGTGCAGTCCGTAAAGACCCACGCTGGCAGTATACCGATAATGCTAGAGAAGAAGTATCTAGCGTAGCTCTTAATGTACTTCGTGACTTCGGATTCCAGGGGTAGCAATGGCTGAGACAAAAGAAGAACGCCGCCTTCGTATTCAAAAGGAAGTAGCAGAAGAATCTGCCGCTCGCCGCGAAGCATACTTTAAGGCACAGGAAGAATCTAAAGCAAAGGCAACTGCCGCTGCTCCTCCACTTCCAAAGCCAGATGCTTATGTTTATGACTACACTTGGAGACAAGGCGTTGGTACCCCTGAAGGTCAACTTAAATTAATTAAATCTCCCAATGCATACTATGATGCTTCTACCAATACAATCGTAGACCCTGCTACTGGCGAAAGAACAGATGCTACTCAATCAATGGTATCTGGAGCGTCTACATCTAGTGATTCTTTGTATGCTTCTAAATATGCAGCAGGCTATGGTATGGATGCTCAAGGTAATCAGTATCGCGGATTAGGAACTACTGCTGATTTGTTTACTATCAACGGTCAACCATTTACAGGAACTTGGCAAGGTAAGACTTATGAAAACGGTTTACTAAAAACTACTACATCCAGTAGTTTTACTAGCACTCTTTCAACATCAGCAGCAACTCTTGCTGCTCAACAAGCAGCGCAAGCGGCTGCAGAAGAAAAGCTCCGTCAAGGACAGTCTGCCTATGCTTTACTATTTTCAGAGTTTGAACGCTATGGCCTTGGGGCTTTAGTAGCGCCATTGCAAGGATTTATTGTAGAAGGATTATCTCCAGCAGAGTTTACTTTGCGCCTAAGAGATACCGATGCGTATAAGAAGCGCTTTGCTGCTAATCAATCTCGCATCCAAAGAGGTCTACGTGCTTTATCTGAGGCAGAATACATTGGCCTTGAAGACCAGTATCAAAATGTAATGCGTAACTATGGCCTGCCAGCATCTTATTATTCTCGCGGTGATATGGGTCGTCAAGAAGGATTTGAGAAGTTTATTGGTGGAGATGTATCTGCTGCAGAACTTGAAGATAGAATTATTACTGCACAGAGTCGCGTTCTTAATGCTGCTCCACAGGTAGCACAATCGCTACGTCAGTTCTATCCAGAAATTACTGGTGGAGATATTCTAGCCTACGCTTTAGATCCTGATAAGGCTCTAAATGAAATCAAGCGTAAAGTAGGAGCTGCTGAAATTGGAGCAGGTGCTGCAATAGCAGGACTAGCAACAGGTCTTTCCAGAGCAGAAGAATTACAACGCTATGGAGTTACTGGTGACCAAGCTCGTCAAGGCTTTGGAACCATTGCAAGCGGCCTAGAGCGTGGTCGCCAACTATCACAGATTTACAACCAACCTGATTATACTCAAGCGGTAGCAGAGGCAGAAGTCTTTGCTCTACCTGATGCTGAGAAAGCACGCCGCCAGAGACGTAAACTTGGACAACTAGAGACAACAACATTTAGTGGAACCAGTGGAGTAACTGGTGGAGCACTATCCCGCGAACGCGCTGGACAATACTAAGCCTGCTAACAGAACGACTGGCCTGTTAGAGAGACACCAAGACCAGGAGTAGAAGCCATACAGAAATCCCCCAAGTCTGTATGAGGTCTACGTAAACTAAAAACGAATGGGAGAAGGACCTATGTCCAACTACGACTACGAAGATGACGACTTTGATACACCATCTAACGATGGTAATGATCTCGTCAAACAGTTGCGAAAAGCAAATAAACAAAAAGAGAAAGAACTAGCTGAACTAAAAACTCAGTTTGAATCTATCTCTAAATCCAACCGTGAACGAGCAATCAAAGATGCGCTTGCTAGTCGTGGGGTAAACAGCAAAATTGCTGCATTTATCCCACAGGATATAGACCCAACTGAAGAGTCTGTATCTAAATGGCTGGAAGATTATGCCGATGTATTTGGCTATGAAACCCAGTCAAACCAGGCAACACCTAATGTAGATCCAAAGCAGGCTGCTGCATATCAGCGGATGACCAATGCTGTAGAACAGGGAGCTACTCCTGAGTTCCAAGCAGACATTCATCGTAAGTTAATGAATGCAAACAGCCGTGAAGAACTGGATGAAATTATTAGGTCGTCTGGTCTCTAAGACCGAACCTATCCGAAAGGTAAGATAAATGGCAATTCCTACAGGTACATTGACACAAATTTCGTCAATGCAAAACCTTGTACAGAGTGCGTACGATCAGTATGTTCGTATGGCTCTTCGCTCCATCCCAGTGATGCGTGCGTTGGCTGATGTTAAGCCAGTACAGCAAGCAATGCCAGGTTCGTCAGTTGTATTCTCCATCTACTCAGATCTCTCAACAGCGACTGGTACATTGACAGAAACTTCTGATGTTTCCTCCATTGCTCTTGGTAACCCTTCACAGGTTACTGTAACACTTAATGAGTACGGCTCAGCCGTAACAACAACCAAGAAGTTGAACCTAACTTCTTTCAACGATGTTGATTCAGCTCTTGCTGACATCATTGCATATAACGCTGCCGATTCTATTGATAGCGTTGTAGCATCCGTTCTTACTGGTTCCACTGGAACTAACGTAATCTACGGTGGCGCAGCAACTGGTACTAACTCAATCACCTCTTCAGGTACCATCACTGCAGCCAACATCCGTAAGGCTGTTGTTCAACTTCGCAGCAATAAAGCAATTCCTCGTATCGGCGAGCTTTATGCTGCATATCTACACCCACGTCAGTCTGCTGACCTCCGTGCCGAATCAGGCACTGGTGGATTCCAGGATCTAACTAAGTTCGTTGATAGAACTCCGTTCGTTGCTGGAGCAGTTGGCGTTCTTGAAGGCGCGTTCATTGTTGAAACGCCTCGCGTTCCATCTGCTGCAAATACACAATCACCAGCCGTCACTGTTTACTCAGCGATTGTTGCTGGTCGTGAAGCACTTGCTGAAGCAACCGTTCAAGATACATCAGTTGTAATTGGTCCAGAAATTGACGCTCTGCGCCGTTTCCGCACCATCGGCTGGTACTACTTCGGTGGTTTCGCACGTCTTCGTGAAGCGGCTCTATACCGCATTGAGACTGCAACTTCTATCAACTAGTAGTTGATTGACTATCGGGCAGGGCCTAGAAATCCTGCCTGGTGGTGAGTTAATTTTGAAAGGAAGAAATGCCCTACACATTAACAACACCTTGGCGTTGGGAAACTTGGGGAGCTGATTACACTCAGTTCACTCCATACGCTCGCCTTGCTGGTAGGCCAATAACTGGTGGTTCAATAACAGGAACTATCAATCCATTCCTTACTGATATTCCTCGTGGTTATACATTCATAGTCAATGGAACTACTGTTACCACAGAGCAGACACCAAGCCAAGACACACTGGCTGCTGCTGATTCATACTACCTTGGCGGAACTACCAATACAATCAGTGATGCTGAAGCTCAGATATTTATAGACGCAGGATACTCGGAGTACCTTACACAACTATGACAAATTCTAATTGCAGATCTGGTTGCAAAACCCAAGACCACAAATCTTATTCTGACTGCCTACAAGAAGCAAACTTCGGATTTACAGGATGCTTTCCTACTAGACGAGGTTGGGATAAAGACAAAGAAAAGAACTGGGATAAAGAATTGGATTCTTACTACTCTGCTGTAAGGCAGGGAGTGGAACCAATATCCACCAAGAAAAAAGATATAGACGCAGCAATGATGTTATCTAATGAGGCTGGTAAAGCCTTTGACGGAAACACACTAATGTTCAAGGAGAACTAAAATGCCAACAAATGACCCAAAGCAATATGACAGCAAGTATGTTGCAGAAGAAAACGAATACCTACCTTGGCCTTCTGATACCAACGATAAGCCTTTTATGACCTATGACAAGCTAATGACTGGTGCTCCAGGAAAGCCTGCTAAGTAGTGTCCTCTGGACAACACAAGACACACCGAGGCTTCAACTCTGTTCAGATTAGAAACGGATTGATTGTTAGACTTAACAAGAATGGCACAGTCCGTGCCGTCTTAGGAAAGTACGGAGAGTATGGAAAGAAAAACAAAGCGTGATTCGCGTCTTGCAAGAGCTGGCGTTGCGGGCTTCAACAAACCCAAGCGTACGCCTAGCCACCCAACTAAGAGCCACGTTGTCGTTGCCAAAGAAGGATCTCAAGTCAAGACAATCCGATTTGGACAACAAGGCGTAAGCGGCGATAAGCAACCTACTGCTAGACAAAAATCGTTCAAAGCAAGACATTCAAAGAACATAGCCAAAGGCAAGATGAGCGCCGCATACTGGGCAGATAAGGTGAAGTGGTGAAGAAGAAACCATTCTGGGAAACAAAGAACCCAAAGAAGACATCAAAGAAATTAACTCCTGCACAAAAGAGCGCTGCTAAAGCTCGCGCTAAAGCAGCGGGTCGTCCATATCCTAACTTGATAGATAACGCAGCAGCAGCAAGAAAAAAGAAGAAGTAAGGAGTAAACAGTGGCATTTGGTGTTGCAGGTACAACTCTCAACTCAGAGTTAAATCGTCTAGCAAATGGCGGAACTTATCGGACTGCTGCAAATATGGTTGATAAGGCCAAGGCAGCCCAGCAATGGGCAGCGCAACGAAGTGTCACTCTTACCGTAACAGATACTGTGGGGGTGTTAAATCAAATTGCTGGCAACACTGATAAGAGCAAGTGGCTGGATTTTAACGGTGTATGTAATCAGCTCGCTTCTACTTCTGGCTTACCTGCAGCGGCAGCTCTCAGAGCGGTCTCTACCTGATGAGTGCGAAATATAATCTGGTCATTGACCAAAACACAACATTTAATTTTCAGTTCGTTATTCAAAATGACGGAGTGCCTTGGAACCTAACTGGCTATACAGGGACTATGACAGTACGCCCATTCGTTGGTGCATCAACTACAACAATAGTTGCCTCTACTGCTAATGCTCGTATGACTCTAACTCCTGGTTCAGGTCGTATAAATGTAACTCTGACATCTGCTTTAACTGGCGCTATCACTGCTGGTAGATACGCCTATGATTTAGTTTTAGATTCTGGCTCAGTACAAACAAGGATACTTGAAGGCAAGTTCATAGTGACTGGAGCAGTAACCACATCGTGACGACTTACATCATCATTGAATCCATCACTCCACAAGTATCAGTAGAGTTATCATCAGATCAAGGACCGCAAGGTCCTGGTGGTGCTACAGGCCCAACTGGTTCTACAGGACCTGCTGGAGCTACAGGTTCTACAGGCGCCACAGGCGCAACAGGACCTACTGGTAGCACAGGTGCAACTGGTTCTACAGGACCAACTGGACCAACAGGTCCTACTGGTAACACTGGACCTACTGGTCCTACTGGAGCTACAGGAGTCACTGGTAATACTGGAGCCACAGGAGCAACTGGTCCTACTGGCGTTACTGGTCCCACAGGCGATACAGGCCCAACAGGAGCAACTGGTCCAACAGGTGTAACAGGTCCACAAGGCGTAACTGGAGATACTGGTGCAACAGGTCCGACTGGACCTGCTGGTGCAACGGGTCCTACAGGGGCTACAGGGCCTACAGGAGCCACTGGAACACAGGGAGTTACTGGGAATGTCGGACCAACAGGTGTTACTGGCCCTACGGGCGCTACAGGGCCTCAAGGCGTTACGGGTGACATCGGTCCTACGGGAGCTACGGGTCCAGCGGGAGCGACAGGACCAACAGGAGATACAGGACCTACAGGAAGCCCAGGAGTAACGGGCGATACAGGATTAACTGGACCTACAGGACCAACGGGTCCTACTGGTCCTCAAGGTATAACAGGTGACACTGGCGCTACTGGCGCTAGTGGTCCCGCAGGTGCAACTGGACCAAGCGGTCCAGCAGGAGCCACAGGTCCGACAGGGCCTACAGGTCCATCTGGAACTGCTGGTGTAACAGGAGCAACAGGACCGACAGGTCCTACTGGTGCTACTGGTGCTACTGGCCCAGGAGCTGACGCGCTACCGATTTCTCTAATGCTGGGTGGTATGTGAAATACTTTGACAGGGTTATCGTTATCAATGTCAATAGGCGTTCAGATCGTTTAGCACAGTTCCGCAAAGAAGCCGAAACAGTTGGCTTTGACTTTGAAGTACATTCTGCTATGGATGGAAAGTTCTTGGGTATGGACCCAATAGTGGCTGGCAGGTTAAGCCACATAGAGGTTCTACGAAAGATAAAGCCAGATGAGATGGTTCTTATCTGCGAAGATGATGCTAAATTTAGACAAGATTTCATACCAGCTTTAGATGAATATATGGCAGACCTACCCGAAGACTGGGATATCTTCTATCTGGGAGCAGTAAAGAACGAAACTAAGCAGGTCAATAATCACTGGGTTAGACAGGTAGTTTCAACAGGAACCCAAGCCTATTGTGTAAATCCTGCCAAGGTAGATTTATTTATCCAGATAGCCAGAGAGTTTGACCGCCATATAGACATTGCCTATAGGGTCTGGGCTAACAGGACTAATGCCTATATTGCCCATCCAAACCTAGTAATTCAGCACGATGGATTCTCAGATTTACGCGGCGAGTTAGTCTCTGATTTCAAGGGGTTTGAGTAGAATTGTGGTATGAGATTCCACGTAGTAGCTCTACCCCATACACAGGTAACTAAAGAATTTGCAGGTTGTGCGTACACTGAAAAGGTTCGCAGATTCTGCAATATGATGAAAGGGTTAGGCCATACGGTCTACCTATATGCAGGCGATGAGAATGAAGCTCAAGTAGATGAGCACATCTCTTGTATCTCTGAGACACAACGCAGAATCGTTGTAGGCAATAAGCCTTATGTTGAAGCACCCTTTGATTATCGTTTACCTCACTGGCAAAAGTTTAATAAGAAAGCTGCTGCTGAAATTAAGAAGCGAGCAGAGAAGCACGACTTCATCTGTGTAATTGGTGGAGCAAGTCATAAGCCAATAGCAGATGCACTGCCAGCAATGATGACAGTAGAGTTTGGTGTTGGATACGCAGGAGTATTTGCTCAATATAGAGTTTATGAATCTTATGCTTGGATGCACGCAATCTATGCTCAGCATAAGAACGCTGCTCAAGTAGATGGTTCATTCTTTGATGCAGTGATTCCAGGTTATCTAGATCCTGATATGTTCCCAATGGGCAAAGGTGATGGAGACTATTACCTGTATGTCGGGAGAATGATTCCGAGAAAAGGTATAGACATTGCAGCGCATATCTGCAAGACCATCGGAGCAAGACTTATCTTTGCAGGTCCTGGACCACACATACCAAACTATGGTGAGTATCTAGGTCCAGTAGGACCTGAGAAGCGTGCAGAGTTGATGGGTGGAGCAATAGCTACATTTGTCCCAACGCTTTACTTAGAACCTTTTGGTAATGTGAACATTGAATCACAAGCCTGCGGAACTCCAGTAATTACTACAGACTGGGGTGCATTTACTGAAACTGTAGTTCAAGGTGTGACAGGTTATAGATGTCGCAACGTAGAAGAATTTATTCTTGCCACTCAAAATGTCAAGAACTTAGATAGACAGGCTATTAGAGATAGGGCTATATCGCTCTACTCAGTAGATGTCATAGCAAAGCAATATGAATACTATTTCCAGAGACTAATGACGCTCTGGGAAGATGGCTGGTATACGGAAGGAAACAATGCCAACACTGGGAGAAATGGTTGATGAGGTCAGAGCCAATCTACAAGGCTATGCCCTTCGCCAAGATCGCATATCGTATGTAACCAATGCAGGTGGCATTAGCGCTACTAGCACTAACATTACTATCGGCTCTGCTAGTAACCTTGCTAAAGGTGTAGTTGAGATAGATGACGAATTACTTTGGATTGATACCTTTGATAAGGCCAGCAATACTCTAACTGTAGCTCCAGGCTTTGGTCGCGGATATCAAGGAACTACCGCATCACCACACGCCCAGTATGCTCAGGTAACTTTATCTCCAACCTTTCCTAGAGTTAATATCAAGAAGGCTATCAACGATACGATTAACTCTTACTTCCCTAAACTATGGGCAGTAAATTCAACAACCTTTACCTTTAATGCTTCTCAGACTACATACGCTCTGCCAGATGATTTGGAATCAATCCTGTATATGTCTTGGCAGACCACAGGCTCTTCTCAGGAATGGTTACCTATTAACCGTTGGAGAGCAGACCCAATGGCAAGCTCAGCAACCTTTAACACTAACAATACGGTGAACATCTATGAAAACATACAACCTGGTCGTACCGTTCAAGTCTGGTACACAACAACAGCCAATACCCTTGATGCTAATACCGATGACTATGCTGACGTTACTGGTCTACCTGAGAGCTCTTCTGATGTTACTGTACTCGGTGCTTCATACAAACTTCTCAGTTTCCTTGACGCTGGTCGTATAAATCTATCTAGCGCTGAGGCTGATCTTAATGACACCAAGAATCCATACAACTCTGGTGCATCTGCATCTCGTTACATCTTTGCTCTATATCAACAGAGACTTCAAGAGGAAGCATTGAAGTTAGCTGACAAGTATCCAATACGGCTTCACTACACCAAATAAGGAAGGGCTATGGCAACTAGAAAATTCAGTTCAATTAGCGTTGAGACAACGCTTGCCTCTGGTATCAACAGCGCTGTTACGACTCTGACTGTTGCTACAGGAACAGGCGCTGCACTTATGGGTGGTGTGACGCTAGGAGCAGCAGTAGGCGGTATCTATCCAGACCAGTTCACCGTTGCTCTTGACCCTGATACCGCAAGCGAAGAGATTGTCTTCGTCCAACAAGTTTCTGGCGATACGCTAACTATCGTCAGAAGTAGAGCAGGATCTGCGGCTACAAGCCACAGCTCAGGCGCTACTATAAAACACGTCCTAACCTCAGATGACTTAACAGCATTTGAAGAAGGACTTGATGACCAACAACAAACAATACCAACTTCATTTCTCTATATGGGAGCATAAATGGCTACAACCTACAAAGTACTAGGGCAATCTGCCCCTGCTGCAACAACGCAAGCAGATCTATACACAGTGCCTGCGGCTACTTCGGCAATCGTCTCAACGATAACTGTAGCCAATAGAGGCGCTTCCGCTGGAACCTACCGCGTATATGTACGTATCGCGGGAGCTGCTGCTGCTAACGCACAGTATCTAATTTATGACGCATCATTATCTGCGACTTCTACAGATACAATGACTCTGGGAATTACCTTGGCTGCTACAGACGTTGTAAGCGTATACGCATCCACAGCTAACTTCTCATTCAATGCCTTCGGAACGGAGTTATCATAATATGGCAATAGGACGTATTCCAGAACCAGGGACAGGTATCCCTGAGTCTATTATAGCCGCTAAGGGCGACCTGATCGTAGGTACTGCCAACGATACCCCAGGTATCCTGTCAGTCGGCACAAACGGCCACACACTTGTAGCGGATAGTGGAGCAGCCACAGGACTTGCCTACTCTGCTGGCATTCCAGTAGTTCTAAACGCTCAGACTGCTACTTACACAGTTGTCCTCGGTGATGCCTACAAACTGGTCACTATGTCCAATGCTGCTGCTAATGATTTCCAAATTCCAACTAATGCCAATGTTGCTTTTCCAGTTGGCACAGTAATCAATGTTATTCAAATCGGTGCAGGACAGACCACAATCAAGGCAGTTACTTCAGGAACTACTACGATCTCATCAACAGGAGCTACTGCCGCAGAGCCCGACTTGAGGGCTCAGTTCTCAGCCGCTTCTTGCATCAAGGTCGCAACCGACACTTGGTATGTCGTAGGAGATATCGCCTAATGAGTTTAATCGGGATTATTGCTTCACAAAATTATCCGCGCATTGTGCCACTTACTGTCAATTACCTTGTTGTTGCTGGTGGTGGCGGTGCAACTTCATCAGGTGGGGGTAGTGGCGGCGGTGGTGGTGCAGGTGGTGTGCGTTGCACAGTTCAAGCAACAGGCGGTGGTGGGTCTTTACCAAGCGCTTTATCTTTAAGTTTATCTACTAATTATACAGTTACAGTTGGCGCAGGTGGAACAGGTGGTATAAGCACCGCAACCGCAGGTGCAGGCTCTGTTTTTAGCACAGTTTCAACAAGTGGTGGCGGTAATTCTCAAAATGGAAATGGTGTATCAGGTGGTTCAGGGGGTGGGGCAAGAGCATCAAGTGATAGTTGGACAGGCGGCGCGGGAACAGCGAACGAAGGTTACGCAGGTGGCGCCAATAATTTTGCCTCTGGGCCTCCATTTGGTTCAGGTGGCGGTGGTGGTGCAAATGCTGTTGGCGCAACTGCCACAACAGTAACAAGCGGTAATGGCGGCGCTGGTATTAGCACAAATATTTCGGGCTCTTCAATTTCATATGGCGGTGGCGGTGGCGGTGGCGGTTATACAGTTACTAGAGGAACAGGTGGAGCAGGTGGCGGTGGTGATGGTGGAATTGTCTCTGGCAACACCCCAGGCGCTGCTGGCACAGCAAATAGGGGCGGTGGAGGCGGCGGTGGTTCATATAACGAAAGTGACACTGGCGGCACTTCTGGTGGCAACGGCGGTTCTGGAATTGTTATTCTAAGTTTTCCAACTGCTGCTGGAACTATAACTATTGGTGCAGGTTTGACAGGATCAACAAGCACAAGCGGTGCAAATACTATTGCAACAATTACTGCTGGCACAGGGAATGTGAGTTGGGCATAATGGCACACTACGCTTTTTTAGATGAAAACAACATAGTAACTGAAGTCATTACAGGCATTGATGAAACTGAACTTATAGAAGGTTTAGACACAGAAACTTGGTATGGCAATTTTAGAGGCCAAGTCTGCAGGCGAACTTCATACAATAACAACATACGCAAGCAATATGCAGGCATTGGCTACACTTATGATGCCGTCAATGATGTATTTATAGCCCCACAACCTTATCCATCTTGGTCGCTAGACCAAAACTTTGATTGGCAACCGCCAACGCCAATGCCCACAGAGGGCGAATGGTATTGGGATGAAGATAGCCTAAGTTGGCTGGAACAATCTTTATAGATTGTGCTACAGACCTAAAGCCTTAAGGTCATCTGAGGTAAGCCCAAGTGCTGCTAGTTTTGCTTCGGCTGCTGCCCTCTTGGCTGCTGCCTCTGCTTCAGCCTTTTCTTGCTTTGCTTTTAGTTGCGCTTGTTCCTCTATATCTTTTTGCCGTTGAGCAAGTTCTTCTTCGGTCATATCTCTAACTATTGTTTCGTTTGTTTCTGCAAAAGTTTCAGATATCTTCATTTTAATTCCTAACTGTTGGCGTAGCCGTAGATGCGAATTGTGCCCGTCATTGTTCCAGCACTTGAAATAAGACTTATTCCATCATAAGAAGTTGTCGGGGTATGAACTGCCGCATAAGCCGTCCATCTTATGTCGTCTGTGCCGTTATACCAAGACATTTGCGACACTAATGTAGTTGCTTCTGCCTCAAAAGGGCGATTAACATAAAATACAAATTGACTTTGGATAGTGCTACTTCCACCAAAATTACCAACTCTGCCAGCAGTTTGATTATTTGAACCAAAACCTGAAATTGTAGTGCTTGCTCTAGCGCCGAGTGATTGGTAATCGTAATCAGAACCAGTTGCATCTGTTCCACTTGCTCGCATCCTATAATTTAATTGCTCTTCCGCGTTAGAAACACTTAGATTGCAAACAAATAAATAATTCTGATAAGTCGCTGAAAAACAATTATTAAAAGATTGGCTTGCTGCTCCGCTTGGAGTCGCTGAAGCAATAAAGGTTAATGCGCTTGCACCTCCAGGCGCAGCCCACTTCAACCCTGTTGGAGAAACCGAACTATCCGCTACAAAATGGGGAATGTTCTTGGAACAATCTCTAAGGATTGTGGTTGACACCAGAATAATCCCTATGTTAAAGTGGTTCCTATGAAGAAAATACCGCTAGAAACAATGAAAGAAAAGCTACAAGCACGCTATGAATCACAGGGATATGCTGAGGCCCTGTTTAGAAATGACTTCAACCTACTGCTACGCCTTGGTGTTCACCCAGAAGTAGCTACCGTTGAGGATCTGCAACGACTCATTATGGGAGTCAAGGCCACATCAACTAAGGGAACTTACGCAGCTCGCATTAGAAGTATCTTTAAGGCTCTGCGAAAGATGGGCCTGATAGAAAATGAAGCTGACCTAGACCTACCTGCTGTACGCAAGGCAAGAGGATTACCACATCCTTTGACCCCAGGCGAGGCTGAACTGGTTATGACTAAGGCTGACTTGCCTATGAGGGACTGGTTCATAATAGGCTGTAAAGCGGGTCTAAGGGCTATGGAGGTGGCAAACCTTCGTGGGGTAGACCTAGAGCAGGCTGACGATGGATACATCCTCAGAGTGGCAGGTAAGGGCGGTACAGACATATCTGTGCCAGTTGCTGCCATAGTAGCTCAGACAATTTTGAAGCACGAAACCAGTGGCAAGATATGGTCAGTAACGCCTAACGCTCTGACCAAGATGTGCTCACTTGAGATGAAGCGCTTGGGTATACCTAAGAAGACTTTCCACGCCTGTAGGCATTACTTTGCTACCAATATGCTTGAGAAATCAGGCGGAGATTTACTAGCAGTAAGAGATTTAATGCGCCACTCATCTGTGGCTACTACTCAGGTTTATACACAGCTGGCATCTGGAAGAGCTAGATCGCTGGTGAATTTACTTGGTTGATTGAAAGGAATAACTGATGGCCTACGGCGATGATATTACAGAGGGCATTCCCTATGTACTTTCCAATCCTGCTGGGGCCACCAGTTACTCATCAACCAGTGAGGCATACGATGTAGCCTTTGCTGGTCTGCCATTCTTCTTGGCTGCTAGTGATGATACGCCTTATCGTAGAGTTACAGCTCAGTATCGTAAGCAACAGATTGACCAGACCAGAGAGCCTGGCGAGCAGACTCTTACAGGTTGGTGGCTACGATCACAGTCATCATTCCACCTTGGTGCTGGTATTAAATACTTTGAACCGCTACAAGATGAGTCGCTACGCTTCCAGTTTACTGAGTCTAAAGGTGTAGATGTCTGGACTAAGGGACAGGCTACCCTGTTAAACAGCACAGTCAGGGCTGAACCTGCAACAGCAACTAACCTATACCTAGTCGGTGCTAGAGATACTGCTAATAACGTAGATGCAGTTGTCTTTACTGAAGGACCTGACCTTAAGAAACTTACTATGAGCAGTGATACACCTACTGTTACTGACTATGTTTTAACAGCAGCTCCACATACCCTTGATTTTATGGCTTTAACCTCTGATGGCAGTAGATACTTTGCAGCAGATAATGACAAACTTCATAGAGGTAATATTTTTGGTTCTACATCTGATGGTCATATCTATGACCTTGATGGTCCAGTTACCACAGTAGCACTGCGCTATGCAAAGCAACGTTTACTTGCTGGCGTGGGTAGAGAGTTATATGAATTAAATTCCAATATTGCAACTACTGCAGGTGGTCACAATTTACCTACTGCGCTTTATGAACACCCAAATCCATCTTGGATATGGACAACCATATCTGAAGGACCTGCTGCTTTTTATGTTGGTGGCTATGCTGGATCTCAGTCATCTCTATACAAAATTACATTAGATACTGCTAATGCCAATGCGCTAGGTTTTCCAGAATTAAACGTTCCTACTGTTGTAGTTGATTTACCAGAGGGTGAGATACTAAACTCCTTTGATGTATACCTTGGTACCTTTGGAGTTCTTTGCACTAATAAAGGCGTAAGAGTTGCAGTGGTATCTACTGATGGTGACATCAGCTATGGACCATTGCTGGTAGATACAGAGTGCAAGAGTGTAACTTTCAAGGATAGATTTGCTTATGTAACAACCTTGCAAGGTACTGAGTCAGGTCTAATCCGTATTGATTTATCACAGCCAGTAGTTCCTAATAGCCTTGTCTTTGCTTATGCTTGGGATGTTTGTGCAAGCGGTGAGACTGTTAACCCATCATCTACAGACTTCCTTGGTGCTACCGATAGAGTTGTATTTGCTGTTCCAGGTGATGGAATATGGATTGAATCATACGGAGTCAAGGTTGCCTCTGGTTACTTACAGACTGGTTATATCCGCTATAACACCTTAGAGCCTAAGATATTTAAGTTGCTCTTTCCTAGATTTATCTCTACCAATGGTGGCTTGAGTCTGCAGTCTATTGACTCTGCTGGAACCACATACAATATCGGAACCTATTCTCAAGGTGAAACCGTAACAGAAGGTGGTATCCCTTATCCTGCTTCAGCTCAGGAGTATTTAGGATTTAAGTTTACCTTTACTAGGTCTACTACTAGCAATTTACTTGGTCCAATATTTAATGGTTATCAGATTAAATCTCTACCAGCAATCCCTCGTCAGAGACTGATTCAATACCCAGTCTTCTGCTATGACCACGAGAGCGATAAGTTTGGCGTAGAGGTGGGCTATGAGGGTTCTGCTTGGGATCGTATGCAACAACTTGAAGCAGTAGAAAACCTTGGCGATACTCTTGTCGTTCAGGATTTCAGAACAGGTGAGTCCTTTATCGGGCTTATAGAAGAGATGGACTTTATCAACCGCACACCAACAGATAAGCGCTTCTCAGGTTTCGGGGGCACTTTGCTAGTAACTATACGGAGCGTATAAATGACACCTACAGAATGGGCAACCCTTGCAGTAGCAACACTAACCATAATCACTGGCTTTGCTGGCGTTGTACGCTGGTTAGTTAAGCATTACCTAAACGAACTCAAGCCAAATGGTGGAACTTCTGTAAAGGATCAGGTCAATAGATTAGAAAGTCGCGTTGATGAAATTTATCGTCTGCTTATTGATAGGCCTTAGCCTCACAGGTTGCAGTTATGATGGATGGGTTCGCTATCCCTGCCAAGAGTTTGAAAATTGGGAGAAGCCTGAGTGTAATCCGCCTCAATGTGAAGTGACAGGAACTTGCTCTGCTGACTTACTACCAGAGGTGTTTGATGAAAAGGACTAGACTTACTGTTGAAGAGCTACACGCAAGACTCATTGTGACTATTGGAATTATCCTTGCTATTGTCTTTGCAATGTCTGTCTTTGCTTTATTGTGGGCTTTGGTATTTGTGACTCAACCAATGAAGCAGGCTCCCAACGATGCAGCTTTTATTGACCTTGTTTCAACTTTGACAGTTTTCTTGACAGGCACCTTGGCGGGCATTGTGTCTGCTAACGGAATGAAAAACAAAAAGAAAGAAAAGGAAGATGAATGAAACCTGTGGTGAAGGCCGCAAGTCCTGCTGCGATAGTTGTACTACGACAAGCAACTGCGCTTGTACCGAAGCGGAACAAGGCATCGGATGGGCTATTGCCCAGTGCTGCTCACATCAAGGCAAGTCCTAATTCAGATCACAATACTGGACTAGCAGTAGACCTGACCCACGACCCAAAGGCAGGTATTGACTGTGCCGTTATTTTTGAAAAACTTAAAGAGGATGAGCGCGTTTCCTACCTTATCTTCAATAAGAAGATTTGGTCACGCCAGTTGGCTAGTTCTGGCAATCGCAAGTACAGTGGCAGTAACCCTCATACTAAGCATCTTCATATTTCTATTAACGCTGATATGGCTAATGACACTAGCCCTTGGTTTTGGTGGATGAATCAACCTAAGATTGTGAACCAGGCTCTGGCTAAATTACAGCCTCAGCCAAAGAAGAAGGTAGCAAAAGGTACCAATTTGGTACCAGTATGCACCTGCTGCAAGGTTCACAATACAAAACGAAAGGCAATCTAATGGAACAATTAAAGCAAGTCGGTCTTACTTGGTTTCGTGCAGCTGCTGCTGCAGCAATCGCACTATACCTAGCAGGAGAGACTGATCTTAAGGTCCTTGGAACTGCAGCCTTGGCTGGCTTCCTAGGTCCAGTACTCAAGTGGCTAGATACATCAGCCCCAGAGTTTGGACGTGGTTCAAACTAATAGTTTGTAGCAAGCGCGAGGCAAAGGCCCCTGTCACCCACAAGGTGATGGGGGCTTTTTTTTATGCCTAAAAACTATTCTCGTTCTTATCAATAGGGCAAGGCACCTTGACTAGGTTGCCACAGTTGGCACAACTTCCATCTAAACCCCACCAGGCAATCTCATAGTCTTCAAACTGAGCAAAGATACTAAAGACTGTAGAGCCACAAGAGCAGGCGTGGACTGGTCCCAGAGTTCTAAGGTTAGCTGCCTGTATTGGCGGAAGAGGAGTGCTATATTTCAGCAGCCGAAGTAGACGGAACAACACTCAGTTCACGGCTCCTTCCTGATGTCAGTCGCCTCTCGCCGCCTCTAGGCGGCTCGGAACGCTGTTACTGTTTATTCGCTCCGCTCATATTTTAATGACAAGGTGTGTCGTTACTGATACGACACGCCGTAGGAAGGTATATTTCTCTGCTATGACGACACTGGTAGGAATACAGATAGAAGATATGGTGATACTGGCTGCTGATAGCCAGATTACTGAAGATAACTTACGGACTATAAGTAGTACTACACCAAAGATTATTAGTGTTGGTAAATACTTACTGGGACTGGTAGGTGATTCCAGACCTGGTGATATTCTCGCCTATAACTGGAGCCCGCCACCTTACAAGGGAGCTGATCCCGTGGCTTGGATGGGCAAGAAGGTTATGCCATCCATACTTAAAGCATTCAAAGAGAATGGATATGAACCTTATGAAGCAGCGAAAGATAAAGAAGCAGGGTTTGACTACCTTGTATCGTTTGATGGCAACCTATTCCATATTGCAACAGACCTCTCGTTCATCCAGTCGGATGAAGGCATTTATGGAATCGGTAGCGGTGGTGCTTATGCTCTCGGTTATCTTTATGATCGTGTGGGTCGTCTCACTTTGGGTAATGTAGAGCAACACGCCAGACGCGCCGTTGAAATAGCCAGCATCCTTGACATCAATACCTGCCCTCCGATTCAATGTGTCACTCAAGGAAGGTTGCTATGAATCAAAGATGGACTATGTATGTAACTCGTGGGAGCTTAGGCAACTGGGGTTTTGGTCTTGATTACTACAGAGAATATGAAGATATGCCCAAGCAGTTGTTGGCTAGAATATTTGTAATCAATCTGATATTCTTTCGGATTACAATAAACAGGTGGGAAGAATACAAATGGATGTAAAAGATTTATTAGTTAAAGCTCTCTATGAAAAAGAGAACTCTCGTGGCAGGTCAATACAAACAGAGATAGGTCCATCAGAATTAGGCGGCTGTCGCCGTAAGGTCTGGTATAAATTAAACGCACAACCAAAGACCAATGGCGGAGAGTTAAAGCTCGCTGCAATTATGGGAACTGCTATCCACGACACCATTGAAAAGGCTTTGTCAAACAATAAAGAAGTTATGCTTGAGCAGACTGTTGAGCATAATGGGATGAAGGCCCACGTAGATCTCTACATTCCTGGGACAGGCGATGTAGTGGATTGGAAGACAGTGAAGTTGAAGAACCTAACTTACTTTCCAAGTCAGCAGCAACGCTGGCAAATCCAGACTTACGGATACCTGATAGATAAGAGTGGCTTGGGGAAGGTCACTAATGTTCATCTGGTAGCAATACCGCGAGACGGTGACGAGCGCGATGTCAAGGTCCATACGGAGAAGTATGATCCTGCTGTCGCGCTTGAAGCCTTATCTTGGTTAGAGGCTATCAAGACAAGTGAGGTTGCTCCTGAACCTGAAAAGGATGAGAGCTACTGTAAGTTCTATTGTAAATACTTTGACGCATCTGGTGAGATTGGATGCGTTGGTCTAAAAAAAGAACATACAAAGACTGAACTACCACTCATTGAATCTAATGAGGCAAGTAATCAGGCTTTGGAATTTCTACAAATAGATAACAAGATAAAAGAATTGACAACTCAGAAGGATGCAATCAAAGAAGCACTGACTGGTGTTGTCGGGGTTACAGCTACAGGTGTTGAAGTTAGGTGGACCGAAGTAGCTGGACCTAAGCAAGTAGATAAAGAAAAAGTCCAAGAGATTCTTGGATTCGTACCAACTATAAAAGGCAAGGATAGTCTGCGCCTTTCAATCAAACATAATGGAGGTAAGTAAGTGGCTGCACCAGAATCAACAAAGTTCCAAGTAAATTTCAAGACACCAGATGGAACCCTTATCAATCTTTATGCTACATCTAAGGAGGAATTGGAAGGGTTGCTAACAGCAGCCTCTGACTTTTCAGCACTTATTGTTAGCACAAGCCAAGCGTATGCAAGCGCTGCACCTGCTGCTCCCGTTTACGCTAGTGCACCAGCAGTAGCATCAGCGCCAGTATCTGCTGGCGGAGAAGAAACAGTTAATGATAAGTACGGCAACATCTGGGTGTACAACCATCCAAGCGCACCAGAGTGCTCTCGTGGAAAGATGGTTCTAAAGCACGGCAAAGCTCAGGCAACTGGCAAGCCATACAAGGGTTGGTTTGATCCTGCTACTGGTCCTAAGTGGACTGGTGCTAAGGTTCCAAAGGACCAACAAGCGGCAACGATTTGGGCCTAACACTATGCGAGAGCCGCGTGAATACGAGGCTCCGCTGTGCGCACAAGTCGGAGGAGACCATTGGTTCCCAGAGGTTACTGGAACAGACAGTAGTTCTCGTTACCATACAAGTTTTGCAAAAACTATCTGTGGAAGATGTGTCCATAAAACCGAATGCGCTGAATGGGGTATACAGAACGAAAGGTTCGGTATCTGGGGTGGCCTTACAGCCATTGAATTAAAGACTGCTAGAAGAAAAAGGAACATACCTAAACCAAGGGAGGGACGTAGTGCTTAGGTTAGACAGAGCTTGGAAGTCTTCTCGCACTACAGCACAACCCCTGCCTACAGTATGGAAAGATCTAGAGAAGAAAGATATAAAGTTTAGACGAGGCCAAGTATGTATGGTCGCTGCTGCGCCCAATGCTGGTAAGTCTATGTTCGCTCTGGTCTATACCATTCAGGCAAAGGTTCCTACTTTATTCTTCTCAGCAGATACTGATACCGCTACAGTAATGATGCGAGCATCTGCACATACAGCAGGTCATACTCAGCAGACAGTTGAGAAAATGATTACTGAAAATCCTCGCTACTATGATAAGTACTTGGAGAGTATGTCGCATATACAATGGGTCTTTGATTCCAGTCCTAATCTTGATGATATAGAAATGGAAATCAAGGCTTACATTGAACTCTATGGGTTGGCTCCAGAGCTGATCGTCATAGATAACCTAATGAATGTTGTTGCTGAATCTGATAATGAATGGGCAGGGTTGCGCCAGATTATGGTTGAACTACACGATATGTCTAGGAAGACTGAAGCCTGTGTGCTAGTGCTACATCACGTTTCAGAACAGAGTGAGTATGGTAATCCAACTGAACCTTCAGCTCGCCGTGCTATTCACGGCAAAGTGAGTCAGCTACCTGCGATGATACTTACTCTTGGCTATAGCCCAATAGAAAATACTTTGAGGGTTGCACCAGTAAAGAATCGTTTCGGAAAGCATCAAGCAGATGGCAAGGATTACGTAGGACTCTTTGTAAACTTTGCTACCTGCCAGATATCTGACTCTGATTCTTATGGCAGAGCAGTCCTTAATTCCAATGTGAGAAGCGCATAATGGGTGTTAAACTAAAACCAGAATTTCATCAGTGGGCAACAACCCAGTTTGATAGAGGCTGGAATGCTGGCATAGATGCTGCATATAAATATCATATGACTTATCTTGCAGCAGAATTAGAGAAGGCTGGCTTCATTGAAGCAGCAGAGTATTTGAGAGGTAGAAGTGAGCAGTTACAACAAGGCTAAGGGTTCTAAGTTTGAGACAGATGTGATGAAGTATCTACGCAAACTAGGACACTTTGCTGAAAGACTTGCTAAGGCAGGAGCCAATGATGAAGGTGATATCGTCACCATAATCGCAGGTCAGACCTATATTCTGGAATGTAAGAATAGAAAGTCATTAGATCTTCCGCAGTTCTGGGCTGAAGCCCAAGCTGAGGCAGCCAACTATGCGAAGGCGCGGGGGTTAGTGGTTGAACCTCCAGCCTTCGTTATAGTTAAAAGACGTATGGGAAGCATAGAAGATGCTTGGGTAATACAGAACCTAGAGAAATGGATAGAAAATGCCAGTACCACAAGGACAAATAACAACTAGCCAGATATTTACTACACCAGAAGTTAAAGAAGAACCGAAGGTGGAAGAAGCAGTAGTAAAAGAGAAGCCTAAAAAGAAATGATGTGTTCAGACTGCAAGGTGGCTGGTGAGTTTAACTCACGAGGCCAGTATGATAAAGCTGAAGAGATGCACGGATACTGTAAAGGAGACTGCGCTTGCCAACACAAGACTGGTCCAGGGTGGTGCGTAAGAAAAGGTCAAAAGGCGACTCTGATGCAAACACAGTCTCCATAGCAGATGTCGTTAGACATTTCGGAGGAGAAGTAAAAGAGGGTCGCAACATATCTGTTCGTTGTTGTATGCACGATGATGCTCGTAAGAGCGCAGTCATTGATACCTATAACAACTTGTATTTCTGTCATACCTGTGGCAAGGGTGGCAACGCTGTCAATGTAATTATGGAACTAGAGAATGTGGGGTTCAAAGATGCTCTCGCAAGGGCAGGCGAAATTATTGGAGGAAGCGGCTCACCATTACGCACAGGAGATAAGCCCAGAAGCTCTGCAATATCTAGAAGGACGTGGAATATCTGAGGAGATAGCAGCTAGGTATCGTCTTGGTTCTATTGTAGATCCGATAGAGGGACATCAAGGCTATCAAGGTTGGATATCTATACCTTACTTCACTGCCTTAGATATCTGTGTTGGCTTTAAGTTTAGAAGACTTGATGATGGCAAGCCTAAGTATGGAGCGCCCATTGGTCAGAAGTCACACCTGTTTAATGTCATTGCAACTATGTCTAATACCAGCAAGGTAGTTGTATGTGAGGGTGAGTTTGATGCGATAGTTATGGAGGCTAACTGCCAAGTGCCAGCAGTTGGAGTGCCTGGTGTTGCTGCTTGGAAGCCTTATTATTCAAAGTTATTCAATGGTTTTGATACTGTTTATGTAGTCGGAGACAATGATGTAAAGGAAGATGGGACTAACCCTGGAGCTGAGTTCTCTAGGCGTGTCGCAGGTGAGTTGATTAACTCACAAATAGTACAATTACCACCAGGTATGGACATAACAGACTTCTATCTGGTGAATGGACAAGAAGCAACAGCCAACCTAGTAGGAGGAGTTAAGTGAGTGACTACAAAGAAGGAATTGACACAGATGGCAGAGTATCTGAAGGAATTGGGGATGGTAATAGTCTCCATAGACTTCAAGATTGGTACTATTACAGTCAAGCCGATCCCCACAAGGGAATAGACGCGGAGTTTATAGCAAATGTCTGGAGAATCCTTGACACGGCTGGCAATTTGCTCATCCGCAAACATAAAGATTATGGTCCAAAGAACATCTCTCACAGTCCAGGTGGAGCACTCAACGGATTACGAGTGCGTATGCACGACAAGGTGGCTAGAATCAATCACCTCGTTGATAGCGAAGTCTCTCCCAGCAACGAGTCACTCAGAGATAGTTTCTTAGATCTACTTAACTATTCTGCTATTGCAATGATGGTCCTAGATAAGACTTGGCCTGAAATAACTAATGACTGATATACACCCAGTTATACTTGATATAGCTCCTAGCGTAGCCAATACTATCTGTCGTAGGTTTCGTAACTATGTAGATAGGGACGATGTAAAGCAGGAATGCTACGCCTGGTATCTAACAAGAGTGGCACATCTAGATGGATTATTAAATGAAACTAATTCTATCCAGAAGGTAATCAACGAGAAGCGTATTGCTTGGCAGATGAAGCGTCACTGTGAGCGCTATGCTCGCAAGGAGAAGGCAGCAAAGGCAGGCTATCGCATAGGCGATGAAGCCTTCTATGACACTGCAACGATAGCTCAACTACTGCCCCACGTTATTGCCTCAGTAGTAGATAATACAGTCTTAGAACAGGCACAGAACCTCATCAATGATGGTCAGCCGCGTAAGCAGTCAGCTCCAGCAGAGGGCGGTAATCTACTTGCTACTCTGATAGATATTAAGAAGGCTTATCTAAAGCTAGAGATAACAGATAAAGATATTCTTATCAAGAGATACCACGAGAGCCTCACCCTTGAGGCTATGGCAGAGTATCTAGGTTGCGCTGTATCTACTGCTGATCGTAGATGTCAGGCTTCTCTGCGTAAGTTGCAGAATAATGTGGGCGGGGAGAGTCCCTACCAGTGAAAGAACAAGAGCTCTTTGACTATCTAAAAGGCACACACTTTCCCGACCTTGAAAAGTCTGAAGGGGTCTATGATTCGTTTGACTGCTCAACTAATGAAAAGAATCTATACATAGAATTAAAGTGTAGGCATACTCACTATCCAGATTTACTTATTGAAGAGATGAAGTATCGCAGACTTATCAACCAAGCAGGTAGCATCACTCCTTACTACATCAACTCCACACCAGAGGGAGTCTATGCCTTTGACTTATCAAGAGTTCCAGAGCCAGCTTGGTCTGAGAAGTGGATGCCTACCACCACTGAGTTCTCTGATACCAGAAAGATTATGAAGTTGGTAGGTTTCCTCCACCTAGATTATGCGATACCTCTATGACCGAAGGCTTCTATAAAACTGATACCTTCAAGACATCTAACGATGATACTTGGAGCACACCTAGAGATTTCTATAATAACCTAGCGAAAGAGTTTAACTTTACCCTTGACGCTGCTGCACTTGCTTCATCTACCCTTGTCCCTGATAACTGGTATGGACCAGATCACCCTGAGAATACTAGGCAAGACGCCTTTACTTGTTGCTGGTCCTTGGATTCTGGTAGTGGTGTTGTATGGCTCAACCCTCCCTATGGCAGGACTATCGGTGAGTGGATGAAGAAAGCTAATGATGAAGCCAAGCACGGAGCTACTGTTGTCTGCCTTGTACCTGCTAGAACTGATACAAATTGGTGGCACTCATACTGTATCCAGCACGAGGTTAGATTTATCAAGGGTAGGTTGAAGTTTGGTAATCAAAAGAACTCCGCACCCTTTCCATCTGCGTTAGTAGTTATCAAATGAACTACCTCTATAAGTGTCTGAACTGCTCAACTACCCTTTCAGTTGAGCGTTCTATCCACGCCGAAGTTAGTGCTCCCTCCTGCGCTGACTGCGGTGAAATAATGAATAGGGTCTGGTCCCCACCCCCGATTATATTTCGGGGATCAGGCTTCTATTCAACTGACCAATAAAAATAACCCCGCAGTTAGCACTCTTGACCTGCGGGGTTATCTATTGCCAGTGAAAGAGAGATAACGCTGGCAATTCTATTCTTCTAAAATGGATATGGCTACGTGGCAGGGATCTCCTCCCTCGTCCCACTCCTTGCGTTCTTCCTCCGTCATATACTCATAGTTCCCATCGTGTGTCATACAGTATGGCTTACTTATCCAACCCATATTAACACCAAACCTGAGCCAGTATCTAAACATCTTTCTCCTCAGTAGTATTTATTTTTGAGGGAGAACTTGTAAGCTCGGCAAGGCGAGCCATAACGTCCGTTAATATATTTAAGACCTCTAAGTATCTGTATTCTAGAATCTGTACTTTTCTCTCTAAGGAGCTGAGCAATTCCAAAAGCTGAGCTTCCTTGTTGGTTGCTTGCGAGGTGGTCAAACCTGCTCTCATTGGTCCATAAGGACTTGAGGCACTCCCACTCTCCCCCTCTCCAACCAAACGCAGCCCAGGCGTATTGCTTCGCCAGTTGTTTGTTCTCACGCTTCTCCTCCATCGTTGCCTTCGTCCTGCTTATCTCCGTCTGCTTGCTCGGATCTAAGTGTGTTGTTGTATCTATCTGTACTAGTAAGAACACCAGCGCTATTATCGGTAGCGCCAGTAATGTCCAGCCACGTCTTTCCATTAGCCTCATCAAATAACCTCTCCTGCTCAAGTATTTCCTTGTATTGGTCGGGATACTGCTGGGCTAGCTTAGTAAGCGCTCGCCCTCTTGCCCTTTGATAGTTGCGTAGCCATACGGCTCGCCTCTCAGCCTTCTCTTTCCGTTTATCTATCGTTCTCATTGAGCTTATCCTCCCACACTATAAGCAGATAGGCAAGGATAGTCATAAGAATTACACCTAGAAATAACACTATCCTCTCCCCCTCTCGCTCACTATGGTAGTTAGAACCAGCTTAGTTATATCTATCTTATCAATGACCAACTTAGGCTCCTCTATATCCTCCTCGTTCCATACTGATACATAGATAGAGTTATCTAAGCCTCTCCTAAACCACTCCACCGCCTCGCTCTCACTCGCCCCTCCCCAAGCAGTATCTCCCTTGCGATCTGCCACCTCATAGAAGTTAATCAGCTTCACTTGTTCTCCTCCACTTTCTTTACTCTGTAAGGCTCGTCTATCACTAACACTTCAGGATATACCCACTCACTCGGATCAGTATCACACTCCAGCTCTAGCGTTATTGTGTATGTCTTACTCATTACCCTTCTCCTCCTTGTAGTTGATTAAGTTGATTTGATTTAAGGCATTAACCATACGAATTAGGTTAGCACCTGCCTCCTTGCTATCTCCCTCTCCCACCTGCTTGATAAAGAGATCTCGGCAGAGGTCTGCCTTTGCTTGATAGTATTCCTTATTCATTACGCTACCTCCTCCACTCTTACATCATCATAACCTTTAACTTCTCGCCAAAACTCAGCGATCCTTTCAGCGTCTATCTTGTGAGTGTAGTGTTGCCAGTTAATCTCACTACCGCCTACCCATACTGTCCAGCCTTTATTCATTACCTTCCTCCTCCTCTTTCATTTTGATTAGGTCATCTATCTCAGGTGTTATCTCCTGCTCGTATTGGTCTAATAGATACTCTTTCATCTTAGACATTAGCTTCCTCCTCCATACACTCAAAGCAACTCCAATACGAGCCACCTTTATCTTTAAGAGCAACTGTTTGCTTGCCATACTCTAAGCAGATCTCGCAAATCATTAGCTCACCTTCTTATCTAAACTATAAGTAGCGTCATTAGCTACGCTATCTCCGTATTGCTCAGCAATTATCTTTCTCGCTTTACTTATTGCCTCGCTAGGGTTATCTGCGCCTAGTGTTATTGCTTCACCTTTTAGATCAACCAAAATAGTGTAATCATTTACCTCAGACATTAGCTTCCTCCTTATTGTAAGCCTTAGCATAGGTAGCCTCATCTA
>Ga0247834_1002048_pt1 | contig 31799 bp, 49 predicted proteins | sample LaCruzMarch2015__8_FD_187118 | JGI IMG/M metagenome (GOLD analysis project Ga0247834, IMG submission 187118) | Freshwater microbial communities from meromictic Lake La Cruz, Castile-La Mancha, Spain - LaCruzMarch2015_12m | ecosystem: Environmental > Aquatic > Freshwater > Lake | place: Spain... | reverse complement strand
GCGCGGCTCGTATCCCGGCTGAACCCTTAAGCCCCGCTGAATAGTTCAAAGCCCCGCCGGCTCGCGCTGGCGGGGCCTTTTTGCGTTTCGGGGGTTTAGTGCGCCGCCGAGAGGGCGGCGCTGGCGTCGTGCAGGTTGCGCCAGCTTGTGCGCTGGCCGGCGGCCTTGAGCGACCGCGCGACCGCGATGCTCTCCAGATCGTCTGCCATCTGGATGCGGCCATGGATCGGCGCGAAGCGTAGAGCGGACCGACGCGTTGCGTTGCGGAGTGATGCGATGCCGGGCGTGGCGCTGCGACGCGCAGCGTTGCGCAGCGATTTCGTGGGCTAGGTCACCGCAGTATCTCCTCCGTCACCGGCCTGAGCGCCAGCATCCGGTAAGCGCGGCACTCGACATGCTCGACGGCGCGCGTGGTCACCGCGGCGTGGACAAGCTCAACCTCGGCCTGGCGCTCGCATGCGTCGCGGCTGGCGTGCCACGACACGCGGGCTAGCGGCGACGGATCGCCGGACAGGATCAGCAGCAGCGCGAACATGGTCATCGCGCGTCCTCCTGGGCTGCCCGGTCCAGCAGCCACTTCGCCGCGTCCCGCAGATGCGCCGGCGCGTGGCCCGGCAGCAGGCCGAGCATCACGCCGGCATTGGCGAAGCCCGGCGCGCGCGGCGTCTCGCGGGCCTTGGTCAGCGCCTCGAGGGCCTTGGTCAGCGCCTCGAGGTCCGGGTGCAGCTTGAACGACACGGCGGGCGTCATGCGGCGCTCTCCCGCTTGGCGTGCCGCAGGCGCATCGCGGCGCGTTCCTCCGCAGCAACGTGGCGGCGGTAGGCGTCGGCAATGGCCACGGTCAGCACGTCCAGGTTTTGCGCCTCAACGGCGTGAACGCCCCAAGAGCGCGCGATCTTGCGGAGGCGCTTGGGCTTGGTCTCCATGATCCTGATCAGCATCTGCGGCGACCTAGAACGGGATGTCGTCGTTGAGGTCGGCGGCGGGACGCTGCGCCGGCTGCCGCTGCGGCTGCTGGCGCTGCTCTACCGGCGCGTCCTTTGGCTGGAAGGAGAGCGAATACCACTTGCCGCGGTCGTTCTCTTTCAGCCAACCGCTAACCCAGTAGTCAACGCCGTCGATGGTCGCCTTCCCCTTGATGTCAGGGTGGCGGTCCTCGGTCTTCTTCTCGTTGCGGCTGATGTTGCCGCTGTTGTCGCGCGTGCCGCTCATGGTCAGCCCTCCTCGCCGGGCTCACGCTCGCCCAGATCAGCCAGGCGGTCGGCAATCATGCGGTCGGCCTCGGTGGCCTTGCTGTCGTCACGCTCGGCAATGGCGGCGAGGTGCGGCCCCATGTCCTGGCGCCAGGTGCGGACCTTCTCGGCGTCGTCCAGCAGCACCAACGCGCGCTGGACCGCGCCCAGCCACTTAGGGCCAGGCACCTGGTTCACCGCGCCGTCTATGGGCGAGATGATGGGCAGCAGGGCGTCGGTCTGCACGACGGGGCGGCTCACCTTGGGCTCGTCCACCACCACGATCTGGACCTCGCGGGGCTGCGTTGGGGGCTCGTCAAATTCCTCAGGCGCGTAGACGCCGAGCATGACCTCCGGGGCGTAGCGGCGAGCCCAGACGCGCGCGGCGTCGTCATCCGGCGCATACACCGCCAGCGCAGCGGCCACTGCGTCGTCAACCTGCTCGGCCAATTCCGGCCGGTTCTTCGCCAGCCATGCGCGCTGCTTCACAACGGCGTCTTCGCCAGTGATGAGCTTCAGCGCCGGCAGGCTGGCCGCGTCCTGGATGCGCTCCACCAGGTCGCGCGTGCCCACGGCGGCCTTGTCCAGCGCCGGGCGGTCCTCGCCAGTCTCTGCCCATGCGCGCAGCCGCTTGCCGGCCACCGCGTCGATGCGGTGCTGCTCATCAAAGATTTCCCGCAGTTCGTCGTTGAGCTTGTGCGGGAGGTCGTAGCGCGGCCGGCCCGGCGTCTCGGGGTGCAAGGTGACGCTGCCCGACATTTCGAACATGAAAGATTTTTCGCAGATCGGCATGAAGCCAACCGGCGTCACCTTGCCGCCGACGATCTTCACCTTCTCCTGCGCGCGGAGGCAGAAAATCAGATGCGTGCGGCACTGGATCAGCCGCGCCATCATCCGCTGATGACGGAGCTTCGGGCGCTTCCAGGCCGGCGCCGTCATGCTGTCAACGCTCTTGCCGTCCTTCGCGGCCATGCGCTCGGCCTCGGCCATCTGGATATCCGAGCACCCGCCCTCGCCGGACCATTCGTGCGAGGCGCTGTCGATGACGATCACCGTCGCGCCCGCCGCCTCACATGCCTGGATCGCCTCAATATACCGTTCGGGCGTGAACGGCGGCTGAAAGTCCAGGTGCAGAAAATCGAACGTCCGCACGCCATCGGCTTTCGCGCCGGGCTTCGGCGCGTAGTGCAGCGCGCGCCCGGCCTCGGTATCGATCACGGCAATCTTGCCGGTGCCATTGGCGATGCCGCGCGCCAGCACCAACGCCGAGAAAGTCTTGCCCGAACCGCTCGCGCCGGCCACCGCAAAGAGCAAGCCGATTTTTTCGCGCACGGCCGGGCGCAGGGTGAACGTCATGCTTCGACTTCCTCATCCATGTTCGCGGCTTCCTCGGCCTGCGTTGCCCATGCGGGCGCTTCGACATAGGCAGTCCGCGCCGGATAGCCGGGCCACCGCTGCGCCTCCATGCAGCGCCGCCACACCGACACGGCACGCTCAACCTCAAGGTCCGCGATCTCGACCAGCGACGGCGCGGCAGCCATCACGGCGATGGCGTGCGGCGCGTCTTGCTCCACCACCACGAAGAAAAACGCGCGCGGCTTGCGGTTGAGCAGGCGCCCGATCCGCCGATAGAACGCCTCCTGAAACGCATGGTCGCGTATCATGGCGCGCTGAAAATCAACCGGCGCCGCGCTGGCCTTGGTCGTCTTGATATCGAACCACGGCATGCGCTCGCCGGTCGGCAGGCGGTCCACCATGCACCGCAGCCAAGCGCCGCGATCTTCGGCCACCAGCACGGCCTCAGACTGGCCTGCGTCGAAGAACGCGCCGCAGTCCGGATGCTCGCGCATCTGCGCCAGTGCGGCCTCTGCACCGGCCTGTAGCGCCTCTAGCTGGTGCGCGAGGACAGGGATGCGGCCAGCTTCGCGAATGGCCTCCCGCGCCTCCTTGGCAGCCTTGGTGGTCCAGTTCTCGGCCTGCACCGCCTCGTAGTCGTCACCCTCGCCAAGCATGAGCTTATGCAGGATCGAGCCGGCATCCATCGTCGCGGACGGGTCGCGAGAGTTCCCGCCGAAGCGCGCGTGCGCATGGTGCGCGTGCATCGGGCTGCGGCGGATCAGCAGGCGCGCGATGCCGCTGGACAGGCTCGGCACCTCGCACGGGTCGGCGTGGTAGGTTGCTGCGGGCATCGTGTAGATGCCCGGCATCCGCAGGCGCTCGGCCTCGGCGGTCATGGCGCGTCTCCTCGCGCGCGGATGGCGGCGGCTTGCAGGGCGTGGCAAGAATCGCCGTGCGGGCAGAGATAGGACGCGCGCTTGTGCCCATCTGTTGCGAACCGCGCCAGAACATCAGGTCGCGCCGCGCATCCGCAGTCGCAATCCGCAGCACACGCCTCGCGCTCAGCCTCCGCGCCCTCGCGCCGGGCCTGCTCGACCAGCGCAGCGACTTGGGCTGCCGAATACAGTCTGTGCTTTGGGTCGTTCGCGTCAAATGGGCCGTTTTCGGGGCCGCACGCCTGAACGCCGCTCATGGCCACACGCTCGCGGCCAGAATGTGCGCGCCGACCAATACAAACGGTGCCACGCAGATCAGCAGCAGCGCCAGCCAGGTGGCTATCCTGTTCATGGGGCGGCCTCCGCTTCGACTGCATCCGCGATATGCCAGAAGTCCTGGCAATTGATGGCGGCAACCACCTTGCCGTCCACCGCCAGATAAATGCCCTTGGTCGGCATCGCGCGAAGAAAAGCCGCAATGGCGGCGGCTGCATGCTTCGTGTAGAGGCCGTCCGGCTGGTGAACGTTCGGCCACCCCACGGCATTGCGCAGCGCTTCCCCCGCAGCTTCCAACGCCGCGCAGATCGGTTCTTCGCTCACGCCACCCGCTCCTTCATTTCGGGCGCGTCGATTGCCCACATGGCTTGTTCGATCTGCGCGGCCAGCGCCGACATGTGCAGTAAGTTCATCTGCGTCGCGGCCTCGGCCATGCGGCGGTGTGCCTTCTCCGCGCGGGCCAGCGCCTTGGCCAAGCGCGCGGCTTCGATGGCGAGCGGGTTCATCCTACGCGACCCCCGCGTCGCCATGCGCGGCGTCGCTGTGCCACCCACGCGCCGGAAACCGCACAACCACACCGCCCGCCGCCCGCTCCAGCGCCGCGAAGTCCACCGGCGGCGCGAGGTGGAACGCGATGTCGCGCAGGTGCGCGGACAGTGTCAGCATGTTCGGCGGCTGCATCGGCTCGCCCTTTTCGCTGGCCTCCCGCAGGCCGTCCGCAAACAGCTTCAGCGTGGCGGCGATCCTCTCGGCGTCGGTCATGCTGCCTTCTCCTTTTTCGGGAAACACGCGCGGTATTCCTCCGCCGTGATGAACACGCTGATCTTGTTGTCGTTGGTCCACGTCTTCTCGCCCTTGCGCTTGCCGCGCGTCAGGAAGCGATGCCGCGAGCCGATGCATTGCACGCCGAGCGGCGGCTTCGGCGGCATCGGAACCACCGTCATCTCGTAGACGCTCCAATCCTCGCCCATGCCCGTCTTCTGGCGGCAGAGCGCGTCGAGTTCATCGGTCATCACTTGCTCCTCACAACGGCGATGCGGGCGCCCATCAGCACCAGCGGCTCGCGAAAGCCGCGCTTCTGGCGATAATCGCGCGTGAATTCCAAAATCTCCTTGCGCCACGGCGTCAGCGCCTTCACCAGCGCCGCGTTGATGACTTCGAGGTCAGCAACGACCGGCTCGCCGTCCTCCTCGCGCATCTTGTCGCTGTCCTGGTCCCACCGCTCATCGAGCCATGTGGTCAGCGCCTCCATGGACCGCGAGACGTCGTAGAAGCGCTCTTCGCGCTCGGCAGCTTCGTCCTCGGCCCGGTTGTTGTAGAACGGGCTGCGCGGGTCGTGGTCGAAGCTGCGAACATCATCGGGATAACCGCCGTCTCGCGCGTTCACAGGACCACCCCCGCCGCCCGGAGCGCGGCCTGCATGGCGCGCCAGGCGTTGCCCGTGTCGGCGGCAAGATCCTCATGCTCGGGCGTGCCGTATGCCCGCGTCAGGGCGGCGTTCATCGCCTCCAGCGCCTGCAACGGCGTCGGCTCGGGCTCGGCGGCCGGGGCGGCGGCGAAGTCGAGGCGGGCGATGTTGACACAGTGTAGGGCGTCATCCGAAATGCGCCGGAAGAACGGGAACATGTCGCCGTCATTGGCATCCACGAAGTGCAGCAGGTCGCCGATGTTCAAGTAGCCGTGCGGCCCATCCACCTCCCGCGCCACCCGATACACCGCGTTCTTGCGCAGGTTCGCCAGCGTCACCCGCACGCCCTCGGGCGGCAGCAGCGACGCAACCCGCGCCTCCAGCGCCGCGGTGCGTTGCTCAAGGTCGGCGGTCATTGCGCGGCGCTCGCAACCTTCGCCGTCCGCACGGGCGACGCATCGCCGGCGGTCCAGCGGTCGCGCACGGTGCCGAGGTGTTCGATGAACTTCGCCGCGCGCATGAAGTCGGTCGTCGTGCCGTCCAGCGCGGCGGCCTTGATGCGCCGGATCAGGCGGTCGAAGTCATCCTCGACGGTGGGGCCGGGGCCTGTGGCGCAGGCGACGGCGGGTTCGCGGGCGGCGGTCGTTTCGAGCATCGGGGCTGTCCTCCGCGCCGGGGCATCCGGCGTGGGGACATCATGCTATTTTCGCTAAATCACCGTCAAGCGTTTTTCGCCAAAATCGCTAGGTAACAGATTATTCATCAGGCCCTAGCGTGGGGAGGGGGGGTGTGTCTGGCGCTAAATCGGCCCCCATTGCCAGCCATCGCAGCACCTTTTCGGGGGCTGCCGTTACGATGATGTGGTGAGCCGCCTGCATCGCGGCGGGGGTCCATTTGTCGCCTGGCGGGAAAAACAGCCGGTCGGCGGTGACGCCATAAACCTGAGCGAGCAACAGCAGGTCTTCGACACGCACGCCAGAGCCCTCCCATTTCGCGACGGTTGCTTGATCGATCCGTCGTTTGGTTAGAGAGGCTATTTGGTCCGCAACGTCTTGCCTAGAGAGGTCTAGCGAATCTCGCCAGCCTTTCAGGTGGTCCATCGGGATGCGGCGAATGCGGCTTGTCTTACCCATAGTCGGAAGATGCCAAAGCCACATTTCGTGCGTTACAGGCAATTTGGCGGAAATCGCTTGACGCGTGATTGGCGAAAATGGCTAGATGCCCGCCATGACGCTCTCCGAATACCTCAAGGCAAACGGTCCCGGCGCAGGTAGCGCCCTCGCGGCAAAGCTCGGCGTCTATGAGGCGTCCCTGAGCAAGTGGCGCACGGGGCGAGCAATGCCGCGCCCGGCGATGATGGCGGCAATCGAGCGCGCGACCGGCGGCGCCGTGACCGCGAACGACATGCACAAGGCGCGGATGGCCCGCCTGAACGAGCCGGTCTCGTGAAGCCATGTCAGCGCCTCACGGTGCGCGCATGAACCGGCGCGGCGTCTTCACTGCACTGGCGGCGGTCGTGGCAGCGCCGAAGGGCGAGGGCGCGCCTCTCGACCTGCACGCGCTGCCCGAGCCGGCCACGACCTACGACATCACGGCGCCCGACTACGCGGCCGAGGCGAAGGCGATGATCCAGCAGTTGCAGCAACTCGCCGCGCAGATATCGGCGTCGGGGGTGCGTCAACTTCAGTCGGCGGGTGGCGTCACGCCCATGCGCTCGACCAGCGAGAGCCAATGCGCCAGTTCCTCGGGCACCGTCCTGAATGGCAAGTCGGGGAACGGCGCCTCGGGCTGCGGGATTGCAAGCTCGTCTCTGAGCGCAGCAGCGACGCGCGCCCTTGCTTCTGGGCCGGCGGCCCTCGCCAGTTCGGAGAGCACAACCCTCATGGCTATTGCCATGGCGCCGACCGTTAGCGCGGTCTTCCCGGCCTGCACCGTCAGCGACGCAACTTCGTCCGTCATCAGTTCCTCCATGCGCCGCGCTCGCGGCTATCGGGGGCGAGTGATGGGCTCCGTGTGGATAACGCTCGGCGTCGTCGGCTTCGGCGCGTCCGGCGGGCTGTTCCCGGAGGTGCGGCTCGGGCTGCTCGCCGTGGGCTGCTGCCGGGGCGCCATCGCGGAACACATGCAGTTGGGGCGCCGCATCCTCGGGCGCGCGGTGGATTTGCTGACGGAGCGCGCGCCATGACCTCAGAAGCGCGCGGTTGCGCGCCAGGCAGCGGCGGGGGCGTGGCATCCCCATCGCGCTCCTCGCCGCTGCCGAACCAGATGCCGAGCGGGGGCGGCGATATTCCCCCCGTGTCCTCCCTGGTTGCTGGAACTTCCCCGGCTGTCGCGCAATCGGCAGTCGGGGGCTTTTCTGGCCGGGAACCACACCTCACCGCGCGCTTTCCGAACGTCTCGCCCGAACGCCGCCTCATGCTGCTGCGTGTCGAAGCGCTCTACGCCATGTACATGACCATTCGCGAGGTGTCCGAGGCCACCGGGCTCAACGCCAAGGCGCTCGACAATATCCGCCAGCAATGGCGCCTCACCAGCCTGCCCGAGGCTCGCAAGCGCGCGCAGCAGATGGCACGCGCGCGGCAGGGCGCCATGCGGTTCTCTGCCGACGCGGAGGCGCTGCGCGACTTCGTGGCCCGCAACAGGTGCACCGTTGCCGATGCCGGCCGTGGGCTCGGGTGGGGCAGGGGCAAGGCGAAGGACATCGCCCGGCGCTACGGCATCAAGGCGCCGGCCAGCGTCGTCATGGCGGCGCGTGACATCAGCAACAAGGCGCGGAGCGCGGCGGCTGCCGAGAAGCAGCGCACCACCAGCAAGCGCGCCCCGCCCAACCCGCGCCAGAGCCCCGCGCACCAGGCTCAGACCGCCCGGTTCCGCGCTTCGACATGGATGCAGGGCGGCGGCGCGAAGGTCCGCATTCCACCGCCGGCCAACGCCGAGGAGTTGATCCGCCAGGCGCTCGCGGAGGGGCGCGTGACGAAGTGCCCGACCATGTGCGCGGCGCCGGTCAACAACGGCAGGGGGGTCGCATGAGGTTTGCTTATGCAGACCCGCCTTATCTCGGCTGCGGCAGGCTGTATGCGGCGCTCGTCATCTCGTGCTAGCGCATCAGCACGGAGGTAAGCGCGCGGTGACCGGCATGACCTCCCTGGACGTGTGCGCGCTTCTGTCCCGCAAGTGCTGTGAGGCCGGCGGGCAACAGGCATGGGCAACGGCGAATGACGTATCGCCGGCCTATGTCAGCGACGTTCTCAATGCTCGCCGCGACCCGGGCGAGAGCATCCTCCGCGCGCTCGGGCTGCGCAAGGTCGTGCGGTATGTGGAGGTCAAGCGGTGACAGACCCGCCTTATCTCTGCATCACCCTGCCGCTGCCGCCGAGCGCCAACCGCATCTGGCGCAAGATGCGCGGCCACGTGGTGAAGTCAGACGAATACCGCGCGTGGAAGGATGCCGCCGCGCGCGACGTGGCGCACCAACTCGGCGGCGATGGCCCGCTGCTTCACTTCGCCGCCCTCATCATCCTGCCGCGCTGCCGCATCGACCCGGACAACAGAATTAAACCGTTGCTCGATGCGATGCAGGCCGGCGGCGCGATCGAGGACGACAAGCACCTGCGGCGCTTGGTGCTGACGGTGGACGACGCGCGGGCGCCAGACACGGCGCTGATCCAGCTATCGCGGGCGGAGGCACCGCCACCGAAACCGAAGGCCAAGAGGCGCAAGGCATGACGGAGCCGTTGACCCCACCAGACTGCGACCTGCGCGGCCTGCCATTCATGCCGCTTGACGTGGTGCGCCTCAGCGACAGCGATCTTGTCGCGCTCTCGACCGGCGACGAGTTCAAGGCAGCCGTCATGCTGTGGTGCAAGGCGTGGCTTCAAGTGCCGGCCGCGAGCGTGCCGAATGACGATCGCATTCTCGCGCACCTGTCAGGCGCTGGCCGGGCTTGGGCGAAGGTCAAGGCGGTGGCGCTGCGCGGGTGGGTGCTTTGCGATGACGGGCGCTTGTATCACCCGGTCGTCGCCGAAAAGGCGCGTGAGGCGTGGTTCTACCGGGTTCGCCAGCGGGAGCGCAGCGCGAAGGCAAACGCTGTGCGCTGGGGAACCCCTACGGGAGATGTTCCACCATCCCCGGCGGCATCCCCACGGGGATCACCAGCGGAATCCCCGGCGGCATCCCCCGACGATCCCAAGGGACAGGGACAGGGAAAAGAAGAAGAAGAACCCCCCTCCCAACCTTCGGTTGGTCGGTCCCCCCGTGGCAGCCGGCTGGCGCCGGACTGGCGACCAAGCCCGGCGGATGAAGCCTTCGCCGATGGGCTGATGCTCAACGTCGAGCGCACATCCGCCAATTTCCGCGACTTTTGGCACGCCAAGGCCGGCAAGGACGCCGTGAAACTCGACTGGTCCGCGACGTGGCGGGGGTGGTGCCGGCGCGAGGCCGAGCGATTGCCCGCCGGCCGCAAACCCGTTGAAACGCCTAGCAAATTGGCGTGGATGAACCCGTTTCTGGGTGGTGCTCCCGCCTCGCAATCCCCCCGCTTCGACCTCGATTTGACCGCAGAGGAGCCCGTTCCGTGAGCCAATCCGTCGCCAACCTCGGCGCCAACGCCATCGCCCTGCCGCAGCACCTGCCCATCCCGGTCATGCCCGACGCCGCCGCCCGGCACATCACCGCCGCCGAAGCCCGCGAGGCCCAACGGCAGGCGTTCCTCCGGGCCAGCCGCGAGGAGCGCGAGGCGATGTTCGTCCCGCCGCCGCGCCGCACGCCGGTCTTGAGCCAGGCCGAGGCCGTCGAGTGCCGGCGAGGCGCCGAATACATCGACCGCGCCATGGAGCCCATCAGCCTCGGCCACCTCGCCGCGTGGCTCGCGCCGATCAACGCCAGCGTCCGCAACCCGCAGTCGCGCGACGACCTCGCCGTCAGGGTCCGCGCGCTTCACGAGATGCTCGGCGACCTCCCGGCCGGCGCGTTCCACGTTCAGGCCCGCCGCGCCCTCTCGCCCGACTGGTTCCCCTCGGCCGGCGAAATCCGCGCCGCCGTCGAGCCCGGCGCCCGCCAGATGCGCGCCACCGCCGAATACCTCCGCAGCATGGCCAGCCCGCCGCCTCCGCCGCCCGAGCCCGCGCGCTTCCCGACCGATGCCGAGCGGCTCGCCATGCGCGACGCCGCATCCCGCCGCGTCAAGGAACTCCGCACCGCCGCCGTCGAGGTCCACCGCGTCGGCCGCGATGGCCCGGTCAAAGCGCTGCCGGTCAGCGATGGCGTCCTGCTCGCTCACTACGACCACCTCGCCGGGCTCGGCAACACCGCCGCCGCGATGCGCGCCGATGCCATCCGGGCGCGATCCAAGCCGGCGAGCGAGTGGCAGGGCGACGAGCCGTGAACATCGCCGATTGCCCGACCTGTGCCGGGGCCGGGTGGGTCTGCACCCCAGCCGCCGAAATCGACATCTGCGGCCGGTGCGTCCGCGTGGGGGAGGCAACCTACCGCGCAACACGGTCAGAAACCGGCATGCTGGCGCGCTACGCGGCGTCTGGCAGGGTGCCGGCTAGTAGGGTGGTAGCGGGCGGGGGCGCGAAGCCGTCTGGCGGGCGCTCCGGCGAGGTTGTTCCGATGAGGCGGACGGCATGAGCGACAGCATGCCCGAGCGGGGTCCGGCAGCCCAGGAAGTGGGCGCGGACTGCCCCCCTGATGTCGCGACCGCCTTCCGCCGGGTGCAGGACCGCCGCGCCGCCTTCGCCGCGTGGGAGGCGTCCGGCACCTGGCCACCGCCCGCCGGGTTGCTCAGCGCGTGCCTTGACGCCGCGATGGCGCGACCGGGCAAGCCCCAGCCGAAGTGGGGGCGGCGGTGAAGCCCTCGACGAAACTGGCGCGTCTGGCCGCGCTTTCTGTCCTCGCCGCGACGGTGTTCGTCTGGGCGGTCGGCACTGGCATTGCTTTGTGGGCAGTGACCTTCCCCGAAGGCATGTGCCGGTGGCCCTACACGGTTTGGGCGCTGTTCTGGCCGGTCTTCCGGGTGGAGCGCGTCGAAGGCGAACGGCGTTTTTGTTGGTTTCGTGACGATGAGACTGCTGACCTTCATGGCGAGTGGACCGCGCAAGAGCTTTGGCAGATCGCGGACATGATGAGCCCCGAGCCGGACGGCCTGGCGGGGAGGGGCGCGTGATGGACAGCCGCGAAGAGGCTTACCGCAAGTCGGTCCGCATCAACACGATCTACACCATCTGCCTCGACGCAGCGGCCATGTCGATCACCCGGATGCAGATGCCGCCCGCCAGGCGGGAGCCGACCGGCCTGGACTACCGCGCAGGATGAAATCCATGTCCCGCCGCACCCGACGCGCCGCACCCGACGTCTCCCGCGTGGACCTCGGCCCCGACATCCGGCGCAAGCGCGGCGATGTGGTCGAGCACTACCGCGCCGATCCCGACAACCCGAACCGCGACGTTAAAGGCGCCCACACCCGCGTCGCCTACCACGTGCTCTGGATCGAGGGCCGCATCACCAACGAGCAGCACGAGGCCGCCGACCGCTACCTCGTCCGCCTCGAACAGGCCCAAGGCGCCGTCGAGGGCTCGCCCGCCCGCGTGGCCGGGATCCCCGCACAGGGCTCCGCCGGCCCCACAGAGCGCCAGGTGATGGCGCTGGCCGACCTCCGCGATGCCGACGCCGTCCTCGCCAACGACCGCGACCTCGCCCGCCACGTGGTGGGCTGGAACCTCACCCCCGGCCCGTCCGAGATCCCCGCTCTCCGTGCTGCGCTGCAACGGCTGGCCGACTTCTGGCGAATGTGAATGCCTTGCGGGAAGGTCTTGACACGGCACGTCAACCGCTTGTAGGCAGGGAGCATAATTCAGACTTGCGCCCAGAGCCCAACGGCCCGGGCGTCTTTGTATCCGGAGCCACCCCATGCCTCGCACCCTGCGCGTGCTGGCTAACGGCGCGCTCTACACCGCCGGCCACGACACGCAGCAGGACGACGCGCGCATCTCCACCTTCGCCCAAGCCCAAGGCGAGGCCGCGCGCTACTCCGTGGACTGGACCGGCCGCTTCTCAGGCGCCACGCCCTCCGCCGTATGGACCGTCACCGGCGCCAACAGCAGCGCCGCCGCCGTCAGCGGCTCCACCGCATCCATCACCGTCTCCGGGCTCACCGAGGGCACCGTCGCGGAACTCATTTGCACCGCCACCAGCGGCAGCCAGATCGGCGTGGCGCGGTTTCGCATCGCCTGCCCGAACGTGCTGGCAGTCTCCGGCGTGATCTGATGCCGCGCGGCAGACCACCGGTTCGCCCGTCGCTGGACGATCCGTCAGTTGTCGAGGCGCTGTGCGCTCGCCTCTGTGCCGGTGAGGGTCTGAGCCAGATCTGCGCCGACGACGGCATGCCGCAGCGCAGCGCCGTCTATCTGCGCATGGCAACGGACGAGCAGTTTCGGACAGTTATCGCCCGCGCGCGAGAAGCGCAGCAGCACGCCATCGTGGACGAGACGGTGGACCTCGCCGATCAGGCGACGCCCGACAACTGGCAGGTTGTGAAGCTCCAGATTTGGGCGCGCCAATGGCGGGCCGGGAAGCTCGCCGCGAAGTTCTACGGCGACAAGCAGTTGCACGCCGGCCCTGACGGCGAAGGACCGATCCAACTGAATGTCCGCATCATTGACGAAGGATCTGACGCTGCCGGTGCGCCGGCAGCTTCGCCCGCTGGTCACGACTGATCGCCGCTACGCCGTCGCCGTCGCGCATCGCCGTGCCGGCAAGACCGTCGCCGCCATCCAGCGACTTATCATCTCGGCGCTGTCCTGCCCGAAACCCCGCCCGCGCTGCGCCTACATCGCGCCGACCTACAGCCAGGCCAAGGCGGTCGCGTGGGACTACCTCAAAGTCTACACGCGCGACATCGCCAGCGCGGTGCATGAGAGCGAACTCCGCGTCACGGTGCCCAACGGCGCGCAGATCCGCCTGTTTGGTGCGGAGAACTACGACGCGCTGCGCGGGCTCTACCTCGATGACGTGGTGCTGGACGAGTTCGCGGACATGCAGCCGGGCATCTGGCCCGTTGTCCGTCCCGCGCTGTCGGATCGCGCCGGGCGCGCGCTGTTCATCGGCACGCCGAAGGGGCGAAACGAGTTTTTCCGGGTCTATGACGAGGCCACGCGCGATCCGGCGTGGCTCGCCATCAGCCTGCGGGCTTCCGAGACGGGCATTCTCTCGCCCGAGGAACTGGAGGACGCGCGGCGCCGGCTGACCGAGGACGCCTTCCTTCAGGAATTTGAGTGTTCGTTCGACGCTGCCGTCCTCGGCGCCTACTACGGCAAGCTGCTGGACGACGCGCAGCAGGCGGGCCGCATCTGCCGCGTGCCCTACGATTCCGCCGCGCAGGTTCACACCTCCTGGGACCTCGGCATCGGCGACAGCACCGCGCTCTGGTTCTTCCAGGCCATCGGCCGCGAGATCCACGTGATCGACCACTACGAGGCCAGCGGCGAGGGCCTCGAACACTACGCCCGCGTGCTGCAATCCAAGCCCTACCTGTGGGGCACGCACTACCTCCCGCACGACGCAGCCGCCCGCGAACTCGGCACCGGCACGTCCCGCGTCGAGACGCTGGCCCGCCTCGGCATCAAGGCCACCGTCGTCCCCGCGCAGGCCAAGGACGACAGCATCAACGCCGTGCGCCTGATCCTGCCGCGCTGCTGGTTCGACGCCGAGCGGTGCAAGGCGGGCCTCGAAGCCCTGCGGCTCTACCGCCGCGACTACGACGAGCGGCTCAAGACCTTCCGGGATCGCCCGCGGCACGATTGGACAAGCCACGCGGCGGACGCCTTCGCGGTGTTCGCAGTCGGCCACAGAGCGGAGCAGCCTGACATGGCAGCGGTGAAGTCGCGCCTGCGGGCGGCAAGGAGCGGCGGATGGATGGCAGCGTGAGGGAGGGTTACGACCCGCGCGACATCCTGCAGGACGCGCTCGACGCCTATCGTGAGGCGCTGGACGCGGACAAGGACAACCGCGACGCGGCCTATGACGACCTGCGCTTTCTGAGCGGCGAGCAGTGGGACGAGACGGTCCGCCGCCAGCGCCAGCGCGACGGCCGCCCGACGCTCACCGTCAACCGCCTGCCGCAGTTCGTCCGCCAGGTCACCGGCGACATCCGCCTCAACAAGCCCGCCATCGTCGTCCGCCCCGTGGACGGCGGCGCTGACGTTAGGGTCGCCGCGCTCTACTCGGGCCTCATCCGCAATATTGAAAGCGTCTCCGACGCCGACACGGCCTATGTCCAGGCGGCCGAGCATGCCGTCGCCTGCGGGATGGGCCACTTCCGGGTCACGACGCAGTACGTCGCCGACGACGCCTGGGAGCAGGACATCCGCATCGAGCCGGTGCGGAACACGTTCGCCGTCGTTTGGGACCCGCAGGCGACCAAGCTGACGCGCGAGGATGCCCGCTATTGCTTCGTGCTGGAGCGGGTCGCGCGTAAGGCGTTTCGCGCCCGCTTCCCGAACGCCGCCCTGTCCGACATGGACCGGCCCGTGCCGACCGAATGGCGCGACTGGGCCAGCCGCGACACGGTGCTGCTCGCCGAATACTGGGTCCGCAAGCCCATCACGCGGCGCCTAGCTGCGCTGCCGACAAGCGAGGTGCTGGACGTCAGCGACGCCCCGCCCGAGGAACTGGCGGCCCTGCAGATGGCCGGCGCCCGCATCCGGGACAGCAAGGGCCACAAAATCTGCAGCTACCTCATCAGCGCCGGTGACGTGCTGGCGGGGCCGTTTGACTGGCCGGGCAAATACATCCCCATCGTGCCGGTCATCGGGTCGGAAATCGTCACCGGCGACCGCGTCATCCGCCACGGCCTTGTGCGCTTCGCCAAGGACCCCCAGCGCATGTACAACTACCACCGCAGCGCCGCTGTGGAGGCCATCGCGCTCGCGCCGAAGTCGCCGTGGATCGCGACGCCGGAGCAGGTCAAGAACTTCGAGGACGACTGGGCGCGGGCGAACCAGGACAATCTGTCGGTCCTGCTCTACAACCCCGACCCGCAGGCGGGCGGACCGCCGCAGCGCATCGCGCCGCCGCCGGTGCCGGCCGCGCTGATCCAGGAGTCGGCGCTCTCGTCCGACGACATGAAGGCCACCACCGGCATCTATGACGCCGCGCTGGGGCAGCGGTCGAACGAGACGAGCGGCCGCGCCATCCTCGCCCGCCAGCGCGAGGGCGACGTCGGCACCTACCACTACATCGACAACCTGGCGAAGGCGATCGGCCACGCCGGGCGCATCCTGGTGGACATCATCCCGCGCATCTACGACACCGAGCGCGTGGTCCGCATCCTGGGCGAGGACGGGGCGTCTGATGTTGCCACGCTGAACATCCAGACGCCGGACGGGCGCCGCCTTAACGACCTGTCGGTCGGGCGCTACGACGTCACCGTCAAAACGGGGCCGAGCTTCTCCACCCGCCGCGAGGAAAGCGCGCAGGCGATGCTGGAGTTCATGCGCGTGTTCCCGCAGTCGGCGCCGCTGCTGGGCGACATGCTGGCGGATGCGATGGACTGGCCCGGCTCGCGCGTCATCGCGGCGCGCCTCAAGGGGCTGCTGCCGCCTGGCGTGGCCGAGAGGGCTGCTGCCGAGGCGAAGGGCGAAGAGGTGCCGCCCGAGGTGATGCAGATGATGCAGCAGCCGTCGCCTGAGCAGATGAAGATGCAGGCGGACTTGCAGGCGCAGCAGGCCGAGTTGCAGATGAAGCAGCAGCAGATGCAGGCCGATCTGATGATTGAGCAGGCGAAGCTGGCGATAGAGCGCGACCGGCTGGCGCTTGAGTTTGAGAAGCTGCGGCTGACCTTCGCGGGGCAGATCGTGCAGCAGCCGTCCAGCAGACAGGTGCAGTAACATGGCGAACGTGAAGATCTCCGATCTGCCGGCGGCGTCGAGCGCGGCGGGCACCAATCAGCTTGAGACAAATCAGAGCGGCGTGACGCGGCGCGTCACTATGGCGCAGATCGCTCAATATGCGCGCGACAGCTTGAGCCTGAAAGATTACGGCGCCATCGGGGACGGCGTGGCCGACGACACAACCGCCATCAATACGTGGTGGCTGGCGGTCTGCACCACTGGAAACGCGGGATACATTCCGCCCGGAACCTATCGCTGCACCGGCACGATGCTCGACCTCAACCTTAATGTCGCGGGTGGCACGTCTTCCCGCGTCGGCGGCGTCGTCTACGGCGCAGGCGCCCGGCGCAGCATCATTGATGTGCAGGTTTGCACCGGCAGCCCCCAATTCCGGCTGAAGGATACAAGTGGCGCAGCGTTTTACTGGTCGTTCCGCGACTTTGGCATCCGCTGCAACACCAGCGGAATCGGCGCGCAATTCGGCCGCGACTGGAGCGGCTCCAGCTACCCCGATTTCTTGAACAGCTTCACCTTCCACAAGATCGTGGTGACGAACGGCGCCGCCAACGCCGACGCCGCCCTGCGCCTTAATGGCGTGCTGCAGTCCAGCCTCGACATCGTGGCGAACAGCGGCGGCTGCGGCGTCGGTGACGCCATCCAGCTATATGGCGTGCAGTTCTGCTCCGGCCTGTTGGCGGCCGGCAACGCCGCGAACGGCCTGCACCTGTCCGGCTACACCTACGGCAACAGTTTTGTGTGTGACGTCGAGGTCGTCAACAGTTGCATCTTGGCTGACAACGCGGTGGGCGCAGGTGGCCCAACGCGCAACGAGATCAACGGGGTGTTTGTTTGGGGCGCCACCAACGCGAACCCGGCGATCAGCGGTAACGACGGGACAACCGATTGCGTCGTCGCTACGTACCTGGGGGGGGCGCTTACCTTTGGCACATCCAGCCAGTTCGGGTCAGCAACTGAGCCGCAGGTGACAGGCGCCGTTGCCTCTCTTGTGGCGTTTGCGCACCGCAACCTCGGCACTTGGGATGTCGGCGCGTTGCGCATCGCGCGGCCGGTTGGTCAGCCCGCCGTGGTCAACCTCGACGCGGAGACTGCCCAGTCGGTGCAGCTACAGTTTCGGCGCAACGGCAACCTGCGCTGGAACCTTGTCCGCGACATTACCGCCGAAGCAGGATCGAACGCCGGCTCATTGCTGACGCTGCAAGCTTTTGCGGATAACGGCATAACAAACCTCGGCAACGCCGTCAGCTTTGAGCGCGGTGCGACCGGGGGGCCTAGGACAAATATAAGCCGGCTCTGGTGCGTCTCCGACATGCAGATCCCAGCCTACACCGTTGCGACCTTGCCCAGCGCATCGCAAGGCGGCCGCATCGTCTATGTATCCGACGAAGCGGGCGGCGCCGTGCCGGCATTCAGTGATGGGGCAAACTGGCGGCGTGTTACCGACCGCGCAATTGTCTCCTAGTGCCGATTGGCCGACCGAAAGGCAACCCGACATGACGACGCTTCTGGCGACCGACCGCTACAACTTCCCGATCCAGGCGCTGGAGCCGGGCGTGGTGCAGAACATCTCGTTCACCACCAGCGGCTCGACGGCGACGGGCAACAACATCGGCGCCACTACGGTGGTGGTGCGGCTGGTGGCGACGGCCGACTGCTACGTCGCCATCGGCCCGGCGGCGAGCGTGACGGCTTCGTCGTCGTCCATGCTGCTGCCGGCTGCGGCGATAGAGTATTTCCGCGTCGATCAAAACGCGACATGGAAGGTCGCGGCGCGCGGCGTCGCTGCTGCTGCCACGCTCAACGTCACCGAGATGACCTGACGTGATTGTCGGTCCTGGCCTGGTGCGCGGGAGTGCGCGTCAGAGCGGGTTGCTGGTGGCGCCGAGCGTGCTGCGATCCCCGCTGACCCTCTCCCGCGCGCAGGTTTCCGGCGTGCAGTCCTCCGCGACCGGCGCGGACGGCGCGACGCTGGCGCTGTTCGGCGCTGATGCGCCGCGCTTCCAGGGCGTCGCGCGGCGGCTGCTGATCGAGGGGCAGCGCATCAACCTGCTGACGGGACAGGACACGCTGGTCACGCAGAGCGCGACGGTGACGGCTGCCGCACACACGCTCAGCTTTTGGGGCACGGGCACGATCACGCTGTCGGGTGCCTCGACCGCCGGCCCATTGGTTGGCACGGGCGCGAGCAACCGGGTCACGCTCATCTTTACGCCGACCGCCGGCACGCTGACGCTCACGGTCAGCGGGACGGTGACGCGGGCGCAGTTAGAAGCAGGCGCGTTCGCCTCGTCCTACGTGCGTTCGGACAGCGGACAGGCCACGCGCGGCGCGGATTTGGTGAGTGTGCCGCTGTCGGAGTTGAGTGTCGGCGGCAATGGCGCCTGCACCATTCTCTGGTCGGGTGTCGTGCCCCGCGCTGGGTCGTTCGGCATGGTTGTCGTTGACGACGGCACGTCGAGCAACCGCCTGTGGGTGCGTACTGATCCGACGAGCGGGGGAAGCCTGTTGGCGGCGCGCGCTCTGTCGGGCGCGAGCGCCGCCAGCAGCGTTTCAATCACCTACACGCCGGGCATGCCCTTTGCCTATGGCGCGGCGCTGCCTGGCGACGGCTCTGTTCGTCTCATTGTCGCAGGTGGCTCGGTAGTCGCCGTGTCGGGCGGCCCGACCTCTGGCCTGACCACCCTGCGGCTGGGGGCGGTCGCTGTGGGCAGCGCGGGGGCAATGTTCGGCGAGACGACGGTCTTCCGCGTCCTCCTTTTCCCCCTGTCCGACACCGACCTAGCCGCCGCTGTCGCGGCACTGCCGACATGAGGCCCGCATGAGCGAGACGACCGAACCCGACCCGCAGGAGTGGCACTGGCAGGGTTTTTATGGCCCCGCCGCAGATGTCGCCGCCGCGATGCCCGCCGTCTACGCCGACCCGCGCGTGGGTGCCCGCGCGCCGCTGCCGGTGGGCGAGGAGACGCCCGCGCCGATCTCCGTGGACGAGGACGGCGTGGACGCGATGTTCGCGGTGATGACGCGGCGCGGCGACCCGGTGGAGACGCCAGACGGCTTGCGCGCGGCCAGGAGCGACATGGTCGGCCGGATGGTGGGCGCGTGACGAAGATTCTGCCGCTCGCCGCATAGCCGGCAAGCCGCAGCAGCCGCGCCGGGCGGTTCCCCGGCACAAGGACCAACGATGAACACCGACTCCACCGTGACAGGCGAACAGCCTGCCGCGCACTCGGCGCTGGATCACGCGGACTCGCCGGCCGCAGAGCATGAGCAGGCTCAGACTGCCCCCGCCGACGATGCCGGCGCGGAGGGCGAAGGCGGCGACAAGCCGAAATCTCGACCCATCCAGAAGCGCATTGGAGAGCTTGTGCGTGAGCGCGAGGCCGCGCGACGCGAGGCGGAATACTGGCGGCAACAGGCGGCTGTCATGCAGCAGCCCGCGCCGCAGCAGGCCGCACCAGCGCCGCCCCCGGCCGAACTCAAGCCCGAGGACTTCCCGACATACGAGGATTACCTGGTCGCCAAGGCGGAGACGAAGGCCGCGCAGCGTTTTCATTCAGAGCTTGCCCAGCGTGCCCAGATGGCACAGCAGCAGGCCGTGCAGCGCGAGCGAGCCGCCGTCGTCGCACAGTTCCAGACGCGCGCGGAAGAAGCCCGCGCGCGGTATGAGGACTTCGACCTGGTCGTCGCCGACCCGAGCACGCCGATCAGCCAGCACATGGCCGAGGCGATCATGCAGTCCGCGGCCGGTCACGATGTCGCCTACTACCTTGGCAGGAACAAGCAGGAGGCCGCGCGCATCGCGCAGCTTTCGCCGCTCGCACAGGCCATGGAAATCGCGCGGCTGGAGCAGCGTGTCGCTGTCACCCGTCGCGTCTCATCGGCGCCGCCGCCGCCGCCCGTCCTGGGCGGTTCCGGCACGCCGTCCCGTGATCCCGCCTCGGCTCGCACATACGACGAGTATGTGGCGCTGCGTCGCAAGCAAGCGGCGAAGCAATAGCCGGGGCATCCCGCAACAGGCGCCGCTGGCGCACTGAGGACCCCCACAGATGAGCAACACTCTTCTCACGCCGACCGTCATCGCCCGCGAGGCGCTGATGCAACTCAACAACAACATGGTCGCCGCGCGCACCGTGTATCGGGACTACTCCGACGAATACACCGGCGTCGGCGACACTATCACCGTGCGCCGCCCCGTCGATTTCTCCGTGACTGACGGCGCGACGATGAACGTGCAGGATGTCGAGGAAGGCAGCCTGACCGTCTCGATGGACAAGCAGAAGCACGTCGCCTGGAAGTTCTCTTCCAAGGACCTGACGCTCACCATCGAAGAGTATTCCGCGCGCTACATCCGCCCGGCGATGATCCAGCTTGCCAACCAGGTGGATCGCGACCTGCTGTCCCTCTACACGCAGGTCAACAACTGGGTCGGCACGCCCGGCTCGGCGATCAACAGCTACGCCAAGTTCGCCGAGGGCCCGAAGCGCCTCGACGTGCTGGCGGTGCCCGAGGGCGAGCGGTTCGCCGCGCTGTCGCCGGGCGACTACTGGGCGCTGACCGGCTCGCAGACCGCGCTGACGTCCTCCGACCGTCTGGTTGAAACGGCCTACGAGCGCGCGATCCTCGGCAACGTGGCGGGCGTCGAACTCTTCAAGGCGCAGAACGTGCAGTCGCACGTGGCGGGCACCCGCACCAACACCACGCCGCTGGTGGATGGCGCGAACCAGAACGTGACCTACGCGACCGCGAAGGCCACGATGACCCAGAACCTGCTGGTCAAGGGCGCCGGCAACGCCGTGACGATCAGGGAAGGCGACGTTTTCACCATCGATGGCGTCTTTGACGTCAACCCGGTGACGAAGGCGACGCTCTCGCACCTCAAAGTGTTCACGGTGCGGGCTGGCATCACCTCGGCGGCGGGCGGCGGCGTGACGCTGAGCATCTACCCGGCGATCATCACCTCTGGCCCCTATCAGACGGTGAGTGCTGCCCCCGCCAACGACGCGGCGATCACCTGGGCGGGCACGGCTTCGGGCGTGACCGCGCAGAACATGGTCTATCACCGCAACGCCTTCGCGCTGGTGACCCGTCCGCTGATCCGCCCGGACGGCGCGGCCTTCTCCGCGACGGAGAGCGCTGACGGCATGTCGGTCCGCATCATCAAGGACTACGACATGACGAACGACGTGGAGCGCATCCGCCTCGACATCCTCTACGGGGTCAAGGCTATCGATGCGCGCCTCGCGGTGCGTCTCAGCGGCTCGTGAGTATGAGGCGGCGTCCTGACGGGCGCCGCCTTTCTTGTCACCCAGAAAGCAGGAACAGCAGGACATGCCTCAGCAGCTTCACGACGGCGACGACGACGGCGTTCTCGTCGGCCAGACCGCCGGCAAGGTCGGTTTCTACGGCGCCACGCCGATCTCCCGGCCGACAGTCGGCGCCTACACCACCACCACGGCGGCGACCTCGACCACGCCTTGGGGCTTCGCTTCTTCGACGCAGGCCGACGCGATCAACAGCCGGCTGATCGAGATCACCGCCGCGCTGCGGACTCTCGGCCTCGGCGGCTGACGCTTGAATCTCGTTATCGCGACGGGCTTCACGGAGGGAAGGGCGTTCGCGCCCTTCCTTCACGCCCTCGACCAGACGCGGCGCATGCTCGACCAGGCGGGCATCGCCAGCAAGTTTTGGTCGCTCGGCTCGGCGGCGTATGTGGACGACATGCGGAACTGGCACGTCGCGCGCATGCTTGAGGGCGATGCGACGCACCTCCTGTTCCTCGACTACGACATGGAGTGGGACGCGGACGGCATCGAGCGCCTGCTGACGGCGAAGGTGCCCGTAATCGGCGGTTCCTACCGCGTGAAGAACGCCTGGATGCGCTGGACGGCGCAGACCCGCGAAGAGGATGGCGAGCCCATCGGCGTGCCGCGCAAGGACGGGCGGGGCTTCCTGATCGAGTGCGATTGCCTCGCCATGGGCTTCACGCTGATCCGGCGCGAGGTGTTCGAGCGCATGCGCGATGCGGCGCCAGACGCCTGGTATGAGCAGGGCGCCGAGCGCGTGAAGTGCTGGGACTGGTTCACGCGCATCCGCGAGGGCCGGGAGCACTACGGCGAGGATTACTCGTTCTGCCGCCGCTGGCGTGCGCTGGGCGGCCAGTTGTGGATCGACCCGAACATCACGCTGGTTCACCACGGCCTGCATGGCTGGCGGGGCAACTTGCACGAGTTCTGGCTTGAGCGGCAGAAGGTCGCGCAGGAGTTGGCGGCATGAGCAGAGACTGGCCCGCCTGGCGCAAGTCGCCGAGCGGCGAGGGGCGCGTGTTTGAGCGCCCGGAGGACGTGCCGGAGGGCTGGGTGAGCCCGGCTGACTGGCGCCCCGCGGCGGAAGCGTCCGAGCAGCCGGCGCCTGCGCCAGAGCCCGTGAAGCGTGGCCCCCGTCGCCTGCGTAAGGCCGCGCCATGACGACCGCGCGCGACATCATCACGCGGAGCCTGCGCGAGTTGGGCGTGGTGGACGCCATCGAGACGCCGAGCGCGGAGGATGCCGACGTGGGGCTCGCCACGCTGAACGACATGCTCGCGGCGTGGGAGTTGGACGCGATCCCGCTCGGGCTGGGCACGGTGACGCTCAACACCGACCTGGCGGTGCCGGCGTCGCACAACGAGGCGCTGCGGGCGAACCTCACGTTGCGGCTGGCCGCGGTGTTCGGCGTGCAGGTGCCCGCGCTCGTGCTGGAGCAGGCGGCGCGCGGCTATCGCAACCTGCAAGCGGCCTATGCGCGCAAGCGGCTGCTGTCGGCCGATCCCGCGCTGCGGTGGCGGCGCGAGACGCTCGGGGAGGTCTGAGGCATGCTGTCATCGCGCTATGCCACGGGGCTTGGCTACAACCCGAGCCTGTGGACCGGGGCGTATCCGGCGCAGCCGGCGCGACAGAACGCGCTGGCGGATCTGTATGAGCCGCAGGCGCCGAGTTTCCAGCCGCCGCCTGCGCCGCAGCAGCCGGGGCCGTCTCTGACCAATGCGGGCGGCGGGCTGCTGACCGGCAGCGCGCCCGAGGAGATGGGGCAGGGCGCCGGCACGGGCGATGCGCGGGGCGATCCTGGTCCGCAGGCTGGCAACGCGGAGCGCGGCTTCGGCACGGCGCCGTATGGCTGGCTGGGCGGGGCACTGGGCACGCTGGCCGGTGCTGCAATGGGTATTCCGGGGCTTGGCCTGGCAGTCGGCGCGCTCGGCACCTACGCGGACGTGCGCGGTCTGAACCAGGATCTGGAGACGATGGGCCTGCCGCCGGGCGTGTCGTTCGGCTCGGCTTTCGCCAACAACGCCACGCTGGGTTTGGCCGGCACGAGCGCCACCGACCAGTTCGGCAACGCGATCGGCTTCGAGTCCTTTGCCGAGGCGCCGCTGTCGGCGTTCAGCGGCGGCGTGACCAGTGGCGGCGCCACCAGCGGCGACGCAGGCGGGTTTTCGCCAGAGGGGCAGCAGGCCGTCAACGACATGAACGCGGCGATCTCCGAGGGCTTTGGCCCTGAGAGCGCAGGTTGGGGCGGCGGCGATCCCGGCGGCGGTAATGGTGGCGGCGGTGGCGGCGACTACGGCGGGATCGGCGACAGCGGCTACGGCGGCATGGACGGCGGCTATGGCGGCAACGCGGCCGACGGCTGGATGCGCGGCGGCTACACCGGCGCCGGCCATGACGGCATGGTGGACCCCTATGCGCCTGCTGGAACCGTCCACGAGGGCGAGATCGTCATCCCGGCGCATCAGGTGGCGCGCTACGGCGTCGAGCCGCTGATGGCGCTGGTGCGCGGCCAGGCGCCCGCGAACGCGCTGGCGGGCATGCTGCGCGGCCCGGCGCCGACGAGCGCCAACGCGCTGCTCTCGCAGATCCGATACGGGTGAGCGGCTGATGCGCCTTCCCTTCGCCGTCATGTCCTACCGGCACCGCTCGCTGCCGGTGTCGGCGCAGCGGCTCATCAACTGGTTCTGTGAAAAGCAGCCGCCCGGCGCCAAGGCCGACCTCGTGCTGCTGCCCACCCCCGGCCTCGCCCGCTTCGTGACTATCGGCGACGGCCCGATCCGCGGCTTCGCCGAGATGGCCGGCAACCTCTACGTCGTCAGCGGGCGCAAGGTGTTCAAAGTCACCGGCGCGGGCGTGGCGACCGAACTGACCGCCGCCGGCAACCTCATTTCGGACGGCGACGCCGTGACCATGGCCGAGAACGGCACGCAGATGGTCATCGTCACGCCCGAGGACGGCAAGGGCTGGATCGCCACCTCCACCACCTTTGCCGAGATCACGGACGTCGATTTCCCGACCGCGTCCTCCGTCACCTGCATGGACGGCTTCCACGTCGTCACCGAGGCCAATGCCACGAAGTTCTACATCTCGGCGCTGAACGACGCGACATCGTGGGACGCGCTCGACTACGCCAGCGCGGAGGGCAGCCCGGACAACCTCATCTGCGCCATCCGCGTCGGCTTGCAGCTTTGGCTGTTCGGCGAGCGCAGCACCGAGATCTGGGGCAATTCCGGCGCGGCAGACTTCCCGTTTGAGCGCGTGTCCGGCGCCTTCGTGGAACGCGGCTGCATCGCGCGCGACAGCGTGGCCTCGCAGCTTGGGACGGTGTTCTGGCTGGGCGAGGATCGCGTGGTGTATCGCTCGGACGGCTTCCAGCCGGTGCGGATCTCCACCCACGCCATCGAGCAGGCCATCGCCGGCTACAGCGTCATCACCGACGCGGTGGGCTCGGTCTACGAGCAGGAAGGCCACGTGTTCTACGCGCTCTCCTTCCCGACCGCCGGCGAGACGTTCGTCTACGACCTCTCGACGCAGCTTTGGCACGAGCGCGAAAGCGAGGGCTACGGCACCTGGCGCTGCGTCCACTCGGGCAAGTTCGGCTCGGTCGCCATCGGCGGCGATGCGCTCGACGGGCGGCTCTACCTCATCAACCCGACGCGGGCGGACGAGGATGGTGCCAAGATCATCCGCACGGCGACTGGTAACTGCTTCCATTCGGACAACAAGCGCGTGGTCTACACGCGCCTCTCGGCCGAGTTTGAGGCGGGGGCGGGCAACACACTGGCAGCGCAGGCGACGCTCGGCGAAACCGACCTGGAGCGGCTCACCGAAGCGGGCGACGTGCGGATCACCGAGGGCGGCGACACGCGCATCACCAGCCGCGTGCCGATTGACCTGCCGTTCTCCGGCACCGTCATGCTGTCCATCAGCGACGACGGTGGGCGAAACTGGTCGTCTGAGCGGTGGCGCAATTTCGGCGCGGTCGGCGACACGAAGCGCCGCGTGGAGTGGCGGCGGCTCGGCAGCGCGCGGGAGCGGGTGTTCCGGCTGCAACTCTCCGACCCGGCACGGACGGCGCTGATCGCGGTCAACGTTGACGCCACCACGGCGGGCCACTGATGGCGGTTCGGTCGTATTTCCAAGAGGCGCCGCTGCGCACGGACATGGTGGGCATAAACCGCCGCGTCACCTTGTCGTGGCACGTCTGGCTCGCCTATGTCGCCAAGCAGATCGGCGCGCGGACCGTGGTGGATGCGACGGCGGACCCGCCCTCGCTGGCTTCCGGCGCGCGGGTGTCGGCGACGGTGACGGTGCCGGGCGCGAAGCTGGGCGACTTCGCGGTCGCGTCGTTCGTGACGCTCGACCCGAACGTCGCGATCAGTGCCGCGGTCACGGCGGCGGACACCGTGACGGTGTGGTTCGTCAACAACGGCACGGGCACGGTGGATCTGGCAAGCGGCACGCTCCGCGTCCAAGTGGAGAAACGCTAATGGAATGGCTTATCCCTGCTGCCGCCACGCTCGGCAGCGCGCTCCTCGGTAGCCGCGCGGCGAGTTCCGCTGCCAGGACCCAGGCCGCGGCGGCGGACCGCTCGGCCGAGGTGCAGCGCGACATCTACCAGCAGCAGCGCGCGGACCTTGAGCCGTGGCGCACATCCGGCGTCAACGCGCTGGCGCCGCTGGTGGCCGCGACGGGGCAGAGCTACACGCAGTCGCCCGGCTACGACTTCCGGTTCACCGAGGGCCTGCGGGCTATCGACAACGCGGCCTCGGCGCGCGGGAGGGTGGGCAGCGGCGCGCGCGACAAGGCGCTGCTGCGCTTCGGCCAGGGCATCGCGGCCGAGGACTACAACAACTGGTGGAACCGGCAGGCGGGCCTCGCCGGCATCGGCCAGACGGCGACGAGCCAGGGCAACGCGCTGGCGGGCGCGTATGGGGCGAACCTCGCGAACATCTACGGCCAGGGCGCGAACGCTTCGGCGGCGGGGCAGATCGGCCAGGCGAACGCGATCACGGGCGCGATCAACAACGGGCTGACGCTCTACGGCCAGTATTTCCGGAAGTAGGAGCGCGCGATGCTGCAACTGGACACCCGCATCCCGCTCGGGGTGCAGCAACTCGACCTCGGCGCGGTGCAGCGCAACGTGCTGGCCGCGATGCAGCAGCGCGCGGCAGAGCAGCAGATGGACCAGCAGAACGCGCTGGCTGTCGCGATGCAGACCTACGGCCAGGGCGTGCTGTCGCCCGACGCGGGCAAGCGGAACGCGTCGATCGCGGGGCTGGCCGCGGCTGGCCCGGCGGGGTTCCAGACGGCGATGTCGCTGATGCAGCAGGAACAGCAGCGGCTGGCTCCGATGTCGGCCGAGCAGGCGGGCGCGATGGGGTTGCGGCCGGGCACGGTGGCGATGGTCAACGGGCTGGGCGTGCCGCAGATCGTGCAGCGGCCGGACAGCATGAGCGCAGAGGCCGAGGCGCAGCGGCTGCGCATTGCGCGGGCGCAGCAGACCGGCGGCCCGGAGAGTTTTAGCGCGCCGCAGGAGGTCATGCAGAACGGCCAGCGCGTGCTTGTGCAGTTCGGCAACCGCGGCAGCGTGCGGCCGGTGGCCGGTGGCTATCAGGCGGGGCCGCCGCAAACCAGCCTCGTCCCGCTTCCGGGATACGGCCCGAACGGGGAGCCGGTGGTCTTGTTCCCAAATGGACGCGGCGGGCTGGTGCAGGGGAGCACGCCGGAAGGCGTGTCCATTGCGCCGCGCACGCGCGAGATCAACACCGGGACCGAGATCCTGACGGTGGAGCCGGGCGGCAACATCGTGGCTCGGCGTCTCGTGGATATTCGCGGGCGCGCGAGCGAACAGATCATAGGGCAGCGCGAAGGCACTGATCTGGCGGGGGCTGCGGACGCTATTCGGACAGCGGAAACGACGCTTCGGCAGATTGATGGCGTCTTGAACCATCGAGCACTAGAGTTAGGCACCGGCTTGCAGGGGCGGTTGCTCAACCGCATTCCGGGCACGCCGGTGTTTGATTTTGCGCAGCGCGTCGAGCAGATCCAGGGCCAAGCGTTCTTGCAGGCGTTTGAAAGCCTGCGGGGCGGCGGCGCAATCACCGACATCGACGCTCAGAAGGCCACGCAAGCCATTGCGCGCCTGAACACCGCGGCCAGCCCTTCGGACTTCCGCATTGCGCTGGGTGAGTTGCGCGACATCGTGCAGGCTGGACGGGATCGGGCGCGTAACCTCGTTAGCGGCCCGACTGCGCCTGCATCTTCGCCGCTCCCAACTGCGGAGCCGCCGCCGGGCCCTGCGCCTGCGCCAATGCGCATCCCCCCGCCTTCCCGTATCCCGCCGCCCCCGCCCGGCTTTGAGCTTGTTCGATGAGCGAAAGCGTCGCGATCAACCGCGCTACGGGCGAGATCCTTGTCTTGTCTCAAGGGGGCGAGTGGGAGCCGGCGCGGCGCGCGCGCAACCCGCAGAGCGGCGCGGAACTGTTCTTTAACGGGCGCGAGTGGGCGCCGGTTCCGGCTGCGCCTAAGCGTGGCACGTCGCCCGGCCGCGCGTTCGGGCTCGGCGTGCGCGACGTCGCCGAAGGGTTGATGGCGGTTCCCAACATGCTGCTGGAATTTCCGCAGGCGCTGGTCAACGCCGCTGCCGGCGCGCTTGGCCTGCCTACCGACCCGACCTATTCGCAGCGGACGGCGGCGGCGCTCGATGCCGTAGGGCTGCCGCGACCCGAGACGCCTACGGAGCAGCGCGTGTCGGCCGTGTCGCGCAACGTCGCGGGGAACCTGCCGATGATGGCGGGCGGCGCGGCGCTGCAAGGCGCGCGGCAGGCGCCAGCGCTGGCGGAAATGCTTGTTGGCAATATGCCGGCGCAGGTAGCGGGCGCGGCGGGTGCGGGCCTTGCGGGACAATACGCGGCTGAGAGCGGCGCTGGTGCGGTCGGCCAACTGGCGGCGGGCTTGGCCGGTGGCGTGGCTGGCGCAGGCGGTGTGCAGGCGCTGCAAGGCGCCGGTCGCACTGCGGCGGCTCTGGTTCAGCCGTTCTCCGAGCGCGGGCGGCAAAACATGGTGGCGGATGTGCTGCTGCGCAGTTCGGCGGATCCCGTAGGGCTGCCGGGGCGCATTGAGCGCAGCATGTCCGATCCGACGCGGCGCCTTTCTGGCAGCCCGGTGACGACTGGCGTCGCCGCGGGCGATCCTGGCGTGATGCTGCTGGAAAGCGGCATGCGCTCGCAGGTCACGCCAAACAGTGCAACCGGCATGTCGCCGGCCGTGGCGCTGCGGGACATCGAGGCGCGCCGCAACGCGAACCGCCTCGCTGCGCTGACACGTATGCAGGACGGCCGTGAGCCTGCCGCGCGTGGGGCTTCCGCGCGCGGCGCCCTGTTTGCTGAGGAAGGGCAGCGCCGGGCGGCGGTGTCCGCGGCATATGAGGCGGTGGACCCGGACGGGACGGCCGTCTTGCCGTTTGCGCCCGTGCGCGAAGCGTTGGATGACGCCCTGGCGCGCTACTACGGCGACATGTCGGGCGGCCCGCCTGCGGAGTTGCAGCGTGTCGCGGATGTTGTGGGCAGCGCCGGGGAGACGGTGCCGTGGCGGTCGGCGCAGAACCTGCGGTCTTGGTTGTCGGCGCTGGAAGATCGGGCCGAGCAGACAAACGATGCGCGGCTGGGAGCGGCGGCGCGCAGCGTGCGGGCCTCGTTGGACACGGCGGCGGCGCGGGCGGCAGGCGAGTGGGTGCCTGCAGGCCGGGCCGTGACGTTGGAGGATCTTGACGCGCTCGCCGCGCAGGAGGGCGCTGTAGCTCGGCCGGATGTGGCGGCGGCCCTGCAAAGCGTGCGGCAGACAATGCCCCGCGGCGAAAAGTCGCTTGTGCAGTGGCTTGTGGAGAATGGCGGCGTTCGCCCGGATGGCGACACGCGGCAGATGCTGGGCGGGACGGCACGCACGCGCCCCGGCCTCCTGAACAACCAGGCGCAGTCTCTTGACCGCGTGGCGGAGCGCGCGCGCGAGGCCGGCTATTTCCCGGAACTGCCGAATAACGCCAACCAGGTGGACAACCTCACGCCGCGGGATCTGCTGGACGCGATTGACGCCGAGTTGCGCGGCATGCGCGTGCGCTATCCCGGCGGCGGGGCGCAGCGGGAGGCGAACGCCGTGTTTGGCGCGGCTGAACGCGAGGTTGACCGTGCGCTCGCTCTACAGGGGCTGTCGCTGACGGACGATCCGCAGCGCGTTCTTGGCGCGATGGGGCCTGCGCCGAGTGTTTCGGCGGGCGCTGGCGCTCCTGAGCGCGTGTTCCGTGTGGAGAATGCGCTAACACCTGAGCAGGCGGCGCGATGGACCGCCGCGCAGCAGATGCGGCGCGACTTGGCGCAAGACTTCGGGCGGAATGCTTCTGGCACGTCTGGCGTCCAGATGGCGCTGCGCGGTGGCCCGGCGGCTCCGGTTCTGCCGGATGGCTCGGTCCCGGGCGTCCTGATGTCGTCGCCGCAGTCAGTGCTTCAGGCGTTGGCGGCGGCGGGCGGGCAAGCGAACGTGGTGCGGCAGCAACTCCGTGGGCAGTTCATAGACAATTTGTTCCGCGCAACCGCTGCGACGAGTGATGTGGCGGATGCCGCCGGCAACGTGTCGCGCGCACTTTCGCCCGCAGGCTTCCGGCGCTTCTTTGAGCAAAACGAGCCTGTGGCGCGCGTCCTGTTTGACAGCAGCCAGATCGGGGTGTTGCGCCGCCTGGCGGCCGACTTTGCAGAGACGGGCATGGCCAGCCGCACGACGGCAGCGGCGGGCAGCAACACGGCGCAGAACCTGAGCGTCGCCAACCTGATCGCCCGCGCCTCGAACGGCCTGCTGGATCCGGGCATGCCGCTGGCGCAGACGCTTGGCAGCGCGGGCGGCCTGCTGCGGCTGATCTACGCCGCGCCGGAGGCGGCAACCCGCGAAATGCTGACGCGGGCCATGACTGATCCGCAGTTCGCGCATTTCCTGCTTGTTCGCGCCACGCCGGCCAACGTTGCGCGGGCCGTGCGCTACATCGAGGCGAACATGATGGATCGGCTGACGCAGGCGGCGGCCAATGCCGCGGCTGGCGCGGCTATCCGAACAGGAACCGCAGAAGCAACGCGGCCAGGGCAGCCGTCAGCAGCCCCATAACGGCGCGCAGCAATATCTCGGCTAAGAACACGGCATTCCCGCTGTCATCTGCATCACGCACACGCGGAGTAATCCCCCATGTCTGATCGCTTCTACGAGCCGCGCTTCCAGGCGTTTGACGACAACGGCGACCCGTTGCCGGGCGCGAAGCTCTATTTCTACACGGCCGGCACGACGACGCCTGCGGAGACATACTCCGACGCAGCGCGGACGCAGCCGAACGCCAACCCGGTGATCGCCGACAGCGGCGGCCGGTTTGGCAACATTTGGCTCGCAACCGCGACCTCTTACAAGGCCGTCCTCAAGACTGCCGGTGACGTGACCGTGTGGACGGCAGACCCGGTGAACTGATGACGACCGGGCGCCCCTCTCCCGAGCCGTGGCACCTCGACCGCCGTGTGCCGCTGGCGCTGATCGTCAGCCTCGCCGCGCAGACGGCCGGGATGGTGTGGTGGGCGGCCAACCTGGCGGCCCGCGTCGAGCAGCACGCGGCGCAGATCGACGCGCTGCGCAGCGCCGAGACCGCCCGCGCGATCGAGGACCGGCGCATCAGCGAGGGCTTGGCCCGACTGGATGAGCGGCTGCGGGCGCAGACCGAGATCCTGCAACGGCTCGACCGCACCGCTAGCGCGCGCTGACCAGTCCCCCGCCGGCGGGTAGCCCGGCACTTCACACAGGAGACACCCAATGCCAGACATGGCGATTGGTCTGCTGCGTCATGTGCTCCAACTTATCGGCGGCGTGCTCATCGCACGCGGCACCGTCGATCCCGGCGGCTGGGATCTGGTGGCAGGCGCTGCGACAAGCGCCGCGACCGCGGGGTGGTATCTCTACAGCCGGAAGCGATGACCATGCTGGCGCGCTTGCTCAGCTTCCTGGGCGTGCGGCGGGAGGCAGCACCGGAGCCGATTGCACCGCCAGCGCCGCAGCCGGCCATCCGCGTGTTGCCGATAGGCGAGGGGCCGGCGACGGCCCCCGCCGGCCTAACGCCGCGCGACCTGGCGCGGCTGGAAGGCGTGCATCCTGACTTGGTGCGCGTGGTGCAGCGCGCGCGTGCAACGGCGCCGTTCTTTGTAGCCGAGGGCCTGCGCACGCCGAAACGGCAGGCCGAGTTGATGCGGGCCGGCAAGAGCACGACGCTGGCTAGCCGGCACATCACCGGCCACGCGGTGGACCTCTACCCGATCACCGACACGCCCATCCCGCAGATGACCAAGGCGGACTTTGCGGGCGTGGTGATCGCTATGCGG
>Ga0247834_1002046_pt1 | contig 31825 bp, 38 predicted proteins | sample LaCruzMarch2015__8_FD_187118 | JGI IMG/M metagenome (GOLD analysis project Ga0247834, IMG submission 187118) | Freshwater microbial communities from meromictic Lake La Cruz, Castile-La Mancha, Spain - LaCruzMarch2015_12m | ecosystem: Environmental > Aquatic > Freshwater > Lake | place: Spain... | reverse complement strand
TGACCGATGCCAAGCGCCTCGCCGACGAGGACAACCCCGAGGGCTACTACGAATGGGAGGAAATCAAAAAACTCCCTAAAAATCCCCGCCTCATCGAGCCCGCCGCTGGCAAGGCCGTGAAAGTGATCTCCGCCTTGCTCCCCAACCTGCCCGGAAAGCACCGCTACAAAATCCTCTACATGGTGCGCCCGACAGCGCAGGTCGTTGATTCCCAATGGGCCATGCTCGCGAGGCAAGGCAAGATGCCGAAATCCGAGAAGCAGCACCTCATCGAAACGCAGGAGCATCACAGCCGCCAAATCCGCGATGTGCTGAAAAAAAGTGACCGCGTCGAACTGCTCGAAATCGACTACCCCGCTCTCATCGCCAACCCGCAGCAGATTCTCGAGCAAATGAAGGAATTCCTCGGCGAGGCCTTCATCCCCGGCCCCAAAGTCGAGGCCTGCGTGAAGCCCACGCTGCACCGGCAAAGAGGATAGGGGAGGCTCCAGCCTACGCGCTGCGCGTCTCCGTCTTGGCAAGCTGCCGCAAAAGTGGGCGCCGACGGAGCATCGCCCTCCAGAAGATCAATGGGCGCTGCCGCGCCGATTGCGCGTTCGGCGCCCCATCGTTCCCAATGGAGGGATGACCTCCGTGTCGTCCCAAGATTCAGGCGCGCAGCGCCGTGCGCGGAGCGTTGATGGGTTCGCGAACTGGTTTGCGAATTCGAATGCGATTCCCAAGATAAGGGCGGCATCGCCGCAAAAGTGGGCGCCGACGGAGCATCGCCCTCCAGAGGATCGACTGGCGCTGCCGCGCCGATTGCGCGTTTGGCGCGCGGATCGTTCCTCTGGGTAGGGTCGGCTCGCCGCAGCGGACCCAAGCCTCAGGCGCGCAGCGCCGTCTACGGGGCATTGATGGGTTCAGGAACTGGTTTGCGAATTCGAACGCGCTACCGCGCGGCAGCGCCGCCCTTGCATCTGAGAAACGGCGCATGCGCACCTGAATCTTGGGACCCCGACGGCGCGGCGTCCCTACCTTTTTTACGAGGTGCTGCCGCACCCACCCGCGCGGCAGCGCGCTCGTTCCCCCAAGGTAGGGATGGCGCGCCGCCGTCGTCCGACTTGCGCGGCGCGAGCCGCCCTTGCATCCGAGAAACGGCGCATGTGAATCTAACTCTCTTGTAAATATGCATCCCATTCAATCTGTCCTTTTAAAAAAGACAGATTTAATATAATCTATCTTCATGAGCCTTCATCCTGTTCTCGCCGAAAAACTCAGCGAGGCCGTCCTGCCGGCACCACCGCTCTCCATCACGCTGCGCGATGCCTGTCTGCCTGCGGTTTCCGGCAAGGTGCATGCGGTGATCGGTATGAGGCGAGCGGGCAAGACCACTTTCCTGCGACAGTTGCTCGCGGAATATCGGGCGGAGTTGCCCACAGAACAGGCGATTTATTTGAGCTTCGACGACGACCGCCTCGGCGAGCTTCCGCTTGAACAGCTCGGTTTCCTTTTGGAGGAATACTACCGCCGTTATCCGGGGCTGCGCGGCACGAAGCAGGTGCATTGGTTTTTGGATGAAATCCAGCTGGTATCGGGGTGGGAGCGATTCGCCCGTCGCGTGCTCGATACCGAGAAAGTCTCGCTCGTTGTCTCGGGTTCCTCGGCGAAAATGCTCTCGCGCGAGGTGCACAGTTCCTTGCGCGGGCGAGGCATGGAAACGATCATCCGCCCCTTTGGATTCCGCGAATTCCTTCGCCACCGTGGCGAGGAGCCCGCCAAGCCGCCCGAGCGATGGACTGCGCCGGACCGCTCGCACATGGAGCATCAATTTCGTGAATTCCTCATCCAAGGCGGCTTTCCGGAAATCCAAAACCTGCCGACCAACCTTCGCATCGACCTTCTGCAAGGCTATGTCGATACCGTGCTTTTTCGCGATGTGGTGGAACGCCATGCCATCAGCCAAGTGGCCGCCCTGCGATGGATCGTGCGCCACGCCCTGCGGAACCAGGCAGGCAGAGTGAGCATCCATCGTTTGTATCAAGACCTGCGGTCCCAAGGCCATGCCATCGGCAAGGATGCCGTCCACGCCATGGTGGGACACCTCATCGATGCCTTTTTGATCTCTGCCGTGTCCATCGCCACGGAATCCGAGCGCCAGCGCAACAGCAACCCGCGCAAAATCTACCCCTCCGACCCTGGACTCATCAGCGCCTTCGCCGCCAGTGGGCGTGCAAACGCCGGCCATGCCCTTGAAACCGTGGTTTTTCACGAACTCGATCGCCGCGATGCGGAAATCTCCTATGTCAAATGTGGTGGCGATCTGGAAGTCGATTTCCTCGCCCGTTTTCCCGATGGCTCCGAGGAACTCATCCAAGTCTGTGCCGACCTCTCCGATCCCGCCACTCACGCGCGGGAACTCCGCGCCATCGAAGCCGCCGCCGACCTTCACCCCCAAGCCACCCGCCGCCTTCTTGTGCTTAACCGCGACGCAATGGACGGAGCAAAGCCCCCGCCTGAACTCACGATCGAACCTGCCAGCGACTGGATCCTTCGCAGTTGAGGGATATTCGCTGCCTTTTTGACAAGGTGCTGCCGCACCAACCGTGCGCTCGTTCGCCCGGGAGGGACATCCTCCCGGCATGTCCCATTTCTCTCGGTCGGAACGGCAAGCTCACCGATGACCATCCACCCCTCCACCCGGCTTCTGTTCCACGCCCTGCTCGCCCACCTCGCCCTCGGCACCTCCCTCGCTCGGCTGGGGCATTTCGCTGAGGCAGCGGATTCCTTTCGCACCGCCATCAAGGTTTGCCCGGATCTCATCCCCGCCTACCGCCTCCTTGCACAGACCCTTCAAAAGCTCGGCTTCCCCAATGAAGCCCGCACCTGCATGGAGCAGGCCCGCTTCATGCGCTCCACCGCGAACGCCAAAGCCGCCGCCGAAACCGACCGCATCCACTCCGCCGCCGCCACGCGCAAGGCCGAACGCGCCGCGCGCCCTCCCGAACCCGCCGAACCGCCCATCGATACCCTGAATCTCATCATCGTAAGCGGACTCCCCCGCTCCGGCACCAGCCTCATGATGCAAATCCTCCAAGCCGGCGGCCTCCCGCCCATGACCGATGGTCAGCGCACCGCCGACGAGGACAATCCCGAAGGGTATTGGGAGTGGGAGGAAATCAAGAAGCTCCCCAAGGACCCGCGCATCCTGGAAAAAGCGAAAGGCAAGGCCGTGAAAGTCATCTCCGCGCTCCTGCCCTCGCTCCCCAAAAAGCACCGCTACAAAATCCTCTACATGGAGCGCCCCGTCGCGCAGGTCGTAGATTCCCAATGGGCCATGCTCGCGAGGCAAGGCAAGATGCCGAAGTCCGAGAAGCCGCACCTCATCGAAACGCAGGAGCATCACAGCCGCCACATCCGCGAAATTGTTAGGGCGCTCATGGGCGCAATCCAGTTTGGTTGATGGGAATGAGGTAGTCCTCAAGTATAATTTCGCCGGGGTTGAGTTCGCTCATGGTGCCTCACTTCATGGCGGAAAAAGCTGTGTCGAGCTTGGACAGAAGTGCAAGGCCCTTTTTCGTCGAACCACGCGCTGCCATCGCACGGAATCGAGATTCCGCGTCGAACTCCGCGATGCTAATGGTGGCGAGTTCCTCAAAGAGCTTGTTGACGCTCATCTCGCGGTGTTTGGCAAGTTGGCGGATGCGGGAGTGTTTGTCCTCTGGAAGACGGATTGTCAGGGTGCTCATAAGCTGAATGTGGTTTGGCTGAATTGTTTTGGTGTCAAAATTCGGGTTTGGGGGAAGTGCAAATTGCCGCCTTTCAAATCGCGCGTGTTGTTGGTGATGATGGCAATTGCGGCGCCTGCCACCGCGAGTTCGATGAGGTGGTTGTCCCCCTCGTCCGGCAGGTTGGGGCGCCAGAGGTAATAGACCTTCACCCACTCGCAGACAGAGAGGAAGGCCTCCAGGAGCACGAGCCTGTCCCTGGGTGTCAGCGGGCATTTCTTCATCAAATTGTCCCGTCCCAGCACATCCTCGTATTCGCTGAACAGGGTCACCCCTAACAGCGGCTGAACCTCCCGTTTCAAACAGCGTCGGATCACCTCGCGATTGTCGCCGCCAGTCTTGCTCAGGAAAGCGCCGACCAGCACATTCGTATCAACCACAATGCGGGGAATCATCACACTCACTTGATAGCACATATGCTATCATTCTGTCAACCCTTCACTGGCACCTGCATCCTGCCGGATGGTAGATCGTGCATGAGGTATTTCTTGAGTTGATCGAGAGTGCTGAGCTTCGTTGTCAGTGCGTCGGCTTTTGCTGCGACGGCACCGACCAGAGCAACAAGGTTGGAGCGCCAATGTCCTCGTTGGCTTCTTGCAGGGATTTGTCGTTCTTCACGGTTTTATCTTCGATGAGCCAACGGGGATGTCGGCGCACCTGAGGCTTTTCTTTCAGCAAATCCTTTGACTTGGGTGATCGCAAGCCGCCAACGCGGTGAAATTCTTGCATATTGCGGCAGTGATTTGCTTTTCCCTTTTCAAGATCTGGAGAAAATCACAGATAGTATGGTTGTTGAACCAAAATTGGGCGCTTTGCATCAAGAATGTGCCGAGTTTGAGGGACATTTCCGCCTTCAAGGAATTTGCCAATATATGAGCATCTGGGAGTGCCACCTTCCCAGCCTCCTACTGCGCAGCGTGGAATCCCGCGGTTTTGAAATGCTCATCGTCGCCGAGGTATTCTCGGCAACCTTCCGCGAGCATCACTTCAAAGGAGACACAATCGGTGAGGCTGAGACCGCGTTCCCTGGCTTGCCGCGCCCGAGCTGCGCCGAGTTGGTGAATCCGCTCATCAACCCACACAATCCGACACCGCACCACCAATTCGCGCAAAAAATCCTCCACCGCATCCCACCCCAGCCGCGCCTGAATCAACGCCCAGCTTTCATGTAGCACATAACTCGATGTCACCAAAGCCCACTCGCCCGCTTCGGATTTTAGGAATAAGCGCTTCGCCTCCCCGTGAAACCGGTCGTCGAGGTCCAGAAACGCATAGAAGCCGCTCGTATCGACAAAGACGCTTTTCACCGGATCGACTCCACCCACCCGCGATCATGTGCCTTTAAGTCCTCGACGGACCGCGAGGAGTATTTCCCGGCAAGCGCTTCCAGTGAACCGGGCTCGCCCTTTTTTTGGGTCTTCAAAAAAAGGCTCACACTCTCGCGGACCACATCCGACAAACTTCGTCCCGCGTCAGCCCCTGCGCGCTTGAGCGAACTGTATTGCCAGTCCTCCAATTGAATCTGGGTTTTAATCATGATGGCATAATGGCACGCGATGACATTATGTCAATAGATGGCTTGGAAACCACCTCATAAGTCCTTCTGAAATCACACGCAATAAATTGTTTAGTCAGAATATGTAAATATCTAGGAATGAGGTCTTTTTTTAAAATGAAAGGAAATGTTGCCTGACCCCCAGTTTCCCTGCCGCCTCCCTCCGGCAAGGCTGGAAGAAAAGTTTAGACCAAGTTTGATGGGATGAGCCGACAGGGGCGTCGGCGCGCCTGAGGCTCCTTTTACCGCAGCCTGCGCAAATCGCAGGTGGTTTGAATGTTGAACCAAAACTGGGCGCTTTGTTTGAAAAATTTGCCGAGATGGAGCACTCGGAGTTGGTGGCGGCTTTAAAGTGAGGCCGGCGTCTGCAAAAACAGGGGGTGCCCCGCGCGCTGGCGGATACCGGTCTGCACGCCAGGGGCGAGAGTGAAGCCAGCAGGGGCAAGGACGATTATGGTTGATCCGTGCTCGAACCAGCCCATTTCGTCTCCCTTGGAAAAATGCGTGGACGGCACGGGGCCATTTCCGAGCTGGCGAGGGTCGACTACGGCGTCTCCAAGGCGCAAGCGGATGCCGGCAACAAGGACTGCGGCCACGGCAACAAGAACGATAAGTTGTCCGCCGGGTTCGATGCGCAGGCGGATGACGGCGCGCTCGTTTCGGCAAAAGACACGATCAATGCGTTCGAGGGTGGGGGGATTGACATTCCAAACTTCGCCTGGCACATGGTGGACGCCTTCTACGCGGACATCGTGTGGCGCATGGAAGCGGTGATACATGCCGGCAGTGAGCCGCAGCGTGGCGTAGATGCCCCCCTTCAAGTCGGCGGTGGTCGACTCGTCGCGCAGGAGTTCGTTCAGCGTGTAAGGCGATCCTTTGACCTGAAGCAGTTCGTCGCCACGGATGGTGCCGCAGGAACCAGTGATGGCGTCGCACGGGCTTACCACGGTGCGGGGTGATGGATCAACCGGCCTCGCCCCGTCACGCAACTCGCGCACAAAGCAGTCGTGCAGGCTATCGAAGCGCGCTTTTTTTGCGTCGGCCAAATCGACATCACAAAAACGGCGCCACACTGCGATGGAGAGGTCGCGGACCAGCGGTTGTCGCACGCGGCAGAACCATCCTGCAAAACGCGTGGCAGTGCGGCGGGGAAAGCCGTTGGTGAGGATAAAATTGAGGCTTCCCTCGCTGAGGAGCCGCGTGCTAATAGTTCGCTTGGTCATGTCGAGTCCAAAAACGAGAAATATCACGCGGGGCGATGATTGAGCAATCCGCGTTTTGGGCGCTCCCCGCTGCGGGTGGCGTGCTGGCTGTGGCGCTGCTGGCCAAAGTGGTGGTCCGCCTCCAGCTTTCGGCAGCCAAGCATCCGTCGCTTACGGGCCACGCCAAAATGTCGCGGCGCGTGGCTCGATGGGTGCCTTATTACGAATTCACTGGAGAGAGGTTTTTCCGCTCCGACGGGGCTCCGCAGGAGGTTGCAGCGCGTCGCGAATCCGCGTTTGCGCGGCTGGCAGCCTGCCTTCGCGACCGATCCCCGACGACGCAGGATTTGACGGCGACGGCCCGCGAGAGCATCTCCGACCTGCAATTCACCGACCGTTACCGTGTGCCGTTCCCTTACCGCAAAGTGGTCGGGGAGCACCTTCCCCCGGATGCCTTCCTGCAGGGCGCGGCGGGAGTTACGCTAACCGACCTCGACGGGAACAAATACTACGATGTGGCCGGATCCTATGGGGTTAACCTTTTCGGGCACGATTTTTACCGCGCCTGCGTCGAACGAGGCTGGGAGCGGGTGCGCGAGGCCGGCACGGTGCTGGGGCCTTATCACCCGCTGGTCGCCTCCAATGTCGCGCGTTTGCGGGAAATCTCCGGCCTGGATGAAGTGTCTTTCCACATGTCCGGCACCGAGGCGGTCATGCAGGCTGTGCGTTTGGCCCGATACCACACGCGGCGCACGCACCTCGTGCGGTTCTGCGGCGCTTACCACGGCTGGTGGGGCGATGTGCAGCCCGGGGCGGGTAATCCATCCACCGCCCGCGAGACCTACACTTTGTCCGAGATGTCCGATCGCACTCTTCATGTCCTGCGCACGCGGCGCGACATCGCCTGCGTGTTGATCAACCCGCTGCAGGCCCTCCACCCAAACAAGCCCGCACCCACCGATGCCTCGCTGTTGTCCAACGGCCGCCGCGCCCATTTCGACCGTGCGGCTTACACGCGCTGGCTGCAGGCCCTGCGCGAGGTGTGCGACGCGCGTGGCATTGTTCTGATTTTCGACGAGGTCTTCCTCGGTTTCCGTCTCGCCCCAGGAGGCGCGCAGGAGTATTTCGGCGTGCGGGCCGATTTGGTTACCTATGGCAAGACATTGGGCGGCGGCTTGCCGGTCGGGGTGCTCTGCGGGTGTCGCAAATACATGCGCCGCTTCCGCGAAGACCGTCCTGCCGATATCTGCTTCGCCCGTGGCACATTCAACTCGCATCCTGCCGTGATGGGAGCAATGGCCGAATTCCTCGACCGTTTGGATTCGCCCGAGATTCGTGCCCTCTACGAGGGGCTTGACGAACGATGGAACGCCCGGGCTGCCCGTCTCAATGCCCTTCTTGCGGCAGAAAATCTGCCCGTTCGCGTTGCCAATATGTCGTCGGTATGGGTCGTTCTTTACGATGCCCCCTCCCGCTACAACTGGATGCTGCAATTTTATCTCCGCACGCAGGGACTGGCTCTGCCGTGGACGGGCTCGGGGCGGCTCATCTTCAGCCTGGATTACACAGACCGCGACTTTGAGGAAGTAGCCCGGCGTTTCGTTGTGGCGGCCTCATCCATGCGGGATGACGGATGGTTCTGGGCCGAACCGGGCCGTTCGCCGGTGCGGCGACGACTCGTGCGTGAAACGATTGGTGCTTTATTATCCGGCAGTAGGGCTGCTTAGGAAGCGCTGCCGCTTGGGACTGCTTCGCCGTCCTCGAGGTCTTTTTGATCAGTTGCCTCGCCGACTTGATCGCGCACATGGTGCATCGGGTCGATGAGCTCGCCGCGCAGCAGGTAAATCGGCGACTTCCAGTAGAGCATGATGTCGTGGAAAGGGTCGGTGATGATTTTTACGGCCCAACCCAGACCGGTCTGCACATCGCTAATAAAGAAAAGCTGCACGGTGCGGAAGAGGAGGCCGCCGACTCCGACTGCCAGCCAAAGGATGGCTGTGTTGTTCAAGAAGCCCATGGTGTTTTGCGGCGCAGGCAGGAGCCCGAAGACGGTGGGGGTGAAATAGAGCAGGACCGGTGAGACTGCCCAAAGGGTCATGAGGACGATTTTACGAAACAGGTTGTAACCGACTTTGATGTCTTCCTTGTGGTCGTGCGTCGCGTGGTTCACATCGTCATAGTCGCGCGGTTCAAAGAAAAAATGCCCGGCTTGGCGGCTGGTCATCCCGACGATCCAAGCCAAGAAAACGGCCACGGCTGGTTGAGTCCAGACGAGCAAGTAGGCGCAAACGAAACTCGAGGCGCTCACAAGATGGAGCGACTGGTTGATCCGGCTGTGGTGGTAGTATCGATGGTCGTCCCAGCGAAGCTGGTGCAATGTGGCGAAGAATCCTTGTTTTTCGTTCATGGTGCGGATGGATGGTTGTTTAGGTTGTAGAAAGTTTGCGGAAACGGAGGACGGAAAAATGCCCGAGCGGCGGCATGGGACGACGCTCGACGGTCTCCATGGCATGACGACTGGTGGAAATCCAGCCGGAAAATCGCGACCAGGGAAATTCTGATCGCCAGCCCAGTCGAGCCGCCACAGGCTGAAGAACTTTCTCCAGGGCTCCACGGGCGCCGCTGTCGGCACCCACGCGGCTGAGCAGGATAATTTCTCCACCGGGACGCAAGACGCGGGCAAACTCTTCCATCGCGGCCTCCGGATGCGGCACGGTGTTGACCACGCAGACTGCAGCCACCGCGTCGAAAGTCCCGTCTGGAAAATCGAGGTTCTCGGCATCCATCAACTCCAATCGCTCAACATGGTGGAGACCGAGAGTGCTGACTTTTTTGCGCGCCTTCGCAAGCATTTCGGGCGAAAGGTCCACCGCAGTGATGCGGCAATGTCGCGGGTAGAGGGGCAGGGAAATCCCCGTGCCAACGCCAACTTCAAGAACATGTCCGCCGATGCGCCCTGTCGCCTCGGCCACGGCCTGCCGCCCGCGTTCAAAAACCGCTGTGAATACGGCATCGTAAAATGGTGCCCAGCGGCGGTAAATCGTCTCCACTCCCTGTTTGTCATCGACCAGATGCGCCATGGTTTAGAGCTCGCTGCCGGTGGCGCCGCAAGGTTGATCCAGAATGTTCATGTGGGTTGGTTAGATGAATGTTGCTGCGCTGTCCAGCCCTGTTCCTGCCGCGAGAAAACTCGCCACCGCATCCCTTAAGGGAAGCGGATCGCCGTGCATGCTCAGGTGCCCTCCAGGCAGCAAGACCAATCGCGCTCCGCGCCGTCCGTTCAGGATTTCCTCGGCACAGGCCCGTGGCACGACTCGATCGCCGTCGTAGGTCGCACAAAGCACAGGATGCCGCCCCTCGCGGTAGATTTGGCGAACATCGGTCGAGAGCACCGCGCGAGACCTCGCAGCGAGAGTGCGGGCGGAGACCCTCGCCCAGACCTCGGCCTTGGCTACCCGCAATGGATCGTCGGCGGGCCTCATCCAGATTGGAATGCGTCGTATGGTGCGAACCAACGCCACTACGGGAGGCAGAAGAAGAAAACGCCACCGTGCAAGCGTTGCATCCGGCGCGCGCAAGAAAGTCGCCGAAAGAATGAGCCCCTGCACCAGCTCAGGCTCGGACGCCGCAAGCAAGACTGCCAGCGGTCCGCCGAATGAGGAACCCAGCACCCAACACGGGCCAGCCTCTGCGGCGGCGGCCCGTGCCAGGCCAAGCAGTTTGTCATAAGAGTTGGCCTCTTCCGCAGGGTAGGAGACAACCCGCGCGCGGATGGACGACGGGAGGTGAGCCATAAGCGGGCGGAAAAAAACATCCGTCCCATCCAGCCCTGGCAAGAGCAGCAAGGTGTGAACCGCCTTCATGGTCGCCCATCATAGCCGTAGCAGCCCCGGGCGCCAACTTTTCCGGACAAAGGAGTCAGATGACATGAAAGCCTTTGCAGCCTCGCTCTGACTCCTTTACCTTGATGCTTGTCGAACTGATGCCGAGGGCACAAGTTAGGGCGTTTTGGGAAATGCCCATCGGAATGAGGTAGTCCTCAAGGAGAATTTCACCGGGAGTGATGGCGGGTTTCATTTGGAAAATTTTGCAGCGTCGAGACAGTTGCTGATCGAATGTTGTCGTGATTTTACCGTTCAAGCAAATTTCACGACCAGACGCCGCCCGGTGGCGCGGGCGACTTTTTCCAATGTCGAGAGGGTGAGATTGGCCGGATGGCGCTCGTAGCGGCAGATGGCACTGCGCGTAGAGCCTATTTTGCGGGCCAATGCCTCCTGCGTGAGTCCTGCGCTCTCGCGGGTCTTGGCCAGAAGTTGGCCGAGTTCCCACTCTGCCTGCTCACTGTCGTAGGCGGCGGCGAACTCCGCATCCTTCTCATTTCGCTGCGCAATGTAGCGGTCCAAGTCATCAGGTTTCTTTGTTTTCATAAATGTTCTTTCGGGTTTCGGTTATTTGGATTTCCTGCAACGGAGTCTTCTCGGTCTTTTTGGTGAAACCGTGCGCAAGGACCAATTTGTCCGTGCCTTCCATCCAGCCCAGCAGGCGGAATATGTTTCCGGCGAAGATCACGCGCACCTCCCAAAGATCTTCCGTTGCCACCATCTTTTTCAGGTAAACGGAAGGCGCCGGGTGTGTCAGCTTCATCGCCGAGAGAGTCTAAAGCACCTTCGCCGACCCTGCTTCCCATCAAGTTCATCCAGATATTCCGCTACGGGGGATTTTCCTTCCGCAGACTTGAAGAAATCGATGACAAGTATGACGCCTATGTTGCTTTAAAATGAAACAATGTCAAGAAGTCGCAACCCATTTGCCCCCAGAACGGCATTCGCAAAGTGGAGCCAGCTGGTCATGTGGATTCGACTGTTGCGGCCGGATCAGTTCGCTTATGAGGTCGGAGCGCCAACGTCCTCGTTGGCATCTTGCACGGATTCGTCGTTCTTCAAGATTGAATTTTCGCTGAGCCGACGGGGACGTCGGCGCGCCTGAGGTTCTTGTTTCAGCCAATCGTTCAATCCGAAATATGTAATGCGCAGATGGGATGAGGGTTTTGCGGATTTGGCAAATATGGTTTTTGCCAAAATATTTATATATCTGTGGCTTAAGTCCTTTTTAAAAAATGAAAGAAAGTGTTGCCTGACCCCCAGTTTCCCTGGCTTTGACTTGGATAATCGAGGTTTGGACGGCATGGTCGGAAGTTAGCGGAGTATTCAAGCCGCCAACTCGGTGTAGTCCTTGCTGACAGTGGCGGTGATCTGCTTTTCCTTTTTTTGGAGTTGGCGCAAATCGCAGGTGGTTTGGATGTTGAACCAGAACCGGGCGCTGTGTTTGAAAAAATTGCCGAGTTTGAGGGACATTTTCGGAGTGATGCTGCGGCGACCGAGCACGATTTCCTTGATGTTGCGCGGGCTGATGCCGAGGGCACGAGCCAGGGCGTTTTGGGAAATGCTCATGGGAATGAGGTAGTCCTCAAGGAGAATTTCACCGGGAGTCATGTCGGGTTTCATAAAGAAAGATTTATCCACAGATCTCGCAGATTTACACAGATTTCAAGTTTCTAAATTTTGCGCGGTTGGGAGCGCCAATGTCCTCGTTGGTTTCTGCGGGGGTGGAGTGTTTTTCACGCTTGTTGATGGGCCGACGGGGACGTCGGCGCGCCTATTGCTGCCATGCCAACAGAAATGGGAGCGCCAACGTCCTCGTTGGCCGAGGAGTGGGTGGTTGCCGAGGAGGACATCCGCGTTCCGGCGCTGGACCAGGGCCAATCTTCAGCGCGTTGGCATAGGCCGGCTTTGACGGGGTTTTGGTAGATGTAGAGCACGGTATTTTCGAAATGCCTGTCGTTGCGGATGTATCGATCCCAATAGTCTCGCATCCAGAGTTGCTTTAGGCTTGGGATGCCGATTTGCAGCTCCGCGTTGTGGGCCAATGCCCAGCGGGCGGTCACCGATTTCCAACCTTGGATGATCTGGGCGATGGGCGTGAGAGTTTCCATGAGCACATGCACATGGTTCGGCATGATGCACCAAGCGAGGAGTCGATAACGCTGGCCGTCAAAGTGCTGGAGTGCATCGCGCATTTGCTCCGCCAATTTCGGGTGGCGCAGGGCGCAGCAGCCCATGCCGGCATCGAGCCACTGTTCGATTTTCTCGCGCCGGTGTGTGGCGCGTTGGTTTTCGGGGAGGTTCGATAACTCTTCTTCCAGTAGCGTGAGTTTTTCCTGAGGGAGGCTGTCGGCGAGGCGGAAGGTGACGGTTTGGAGGAGTTGTTTGGCGTCGCGGTGGGGGAGATAGCCTCGGGAATACCACTCTTTGGGAGCGCCAACGTCCCCGTTGGCTTCTGCGGCGTATGGGGTGGTTTTCACGGTTGATGGTGGGCCGACGGGGACGTCGGCGCGCCTATTGCTGCCATGCCATAAGGATTGGGATCGTTCCTTCGTGGGCGGTGCGGAGTTTTTCCAGTGGCCAGGCGAAGGGTTTGCCAGCGGCGGTGATCGTGAGTTTTTGATCTGCGACCACTGTTCCTAGGCGCGAGTGGGGGATGGATTTGTCTTTTAGGAAATCCTCGGCTTTCGCGGAGTTTTCTGGGCTGAAGGTGATGACGATGCGGGATTGCGACTCGTTGAAGAGGGCGACATCGGCGCGGGGGCCGGGGATTTCGGTTTTGGCTCCGAGGTTTCCGCTGAGGCAGGATTCGGCGAGGTTGACGGCGAGGCCGCCTTCGGAGCAGTCGTGGGCGCTGCGGACGAGGCCTTGGCGGATGAGGTCGCGGACGGCGTTTTGGACTCCGAGTTCTTTCGCGTAGTCGAGTTGGGGCGGGGCGCCGGCTTTGCGGCCGTGGACGGCGAGGAGGTAGTGTGAGGCGCCGAGTTCGTTGCCGGGCTCGCCAATGAGAAGGATGATGTCACCCGCAGCTTTGAAGGCTTGGGTGGTGATGTGCTCGGGTTTTTCTACGAGGCCGACCATGCCGACGGTGGGGGTGGGGTCGATGGCTCCTGCGGGGGATTCGTTGTAGAGGCTCACATTGCCGCCGGTGACTGGGGTGTCGAATGCGCGGCAGGCTTCGGCCAGGCCTTCGATGGCTTCGCGGAGTTGGAGGAAATTTTCGGGTTTGTGGGGATTTCCGAAATTCAGGTTGTCCGTGACGGCGAGCGGGGTTGCGCCGGTGCAGGCGATGTTGCGCGCGGCTTCGGCGACGGCGATGCGGCCGCCTTCGCGGGGATCTTGCTTGCAATAGATCGCGTTGCAATCGGTGGATGCGGCGAGGATTTTGTTGGCCTCGCGGACGATGAAGACGGCGGCATCCGAGCCGGGGAGGACGGTGGCGCCGAGGCGGACCATGTGGTCGTATTGCTGCCAGACCCATTGCTTGGAGGCGATGCTCGGGTGGGCGAGGAGGGTTTCGAGAGCGGTGAGCGGGTCGGCTTCAGGCACGGTGGCGAGGTCGAGGGGCTCGGGAGCTTTTTTCGGCGCGGCTTCGCGGGAGTAGAGCGGGGCTTCGTCGGCGAGTTGGCGCGCGGGGATTTCGACGGCGATATTGTCGCCTTCGCGAACGCGCATCATGCCGTCGTCATTGACCACACCGACATGGGCGTAGGGGAGGTCCCATTTTTCAAAGATGGCGCGGACTTTGTCTTCCTCGCCTTTTTTGACGATGACGAGCATGCGTTCTTGGGACTCGGAGAGCAGGATTTCATAGGGCGTCATGCCGGTTTCGCGTTTCGGCACGAGGTTGACATCGATTTCCACGCCTGTGCCGCCACGGCTGGCGGTTTCGCAGGTCGAGCAGGTGAGGCCGGCGGCGCCCATGTCTTGGATGCCTGCGACACAGCCGCTGGCGAGGAGTTCGAGGCAGGCTTCGAGGAGGAGTTTTTCGCGGAAGGGGTCGCCGACTTGCACGGCGGGGCGGTCTTCCTTGGATTCCTCGGTGAGTTCGCGGGAAGCGAAGGCGGCGCCAGCGAGGCCGTCACGGCCTGTTTCCGCACCAACATAGAAAACGGGATTGCCCACGCCCTTGGCGGCTCCGCGGGCGATTTGCTCGTGCTTGAGGATGCCGAGGCAGAAGACATTGACGAGCGGATTTCCCGAGTAGCTGTCGTCGAAATAGACCTCGCCGCCGATGGTCGGGATGCCGATGCAATTTCCGTAGTGGGCGATGCCATTGACCACGCCTGCGAAGAGGCGGCGGTTGGTTGCAGATTGTTGGGAGTCACCGCGAATGTCGCCGAAGCGGAGGGAATTCATCGAGAACACAGGGCGGGCGCCCATGGTGAAAATGTCGCGAATGATGCCGCCAACGCCTGTGGCCGCGCCTTGGAAGGGCTCGATGGCGCTCGGGTGGTTGTGGCTCTCCATCTTGAACGCAATGGCCCAACCGTCGCCGATGTCGATGACGCCGGCATTTTCCTCGCCTGCCTTCACGAGGACGCGCGGGCCGGTGACTGGGAATTTTTTCAGCTCGAGCTTCGAATTTTTGTAGGAACAATGCTCACTCCACATGACGGAGAAAACGCCGAGTTCGGTGAGGTTGGGCTCGCGTCCGAGGATGGATTTGATGCGTTCGTATTCGTCGGGCGTGATGCCGTGTTTAGAGATGATTTCGGGTGTGATGGCGGACATATTGGAAGAATTTTTAACCACGGAGGACACGGAGAGCACGGAGGTGAAGAAGAGTTTTCAAATGGAAAGGCGTTTGATGCCGCTTTTGAGGAGCGGGACATTGAAGTTGATCAAGAGGCCCGTTCGGAGGTTGGAGAGTTTCAGGTAGGTGAGGACTTGGGCGGTGTGGACGGGGAGGAGTTGGTCGATGGATTTGAGTTCCACCAGGACTTTGTTGTCGACGATGAGGTCGGCGCGGAAACCACAATCGAAGGTGAGGTTTTTGTAGCTGACGGGGATTTCTTTTTGCGTGGTGGCGAAGAAACCTCGGTCGGCTAACTCGAATGCGAGGCATTTCTCATAAACTGATTCGAGAAGGCCAGGCCCGAGTTCGCGATGAACTGTGATGGCCGCACCAATGATGGCGTCCGTCAGGGAGTTATTTTCAAACTCCTCCGTGCTCTCCGAGTGCTCCGCGGTTAACATTTCAACAAACTATCGAAGATCACTAATCCGTCGGTGCTGCCGAGGGCGGGGTCGCAGGCGCGCTCGGGGTGGGGCATGAGGCCGAAGACATTTCGGTTTTCATTGCAGATGCCGGCGATGTTTTCGCGGGAGCCGTTGGGGTTTGAGGCATCGGTCGTTTGGCCTTGGGCGTCGCAGTAGCGAACCAGAATTTGGTCGTTCGCGTTGAGGGCGGCGAGGGTGGCGTCGTCGGCGAAGTAGCAGCCTTCTCCATGGGCGATGGGGATATTAAGGACTTGGCCTTTGGTGGCGGCGCAGGTGAATCGGGGAGTGGTCGATTCCACGCGGATGCTTTGGTGTTTGCAGACGAAGTGGAGACCTTTGTTGCGAACGAGGGCGCCGGGGAGGAGTCCGCTCTCGCAGAGGATTTGAAAGCCGTTGCAGATGCCGAGGACTGTGCCACCGGCAGCGGCGAAACTTTTTACCGTTTGCATGATCGGCGAGAAGCGGGCGATGGCTCCGCAGCGGAGGTAGTCGCCATAGGAGAAGCCCCCGGGAATGACGACGGCGTCGAAGCCGGCGAGAGAGGTGTCCTTGTGCCAGACGAAGTCGGCGGAGGCGCCAGGAAGGTTATTGAGAGCGAGAACGCAGTCCTGGTCGCAGTTCGAGCCAGGGAAGCGGATGACAGCGAATTTCATGATTTGCTGATCGAGTAGTCCTCGATGACGGGATTGGAGAGGAGGTCTGCGGAGATGCGATGGATTTCGGAGTCGGGTGTCGAGTCGGGAAGTTCGAGTTCGATGACTTTGCCGATGCGGACGCGTCCCACTCCGGTGAGCCCGAGATGACGGATGGCTTCGGCGGCGGCAGCGCCTTGAGGATCGAGGACGGATGGTTTCGGCAGGACTGTTACGAGGACTTTCATGGCGCGGAGGTTTTCGTTTCGGATGGGTTCGAACAAGACGATTTTTTACTTTTTCTGAGTTGGATGAGCGAAATGGCGAGCGCAAGCAGGCTTATGATCAGACAGGAAATCGAAAAGACTTCGCCGTAGAGGGTGAAGAAAGTCGGCTGATGCGATGTGGGGGCATTGATTTTGCTGAAGAGCACACCTTGCAAAAATGTGCTTCCTGAAGGGTCACGCAGGACCTCCCGGACTATGCCAAGACGGTCGATGGCGCAGGTCACGCCGCTGTTGGCAGCGCGTATCATGGGGATTTTATTTTCCACGCAGCGGAAGATAGCGTTGTTGAGGTGCTGAACCGAGCCAGCACTTTTGAGAAACCACCCATCATTTGTGACAACCACGAAGCATTGAGCGCCGAGAAGAGAAAAGCGCCGTGCGAGATCCGCAACGGTATCCTCGAAACAGACAAGTGGACCAAGTTTCACCGACTTGGAATTGAGCGCTAAAAGTGTGAAATCCTTTCCGGGGTCGAAGTCGGAGGGTATCAGGTCGCCCACGATTTTGGCGAGAAGCGGGAATTCCTCGCGTAGTGGCACATATTCGCCGAATGGAACGAGGTGAATCTTGTGGTGCAGTTGGGCTTCTTTTGCGCGCTTTGTGAGCAGTGCGATGGAGTTGTAGTCACCATCGGTGCCCCAGTGCGTCGTTCCAAGCAGAAAGTCGCCCGTGTGTTGTTCAGCGAGATCTTTCACTAAGTCCCACGTAAACTGATTTCCCAGCAGCGGGCTGGGAGTGCAGGACTCGGGCCATAGAATGAGATCTGGTGCCATGGCGATGGCGGGGAGTGTTTGGTTTTTAAGGTTTTCGAGCACCTCAATTTCGCGTTCAGGGCTGTTGCGGACATTTTGTGGGATATTTGCTTGAACGGCGGCAAAGCTCAAAGACTCGGACGGAGGCTCGGGGGTGAAGAGTTTGCGCACGCCATAGGTCCAAGTGAGAGCCACCAAAGCGATGGTCACAGCAAAATCATAATGTGCGCGCCGGGCCCCTCGTTTGATCTCGAGGAGGAGGCGTTTGACGGTGGCTGCCAGCATAAGATTGGTCATCGCGACAAGAAAAGAAACGCCTCCTACTCCGGTGATATCCGCGATTTGAATAAGGGCGATGTTCTCATGGAGAGCGATGCCAAGACCGTTCCAGCCGAATGCCGGAAAAATAACTCCCCTAAGCCATTCGAGAGCGACCCAGCCTGCGGAGCCAAGGACGCAAACACGCAGGTTATGTAGCGATCCAAGCCAAGATTCCTCAGCCGCATTCGAGGGAACCAAAGCTCTGGCAAAGAGGGCCCACGCGGCAAAGTAAAGGGCAAAATAGAATAAGAGAAGAATGTAGCCCGGCCAAGTGAGCGTTGTAAGCCAATGGGCGGAGATCGCAAAAAACACGAAACCGCTCGTGTAACCCAAGCCCGCTGTCCTTCTCCAATCATGGCGCTCAGCGGGCGGGCAAAACCAAAGGGCCCATGCAAGCGGCACCATGGCTACCCAACAAAGATCGCCCCATCCGAATGGCGGATAGCACAACCCTAAAAGAAATCCGCTCAGTCCAGCTAAAATCCATGGCATCAAAACACGCGACATGGCGTGGAATACAATGCCTCCTCCGAAAAAAGACAACGACCTTCTCTCTTTTCCGAATCCGATCATCTCCCCTCTCGGTGTCCACTCACATCGCGAGAAAAATAGGACTTTTGGTTTGCGATCGCCGGTTTGCTGAATCAAGTTAGGTCAAATGCCCATGCGTCGCATCCTCCTTACATTACTTCTTTCGGTTCTGGCACAGAGTTTTGCTCTTGCATCGATTGACTCTGAATTTGAGAAGATCGCCATGAGCCTACGCGAGCGAGCCATACGGATGATCGAGCCTCCCGCAGTTTCGACTCAAGCACCCTCCAGCCTCGGACTCAGCAGATACCCATGGAAGCGTAATATTGTGACCACGGTTTTCTGGGTCGGAGAACGCCCCACACGCAATAATCCGGTGCCGAATTGCAAGAGCTCTTGGGATCCGGAGTGGCACAAAAATTTTGGGGGATACGACAACCCCGATCCCAAGGCTCGCCGAGGCTTCCTTCCTCTATTTATCCCTCGCCAGAATCCCTTCTATGTGGCGCTCCCCTACAATGACGTGACGCGGGGGGCTACGAAGCCAGAGTCCCGCCGAGTCATTCCGTGGTTCAGGGAAGCGTTCGAGAAAGTCGGGCAGTCGGTATGCAAGGGGCGGTGGGTGGCCATCCGCCGAGGGAATCGCATTGCCTATGCCCAGTGGGAAGATTGCGGCCCCTTTCGGACGGATCACTGGCAATATGTTTTTGGAAACGAACGCCCCCGTTCCAATTTGAACCAAGGCGCTGGGCTGGATGTTTCTCCAGCTCTGCGTGATTACCTCGGCATGGGAGGAAAGGATGTCTGCGATTGGAAGTTTGTCGACTCGCGTGAGGTTCCGCCTGGGCCTTGGACAAAACATGGAGACAATAACACTTTTGTTCTCCAGCAGCGCGGATCGAATCTTTTTCTCACAGACCGCAACAATGCGCGCGGGGCGAGACGCTGATTTTTTTTATGATTTGACGGCGCAGGATGTGAGTTCCTCGATCGAGGCGAACTCCAATGTGGAGGCATGGGTGGATTCAAGAACGACCTTTGGAGCCATGCCGGCGTCGTAGGCTTCTTTCCAACGACTCGCACACAAGCACCAACGGTCGCCAGCGGTCAGTCCAGGAAACTCATATTCCGGCCTCGGCGTGCTGAGGTCGTTGCCTTGTTCACGCGAAAACTTCAGAAACGCGTCGCTCATGACCGCGCAGACGGTATGAACCCCACTATCCCCTGCCCCTGTATGACAAAAACCATCCCGGTAGTATCCCGTGAGGGGCTCGTAGCAGCAGGGTTCCAGATCCTTTCCTAAAACATTTCTTGCCATGCCGGAGTTGTATACGCTCCGGTTCGTAACTTCCAGTTTCAAAAAAAACTTCGTCGCGTCTCCTTGCACACGAATTTAATGTTACGAAAAGCCCGATGATTTTAGAAATACTGGAATGGTGCCTCACACCCGCCTCTCTGCGCGCAAGGACCAGTGGACTTCTCGCAGAACAAATAGCGATCCGCCATCGCGCTCTGCGTTGCCGATCCGCATGGGAGGGTCATCTCCAAGCCAGCAAGGCATTCCTCAGTCGCAATCTCCCCCAAGGTCGGCATGTGGCGGTTCTTGGGAGTGGGCATCTTCACGATGTTGACCTCGAGTATCTGATAGAGAGGTTTCAGCGTGTCACGCTTGTTGATATCGCCCACCCGTTTGATGTTCGATTTCGGGCATTATGCTCAGGAAACAGGCTCAAATTGTTTTCTGGAGACCTTTCAGGAGCATTGCATTTGGAAAATCCGAATGGCCCGATTGCGGTTGATAAGCAACTCGCTCAACTGATGCAAAGTGTCGATACACTCGTGTCCTCCTGCGTGCTGACCCAACTTGCCCTGCCTCTTCTGAAGCGTTGGGATGGACATTTTACCAACCAGGAGATCGATCTTTGCGTAAACCGTATTCGCAAATTTCATCTCTCCCTCCTTAAAGCCCACCCCTGCGGGATACTCGTCACCGATACGGCGCGACGCTATGGGCAAGATGCATGGACGCCGCTTCTTGCCGATCTGGAGCTTCCTCTGCCCTCGGAACGTTGGATCTGGGATATCGCTCCATCTGTTGAGCATGGTTTGCGAGATCGCGGCTCCGAGCAGCGCTTGGTAGAAGCATTTGTCTTTCGGCCGCAGGTGTAGCTCGAGAAATTCTTTGCCCAATCCCGTGCGGTCATTAGGATGATCATCCAAATGCCACGGCGTCGTATCATCAAAGTGGGCCCACATTCGATCGGGGGGCGCGAACTTCTTTTCATTCTCGGTCCATGCGTGATCGAGACCCCGGCTTTTACCCGTCGGATGGGGGCTAAAATAAAAGCCATCTGTGATGGTGAGGGTGTTCAGTTTGTGTTTAAGGCTTCTTACGACAAGGCGAATCGCACCTCCAATAAATCCTTCCGCGGAACATCCGTGCAGGATGGCTGCGAATTGCTGGCTGAAATCGGAGGCGAGCTCGGGGTGCCTGTAACGACTGATGTCCACTCGCCCGAAGAAGCTGAGATCGCGGGCCGCTTCATTGATATACTGCAAATTCCTGCATTTCTCTGTCGTCAGACCGATTTGATCGTCGCTGCAGCCCAAACAGGTCGTATCGTGAATGTCAAAAAAGGACAGTTTCTCGCACCATGGGACATGAAAAATGTCGCCCACAAACTCGAAGAATCAGGTTGCCGGAATTATATCTTCACCGAGCGGGGCACGACTTTTGGCTACAACAATCTTGTTGCAGACATGCGCTCCATCCCTTGGATGCAGGAGCTGGGTTGCCCGGTGATCTTCGATGCTACGCACTCCGTGCAGCGCCCCGGTGGGGCAGGGGAGACGACCGGGGGCGATGGGAGATTGGCACCCGTATTAGCGCGTGCTGCCGTGGCTGCGGGTTGTGATGGGGTGTTTTTGGAAACTCATGAAAATCCCGCAAAAGCCCTGTCCGATGGCCCCAATCAGGTTCCTCTTCGGGATTTGCCTCTTTTGATCAAACAACTGAAAGCCCTCCGTGATGTCGTGGCGTGAACTCTCCCAGTTACTTGTCCTTGTTTCTTTGGTGGCTGCAGTGCAAGCGCAGCAGACGCCGGCGGGCACGGAATCACCTACCGAACCGGAGCGATTTGAAATGCCTGTTCCCGTAGGAATGCCAGTCAACGGCCTTAAGGTGCCCCAGTATGATCAAGACGGAAAACTTCTCATGCTTTTCGAGGCGGCAACGGCAACGAAAGTGAACGAGGAAGTCGTGGAAATGGCTTCGCTCAAACTTGAAGCTCTGGACAGCGAGGGGCAGAAGATTTTCGTTGAACTGCCGCAGGCGGTCTTTAACCTTAAAACCAACCTCCTGACCGGAGACAAGACTGCTACGATACGGCGTGAAGATTTTGAAATCACCGGAGACAGCATTGAATTCAACACGCAAACCCGATTCGGAATATTGCGAGGCAATGTCAAAATGGTGATCTCAAACGAAGAAACCTCCAATTAATGAAAACGAAAGCAGGAACTCTGGCTCTTACCGCATTTATCATCCTCCTTCCTTTTGCCATCGCACAAGAGGATCCGAAACCTTCCATGGCAGCGGAATCCAAAAAACCGCAAGGTCTTTTTTCTATGCCCGGAAGCGAGCGGCCGACTGGGGCGAAAACAGAGATCACTGCTACAAAAGAAGCGAGCTTTGACAGCGAAAAAAACATCGCCGAATTTGTAGGCCGCGTCGTTGTGCGCGACTCCCAATTCACCCTCACCTCCGACCGTCTCAAAGTCACGCTCAGCAAGGATCGCAAAGGCATCGCCGTCGCCGAGGCGCATGGAAATGTCATCATTGTTCAAGAAAAGTCTGATCCTCAAAGCACTGCTCAGCAGGCCATCGGAAGGGCGGGGGAGATGACCTACAAGCCTGACACAGGAGAGGTCACCCTTCGCGACTGGCCATCGATTCAGCAGGGCATAAACAACCAAGTGGCCACCGAGCAGTCGACAGTCATGATCCTCAAAGGCACGGGTCAATCCCGCACCATTGGTGGAAGCAAAACACTCATCACCGACACCTCGAAGTCTCAATGAACGACGACACGGAACAACCGCTTCTCTACACAGAGGGACTCGTTAAGATCTACAACCGTCGCGCAGTGGTCAATGGGGTTGATATCAATGTCAAGAAAGGGGAAATCGTAGGCCTGCTTGGGCCGAACGGAGCGGGCAAGACAACAACATTTTATATGATTGTCGGCTTGGTCCGCCCGAACGGTGGTAAGGTTTTTTTTCGTAATGATGATGTCACATCAATGCCCATGTATCGACGTGCCCGCTGTGGCATGGGCTATCTTCCGCAAGAAGAATCGATTTTTAGAAAGTTAACGGTAGAGGAGAATATCCTCGCCATCTTAGAAACAACTGGCCTTTCCAAGAAAGCCCGCAAGGAACGGTGTGACGAGCTTCTCACGAGATTTGGAATCGAGCATATCGCAAAAAATGAAGCCCTCACTTTATCCGGCGGTGAAAAGAGGCGGCTCACCATCGCGCGCTCCCTCGTGACCAGTCCCTCACTTCTCATGCTCGACGAGCCATTCAGCGGCGTCGATCCGATTGCTGTTCACGATGTCCAACAAATCATCCAAGATTTGCGCGCACAAGGTCTGGCCATCCTCATCACAGACCACAATGTGCGGGAAACACTCAATATTGTAGACCGCGCGTATCTCATTTTTGAAGGCCGGGTGGAGAGCCAAGGAAACAAGGATTTCCTTCTTAATGACCCGATCAGCCGTAAACTCTATCTGGGAGAATCCTTCTCGATGTGATTTCTGCCAGTGGCGCGAGTTGCATGCACCCTCGCCGAGGTGTATCCTCCCCCGTGTAGTCCCGTGTTTTAATTCCGCAATGCCCGCCTTACCGAAAATCTCAAAAAAAGTAAGCCACATCACGGTTGGGCATTTCTACGCAAACCATGCCGAGAAGCTCGGCCTCAGACTCGAGGGTAGCTCGCGAGGTCTCAATCGTCTCATCCGCGAACCCACCATCAATCGCCCAGGGCTTGCTCTGTCCGGTTTTTTCAGCTACTTCGCCGACAAGCGCATTCAAGTTCTTGGAGCCGCAGAGTTGAGCTATCTCAAAAGCCTCCCTGCGGCGACTCTCAAGGAGCGCGCTCGAGGCCTCATGGGTCGCAACATGCCCTGTCTCGTCGTGGCAAGGAATGCTCCGGTGCCACCGGCTATCCTTGACGCCGCTGCAGAGTTTGAAACGCCCGTGCTTCGCACGAACATGATCACGATGAAATTCATCAATGCGGCGACGATTCTTTTGGAAACGGATTTTGCCCCTTCTACAACCGAGCACGGCAGCATGGTGAGCATTCTTGGGGTCGGGACGCTGATACGCGGGGCAAGCGGTATCGGAAAAAGCGAGTGTGTCCTTGGTCTCATTGAGCGAGGCTACAGCCTCGTGAGCGACGATATCACACGCTTCCGGTCGGTTGAGGGTAGTGAGCTCGTTGGTATGTCGGATAGTATTTCCCGCTACCACATGGAAGTTCGAGGCATTGGCATTATCAACATCGCCTCCATCTTTGGAGCGGGCGCAGTCGTTCCTCAAAAAAAACTTAACTTTGTTGTGACACTCAAGGATTGGCATGAAGTGGAAAATGTGGATAGGATTGGACTCAACCGTGAAACATACGAAATCCTGGGCCTCAAAGTCCCACATGTCACATTGCCCGTCCGCACCGGTCGCGACATAGCAAGGCTTGTAGAAGTGGCCGCGCTGGATCAAAAACTCAAAGACATGGGCGAAAATAGCGCCCAGGAATTTAATCAAAAGTTGCTTCACATGATCAGCGAACGCAGGAACAGATAATGGGAATTCTCACGAAAAAAAAGACACCCGATGACCAGCAGAAAATAGTCTGCGAGGTGGTCATCGAAAACCGTAACGGCCTCCATGCGCGCCCAGCCGCGATGTTTGTAAAAATCTCCAGCCGCTACAGGTCGGAAGTTTGGGTGGAAAAGGATGGAGAGCGAGTCAATGGAAAAAGTATCATGGGCCTCATGATGCTTGCTGCGGGAAAGGGCTCCAAACTATCAATTTTAGCCGACGGGGTGGATGCAGAGAAGGCTGTCGCAGAAATTAAAAATCTAGTTGAAACTCGTTTCGGCGAAGATTAACCCGTTTTTCTTCTCATTGCCTTTGGGCTTTTTTTTGCCCACAGTGCGAGGCAATGAGTGGCGCCGACAATGTAAAGTCTGAAAAAAGATTTGCGGGCATTCCTGTGTCTCAGGGAATCGCTCACTTTCAGGCCCTCGTTCACTTCACAGAAGAGGAAAATCTACTACCTCAAAAAATTTCGGCGGATGGAATTCCTTTCGAAATCGCCCGTCTCGAGGCGGCGCTCATTGCAACTCGCATCGAGTTGTTAGAGATTCAACAGAAAATTGCCTCCGCGATTGGCGCGCAGGATGCGAGTATTTTTGATGCCCATCTCCTCGTTGTAGAGGATCGAACACTTATTGACGAAGTTCTAAGAGGTCTCGAGCGCGATCGCTTGTGTGTAGAATATGTTTTCCAAGAGGTGGCCCGCAAATACTGCGCCACGCTCGAAGCTATTGATGATCCCTACCTACGGGAGCGCGTGGTCGATATCGAAGATGTTGCCCGGCGCGTTATCAGGCATCTCATTGGCAAGGCATCGCAAAATCCAGCCACGCTCGCCCAGTCACACATCATCGTCGCTCACAACCTCACTCCATCGGACACGGCACAACTGAACCGCAGCCTGGTTCATGGTTTCGTGACGGAAATCGGTAGTAAGACTTCTCACACCGCCATCATGGCCCGCTCCTTGGAAATTCCTGCTATCGTGGGCATGCAGGGTATCTGCCACCAGATTCAAACTGGAGATAACATTCTCATCGATGGATACAGCGGCCTGCTCATATTAAATCCATCGACTGGCACGCTTCTCGAATATGAACGCCTCTCGCGCGAGAAGGCTCAGGTTGTCGAGAGGTTGCGCTTGATCAGAGAAACAGCCTCCACAACAAGGGATGGAAGACATATCGTTCTCTCTGCAAATATCGATCTGCCGGATGAAATGTCGGATGTCGCTGCAAATGGTGCGGAAGGCATTGGCCTTTTCAGGACAGAGTTTCTCTATCTCAATCGCACCAATCCACCCGGTGAGGAGGAGCAATTTGGGCACTACCGGCGCGCTGCCGAGCAGGCACTACCTCATAGCGTGATCATCCGAACGCTCGATATCGGCGGGGATAAGATCGCCTCCAGTCTGGAATCGCGAGAAGAAGAGAATCCTTTTCTCGGCTGCCGAGCCATTCGTTTCTGCCTTGAAAATCCGCATATTTTTAAAACCCAGCTTCGAGCAATCCTGCGCGCCGCCACTACGAATAACATTCGCATCATGTATCCGATGATCTCCGGTCTTGAAGAACTCAGGCAGGCGAATTCGATACTCGAGCAGTGCAAACAAGAACTCGCTGCAGCGGGGATCTCGTTCAATCCTTGGATCGAGGTTGGCATTATGATCGAAACTCCGAGTGCTGTCCTCGTTGCGGACCACCTGGCCCGCGAAGTGCGTTTTTTCAGCATAGGCACAAACGACCTCATCCAATATTCTATTGCTGTCGACCGTCTGAATGATCGCATCGCCCACCTTTACAATCCCACCCATCCTTGCATTTTGAGGATGATCAAAATGGTCGTCGAGTCTGGCAAGGCTCAAGGCATTTGGACCGGTATCTGCGGGGAAATGGCATCAGATATCTTACTCACGCCCCTGCTCATTGGACTTGGAGTGGAAGAACTCAGTGCCACAAGCGCTATGGTGCCGCGAATTAAAAAGGCAGTCCAGTCGCTTGATGCTGTCGAGTGTGGGCAACTCACTTCCAAAGCACTGGATTTGGACGATTCCAGTGCCATCTCGGAGCTGAGCAGGTCTATGGCTTTTGCGAATTACGCCGACTTGATGGATTAGTCGACTCACTTCCTCATTTAAACAACTGGCAGATTCCGGAGTTTGAATGCAACCACCGACAGTGGTGGAACATTGATCTCGATCGAGTGGGGTTGGTTTTGCCAACTCCAATCGGCGTGTGTCTCAACGCCCCCATAGTTCCCCACATTACTTCCACCGTATGTTTCGGCATCCGTATTTAAAACCTCGCTATAGAAGCCTGCTTGGGGGACACCTACTCGATAGGAGACGCGCGTAACAGGGGTTGCATTAACGACAAATACAATTCGCTCACCACTACGGGACTTCCTCATAAAGGACCAGATCGTGTTTTCAGCGTCTTCGAAATTTATCCACTCATATCCCTCGTAACTGTCGTCTAATTCGAAAAAAACGGGCTCATGAGTGTAAAGCCAGTTCAAGTGTTGCAGAAGCCTACGGAGACCTCCGTTGAGGTGTTGATCCGCAAGGTGCCAGTCAAGGCTTGCATCATGCTTCCATTCCGAAAACTGCCCAAATTCAATCCCCTGAAAAATGAGCTTTTTGCCGGGGTGTGCCCACATCCAAGCAAGGAACATCCTGCAGTTGGCAAATTTTTGCCAGTCATCGCCCGGCATCTTATTAATCAACGAACTTTTGCCGTGAACAACTTCATCATGACTTAGCACAAGGATAAAGTGCTCTTGAAAAGCATAAAGCATGGAGAAGGTTATCTCTCCTTGATGGAATTTGCGGTGGACAGGGTCCTTGCTGATGTAGCGCAGACTGTCATTCATCCAGCCCATGTTCCATTTGAATCCGAATCCCAGTCCCCCCGTGTAGGTGGGCTTTGAAACGCCCGGCCAAGCGGTTGATTCCTCGGCTATCAAGGCCACATTGGGGTGGCGTTCGTAGCAAACCTCGTTGCAGCGCTTCAGGAAACTAATCGCCTCAAGATTTTCCCTGCCACCGAAGCAGTTTGGAATCCACTCACCCGCTTTGCGCGAGTAGTCCAAGTAGAGCATGGAAGCGACAGCATCCACCCGCAGGCCATCAATGTGGTATTCCTCCAACCAAAAAAGAGCGTTTCCAATGAGGAAATTTTTTACTTCGTTTCGTCCATAATTGAAAATGAGCGTTCCCCAGTCTTGGTGCTCTCCGAGACGCGGGTCTTCATGCTCATAGAGGTAACTTCCATCGTATCGCGCCAAACCGTGCGCGTCTTTCGGGAAGTGCCCAGGGACCCAGTCAAGAATCACTCCAATGCCCTCTTGATGACAGCGGTCGACAAAATTGCGAAACTCATCGGGGTTTCCGAATCGGCTCGTTGGGGCATAGTAATTTACCACTTGGTATCCCCAAGACCCATCGAAAGGATACTCCATCACAGGCATGAGCTCGATGTGAGTGAAGCCCATTTCTTTGACGTAAGGTATGAGGCGGTCTCCGAGTTCAATGTAACTCAATGGTCGATTTCCCTCCTCTGGAATGCGTTGCCAGGAGCCTGTATGGACCTCGTAGATGCTCATGGGCGAGTTGTAGGGATCGATCTGCGAACGGCGATGCATCCACTCAGCGTCGCTCCAAGTGTAGCGACCGAGATCGAACACCATGCATCCCGTCTCAAGGCCATGCTGGGCAAAAAAAGCATACGGGTCGGTCTTCAAATGAACCTCACCATGAGGCCCACGGACCTCAAATTTGTAATGTGATCCCTCGTGAACGCCGGGTAAAAAAATCTCCCAGACCCCGGATGGCAAAAGTTTACGCATCTGGTGAACTCGACCGTCCCAGTTGTTGAAATCACCCACTACGCTCACGCGCTGGGCTGCTGGTGCCCAGACCGAAAAGTGCACCCCTGGAATGTCATCGATCAGCTTCACATGTGCGCCGAGGACCTTGTGGACATCGTAGTGTGTGCCTTCATTGAAGAGGTAAATATCCATCTCACCGAGGACTTGTCCGAAGGAGTAGGCATCCCGCTCCCTCCATTGACTGCCATCGTGCCCGGTCAAATGAAGCGTGTATGACATGCCTTCGCTGAAACCTTTGATCTCACCCTCGAAAAGGCCATATTCATCCACCCTCACAAGTTTCTGGGCCTTTGCTTCCTTGCTATCGAGGATGACAGCGGCTTCAGAGGCATCAGGTCTTAGAACTCTGGCAAGAAACCCACCTTTGAATGATCGAATGCCTAAGACGCGAAAGGGGTCACAATGGCGGGCTTCGACAAGGGGGAAGTAATCGTCAGGGGTAAGGAGCGAGGAGGGCATAACATCAGAACCATTAGGACTAATTCGGAAATTTGAACAGATTTTCCTTTCATTTTTCCAAGCGTGACAGAGTGGAATCTCGAGGAAGATTGCTGCAGGTTACTTGGCTGAGATCGCCCAATTTCGCAGCTCTCAAGTAGAATGCAGGGCCTGTGAACAAGGGTGAGAAGAATTATTCCCAGCTATTTTTCCAAGCCTCAAACTCAGACAAGCGCAATCGGTGCCTTGCAATATTTCCCGAATGCAGACCATCCATCTCGATGCTTATGAGCTCCTGAAAACGACGCCTGTCACTTTTGGGTAGCGACCTCTCAACCTCCTCGGCGATCCAATCTTCAGTCTTCCGTCGGCCCATTTTTTCTCGCACGATTTTTCCAACAAAACGGGAAACATCGTTTCTATATCTCAGTCGGAATGGATCTGGTGCTCCGAGCGCTTCCTTGACCCCGATGTATTGGTTTGCGGAGCTTTTGCAGGCCCACACAAAAACATCTCGCAAATATTCGATACAATTGAGTTCGTAGACGCCAAGGAGTCCACCAATATAATCTTTTTGCTCTACCCCTGTGAACGAGAGCGGGCAAAGGTTATGGCGGATGAGTGGAATATTGGCAGCTAGGCGAGAGACCCTTTTATTGATGTCTTCGAAGGGTTGAAGATAGGGCAAATGCACCATCACAAAAAAAGCCTGCTCGTAAGGGTCCTCAATTTCGCTTGCGACCCATAAAATTTGCTCGAATTTCTCCTCGACGAGTTGTGGGACGGCGAGTGGGTGGAACACCGTTCCGGTTATGCCAACCGGACGAGAACGCACGCGTCCGCATGCCGATGGATCTCGGATGAGATTATCAGCGAGCAGCGCGTGGAGGTTGCAGATAGTGTGGCTGTTAAATCCGATTCCGGCAGCGTCCTCAGAAAGCATCTCAAGTGCTGCTTTATGATTTAGAATCATCTGAGTTTCCTCCGATTTATGTCCTTCTGCCGCTTCTCCCAGTTGAAGCAACCGCTCCGTCTCAAGCAGGGAATAGGTATTCCCTTCAAGCCTGCTGGAGTTCCAAGACAGGTCGATGAGCAACCTTTGTAACACCTGCGTCAAATAAGTGCCTGGCGGGAGTTCTTCAGAACCGACATAGCCAATACGCGCCAATTCCTCACGGGTAGTGGCGGGAAGATACCATGTTCGATTGGGTTGGTAGGCGTCGAGAAAATCGGATTTATAGCCAACAGGTGTGCGTTCGGTTAAGGGACGCTGCACAAGATAGCGAATACGACGCCCTTCGGCAGTCAACCATGGCGGGTCAACTTTATAGGTCGTAGGTTCATCTCTAAGAATAGTAGACGATTCGTTTTCTTCCTCAAAAGGAATGACATAAAGTGTCGCCCGCCCCTTTCCTTGAACTTTTAGTAACCCCTCATGAATTAATCGATCCAAATCTCTTTGGAGTGTTCTTTTTGGGGTTCCCCTCATCATCGGGATCGACAAAATGTCATTGATCGATGCCCCAAATGGGAAGCATTCGGCGGCTTTGATAACGGAATAAACTCGGGAGTGTGAAATTTTACGCGGCATTTTGAATTTTTAACTGCCACTAAAATACTAATCCCGCCACTAAGTGCAATATTTTTCTTTCAGCGCCAGTAAAATTAATCATACCGCACTCCTACAGCTCCACCCATAATTTCCGAGACTTTCTCCATCTCGTTAGTGTTGTTGTAAAAATGTGGACTAAATCTTATCCACTTTTCACCGGAATGATCTTTTCTCAACGAAGCCACGATATCTGCTTTCTCAAGTTTGCAAAAAATCGCGCCACTTTCCACTTCGGGATGTCTCGTCGTGAGAATCCCGGATTTCATGGAATCATCCGCTCGTGGAGACATGAATTCAAAACCAAGCATGCGGAGTTTTCTTTCCAAGTAATCCCTGTTCTCAAAAATCCCGCTCTGAACATTTTCTAAACCGATCTCAAGAAGCATTTCGAGGCTGGCTTTCATGCCATACATGCCGCTGACATTGAGAACTCCCGGCTCGTAGCGCCTCGCCGTTTCTTCAAAAACGATTTCCTCTTGGGCGATGAAGTCAGGAGATTTGACATTCCATGCCCCAAGTAATGTAGGACGGCACTTCTCAAAATTTCTCCGTGCCACATAAACAACTCCCATCGCCATCGGCCCAAGCATCCACTTGTGAGCATCGGCGCTCAGGAAATCGACGAATTCCACATCGAGTGGTGAGGCGCCGAGTGTTTGAATGGCGTCAAGCGAAAACAACACGCCCTTTGATCTAAGCAGTCGCCCGATGGCTTCGACATTTATTCGGCGCCCGCTCAAATAGTGACAAGATGCCAGCGCCACCAATCTTGTCCGTGGTGTCAGCGCAGCCTCTACGAGCTCTGGAGTGATGTCGCCCGTTTCCTCAGGCTGCAGCGCCCTCGGAAAAACTCCTCGCGAGGCAAGAGCGGTCCAAGGATAAACATTCGCGGGGTAGTCATCGCCATAATAGACCACTTCATCGCCAGGCTGCCAATCGAGTCCATTTGCAAACAAGCTCAACCCAAGCGAAGTCGGACCGAGCAGTGCAATTTCATCCGCGTGAGCGCCTATGAGCTGTGCGCAGAGGGAGCGTGTGCGGGCGACATCCTGCAGAACTTCTCCAAATTCTTGGTGCTGGTGGCAACTGGCTTCTGCATGCGCCTTCATAGAATCCGCCACACGCCGGGGAAGAATCGTGACGCCGGCATGGCCGAGAAATATTCCGTTTTCCACGACGGGAAATTCTCTCCTGCGCTCAGACTCATCGCGAAAAAACCTCATTTCCTTGCCTCCTCGGCTTCATGAATGAGGGACCAGAAGACATTGGTCTTGGCGACCTCCCCGTCTTCTTCATCGATGGGAAGATTGGAGCGGAAAAGAAAATCTCGAATTGTGTTTTTATGAAGCACCCGATGGATCAAGAGGCCCTCTGGATGCTTTTCAAAATAAATCCTGTAATCCCTCGCCCTATAACGCAAAAGCGAGCGCCTGTCTCTCGACACCTTGCCGAACCTTTCATCCTCCAGCGACTCCAAATCTCCAGGGAGAAATTGGAATTCGGCAAGCAGGTCTAACTGCAAATCTTTTGGAAGCGCCGCCATTTCTCCGGCGCTTATTCGATTGAATATCACTTGAAACACACCCCACACTACCCGCTCTGAAGCCCTCCTTGGCAAGCAGCGATTTTCCTCATCCTTTATTGCCAAATCATCCCCACTGTGGCTTAACTTTCCATCCACCCCTATGAGTAAAAATATCGAATCCCATCTTCAGGAAAAACGCACTTTCAAACCCTCGGCAGCATTCGCAAAAAAAGCCCAAGTCAAAAGCTTCGCCGATTATAAAAAACTGCACGCAGCGTCGCTGAAGAATCCCGAGAAATTCTGGGCGCATGAGGCGTCAGAGTTGGTC
>Ga0247834_1002040_pt1 | contig 31862 bp, 44 predicted proteins | sample LaCruzMarch2015__8_FD_187118 | JGI IMG/M metagenome (GOLD analysis project Ga0247834, IMG submission 187118) | Freshwater microbial communities from meromictic Lake La Cruz, Castile-La Mancha, Spain - LaCruzMarch2015_12m | ecosystem: Environmental > Aquatic > Freshwater > Lake | place: Spain... | reverse complement strand
CCCACCGCCCGCGACTTCGTCGTCATCGTCGCCAACCTCGAACGGCGACAGGTCTGCCGGTGGCGTGGCGGGCTTCGGTGCGGGTGGACGACGTGCCATGCCTACAGGGTGGCAGGCGTGTCAAGCGGATGGCGGTGGGCCTTCCTTGAGCCCGGCGTTGGTCAGAACGCTCGCCTGTAGCGAATTGGCGATCGCCGCCACGTCCTCGGGCTCGACGCTGTTGGGGAATGCGAAATTGAGGGCACCGTTCAGCCCACGCTCGACGAGCTTGGACACGGCAGCGCCAGCTTCGTCGAGCATCGACTTTCGTTTGTCGCAGCCGCAGTCTTTGCCGATCACCTTTTTTACCCTAGCGGGCGTGATTCCAACGGCAGACAACCCGCGAGCAATCGCCGTGCCTACCGGGAGAGGGGGCACAGACACGCGAGACGTAGCGTGGGCGACGGCAATCCGATGCGCTATTTCAGGGATTGTTTGACATACCCGATACATCGGGAGTGTCTTCGTGCGGAAGCCGCACCGCACGCACTGAAGCGTGTCGGAGTTGAAGTTGCACATCAAGTCCGAGAGTGACGGATCGTCCATGTGTTCGTGGTTCCACCAGAGATGACGGTAATGATCGCAGACCGTCGCGTGTTTGAAATTTCGTTAAAAATAGCCTCTACCGTAAAATCTATTGAGAGCTTTAGTAAGCCTTCTTCTGGCCCATCCGACACCTTCTCCGCGATCAACCAATCAGCCGACGACGTTACCGACCAATCGCATACTGTATGCCCCGACCGTGAACCGTATAGGCTTGGTTGGAAATGCTCGACCTGGCCCCAAATCGGGCACCGGTCAGACTCAAATTGAAGACCGAGCACCGCATCATTGTCTGCATTCGCAAGCCACTCAACTCTGAACCGGCACTCCGTGCCGTACCCTGCTTGAGTGATGTAAGTGTACCCGTCGACGGGGGCGTGATAAAGAAGGTCGTAAGTGTTAAAGTTTTCTGGGACTGAATAGTTCCTAATGAAAGTGCCGGGGCCAAGGTCGGGTGGGTTTGGCACTTCTACGGAGATAACTCCGCCCTGCCTTGGAGCAGTGATCTCCCTGACGGTAGTAGGTGGCGCACCGCTTTGGTTTGGGCATAGCGTACCAAACACGCTGGGCAACGTGTAATCACCTCCCAGCGCGAACTCGTCTGGCTCCCATCCATGAGCGTAGGGCTTAGTCAAGGTTGTTCTACACGGCCCGTTTTCGAGAACCCACAACAAGTCGCCGCAGTAGAACGCCCTCATTGCGATTTGACGCTCAAGTCTGTTTGTGTTGTTAAGCCCGTAACACTGGTACTGTTGACCGTAGTAATCAGTGTTGGCGAAAAACGTGACCCTATAACCAAGCTTCAAGGGCATGTCCTCCACGGCACCGTCCCAGTTAGCAGATGCGGGGGGCGGAGATAGCCTACACGTCACGACTCTCTCGATAGTGTCTGCTGGCGTAACGTGCGGTATGGCTCCAGCACTGTTGAGTTCAGTGCGTCCATGAAGGGCCTGCCCGCAGTATTTGGCAAGGGCCGACACTTGCATCGTATAAGAGGTGTTCGCAGTAGTGTCATACGGCAACGTCGTCTCGCCGTTTAAGAAACTCTCGACCAGATCATAGTCGTATATCCAAGTATTGTTGGCTCTAAATATGCCGCCTTCAATATTTGACATAGCGTAGGGAGCTATTCCAAGCGCAGGTGCCATAATCCACCGGAACTCCGATAACTCCACATAAGGCGGCTGATTGGTATACATGAATGGCGCGGGGTCACCAGCCGGCTCGGTAAATTGCAGTCCAATCAGGTTCTGAAGCTCAACGCCCGCAGGAAATAGCTCAACGCTCGGCAATGCGATGGCTAGCTCGACGGTCACAGACTCACTGCTAAACACGTTGTCGGTATAGATAGTTGCCGTCATTGTTGTAGAAGTATCGCCTGCGAACACTGGCGGAGTGCGAGTGAAAGGCGTGTCTTCATAGGGCGTGGGTGCGATAACGAGCGGCGCTAGCCCGCTTTCGGGAATCTCGTCGGCGTCTACGGTATTCCGTATTGTGATCTGCTGCGTTGCATATCGTCGCGTGTTTCCTCGCGCGTGTTCTATGACGTATCGAAGCACGACGGACGAGTTTTTTGGAACGTACCGAAAGACGCTGGTATTTAATGAAAACAAGCTCCTCGCGGAAATCGCTCGTATGCCGAAGGGATCATTAAATATGGTATGCGTCATCATTGACTTGAGCGTGTGCTCTGTCACGGCATTGCCGTCAAGCCACTGAACGCCCGACACTACAGAGCAACTATGGACACTCACTGACGGTGCTACATTAGTATTGATTGCCCTTCGGGTTATCATGTAATCAGCCACAGTTCGTGGAGTGTGGTTAGGCGTCAAAAACAACGCATTGTTTAAAGACTGCGGCGGCGAAAGCGGCATCGTTACGCCTTGCAGCGTAATCGTCCACTTGATTGCGTCGCCTAGCCCACCGTACAAGAATCTGTAGACTTCTGTTTGCGTCTCGCCGTCGCTCATAGACGAGGCTGTGTTTCTTATGGCTAGCGTAAATCCTGCCACGATCTTTGTGGGCACGCGCTGCGCACCAACTTGGCTAGGCCGCGTGACAGGAAACGAAAAGCCGTGCAGCGGCCCAATGGTGCTGTCCGTTAGTGCTATCGTTTCCGGTGGTGCCGTCTGGTCGTTGTTGACAAACCGTATGCAACGATTGAAGTCAAACACGTCTTCGCAGTTGTCACCGCAACACGGGCTGCAAGGTGCCCCGAGCATGAACCCGAGCGGATACATGCCAGCGGCAAACAGCGTCACAAGCCACAGCACGCACGATAGCGGCTCGACAGAGTCGATCATCTAGCACTCCGCAGCGATGAGATACCAAGCTGTCCCATCTTTTGCGATCGCGCAGTTCTTGGTGGAAGTAGGGGCGGTAATTGTTGCAAAAAGGTTCATCGCACTCGCCGTATTCGGCGTGCTTGTCACGTTCCTAAACGTCACTACCTTCGCCGTGTTGATCGCCCACGCCCCGGTAAACGTGGCAACGCGGAACGGCTTGTCCTTCCCCCCCGCCACGACAGCCCGCGAACGCAGCCCTCCCCCCGCTGGCCGTGCATTCTCGACGGCTCGCACGACCCGTGCTATCCGCTCGACGGCAGGGCGTGTGAAGGAAATGCGGTTAGGCATGCGCTACTCCGGTTCGCCTATCGCGTCGATCTGTCGTCGTCTCTCTGCTGCCGCAGCTACCATCGCGTGAGCCTCGGCAACCGCTCGCGGCAGCACGCTGGCAGCACGCCAGAGGCAGTAGCTGCCGATGGTTGAGCAGATCAGGAGTTCGATGAGGTGTTTCATGATGTCGGGAATGCGTCGATGGGTGGCGTGAAGTTCGCGGTGTAGCGGGCGTGGCCCTTGGTGATTCGCAGGTCGTCGATGTAGCCGTTGAGGTCACGGCCCGGATAGAGAATGTCGTTTCCTACGGCTAACGTTGATGACGGGACACTTGTGCTAACACCCGCCCGTGTTGCTCTCACCACCCCGTCGATGAACATTCGGCACGTCGTACCACTGCGATTAAAAACGTAGTGGTGCCAGTTGTTGTCATTGAAGCCGCCGGCGTTTGATGCGAAGAACAAGCTATTAGTGAACTCTCGCCAGTAGATTTCCGGGGCTCCATTGCCAGAAGCACCGTTCAGCGTCATAGCTATTCCACCGCCCGAATCATACGGTCGAGTTAGCAACGCCGCATAAGAATTGGTCGCCCCCGAGCGGAACCAAAGCTCGTAACAGAAGTCGCCCGCGCCGAAGTTGAACGCATTGCCGCTGTCATCGATGCTGATGTAGTCGCCTGTCCCGTCAAAGTACGCACTCTTCCCGCCGAACTTGCTCTGCGCCGTGGACTGCGTGGCATTACCGACCGCCGTGATAGTCTTGGGCACCGCCGACGAATCGACAAACGTATTCCCCGTGCCATCGAATGGCAGCAACAGAGCCACATTGGCGAATAGTGCATCTCCTGCCGTTGGCGTCACCGCAGCACTCGCCGCGGAATACGCCCCGGTGCCGATCCCGTTGACGCCAGCCACGCGGAATGTGTGCGCCGTACCGTTGGTGAGGCCGGTCACTGTCGCCGTCGCAGCCGTCGACGTGCCGTCGCTGAACGTCGTCCAGTTGCTGCCAGAGTCGCTAGAGAACTGAACGATGTAGTCTGTGATCGGCGTCTGTGCCAGCACGGTCGGTGCAGTCCAAGATACGACTGCCTGAGCGTTGCCTGCCGTGGCAGTGACGCCCGTGGGGGCGGCGGGCGTGAAGAAGCTGCGCAGAAAAAGGTCTTCGTTAGCGTTCACGACGTTGATCGTGCCGCCCATGCTGGAGTGGTACTGGCAAACGTAGTACAGCGTCGATGGTGCGTCGTAAGGGACGACGAATCGGATCGTGCCCGACGCTGTGCCGCTGCCCGTCACGCCGGTCGTGTAGAGGTTGCCCGAGCTATACGGCGGTGCGACGGTCTGGAGATGAAACGGGTGGCCCGCAGCGTTGATGACGAGATCATAGGTCTGCCCACGCTCCAGCGTCAGCGTCGGATTGGACGCGCCGTCAATCAGATATGCACCGCTGCCGCTGTTCGTGACGGCGAACGTGCGGACGGCAGAACTGCCGCCACCACCACCTGCCGCAATCGTGATCGTGCTGCTGGCCGTCGAGACTGTCACGTTCGCACCACCGGCAATCGTGATGCCCCCGGTGAGTGCGTTGAGGGCTGACACACCAGCGGGCAGGCGGGCAGCGTCAATCGTCCCCGACGCAATCGCGGCGGCGTCGTGCGTGTGCGTGGACGGCGTGAACGACACTGGCACCCCAGACAGAGCCGTGTAGCCGATTGTCGGAATGCGTCCGATGTCGAGCACGCCACTTGTCACCGCAGCCGCATCGTGAGTGTGGCTCGCCGCCGCTGCCGTAATGTCGACGATGGTGGGCAGCTTGTGTACGTGATCCTCGCGGCTGGCGTTGGCTGACGATCCAGCGGCGGCAACGCCTAGAGCCAGCGGTGCGAGCGAGCCGACCGCCAGGCCGCTAGTGCCACCTGCGAAGGCGATCGTAATCTCACCCGCCGCCGTGTCCCGCGTGAACGACATCCCAGCACCCTGCACCAGCACGGGGCTCACAATCGAGTACCGGCTTGTCCACGTGGCATTAGTGCCGTCAGTCACAAGCGGCCCGAAATAGCCAGCCTGAGCCGGGAGTCCCTGATAGCCGCTGATGTCGCTCGTCGAGTGTGTATGGGTAATCGGCGCGAACGTCGCCGGCACGTCGCTCAGACTCGTGTAGCTGCCGCTGGTGGCAACGCCAGCCAGCCCGGCAACGTCAGCCGCCGCGAGACTGATCGCCCCAGTACGCCCCGCTACGGACTGCACGGGGGCAGCGGCAGACGCGGCGGCTGTGAATGCCACGATGTCGGTGGTGTGATGCGTGTGGAAGCCCGGCCCAAAGCTGTCTGGCACGCCAGATAGAGCCGTGTACCCGATGACAGGGACGCGGGCGATGTCTAGAACCCCGGCGGTCACCTCGCTCGCGTCGTGCGTATGCCCGACCTGCGAGAACGACGCCGTGAGCCCGATCACGTCGGTCGTCGAATGCGTGTGGGTGCTTGGTGCAAACGTCGCCGGTACGCCAGACAGTGCCGTGTAGCCGATTGTCGGAACCCGTCCGATGTCCAAGACGCCGCTCGCCACCGCTGCCGCGTCGTGGGTGTGGCCGATCTGGCTGAACGCATCGGTGAGCCCCACGATGTCGGCGGTCGAGTGGCTATGCACCTCCGCAGCCGCTGTAATGTCGGCTCGCGTCAGCACGATCGCCCCCGTCCGCGACTGCACGGATTGCACCGGAGCCGCCGCAGACGCAGCGGCAGTGAACGCCACAACGTCAGTAGTCGAGTGGGTGTGGGCCGACGGCGTGAACGTCGCTGGCGTGTTGCTCAGAGCGGTGTAGGAGATCGTCGGCACGCGAGCAATCGACAACACGCCCGAGGAGATCGCCGCAGCATCGTGCGTGTGGCTCGCGGGCACAAACTCGACCGGCACGCCAGACAGGGCGGTGTAGCCAATCGTGGGGATGCGGCCGATAGCGAACGTCCCCGCCGTCACGTCGCTCGCCTGGAGGACGATAGTGCCAGTGCGGCCCGCCACGCTTTGCACGGGGGCAAGGCTCGAGACCGTGGTGCTTGGGTAGGACGAGATCAGAAACTGCCCGTCGGCAGTGCTGACCGTGATGCCGTCGCCAGCCTGAAGCTGGAACGTGCCGAAAGCCTGCGTCGAGGTGCCCGGCACGGTGATAAAGCCAGCCGGGCCGATACCGCCCGACGCGACAACCGACACGCTCGTCGATGCCGCAACGCTTACGCTCACGGCAGTCTGCCCGACGACGTTGACAGTCACAGACATTAGGGCACCCTCACGCTTACGTCACCGGCCAAGATGGTTCGCGTCACGTTGCCCGGCGTGATGGTTTTGAACCACCAGCGGTATTCCGCCCCAGCGGTCAACGCCCCCGTCTGTATCTCTGTCAGCGACAGGTTGACCTGCCCGGCAGTCAGCGTGACCGGAGTGACGGTGAACGCCACGACCGTCGCACCAGCGGCAGACGCCACGCCAGCACCGAGGCCGCCGCCTACCTCGACGGTAGTGAGGCTGTAGATTTTCGTGTCGTAGCTGTAGCCGGTGAGGTCAGTCGCATCGACGGCAAGCACCATGCCGAACTCGTCGCCCTTGATGAAGGCGAGATCTAGCTCGGCAGGCAGGATTTCGTATGTTGGATCGGACATGATTTCACTCTACGTTTTGTTTGTACCACTCTGGCAGAATCACGAAGGGGCACTGCCGAACAGACCCGAAAAAGAGGTTTCGGGCAGCACTCTCCGATTCAGAATTGCGGGGTAGCCGCCGGTCAGCCCTCCGCTGCCGTCGAGCCCCAGCGGATTCGCGCTAGGCACCCACTCGGCATTTTCAAAATCAAACACCATCGCCCGGCGTTTCTGGCCGCCAGAGATGAAGTTAAAGCCGACGTCTGGTAGCTGGAGATTCCAGCCGCTTGGGCGAAACAGTATCTGCGACTCAGCACGCCAGTAGTTGTGGAGCACGTTGCCCCATAGCTCTTCGACTTTCTCGACCTTGCTACCTTCGTGCTTGCAGTGATGCGGGGCTGCACCGCTGAACGCATCCGAGTTCAGGAAGCCGAACGAGCCGATAATGCCGTCGGGCCGACCCGCATAGTTTCGCGTGATCGTAACCCGCGTCAGCGACTCTGGAACAGTCAGCCCCTCAAAAAAGTCGTAAGCGGAGTTGGTGAGCGGTCGCTTCGTACCTCCATCAAAGAAAAACAACGCGGGGAGTTGGTCACCAGCGACAGCCTCAAACACCCACTCCGCAGCACGTGCAACAGGGGGCAGCCGCAAGCTGGATGGGATCACGCTGTACTCGAGCGTTACCTCGACGTGGTACGGGTTGTCGCCGAAGTTCTCATTCATCGTCGCTTTACGCAAGCGAAGGAACGAAAACTCTGGGTGCGCTACGCCCCACGTACCGCCACCCACGGCAGCTATCACTTCCAGATTTGCAGTCGGCGCGACCGTGGCGTTGTCGTCAAGGATGACAACGAAACGCCGCTTTGCGACAGTCTCGCCACCGACCTCGCCTTCTAGCGTCCTGCCTAACTCGCGAAAGGATGAAACTGACATCAGAAAATCTCCGCAACGGTGCCGAGGTAGCCAGAGACGGCATTCGTGATCGCGTTGCGAATGCCAGTCAGTTGCTTGGTCTGGAGCCTCGCCTCAATCAGATTCGGGTCTTGCGCCGCTGCCCCGAGGCCCAGTACCAACGCCGCACCCTCTGCCGTGCGGATGTCAGCGGTCGCGACCGAGCCAGCGACGGGGCGGCTCAACTCTTGCTGCCGGGCAAGCTCAGCCGCGACGGCATTGGCTGCGTTGAGTGACGCATTGGCGGCGGCATAGGTGCCGGTGAATGCTTGCAGGAAGCTGTCGTTCGTCTGGGCGACACGGCTCTGGAACTGCTCGGCAGCACCGAACCCGCTAGCAAGGCCAGACGCCTGATTGCGTGCGACTTCGTTGCGGCCTTCCGCGATGCCGGCCTCAATCCGCTCTGCCTGCCGCAGGGCAGCGATTCGCTGCGTGGCCGCTCGCCGCTCGCCGAGGTTGGTCGCGTTGGCACGATTCCGCTCCTGTTCGGCAATCTTTGCTGCGATTGCTCCCGCATTGACCTCGGCCTGCTTCCTTCGCTCTTCCAGTTTAGCTACGGCATCAAGCTCGGCTTTGTTGCGTTGCCCGAATGCGTTGGCGAGAAAATCCTCTACCCGCTGAGCGGCAGCAAGACGCTGATCGAATAGGTTCTGCTGCCGGGCGACTTCGCGGTCATAAGTCTCTTGCGTGAGGATGCCGTCGCGGGCTTGCAACTGGGCACGCTCGACGCCGAGACGCAGAGCCTCGGCGGCCAATGCACCGACGTTGCCGAACTCTTCGGCCTTGCGACTCAAGTCGTCAATGCTCTTCGCCGTAGCCTCGAAAGTTTTCTTAAAGCCGTCGGCAAAGCCTTGCTCTTGAGCCTGCTGAAGGTCTGACAGCTTTGCCTGTAGTTGGTCAAGCTGGCCGAGCGTGGCGGCAGCAGCCGCAGCAGCCTCAGAGTTGTTCGCCTGCCTCGCTGCTTTTTGCTGCTCCTGCACGCGAGCCTGTTCGCGCTCAACGGCAGCAAGATCATCGGCAAGTTTCGTTTGAGCGTCACCCGCTTTCGTCAACGCTTCGATCCGCTTTGTGTCGGCGTCGGCCTGAGCGATAGCAGCATCCTTAGCAGCTCGCCGCGACTGTAGCTCTTTATCGACGGCACGGTTGACCTTGTCCTGCTCCACCTTGATGCGGGCAATCTCCTCCGCTGTGATATTCAGCGGATCGACAACAGATGCCGCCGCCGCCTCAAAACCACGCATCGCATCGGTGACGGCACTGCTCTGGTCAACGATTCCGTTGAAGAACGAGTCGAACCGCTCGCGGGTCCGCTCGATGTCAGCCTCGACCTTGAACTGCGGCGACCGCTCGGCATCAATCTGTGCCCGCAAGCCTTCAAGGTACGTCGTCGCCGCACCGGCGGCGGCGGAACGCTGCTCGGCAGCGTTGCCAAAAACAGCCTGCGTCGTGCCGTCAATGATTTGCTGGCCTGCCGCCTCAAGCTCCGCAAGGTTCTGCTGTAGCTGTGCGTTCGCGTTTAGCTGCAAGTCACGCCCGAAGTTTTCCAAATCGGTGCTGACGTAGCTTCCAATCGCCTCAAGAGCCTTGCCGAGCGCGACGGCGATTCCGTTGCCGATGATTTCAAACGTGTTGAAGATGCTTCTGAACACGCCGCTGAGAACCTCCAACACACCGGCAATCCGGTTGAAGGTTTCACCCGCTGTATTCAACGCGCCCGTGAACCCGCCGAAATATTCGACGTACTCGTCAAAGATGCCAGCGAAATACTCCGCCCCTCGCAGCAGCGTGTCGGTGATCGCGTTGGCAATGCCCGTGCCGCCCTGTCCATCCACACCCACGAACTTTAGAAACTGGTTCGTGACATCGGTGACTGCCGGTGCGAGGTTGCCCAGCACCTGCCCGGTGATGCCCTGCACCGTCGCGGCCACCAAGCCGAAGGCATCGTTCATGCTGCCGACGTTTTCGACTTGCGTCTCGTCAACAATGATTCCGAGCCTTTCGGCTTGGGCTCGCAATTCTTCGATGCTGGTTGCACCCTCGCGAAACAGCGGAGCGAGTGCGGCACCTTGTTTGCCAAATATCTCGACGGCGGCGGCGGCACGATCCGCCACGGTTGGCAGCGTCGAGATTGCGTTGCCGATAGCGGAGAACTGCTGCTCGGGTGCTAACGCACGCAGTTCGCCGACAGACAGGTTGATAGCCCGGAGCGACTTGTCGAGCGCGTCACCGGGAGTGGCCTTGCCGATGTTCACCGCGAGCCTCTCAATTGCCCCGCCAAACTGTTCCGTATCGACGCCAGCCAGTTTCGCGGCGAGCGAGTAGCCCTGCAACGCCTCGACGCCGATACCAGTCCGCTGGGAAAAGTCGTCGAGTTTGTTGAAGGAAGCGTTGGCAGACGTGACGAGCCCTGAGATCTGATTCTGTACGCTGGCGAACGCACTGCCGAGCCCATCGATAGCGCCGCCGAGGCTTGTGACCGCATTGATCACGCCGCCCGCGAGCAGATTTTCAATCCCTTCAGCGACGGCAGCCTGATAAGCGTCTTGCTCAGCGACAAGATCTGCAATACTCGCTGCCTCTTCGTCAGCATTGCTGGCGACGTCAAAGGTGATCGTCTTACTCTCGGCTGCGTCGATTGCCTGCGTCAGGCTGGCGACAGAATCAAAACCCAGCGTCTTGGCGATCAGGTCGACATTCTTGCCTTCCACGCTGGAGAGCAGTGCCGCCGCAGACTCGATGCCGTCGACGCCAAGCACGCGAAGCTGCGTGTCAATCTCCGTGCCGTCAATCACGGCAAGCTGCTGACGTGCGGACTCAATGGAATCAACGCCAATCAGTCGCAGCACAGGCTCAATGTCTACGGCTGAAATAGAGGCTAGCCGCTCGCGTGCGGCGTCAATCGTGTCTACGCCCAGCAGTTGCAGAGTTGCCGTAACATCTACGTCCTGCAATTCGCCGAGCTTTGCCTGAGCAGCCTCTATGGAATCAAACCCAGTGGCTTGTAAGAACGCCTGGACACTTGTGCCGTCAAGCGTTGCCAACTGCTCTGCCGCGTCGCTGATTGTCGCGGTGCCGAGAAACTCAAGTGTCGCCGTGATACTGCGATCACCTAATGACTCAAGTGCCGCCCGAGCGGAATCAATTGACTCAAAACCAATGGTTTGCAGCTTCGGCTCAATCTGCAAAGCACCCAGAGCGATTAGCCGCTCGCGTGCGGCGTCAATTGAATCCACACCAAGCACTTCAAGCGTGGCCTTGAGGTCAACGTCTGGCAGGCTTGCGAGCCGAGACTGGGCCGCCTCAAGCGAGCCGAACGATGACTCGATTGAACGGATCGTGTCTTGAACCTCGGCAGCGTTGGCGATGTTGATCGTAGCGGAAGCATCGGTGTTGCTCAGCGACTCAAGTTGCTGCCTCGCCGCCTCAATCGTCTCCACGCCGAGAACCTTGAGCACGGCATCAATCTGCGCACCGTCAATACCAGCAAACTGTTGCCGCAGGTCGTCCAGTTGCTCAACGCCTGCTACTTGCAGTGCTGCCGTAATCTGTGTGTCTGTGAGTTGGGCCAGCGATGCACGCAGCTCGTTGCTTGCATCAACGCCCTCGCGAACGCCGACGACCTGCACCTCAAACGTCGTTGCAATATCGCCCGACTGAATGCGTGAAAACTCTTCGCGGTATTGCTCGATCGAGACTCGCCCAGCCTCAAAGCGATTGCGTAAATCAAGGATCGCTGTTGCCTGCCGCTCTGCGGCTGGCGTTGAACCGCTGATCGCCGCAGCAATCTCCTGCGACTGCTCTGCAAAGCGTTCGGCTGACAGGGTGCCGCCTTCAAGGGCTGCTCGCAGCGGGGCAATCGCTTCTGCAAAGCGGTCGAGCGCAGTGCTGTCAGAGCCTTCCGATAGCTTGGCCGACTCCAGGCCAAAGTTGCGAGCGTCGATTGCACCAAACTTGAGCAGTTCGTTGAGCCGCTCGAGGCTCGCAGTCCTTGCTTGCTCGGCAGTTTGATTCTGCTGCGTGATTCGCAGCCCTTCTTGGAAAGCCGCCGCCGCTCCCTTCGCCTCTTCGGTCAGCCGCCCAAACGCAGCCGCGTATTCCTGCGGCCCAACGACGTTGTCTCGCAGCTGGTCAGCCAGCGCTGAGAACTTCGCGGCAAACTCTTCCTGAGCCTTGCCCGCCGCCGCCGTCTTTTCAGCAAACGGCGTAAAGACGTTCGTTGCCTTCTCAGCCTGTGCGGCGAGCTTGTCGAGCGCACGGTCAACCGGCGTGAGCGACTTTGCCAAGCCGCTCGCGTCACCAGTGACCTTTAATGCTAACCCGACGATGTTCGCCATCAGCCACCACCTAACGCTGCCTGCAATGCCAGAATCTGTGTCAGCATCTGATCGCCATGCTGCGGAGCCTTTTCAATCGGATTGAAATCATCGGCACTCGGGCACTTGCCTCTCGGTGAGTGCGGCGCGAGCATCGCACTCACTTCAAGACCTGTCTGCCGCCATGGATCGGGGAGTGCTTGGTAGTAGCGTGTATACGCCATCCACTCAGTCAGTTCCCGCGAATCCATGCGGCGAGACAGTTCGCCGACCGTCATGCCCAGGTGCCCGGCCAACGCGAACATAAAACGCCGCGTCGGCGAGACACTCAGGCTTTTCCCAGTTGCTCGACATCCGCCTCCGTCATGTTGTTGTGCTTGAGAGCCTCATCAAAGAGCCTTCCCATCACCGCACCTGACTTGTTCGCCAGCGTGACGACTTGCTCGCGAGTGAAGAGCAGTTCGCCCTTCTCGTCGCACAGGACGCGGGCGAGGTACTCTGTGCGGAAGTTGTCGACGCCCGTCTCTCGCTTGCCGATCCAGAGACGTTCGTACCCGTCACGCTCGCCGACGCTCATCATGCGGATATACACGTCGCCGTTCCACTCGCGAACGGCTACCTGCTTCAGCCCGAGGTCGTCAGCCGCCAGAATCTGATCTGCTGTCAGTGCCATACATCAACTCCTACGATGGTGAGAATCTGAGCGTCACCGTGTGTCGTTGCACATCGTTGACCTTCTTCTCGACTGCAAGCCGTTGGAAGATCGCCTTGTGCGTGAACGTGACGCCCGGCCCGGTCACTGCAAACATGGCACGCTTGCCGTAGTTGGCTGGCGTGCAGTGCGCGGTGCCCAGACACACTACATCTATAGTGCCTAGGTCAAGCGAAAACGGTGAGCCGGCGCCGCCGCGAGAGATTGGCAGATCGCCGCCGTGCAGCACCTTGAGGTCGACGACCTCCAGGAACTCAACGCTGTTCCACGTTACGGTAATACCGGCAGCATTGATCGCCATGACGGGATGCCTCCGTCACGCTATCAGCGAGCGACCTTGAATACCGCAGTGCCCTTGATAACGTCATTGAGCGCGAACGTCACGGCCGAACTCACAACGGTCGACGGCTTGTTCAAGAACTCAGCGCTGGCATGCGTGATGACAAGCGTGCCTGTCGATGCGTCGTTGATGATTCCCTTGCCGATGTATTCGATCGTGACCTGCCGCCCGGTGTCAGTCGCGTTGCCCGTGAGCGGGCGATCCTGAGTCAGCACCGAGTTGCCAGCGGTCAGCCCGAGGTGCGATACGTCGATGGTGTTGTCGGTCGCCGGGTCGGCCAGGTTGTAGACGATGTTCGTGACGGTGTACCCGCCACCAGCGAACGTGAACACTGTGCCGGTCGAATCATGGGGCGTGATCGCCATAGCTAATTACTCCTGCCAGAGGATGCCGTAAAGTTGCTGAACGGTGTAGACCGGCGGGAGGTCGCCGCCAGCCAGTTGTGCGAACCCGTCGCTCTCGGTATCGAGCGAGACGTTGCTCACCACCGCATTGTCGAAAGTGCCTCCCCACCCATCCAGAGACACGCGGCACTGATCGGCAATATCGCGGGCGGATTCGTAGGTTTCGGCGAAAATATCGACCGATAAGTTTACTGTGGGGGCACCGATTGGCCCGGCAAGTGACTGCTGCCGCGTCACCGCCAGCCGCCGCCAGGTGATGAACGGCAGGGCCGCAGTTGCGGGGGCGATGACAGGGTAGATACGGGTCGATACCAGTGCCGTCACGGCGGCGGTCGTGATCAGCCGGTTGCGGATGACTGCCTCGGGAGACTTGAACGCCATGTGTCAGACTCCCGAGATGGTGCCGGTGGCACTGTAGGTGAGCGTGGACAAGGCACGCTCCAGCGAGATCCGCAGTTCGCGTTGCAGGATCGCAGCCACTTGCCCTTGCGTCTGGGCAAATGCCGTGCGGATTGGCGGCTGGCCCGCTACGCCACCTTCCGGTGTGGGCGGGATCACAATCGGGTTGCCCGACTTTTTGAAATATGCTCCCGGCGTTGGCGGGTCAGTCTGCACTCGGCTGCGGTTGCCCGGCTGGCGAATCATGCCGAACGGGCCGAGCGACTTGTAGCTGGACGCGATGTAGGCGTTCTGCCCGCTTACGGTGTGAACGAGTCCCTTGCCGCGAACCACCTCCTGCCGTCCCATTCGCGTCCGCACGAACGGCACCGACGGGCTTCGGCGCTGATAAGGGGTGTTGGAAAACTTGCTGACGACGCGGGCTCGCGTGCCGTACTCGATCAACCACTGGTGATACGCCCGGTCGCCTGCCTTGCCTGACGAGACACGCACCTTGCCACCGGCTGCACTCTCCGAGCCACGGTTGCCGGTGCGTCGATAGCCAATCAACCCGACCGCATTGCCGTTCTTTGTGTACGCCTTCGCCAGACTCATCACAGCAGCCCGTAGGTTGCCCGTAGGGCCGACAGGCGTCAGTTCACGTAGCCGTGATTCGGCGGGCACGATCGCCTTCTGGAGGGCATCCTTGAGGGCCGCAGCGGTGAACCGCTTGTCCCCGAGGTTACGAATCGCATCGCCGACTGCTTTCAACTCGGGGAAGTCCGCCGTGATGACAATGCCCGCCGTAGCCATCAGACGTTCTCCTGGCAGATGACCTCGTGGACGCTGCGATTGTGATGCTCCAAAAGACTGACGATTTCGAGCGTGCGGGATCGCCACGTCAGCCGATGCGACTGCGTGAGCCCCGGCAGATACCGCATCTGCACGCGGTGACTGATCGCCACTTGGCTCTGCCCCGAGAGCAGCTGCTCGCGGGCCGAGACGCCTTCGACGCTCGCCCACACGGCAGACGAGTCAGCCCACGTCATGACCAGTTCGCCAACGGAGTTGGTGACGCCGCTGGCGACTTGCACCGTTACCCGCTCGCGGAGTTTTCCGGGGTCGATCATCGGTACGATCCCCAGCGGTGTGCATCGAGCAACGCCTTGACGCCGTAAGGGATGTCGTTCGCCGCGCCACTATCGGCGGCGAGCCGCCGCTCAAACCAGTGCCCGACCAGCATCAGGATCGCGTTGCGAACGCCCTGTGGCACGCTTGCACCAGACTCGCCACGCCCCGCCCACCATGTCACGGTGACAGAGTTGTAGTCGGTCAGGTGCCCCGGCCACGCCCCGCCGTAGGTGTTGCGGATCACGCCGGGCTTCGTGTCGCGGTCAACGCGATAGGTGGACGACGACAACGCAGCGGTAGCACCCGATGCGTCGGAGGTAAACGTCACGCTGACAGCCGTCGCCGTGCCAGCCGTTGCCATTGGAGGCCGTGGCAGTTCAATCTCTGCTGGGAACCCGTCGAGCCGCATCACAAGCTGCTGATGGATGAGAGCCTCGTCCATGTACGCTTCGACCCACTCGCGAGCCGCCGTGATGAGAGACGTGAGATAGAAGTCGTCCGAGTCGGAGTCGATGCGGCAATGCACCTTCGCCTCGGCGAGAGATACGGGCTCGACCACGGGCTGCGTCTGCGTTCGCAGACTGCGATACCGCATCGGCCTGCCGTCATACACCGGCCTTGGGTAGTCCATCAGTTCCCTTTCCGGCGGCGCGGCGTGAGGTCAGCAGACTCGCCGCCTGGCTCAACGCTTGCCGTCTCGATCAGGTCGATCTGTTTCTCTGGGATCGCACGCCCCTCGGCAATCAGCCGCTGGGCCACATCGAGGTCACATTCAGTGACGTCACCGGGGCGGTACGTCGAGTAGTTGGCGGTGAACTTGATTTTCATGTCTGGGGCACACTCCATGCAGTGTCGGGGCGGGCGAGCTTGGTGGTGAAGTCAGTAGTCCACTGGAATACGGGCGCTTGCAGATTCTTTCCCGGCCATGCGACGACGTACTCGCCGTGGCCGAGGACGACACGCGGCGAGATAAAGACGCGGTTCCCGCTCTCTCGCCACCCTCTCCAAAAAAATATGTCATCATCAATTCTGCCGTCATTCCACGAATTGTCTGGGCCGGGCGTTGACCAGAACCACGGCTTCTTGCATCGCTTCAGTGCTGCCGTGGAGATGACCGTCAGCCCGAAATGGGCCGAGTCGACTTCCTGCACGGGCTCGGCAAACCAATCCGCTGGCACCGTTGAACTGCCGCTGGCCGGCGGGTCGTCGAGCGTGCCCTTGAGCGTCAGCATCGGGCGACCGTCTTCGCGTTTTGTTTGCAGCCCCGTGATCGCATCGCACTGGAACGTCAGAGCCATCGCGAATAGATGCTCGACGTCGGCCTTGGTGAAGAACGTGTCGTAGTCAATCGTCAGCAGATACTCGCACTTGTCGATGAACTGCTCAAAGATTCGCGTGTTGACCTGTGACCAGAACGCACCCGTCCCCATTGTGGGCCGGATGCCCAGCGGCATCAGAGCCTGAGCCCACGCGAAATGGTTACTCGTGAACGACAGACGCGGCATCGAAAGCACGGCCTCGACGCGGATGTCCACTTCCGTACCGCCGACTTTGACAATCAAGGTATGCACTCCAAAAGGAAACGGCTGGCGGGGATCGCTCCTCGCCAGCCGTCCATGATGGTCTATCTGTCAAGCGATTCAGCCGTTGACCACGACCTGCACGCCGGAGCTTGCAGCGTCAACCGAGCCAGCTTCGCCGCGACCCAGCCGGGCAACGCTCGCCACAACGCTCGCAGCCACCGGCGTGGCGTTGACTCGCAGGTACCGTTTCAGGCCTCGCGTGTCGATGTTGAGCCTGACGACATTTGAACCCGCAGTCCGCGAGCCGCTCGACGGGATCGAGAAGCCGCCGGTGCCACCGCCCACAAGGGCAGTGACGTCAGCGTAGTCACTGGCAGAAGCATCGGACTGCTCGATCTTCAGGGCACGGCAGATCGCGTCGGTGGTGGCCGCAGCAGGCTCAAACACAACGTCGATGGACGCATAGGCGTGGCCGAGCGTGTCGATGGTGTGCTGAGCAGTCTGGGCCGTCGTCGTGTCGGCTGCACCGATCAGGGCATCGGTCTTGGAATTGGCAAGGTGAAGCATTAGCAGGTACTCCTGAGTGATTCGAAATCAGCCGAACTTGAGGGCGACAATCGGGCCAGCCTTGGCAGCGTTGCCGAGGTCGTGAGCAACCATCGCGACGCGAGCCGTTGCAAAAGTGAGGGTCTGGTCGTACTCGATAAACCGGCTGGCGTCGGTCTTGATCGTCACGCCACGCCGCTCGCCGAACGTCGCTGCCTGGCTCATGTCGCCGAACAGGCAGGCCACCGTGCCGGTCGTGCCACTTAAGGCAGACTGGAGCGGATGGCACAGCACCACGGGGAAGCCGAGGAACTGGAGGTTCGCACCACCAGCGATGTCCGCAGCATTGTTGCCCGCGTTGGCGACCATCAGCCGCAGCATCGAGGAACCGTAGCCAGCGGGCGAGATGAAAAACTTCGCGTTCCGGCGGGCGAACAGCGGAGCCTTCGCGACGAGGCTGGTGAAGTCAGTCAGGGTCAGAGCATCGAACGTCGTCCGGCTGGTGGCAGTTGCCACGCTGGCCGAGTGCGTACCGTCGTTGATGGCGGAAGCCACACCTACCGTACCGTGGTAAGTGCTGCCGCCGTCACCGATGAGACCGGCGTTGTCGTACGCTTCGGCGAACGACTGAGCCACCTCGACCGCCATTGCGTCGGCCAGGTCGATGACCGAGTCTTCCAGCAGGCTGTTGGGCACGCGGTTGTCGATGCCCCAAAGCTTCGCGATCAGGTTGACGTTGTCGAAGGTCACTTCGCTCGTAGAGGGAGCAGCGTTCTCGCCGATAGGCCGGGCCGACAGGCCGCTTGTCCTGCGAGCAACGAGCATCGAGTCGGTGTTCATCGAAACCCGGCGAAACTCGCTGGGCACAACGCCGAACTCTTCGACGAGCCGAATGATCTCAGACGACAGCTCGTCGCTGACGAGAACGCCACCGAGCGAGTTGATCGAGCCAGCCTGGGCACGGCTTTCGACGCCGTGATCGACGCACCACCGACGAGCCTCCGCATCACCGAGCGTGTAGCCCTTCAGGTGCATTCCGGCACGGTATGCCCGCTCTTCGGCGTTGGCACCCTTGAAAGCCTTGAGTCGGCCAGTGGCACGGGGGATGGCGTAGTTGCGAGTTTCCACTTTGGTCTCCTTGACCTCGGGGGCATCAACGGCCTTGGCGGGCGCGGCCCGCTCAATCACGGCACGCAGTTCAATCTGTTTGGCTTCGATTCGCTGGAGCAGTTCGACCTGCTCACGCAGCTTGGCGGCGCGAGTCTCAAGCGACCGCAGGGAAGCCTCTTGCTCTTCGCTCATCGCGGGAGCATCACCCTCGGCGGGCATCTCGGAGGTCGCTTCCATTTCGGCGACCACGGCGGCCAGTTCGTCGAGCAGCTGCTTCAGCTTGTCCATGTTGGACTCCTGTGTGCGGGATGCGGGCGGCCAACGCTGCCCACACACTGAAGCTATGGCTGCAAGCCCCCACCCATCCAGAACACAGTAAAACACTCAGCCGACTCGCAGCCGCCGCACTTCGAACGCTTGCAGCACATGCTTGCCAGTGCAGCCGCACGCATCGCAGCGTAAGTACCGAATCTGGTACTCGCCCTGCCGCTGGCTGCTGGCGATTTGCAGCCGCCCGCCACGGCACCGCGAACACGAATCGCCTGTCTTAGCGGCCATGCTTGCTGAGGTACTCGCGGAGGGCTGTGGTTTTCTGTGCCATCTCAATCCACGCTGCCGTCGCCACCGCTGTGTGCTTGCGGTACAAATCGAACGAACGCTGTGCCACGCTTACGTCAGCATCAGGGTAGGCAGGGAACGTCACTGGCCCCACGTCGATCAGGCTGTCGATCTTCGTGACGGTGCGGATGCTGCGGCCATCCTCCACGCTCCACGCCTCGCCGCCGGGGGCGATCTGGAAGCTGAACGAACTGCCACGCACGATGCCAGCGTCAATGTTGCTGGCGAGGTCGCGGCCATAGGTCGTGTCGGGCACCTTGAACTCATACCGCAGCCCGATCTCGTCCACGTTCATCCGCAGCGTGCCGGGATAGCGAGCCAGCGGGTAGTTCGCGTCGTGGTTGAAAAGTGCCCGCGTCTCTAGCGGACGCTTGCGGCCACGCCGCTCGGCGACGATGCCAAATGCTTCGGGGGCAATCCGCTCGGTGAACTCACCTAGGACGAGCGAGTTGACGCCGAACTTGGCGGCGTAGCCGACGATGTATCGGCTTTCGCCCGCATCGCCTTCTTCGCTGCGAGACTCCACGCGGAGCAGCGGCAGGGCGTCGGAGTCATCTTCGTACAGGCTGCGTCGCTCAATCATTTTTGCTTGCTCCTCTTGCGTGTTGCCAGAACTGGCTCCGCTGCTGGAGCCGACTCACTCACTCCTGCGAGAATCGACGCAACCTGTGCGGCGGTGATGCTCGGGAACGACGCAGCGATCAGTGCCGCTGCCCCTTCCTTCGTGATGAGCCCCGCTGGCACTTGCTGCAAGATTGCAATCAGCCCCGTGATCTGTGCCTCGTTGAGCGACACGTCGGCGACCTGCGGAGCCACCGGCTCGGCTGGCTCGCCTTGCTCTGCCGCTGCCACGCCGCCTTCGACTGCCTGGCCGTCGATGCCGCTGCCCGGCCGCTGCTGGGCAAGCACGTCGTCCACTGACGGCATCGCACCGAGCGTGCCCATGTTGAGCGGGCGGTATCGCTCGTCGCCGCCGTCAACCGGGTCGAGGTTCTCACTGGCTCTGATGTCGTTCGTCGACACGACGCCAATGTCCCACATGGCACGGTAGTACGCCGACCGGCTCGCGGCATCGCCACGCAAGAGGCCACGCACGTCAAACTCGGCAAGGTACTTCTCGTCGTCAACGATCAAGTCTCGCACGAACGCAGACTCGAAACGTCGCAGCCACGGCATGATCGTGTGCGTCACGAACTGAATCTCGCTCTGCGGCGAACCCGGCTCCAGGCCGAGCAGGTAACCGGGGACGCGGAACAGCCTCGCGATCTCGCGTAACTGATGCTCTCGCAGTTCCAGATACTGGGAATCGCTGTTCGACGCATACGGCACTTCGTAGGGCTTGAGCCCGCCGGTCAGTACCGCTGTTTCGTGGGCGTTGTGCGGGCCGCGATGCCTGCGGTTCCAATTCTCTGACAGTTCGCGGCGAGCGTCGGCGTTGAGTTGGTTCTCTGTGCTGAGGATGAAGCCCGGCCGGGCACCGGCACCGAAGAACCTCGCCCCGTGCACCTCGCACGCCCGAGCCAACGCGATCGCCTCGCGGCACTCCTCGACAATCGAGATGCCGTGAACGCCGTCGTCACTCGGCCCACGCAGGTGCAGAATCTGCTCGTCGGAGTAGACCGTCTGGCGACCCTGAGCCTCGCGATACGAATACCGCAGCCTGCCGTTCTCCAACGTCTCGACCTTCATCCGGCTCGGATGCAACGGCACGATCTGGTCAATCGCACCCGCCGCCCCCGGCACTAGCTCAGAGAACGCATCGCCCCACAGGGCGACGTGCATCACTGCCTGCTCACGCCACTCGAAACTCGTCTGCCAGTTATTCGGCTGGCTGTGCAGCCTGCGATAGAGCGGCAGTTCGCGGGCCAGCCGCTTGCCGCCGGTTTCAGTCCGCTCAAGCAAGTGCAGCGGCAGACCGGCCACCGTCTCGGCAAGGATCCGCAGGCACGAAAACACCGCAGCCACGGACGTCGCATTCTCAGGCGTAATCCTCACGCCAGCAGGCGACCGCCCGCCGTCGTCGTCCCATGAACGCTCTTCACCGGGGAGCCAGAGGATGCGGTTTTCGGCAATCATATGAAAAAGATTTCGGGGGTTGAGGCGGGCGATTGTTCGTTTCGCATCCAGAGACCGATGCCTTGGCAGAGTGCCACGATGCCGTCGATTCGCTCGGTGCTCTGGGCCTTGCTCGGGAAAATATTGCCGTGGCGATCCTCGTGTATGGCTGCGTTGCCGGCGTTCCAACTCAGGACGGGATGCCCAGCGTGCCGCATCCGACCGTTCAGCATCAGGTTCTCTAGTGTCTTCGCCGGTGCCGACATGCCGGGACCGCCTTGCGACCATCCTGCCACGGTCAACCCATCCCCTTGCAGCATGTTAGCGAGCATCTGGGCGTTAAACTTCATATCCACCGCCAGCCCCCGGACGCTGTATTCCTGGCAGATCTGCGTTATGTCGCGGTGCAAGGTGGTGTAGTCAGTCACGTTTCCATCGGTGACGCGGATATGCCCGTCACGAATCCAGCCGAGGTAGTCAACCTTGTCCCGCTGTGCTCGCTCAACGGCGTTCGCCTCGGGAATCCAGAAGAAGGGCAGCACGTCGATCGAGTTGTCGGACGGGTCGGGGCACACCAGCACCAGGGCGCTGAGGTCATATGTGCTGGCGAGGTCGAGCCCCGCGTAAACCGGGCGATCCCCGAACGGCCGCAGCGGAGTGGCACACGCACCCCACGCAGCTGGCGAGATCCAACGAGTATCCTGCGTCGTCCAGACGTTGAGCCGGTAGCGGAGGAATGCGTTCAGCTTCGTCGGCGATTGCTCTGCCTCGCGGGCGTCTGCCCTGAACGAGTCCAGAGTGATCGTCTCGCCGAGACTCGGGTTTGCCGCCTTCCAGGTCTCTTCGGTCTTCCACGTGCCATCGACGCCACAGTCCTGCGGAGCCGCATAGATGCACCCAAAGAATGCCGGATCGAACTTCGGATCGGCCATGCACTTTTCCGCGTACTGGTGCTGCTCCCAGCAGATCGAGCGGCGGTCGTATCCCGCCGTCGTGATCGACAGGATCAGCGGCTGTCGCCTGGCGGCACCGCCGTAGCGTAGTGCGTCCCAGAGCCGCCGGTCGCGTTGGGCGTGCAGTTCGTCGAATAGCAGGGCGTGGATGTTCAGACCCTCGGCTCGGAAAGCGTCAGCCGACAGCACGCGATAGAACGAGTTGCTCGCCTTGTGAATGATCGTCTTTCGCGAGTCGATCACCTCGAGATGCTTCGACAACGCCGGCGAGGCTCTGACCATCGCTGCCGCTTCACGGTAGATGATTCCGGCCTGCTCACGGTCGCACGCCGCACCATACACCTCGGCACCGGGCTCCGAGTCGAACATCGTCATGTACAGGGCGATGCCCGCGAGGGTGGTCGACTTGCCTTGCTTCTTTGGGAGCTCGATGTACCCGAGGCGGTGTTTGCGAGTCTCGTCGGCGTTGAGCTCGCCGAACAGCCCACGCAGGACACGTTTCTGCCACGGCAGCAGCAGGAAGTTCTTGCCAGCCGCCTGGCCTTTCGAGTGACGCAGGATCTTCTCGAAGAACTGGCAGACGCGAACGTATTTCGCCTGGCCGGCTGGCGTGAGCTCAGGCTCCGTGGACTTTGAAGAAGTCGGAGACTTCGTCTGTTGGCTTTTCTTGTGAGCCACCAAGTCGTGCCCTTGAGGATGGAGTCAGACCGAACTCTGCCATGATCTGAACTTGCAGCGCGACCAAGCTGCGATACAGCGACCCAGCCGGGTTGGGCTTCACGCCCCCGAGGTCTGTGTGCATCACGACGCCCGAAGCTCGCAGTGCCAACAGACACGACTGAGCCGCAGCATACACCTCGCACAAAACGGCCAGAGCCTCGCCGTCTGCCAGGGTGATGGTGCCGAGTTGCTGGAGCAGCGGAATCATCTCGTGCCACTTTTCGACGGCCGCCGGCTCGACCATCAGACGGGCCGGCATCGCGGGAACGCCTGCCGGCGATTCCAAATCGGGCCGAATCTTGCGTTTGCCGGGATTGCCCATCAAACGCTCGACGGAGGCGGGTCTTTGCTTTGGGCCGGTTTTTGCCATGGTGAAAACGTGGCGGCAATCTGCGGACGCACGCCCCTACCTAATACAATCCGTTTACGTCATTGGCAGTATTTTGGCCGCCCCCCCTACCCGGTGCCTTTGCTTGCGTGCTGGGCAGTTCCTTGCCTAGTCGCTCAGCAACGGTCTTGCGAGTATGGCACGACGCACATAAGCACTGCCCGTTCGCGATGTCGTATCGCAAGTCTGGTCTCGCCACGACCGCGATGATGTGGTCAGCGTGGGCCTCGCGCCGCTTGGCACACACGCGGCTGCACGCCCGGCACTGCCAGTTGTCACGCTCCAGCACAGCCAGCCGCCACGCCTTGTGCTGAGGTGAGCAGTAGCCACGCTGGTGAGCGTTCGGCCCATTGTCCCGCCTGACAATCTTGTAGGTCGCCCTGGCCGGTCGCATCATCTCGATCCGCTGCGGCATCACAGCACCGCCGCTTCAGTATCCGGCCCAACGTCGCTCTGGTTCTTGCCGACGAGCCTGCCCGCCGAATCAAAAACATGCCAGGTGTGCAGACCGTCTACGATACCTACGTACTCGGTTCTCATGTGTTTACCAACGCCCCGTAGGGTTGCCCGAGCGAAGACAGCAGAGTAGACGCCGACTCGGGGAGGTCTGTCAGGCCCGATTCAAGCAACGCAGACATCCGAGGCTCCAGCGCAGACACAACTACACTTAGATTACGCCCCAGATAGCTGACGTATTGCGTAGAGAATAGCCCAAGTGCGTATCTCACATTTGGCGTAAGCGTAATGATCTCCGGATAGCCTCCCTCTGGCGAGAGGCTGCGAGTAAACACAGTGCTGCCTGAATTGAAAAGCGTCTCATCGGCAGCAGTGCGGGCGAGCAGCGTCACCGTAGTACCGTCAAACGAATACAAACCCATTCGGCCGAATGCACCAGCTGTTTGAGCGGCACTAAAAGTTACACCGACCAAGGAGGTTATGGTGATATTGTGCGGCACACTGAAGAAGCTGAGTATTCCTCTTCCAACCCCAGCTATGCCTCCAGCCCCAGGGGGGATGTTGGCCGAAGTAAAACCGCGATTGTAAATATCGTATCGGGCTGCGCTGCGGTCGCGGTCGAAGGCGAGAAGTCTAGTATCGCCCGTCATCACAACATTCGCAGACAGTCTCGCGTCGGGTAACGTGCCCGATGTTAGTTCGCTCGCGTCTGTAGTCGCCGCTGCCGGGTTACCTGCTGGCCCCTGCGGCCCGACGCCACCGCTCGCAGCAGCCGAGACGGTCGACGATCCGACGTTCGCGGCAATGGTGCCGCCGCCGGATACTGCCGCCGTGATTGGCTGCGAGACTACGGTAGCTGTGATCGTCATGCCACCACCTCAACTACGCCTTGCAACGCCGTCCGCTGCACGCCGCCGGGAGCAACCCAGTCGAGCCGCCAGCCATAGGTGCCGGCAGCGAGCGACCGCGTCTGCGTGTCTGTGAGGCTCACGGCGACAATCGCAGCAGCGGCATCGGTGACGCTCGTCGTGATCGGCGATACCGTTCCACCCGTCACTAGGCTTGTGAGCGTGCTGGTCACCGTGTAGCCGACGAGCGAGACGCCACCGAAGTCGATGGACGTGGCGAAGTCGTCACCGCGTTTGAACGCGAGGCTCATGGTGCCGGGTAGCTGTGTGTACGTTGAACTCACTTGGTTGCTCCTGCTTTGCAGCGGCACGACGCTGGGCACGGGCACGCCGTGCGATGTCCGTCGCCGTGAACGATGTAGCCTTTGCCGCCGCACTCAGTGCAGCAGGCAGGCTTCGGCCTGGGTGGCTCTGGCGTGGGCTCTGGAGCCCGTTCCTGTGCCGTAGTGGCGTAGGCTGCCGAGACCGCCGCCGAGGCTCTAGGAGCCTCTTGGTCGAGTTGTGCAGGGTCTGCGGCGAGTGACGCCAACAGTGAGAGCAGCCATTGCCACATCACCAGCCCTCCCCGTGGTTGAGAACTTTGTGCCCGTCTTCGTCCACGCGAGCATGCACAACGTACTGCGGCTGTTCAGGCGGCGGCGGCTCGGCGAACATCATCGCCCACAATCCGAGGCGTGCGAGCCGCTGCACGAACCGCAGCACCGGGCGTGCTGGCTCGGGCTTGACCGGCGAGTAGTCGCTGGTCGCGGCCCACCACGTGAGCATCACGGCGACCACGCCGACGACCAGAGCGGATTGGATTTCTCTTTTGGTCATCGGTCAACGCTCCAGATCGAGTAGAGAAACATGACGACGCAAGCACCGACCACGCTGCCGATCAGCCCGGCTGGAGCGTCACCGAACGGCAGACCACCGGCGAGCGAGCCAGCAATGCCGAGGCCAATCGTTGGCACCCAGCCTTCAGGGCAGCGACCGGGCATCACCCACTTGGCGATGCCACCAGCAATCGCACCGAATACGAGCCATACAAGCAATGACATGGGCACTCCTAGAGACCGAGGTTGTAGACGTCAGCGATGAGTCGTGCAGTGTGTGGCGTGGCGGCTTGCTTCTCGGACGGTGCAGGTTGCAGCCATCCGCCGTGGTCGAGGTTGCGATACCGGAAGTTCACGCCCGAGATGCTGAACGAATCCTGCCCGGCAAGCATGGCGTCGACAGTCTCACGCGAGACCCAGAACGAGCCGTCAGGCTGGTCGGCGGGCCACTTTCCACCGGCATTGAAGACGCCCCAGCTATTCATACATAGCAGGCCGTCACGCTTGCCTTCGTTCGCGGCATAGCGCACAGAAATAAAGCACATGCAATGAGCCCAACTCCCAGACCTTACTGCGAATCCATCAGCGTCACGCTGCGACGAGAATCCGACACCGCTGCATACCGGCACCGGGTAGCCCGACTCGATGCTGGCCGCAGCCTCATCAAAGTTCCGCACTAACGCGACGTTCTTCGCCGTGTTCTTGTTGCTGAGCTTCGCCAAGGCGATGCCATTGGCACCACCACCGCACAGCATATTCCCCCACTCTTTGGCGCGGCTCGGGTTGTACGTCGTGAGATCCGCGCCCGGATACGCTTGGCGAAACAGGATGCCGCCGACTGTCTTGTCTGTGCATTTACCTGCCACCCAGCGTGCAGCTGCTCCACCGTAAGAGCCGTCGGAGTAGCCCGCCTGCGTCACCGGCGGGAGTCGACCGGCTGTCCTCGATCCTGAATACAGCGGCTCAGTCGCCACCAGCTTCGGCGGCTCTGGCAGTTCGCCTTCAGCAAAATCGACCGCTTGGCCCACATACGAACCCATGGCCCAGCCAAAGCTGACACAATCACCGATCCCCTGCCGCCACGGGCCGAACGGCTTGCCGTAGACCAGGCGGTGAGCCCTATCGGCGTGCCTGTAGAGAAAAGTGTCCTTCTGCTGCGCCTTGGCGATGACGTCTTTGCCAGCGTCCGAGAAAAGCGGCTGGTCGAGCGTTGCCAGAAACTGCCGCGTACCCTCGGGATCAGGCACATACCCGAACTGCCCGTCGACTCTCGCCACGACCTTGCTCGTGGCTTGCGTGACCAGTGCCGACAGCACAGCCATCACGACCACGAACGCCACGGCAGACAGAGACCATTGATTACTTCGTGACATCGGCAGCAGCCCTCGCTAGGTCACGCAGTGCCGACACCCACGCCGCTCGGCTCTCAGGCGTCACAGGGCCGCCAGACGAGCCGACAGCGTCGTCTAAGAACTTATGCACGCTGTCTCGCACCTGCGGCTGTCGGGCACCGATGCTCTCGCCACGGCACCGCATCTCGCGGGCGGCGACACGCAGGTCGTCGAACGCTACACCCGTCTTGAGTCGCTGGTCATGTGAGCCGTCGTACTCGAGGCACTCGGCTAGCTCTGCACAGAGAGCCGACATCGTCGCAGCGTCCGACGCTGCACTCGGCCCGATAAACTTGCCTCGTAGCGTGAACGCATCCGGCGGCACCGGCACCGGCACGGGCTGCGGCGCTGGCTTGCTCGGCATGAACGCAATCGCAGCAGCGACCAGCAGGGCGAACGCTGCGAGGTGCTTGCCGTCGATGCGGGGCTTGTTCGCCGAGGCGTACCACGCCTGCACTCGCTCAGTGATCTGCTGACCGGCGAGAGCGTACAAAGCAAACGCCAGAAGGATGGCTGTAATCATTTCGCTCTCACCAGTGGAAGGATTGTTTCGATCGTCCCGGCGGCAATCGCCACGACCAGCGCCCGTGCCGGTGGCCGGACAACAAACCAGAACGGGTACACCGTCATCGGCACGCACGCCACAGCCAACGTGTCGAACAGCACGCCGACAGACTCCAGCACGATGTCCTTTTTCTGTGGCCCGGTGAGCGTCTGCGTAGCGTCGAGCATCTCGACCGCCAGCCTGACCAGTGCCGCGACCAGCGACCCGAACTCAGCCCACGTCAGACCGTCGCGGGCCTGATCGCGGGCAGCGTGCAAGAACCGCTGAGCCGCGACGATGAACGCCGGGAGTGTGTTTTCGTCGGACACCATCGGGCACCTCTCGGGACGTTGAGCCTCAGTCCGATTCTGGCGGATTGCCCTGGCTGTCTGGCAGAGGCCAGACAATCACGTCTAGCAGCCACTGGTACACGTCCTGCCAGCAGTCGTCGGCTTCCTGCCAGCTTTCCTTGCGGTCGAGCAGGAACGGCTGCGTGAAGACTTCCTCGCGCCCGCCGACGATTTTCCCGTCGACGTCCTGCAGCGTCAGGTAGACGTACCGCCGCCCGTACTCGACGACGATCCGCCGCTCGATGCCGTCGGGCCGCTCACTCATCGGCGAACCCTTCCATCGCCTCGCGGGCGTCGTTGGTCAGTTCGATTCTTTTCAGCACGAACTGCCTGGGCTTCGTTACCTGCCGCTCGCCCCGCGTCCTGTCGTTCCAAGTCGCTTGGATGGCAATGCACGCCTTGCGAATCTCGCTGGGAGTCGGGTCGCGGCTCTCGCCCCTCGATGGCTTGAATCGCAGCCGCCGGTCATTCCGCAGCGGCAGATTCCAGACATCGCGGAGCCGCAGCACCTGATCCTTCGTAATCGTGAAGCGGGTGCAAAGGTCGGCGATTGGCATGTGCGTTTCCCAATCAGCGGCGAACGCCTGGATGCTGATCGTCGCGGTGATGCCTGCCATAGGGTCACTCCAGCCAATACATCACAGACCGCATCGCCGGATCGAGGTACAACCGATGCCCTGTCCTCTCGGCAATCGTCGCATGAAATGGCACATGCTCGCAGTCCGTCCCGTCATACGTTCCAGCGAGGTACGCCTGCGTCTCGTAGATCGCCAGCCCGCCGAACGCAGAGCAGACCGGGATCGGCGGTGAGCCGACTGCCGGTAACCAGCGATGCTTCCAGCCCCCGAGGCCAGCGGTGTAGTCATCCCACGACGAATTGAGCCTCAGTGCCCACGCGTCATAGTGCAGCCACGACTTGGTCGGCCCATGTTCCATGATCGACACGCTCGCCATCCCATAGGCGTCGGTCATCGTCGCAAGCGATCCCATACCGTGCATCACGCCCGCGTGGCTCCAGCCGCCCCACGCATCCCAGTCGATGACCAGCGTGTAGGTCGAGTCGGCACAATGCCGCCGCACCCACTCCTGGCACGCCGTGCGGTACTCAGCCAGGGCGACCGTTCGCGGCCCGGCAAACTCTGCCGAGAACTGCTGCCGGTTGAGCGTCTGCGAGTGGAACGACGCCTGCGGATAGGCTCCGCAGAAGTTTGCCAGCACCGTTTCCGTATCGTCGGTGTTGTCGTTGGTGGCAATGTGGAGCCGCCACGACCGGCAGTCAGCGACAAGCTGCAAGAGCCTAGCCAGATTCGCGTTGAGCCACGGGGCACAGTTGCGAGCCAGCCCGACGATAGCCACGTCGGACTCAGCCCACGCATCGACGCCCGTGTGATACATGCGGGCGAAGTCACCCGCGAACGCATCGAGCGGATAGATCAGGTGTTCAGGCACCAGTTGCGATTTTGGCAAGTTTTTCAATGAGGCTGAGTCGGTCATCGTATTGCGTCACATGCACGAGGTGCGGCTTGTCGGGCTTGTTCATATCGCCGGGGTGGTGGTTCCACTCTGGACCCAGGAACGTCGTCTCGTCGTAGAGTCTGGTGGGGCTGTCAAGTTTTCCGTGCGGGCCGGGCTCGACGACGTAGCCCATCAGCCGCATGATCGCCGCCTGCTCCCACCACGGGTGCTGCACGCAGTCTGTGCCCTCCATCCACGCACGCTCTAGCGTCGGAATCATGTCCTGCGTCACGACCCACACGCCGCAGTTCGGGACGCGACCGCACTCGGTCAGATGCTCGACCACCGCTTGGCATGTGCCCGGCTGCAGCTCAGCGATGATGTCAGCACCGGGCCATGCGATCACGACATCCACGTCGAGCCAGCAGACAACGTCATACGTGCCGAGGGCCGCGTGCAGGGCGGGCAACTTATTCCACGACGGCGGGCGGTCGCCACCCTCCAGCAGCAGCGTGCGGATGTCGTGGCCGTGCCGCTTGGCATACGCTGCCATCAGCGGCACAGTGTGCCGGGACATCGCGGTGTGCAGGTCGCCGGTCCAGCCGGTGAGAATCAGAGACCGCATCGCCTACACCTCGGCCCATTCGCTGCCGTTACGCTGGAAGAGCACCACCTCAACGCACCCGAGCTTCCTGGCGATGTCTGCCGTGGCCGGCGAGAACACTGCCAAGGGCTTACGGATGTCGATCACGCCGGCACCCGCGAGTACCGCAGTCAACGCCGTACCCTTGCCCGTGTTGCGGTATCGCTCCTCGACGAACTGCTCGAGAGTCTGCATGGCTCGCCAGACGTGCGAACACGCCCAACCGACCATCGCACCGTCGCAGTGCCAGACGGCGATCGGCGTGCAGCTGCTGCCCTCACCTTCCAGCACCGCGGCTACCTCGATCTGAAACTCACTGCCCGGCTTCGTCAGCCGGGAACGGATGGCGATCATGTCCCGTGGATCGAGGCCGTCGATCGTCGCCAGTGTGACTTGGTTCATTGCACCCTCACGGTGGTTCGTGCCTCATTCCCGTACGAACGATCCAGCACATGCTTTCCGATCTGATGATCATCGACGTACGCAATCCCGTTGAGGGCGTCTTCAACGCCGCTCAACAAGTTCTTGTTGTCACCTCTAGGCAATATCGGAACGCCTGTGCGTAGCGTGCCGTCCTTGCGAAAGTGACTCTTCGGGCGCTCAAACACCCAATCAATGATCATCGTGAGTGGCAGTTGATCGGTCGGCGATGCTCCAGCGGATTTCGCTGCCAATGCGATTGCCGCCCGATACTCACGTATCCCATTATCTGGGTAGTAAGTGTGCCCGCTCTTTGTGGTTCGCTGCCTTGGCTGCGGCACGGGCTTGCCCGGCACAGTGAACGTGATTGGCTTCATGCGTCCATCGTCGCAGTGGCGTCAAGCAATCCGCGTCGAGCGATTGAGCACCTCGAAGTGCCTCATAACTGGACGCACGCGCCAGCCCTCATGAATCTCGTCCATGACATACAGATGGATGACGAGCCCGTTCGCTAGGTGTAGCACCTCGACGCCCAGCTGGACGGGCCTGAAGGCTCCGTCCAGTGGGCCGCCGAGGAACTCGACTGTGAGCCAGCCTTTCGCCATTGTCACTCGTACCGGATCACGGCGAACCAACCACGCGGGCCGCGAGCGACAGCTTTTTCCACGATCCTGTAGCGACCGTAGAAGCAGCAGCTGCGGATCGCCGCATCAGGCGACGACGACGAGAACCCGATGCCTTCACGCCTGCCGCCATTCATCCCGCAATGACGCAGAACGCCAGTGCGTGCCATCGTCTCGGCATCTTGTTGTGCCGTGGAAATGTTCACCCGCCGGGCGTTGATGATGACATCGTTTCCGAAAATGATGCCGGGGGGGGCGGCGCATAGAAACGCGAGAGCCAAGACAATCCGTTGCATACATTCGCTCCTTCAGGGTCTGGACGCTCCTGCGTCCGATAAAGCAACAGTAGGCGATGCGTCAAGCGAGACGCTCAAGCAGTTTGCGGACGCTAGAGGAATGTGAGGGGGTGGTCAAAGCCCTAACTATCGGCATAAACTTCTGAAACGGGAACGCCTGCGTAGCTCAATGGCAGAGCAGCGGTTTTGTGAACCGCCGGTTGCTGGTTCAAGTCCAGCCGTAGGCTCTTTGACCGACGAGGAGCGGGAGCGGCACCATATTCCCGACGCCGGGAAAATGGTGCCGACACTGACGGACGCGGAGCGAGAGGCGATTGACATTGCAGAGAGTTGGCTGCCGCCACAGTGCCAGGAGTCAGCCGCAACGCTCCATCACCTCTGGCTCAGAGTCGCCCGCGACGATCCGGCCGTGCGAGTGCTGTAGCCAGTGTTCGCTCATGTCAGTCTCTCCAGCAACCCGCGAAGCGTGTCTTTGTATTTTTCGCGGTTGTGGTTCTGAGTCAATCTGGTCAGCGGCTTTCGCACTTCCGCAAACCACTCAATCGCCCCCCGCTCGTCGTCGGTAAGCCGCAGCCGCTCAATCTCTCTCGCAGCGTCTGGGCCGTCAGGGTTCCTCAGCCAGTGGACTTTGTGGTCACCTGTGCCATCGGCGACCTCCAGCCGACGCAGCCGCTCAAGCATGTCGCTCATCGCTCCAACTCCTAGGTCAACGCGTGGAATCGAAAACCGTCCCACGAATACCGTATGCCGGTCGTGCCCATCAGAAACGCGAGAGCCAACACAATCCTTTGCATACATTCGCTCCTTCGTGGCCTGGACGCTCCTGCGTCCGATGACTTCACGGTAGGCGATGCGGCAAGCGATAACGATTTGAAGTCGCATGGCGAATCACCGCTCAAGCTCTTTCAGCACGCTCTCAATAATCGGGTGCCGCACGATGTCGCTCGAATTGAACTCCACGACGCCGACACCTTTGATGGCGGCAAGACGT
>Ga0247834_1002029_pt1 | contig 31974 bp, 25 predicted proteins | sample LaCruzMarch2015__8_FD_187118 | JGI IMG/M metagenome (GOLD analysis project Ga0247834, IMG submission 187118) | Freshwater microbial communities from meromictic Lake La Cruz, Castile-La Mancha, Spain - LaCruzMarch2015_12m | ecosystem: Environmental > Aquatic > Freshwater > Lake | place: Spain... | reverse complement strand
AGGCATAATCAATTTTTAACCTCCTCCAAAAACACCCTTGTTGATAATTATATCCATAACATCAGGTATCTTTGGAATGTCCTCATTGGCGCTTCTGCCTAAAAGGGATAAAGTCCAGCTTAGAGCATGTCTAAATCTACTTCAATCCTTGGGTCAATTGCATGATGCCAATGATGATGTATTGTACGCCCAAGGACATGACGATAAAGCCCATGATCCTCGATAGTGCTTTCAATCCAGCTTCTCCCAAAATGCGGTAGAGGTAACGAGCCGAGCGCAAAATCAAATAAACCAAAATGCCCAAAAATACGATCACTGCCGCGATGGTCAAGTGTGCTTCCCAGCTTGGTTTCTCGTTGTATTGGGTAATCAAATAGGATATTGAGCCCGGGCCAGAAAGCAAGGGCATGGCCAGCGGAGTAAAGGAAATGTCCTCTTTTTGCAAAGCCTCTTCTTCCACCTCTTTATTGATGGCCCGGTTTTCCGCAAACTTTCCATTGATCAAACCATAACCTGAGCTCAGGATCATCATCCCTCCAGCTATGCGCATGGCGCTGATGTGAATGCCAAAAAATGCCAAAATCTGCGTGCCTGCCAGGAAAAAACCCAACAAGATTAAGGTGAAGTAAATGCCTGTACTGCGTGCGGTTTGGTTGCGCTCTGGCACGGTATAGTCTGGCGTCATGGCGATGAATACGGGAACTGCGCCCAAGGGATTCACCACTGAGAACAGTGCGCCCAATACTGCAAAAAATAGCTCAATCATGGCAGCTTGAATTTTGAGTTGAATGTACTGAAACTCCTGAAAATTCGCGGAAATAAAAAAGGGAAGCCGAGTGGCTTCCCTTAAAAACACCTAAAACCCATATTCATATCATGAAAACCTAATCTTTCTAAGCACCTCTTGTTAAAATGAAATGAGGTGTTGAAATCTATATCTTGAGGTTTTGAAGGTGGCAAAGAAAGGGGAGATTTTGCACTCCCCCTCAAAAAACACCTAAAACCCATATTACAAATTCGTGAAGTTGTTTCAAGAGGTAGAAAAAAGGGGAAACGAGTTCCCCCACTGAACACTAAAAACCTATCTCATGAAAAAACTCATATTTATCCTAAAGCAAATCAAGTCTTTACTTGTATTTTGCTTCTGTTCTTTTGACGCAAGCTTCAATCAAAGTCACTTTTTTGAATGTTTTTTTTTCGCTTTAGAAAAATTTACACTTAGCCTTTTTCCGACCAGATCATTTCAAATGTGCAATCTATTTTAGACGAGTCCCTTGTGAAAAGTCACGCGAAGGACGAAATTATTTTCGTATTTCGGAAGTTGAGGAAAATTATTTCGATGACCTGCATTAAAACATTAAAAATCCGCATTTATTCAAGGAATTTTGGTTGCTTATCTTTGATACTCATAAGCTTTATAAATAGATTAGTACAAATAGATGTTAATGCACTAGCCCAGCAAGTCGTCCAATTGGTGATAATCCTCAATAAACCGGAGTACATTGGGAAACTGAGCGAATTCATCGCGGGTATGTGAGCTGGTTACAACTACGACTTGGCAACCCGCCCGGCGTGCAGTTTCTACTCCGGTGGGAGAATCTTCAAAAACGAGGCACTCTTCAACGGGGACGCCCAAGCCTTCTGCCACCATTTGAAACACTTGCGGATCGGGCTTGCCTTTGGTGACCATGCCAGCGTGAACCACAGTTGGAAAGAAATTCCGCAAGCCATAAATATTGTCGAGTACAAAATTGACGTTTTCTGCGGGAGCTGCCGTGCCAACCCCCATGGGGATACCTTTCGTTTTTGCTTTATGCAGAAAATCGCTCAATCCATCGATGAGCTTCAATTCGGAGATGAAGACTTTGCGGTAAGCGTTTTCTTTTTCCCAGGCAATTCTTTTGAAGTCTTCCGACGTAAACCGATCACCAAACAAGCGCGCCAGAATCTCCTCGTTTTTGCCATGAATGGTTTGTCTTACGTCTTCCAGTTCCATCGGCAAACCCAGATCTGCCAATTTTATTTGCCAAGCGCGGTGGTGAACCATCATGTTGTCGACCATCGTACCGTCCATATCAAAAATGAATGCTGCCATCTTTTTTACTTTTTTGCGGCACAAATATCTTTATTTTGGACACATTCTTTTTCAATCGGACTTTTAAATTGAGTATTGGAACATTCTTTTCTGTATTTTTGTACCTGTAATAAAACGTCATCAATGACTATAGATGCAAAAAAATTGTTTCTGATCAGACGCCTGATGGACATCAGCAATGAAGCCGTATTGGATAAAATTGAAGCAATTGTTGATGCAAACCCAATTGGCAACTTATTGCAAGATGTAGAGCGTATTGAAAATGGCGATACAGCTGATTTCAAAACATTTGCCAATACCGAAGATTTGGCAGCATTTTTAGGTGTAAGACGATACTGCTGAATTGATTGTTATTGTTTCCTGTAAAGGTCATTATGATGATCTATGATTAAGTGGTTCTTCTTCATTCCCCAATTTTGGGTATTTTTCGAGACTCCTCTTTTCTGATGATGTTTTTGATGGCCTAAGAGTTGACCTTTAACCCATCAAAAACAACTTGCCATGCGAATCTTTTCCACCTTGATCATCCTGTTTTTTTGTGGCCTAGCTGTTGCTGCTGCCCAAGTAAATCCAGCTTTAAAATCCAGTGAGCTTAAAATCCGGGAAGACTTAAGGCTCAGGCCGGAACTCAATTTTAATGGCGAAGCCCAATTGGTAAGCAACACAGCCCCACGCGTTGTGCAAGTCATTGTACGCAACAACGGGGCTATTAATGCTGGAAATTTTGTATTGGAAGTCACCTACTATTGGCGCGTCGACCACGAATCCTTTTCGGCACAAAACATCAAAAAGACACAAACCATATACACTTTAGCGGCAGGTCAACAGACTCAAGTCACCTTCACGCTACCCGATAACCTGATTCGAAGCAATCGCCCTTATGGGTCTACCAATGTGAACCTTTCGTTCAAAATAGATTCCACCAATGCAGTTGCCGAAATGCAAGAGGGCAACAATAACCTGAGTTTCAGCCTTCCAATTCTGAACAATTAAACCCGTACCGAACTCATGCCACCATCTGCGTGAATGATTTGTCCAGTAATCCAGGCGGCATCTGGAGAGAGCAAAAATTTGGCCAGTGCTGCAATTTCGGAGGCTGTACCTACTTTTTTGAGCGGATGACGATTGGCAGCCGCCTCCCGTTTTTCATCGCTGTTCAACAAACGCGTGGCAAGCGGTGTATCCGTCAAGGAAGGTGCGATACAATTGACCCTGATACCCGGTGCGAGTTCTGCAGCCAAAGAACGGGTCAAGCCTTCTACGGCACCTTTGGCCGCGGCGATTCCACTGTGAAAAGGCATGCCCTGCGCAACTGCCACGGTGCTAAACAGCACAATGCTGCTACCTGGGTTTTTCTTCAAAGATTTGAGCCCGGCTTGAATGCTTTTTACGGCTCCAATCAAATTGATTTCCAGTTCATCGCGAAAAGCGGCAGGATTCAAACTGGTAAAAGCCCGCAAATTGATGCTGCCAGGGCAGTACACCAACCCATCCAAATTTTCAGGAATGAATTCCGCTGGAATCTCTTCTTTGCTGATGTCTAGTGCATGATGAGTTACACCCTGAATTGCAGCCAAGTCACCCAAAGTGCGAGAAATTACGGTGATGTGATTACCTTCTTCAGCAAGTTTACGGGTTAGTTCTAACCCAATTCCGTGGCTTCCGCCTACGACAAGGTAGTGTTTTGACATGGCTCAATGCATTTGTTGAGCCTAACAAAGGGGACACCCATTTGTTCAGTTCAGGCCTGGGTTATTCGGCCATCTCCTGTTCCAGGTCTTTAAATTGTTGGAAATAGAATTGTTCGCCGTACATCGTAAGGGTCTTATTTTTTTTCTTGGACATAAAACTGAAAAAAAACTTACTTCAGCAAAATAGCTTCGCCGCTATAGGATTGCAAGGTTTTGCTGTCCAGCTCCAACTCCGCAATCCATACAAAAGCGCCTGGGGGAATTACTTTTCCTGCATGGGTGCCGTCCCAACCAATACTCGCATCATTCAATACACCATTGGTCGCTTCGAACACCAGTGTACCCCAGCGGTCAAAAATACGAAAATAGGTTACTTTCAAATTCTTTTTGCCAGCCAAAAAGAAGCGGTCATTGCTATTGTCGCCGTTGGGAGAAAATGCGGTTGGCGCATAAATCTGGTTTTCTTGCACTACAAAAACCTGGAATTCTGCCTGAGATTTGCAGCCATTGGTGCTCACTACCAAGGCTTGATAAACCGTACTCTTGCTTGGATTTACCTGAATATTCATACAACCTTTGCAGGGTGTCAATCCAGTGCCTTGCCAGGAAATGGAAGCCAGATTGCTGGAATCCCCCAACTGAGCAGTCAGCAGCAGGGAATCTCCAGGGTTGATTTCGTTGCTGAGCGCGTTGATTTTTACCTCAATGGGAATAGAGGGATTGATCGTCAAGGAAGTATCTCCCTCACAGCCCGCAGCATCTTGTATTTTTAGCTGGTATTGACCAGGCACGAGATCTGCAAAATTGCGGGTACTGGAAAAAGTGCCTCCTTGCAAAGAATAAGTATAGGGTGCAACACCTCCGCTTACGCCTTCTATACCTATGCTGCCTTTACTATCTGGAGCACAGGGTGGTTGTTTCACGTTGAGACGCACAAATTTAGGGCCATCGGTATTGCCTCCCAATCGAAAAGAATCGCGAGCAGTACAGCCATTAACCTGGTTTTCCAGCAGAATGCGATACAGTCCGGGAGTGTCAACCTGGACAGTATTGGCATTGCCGCTAATGCCATTGCCCGACCAGGTATGCAATATCCCAGGTGCAACATCCACAGCCAACTGAGCGGTAGGATTGGCACATGAAAACGGGGTAACCACTCGAATGACCCCAATTGGTCGCACCGTATCGGCAATTACCGAGGTACTCAAGCGCAACCGGCATCCATTGACCGTATCCAGAGCAATAAAATTATAGAGTCCGCCCTTGCCAACCGTAGTAAAAGGGACGCGGGACAAGGTATCTTGGAGCGTAGCACTCAACCAGTAACCTCGGGCACGGGGAGTACCCAGGGTCGCGCTGAGTATGGAAGTTGTATTGGTGCAAGTGATGGTATTGGGAGTACCCAAATTGGCAGTTGGCACGGCAAGATCAGCAACGATATTGGTGTCTCTGATGGTTGTACAAGCACTCTTGAGGTTGCGAACGGTAATTTGGTAAGCTCCTGGAGTACTGATTTTCAGGAAAGAATCCTGACTGACGATGGCACCAGTGCTGTTGCGCCAGGTGAAAGCAAAATTGCGCAGATTGCTGCGGGCATTCAGTTGAACGGAATTTGTTACACAATTCAATCTTCCGAGTCCAGCCAAACGGATACTGGGCAAAATGGTATCGGCATTGATTTTTACTTGTGCGGTGCTTTGACAGCCGTTGCGCGGCTGAATGACCAGCAACTGATACATTCCTGGGTTTCTTACTCTAGAAATTGGGTCGGGGAGGGTATCGTTGTTAGGTGTAACCCAAAAATAATTCAAGGTATTGTCTACTGGGGAAAAACGCAATTGAGACTGTCGGAGCAGACAATTGATGGAATCTGCACTTATCGTTGGAGCAGTCGGTTTGGCTTGATCAAATCCAATCACTACATCCAGTGGCTTGGAAACACAAATATCGGTGGTCGCTACGATCTGGTAACGTCCCGGTATAAAGGCCGTATCTCTGGCCAACGTGGAAGTAAATCCATTTGGCCCCGACCAGGCATAAATAGACGTAGAATCGGAGGCTCTGGCGTTGAGAAAAACGTAAGGATCTGCGCAAGTAATGGTATCTGTGGGTGCAGTAACGGTCGGTACTGCAAGAACTCTAATGCTGTTGCCAATCAACGGAGGAGTGAACTCTCGAATGTCGTTGCCGGCTTGATTGAATTGGGCTACGACCGGAGCCGTTTGGTCGCGCGGATTGGTCACAAAACCCAATGTCGTCGGGTTTCCAGGCTGCTGGGCGATCAGGCGAATGATGAAAATTTGGGTGGTATCTGGTAAGGTACTGAAAGTACCATCTGCCTTAAACCAGGCAACGTTGACGCGGGTACCGGTTACTGGAGCTTCAAAATCGAATTCAGTATTGGGGAAAACATTGTTTACAATATTCAAAAAACGAAACTGTCCTCTAGCCCAACTGACAGCAAACTGAAAACCTGCCACCCGCTTGAAATGAACCGTCCGTACAGGGATGTCAATGGTATCTCCTACGCAGACTTTGCGGGAAGTCAGGATAAAACTGGTAGAATCACTTGCTCCTTGAGCAAATGCAATATGGTGGCCAAAACCCAGAAACATGGCCAAAAAAGCAATTGCGTAAATTTTCCACATACGGCAAAAAATATAATTTCAAAGACCAGCTTTCACCTTTCGGCAAAAGCTGATCTCTGAAATTTCAACGGTTTATTTCACCAAAATTACCTTATCCGTCATCACGCCATAAGCGGTTAGGATTCGATAATGGTAAACGCCGTTTTGGCCCAGGGTGTTGCCATTGATCGTCCATTCCTGAACACCAGCTGACAAATTGCGGGCTTCGCGGTATACTTCCCGACCAGCTGCATCGACAATCGACAAAGTGGTACGGGCTTCAATTGGCAATTTGAAGCGAATCAAAGCCTGATCCTTGAATGGGTTGGGTTGTACGCCCAAGGCTTTGATGGCCTGGCGGTTTTTCAAATCCACTTTCAGGTTCTCCTCGGTAAAGCGAGCTTTGAGCTGTTGAGCTTGTCCTGCCTGGTTTACGGCAATGCCGCTCAGCTTGTCCTGATTCAACCACATCGCTGCGGCCAGTTCACTGGACTTAAGCGCGTTGAAGGTGACTTTGAACAAAACCGGATTGCCTGCACCCCGCAGTTCAGCACCAGTTTGGTACCACAGCGTTGGAAGGTGGCCTTCAGCAACTGTATTCATGTTGAATGCGTTGCGGTCGATGCCGCTTACTTCACCTGCTTCAATGCCTACAAACTCAAGCGTTTCCCGATCAAATCCCAGATCAAACTGATAACCTGCAAATTTCTGCAAATCCTTGGCACGTATTTCGACGACGAGTTTTTCACCGTATTCAAAAGCGCGGTTGGCAATCAGAATTTCCATGGTCTCGTCTGCCCGCAATTGTACATTGGTACTCAAGTTGACGTCACCCACTTTGATACCAATGAAGTTGGCACCCAAACTGTCTTTTTTCAATCCTTTGAAGAAGAGGGAATCAGGGAAAGGAGTGGTCAAGGGGTTGGTCGTTTTGATATCTGGAAACTTATAGCCCTCAGGTACAAAACGCCAGGACGTATTGTCTGGGAATTTCAGCAAAGCCCCCAGGATCAAGCGGCGAATGTTCAGGATGTCGGCAACAGTTATCGAACCTGAACGGTTTACGTCGGCAGCAATCCACTGGTAAGGGGTATCGAAGGTATCTTTGGCCAGAATATGGCGTTGGATCAATACCACGTCAAGGATGTTCACGCCACCAGAGTGGTTAGAATCCAGTGATGGACGCACAACATGGTCTTTGTTGTAAGCCAGGTTCTTGAATTCGTACTCTCCACTTGGTCCAGTGATCACTGGCTTCAGGGTATCTGGCTTGATGGTTACGGTCACAAACTTAACTGGCACCTTATTCTCGCGGAAGATTTTGCCTGCAATCGTTACGGGTTTTGGCGGACACGCCTTTCCATCAATGGTGGTAGGTACAATCTCCTTCAGGTTCGTTTTGGTGGCAATGATGTCCGATGGTTTGTTCTTGAACTGGATCGGAATACAATCCCCCCCTGCTCCGGTAGCCTTGATGCGCAAGATCAGGATGGTAGTACTGTCTTTCAAGGTTACCCCATTGGATTGTGCATCAAACCAGTTGACCGTGCGGATGTTTGGAGCAAAAGCAAAGTTGTCCAAGCCTTTCAAGGCCGAAGTATCCGCGCTAAAGCCAACAATGGTTGCTTGTCCAACTGGAACCACAAGAGAGAACTGGAAGCCCTGTACACCCTTGAATTTTTTCACTTTAACCGGCACGTTGATGGTGCTATCGGTAAACGTGACTGAAGTGCTATCGATGTAGAAGGTCAAGGAGTCGGTGGTTTCCACTACGACGTTGAACAAGCAGGAATCGATGGCTTTGTTCGAGGTAGAATCGGTGATGAGGTATCGAACTTTGGTTGTTCCCAATGCGAAGGTATCTCCAGGCATCTTGTTGCTGGTGATTTTCACTTTGCCACAACGGTCGTCAGAAGTAGGTTTGTCCCAGGTAACAATCGCTTTGGTTTGGCCAAAAGGAATCACCTTCTTGATGTCTGCGGGGCAAGCTGCAAATTTTGGCTTCAGCGTGTCCACCTGCAACACGATCTTGGTGCGGGTTGGGTTGGTACAGCCTTTAGTGGAATCAATCGCTTCCACGTAGAAGGTATCTACCTTGGCAGGTTTGAAGCTGGTGGTGTCTTTGGCCAGGGGCGTACCTCCAGTTGGGACATCGTACCAGTTGGCAGAAATACCCTTTCCTACTGTAACTTTCAGGATTGGCAACGCAGCTCCAGCACAGGCTTTCACTACATCCGATTCTGCTTTTGCGGCAGGAGGATAGGCGCCAATGTTTACAGCCAGGGTACTGGCACATTTCCCACTGCTTGAATCCCTTACGGTTACGGTATATTTACCAGGGCCAAGACGAACGGTATCCGTTGTAGCACCATTGCTCCAGGAAAAGCTATTGCCACCAGTTGCTTTGATCAAAGTGGTTTTTCCAGCACATACACTGGTGTCACCCGTGATGGTAATGGGAATCTTTTTCACGGCCAAGGCCAATTGCACCATACTGTCGCAGCCACCGGCTGTTTTCAGGTTTACAATGTAAGTACCCGCTTGACGGTATTCGTTTTCTCCAACTTTGTAAATCTGTCCTTCGCAAATGGTTGCATTGATCAACGTATCGCGTTTGCCTTTGGCAGGAATAGAAGTTACAATCAGGATACTGTCACAGCCATTCTTGCGGGTCAGGCGCGTAGTATCTGTTTTTGTGGTTGTAGCTGTGCAACTCGACACCGTTTTTCTGATCAGGGTATCTTTGCAGGTCAAGATTTGAACCGAACCGGCAGTGCCTTTGAAGGCGCGTTTGAAACCCTTCGACCCAGTAACTTCCGCCTTTACAATCGAGTCCCGGAATGAAATAGCAGACTTTCCTTGCTTCACTGGAGTAAAACAAAGTTGGTACAGCCGCTTTCCGTTGGCAATAGTCAATCCTTTAGCGCTTTCGTTTTTAGAATACACCAAAGAAACCAGACCGCCAGGTTTGGTACTAAAATCATCCAGTGTAACCTTTTTCAGGTTGCTCGTGTCCAGTTTAATGGTCTTCAACTTAATGATCGAGGTGTCAAAAAACACCGTGTACTGTAACGCCGCAATGGTATCAAATTTTGACGCATTGACATCCACACAAATCAGGGTATCGGTCAACTTCCCTTTCACATCGGCAATACAAATCGGAAAAGAGGTAGAGTCGCAACCGAGCATAAAAAAACTCAAATGGCTCGGTGGCCTTGTCAATTGGCTTTTGGGGCCATCCAGGGCAGACAACTGCCAGCATAGCATGCTGGATAGCAGAAAAAATAGAATTTTTCGCATATTTCAATGGTTTTTTGCAAAAATGGAAACGTAAAGTGCTGAAACCTAAACATGATTTAGGCACACAGTATTGAACATGTTTACGTGTCGTGGAAAATAATCGACTGGAAATTGATTAACGCAGAAAAATTAATTTCCGATTTTGGGTTTTGAATAGGAAGACGAACGGTTCAATTCAAGTGAGCTTCCAATTCAAAAGCCTCTAAAAAATCGGGAAGTAATTTTTTGCGTCATAATAGTGTAAGGTAGGCTGGAATGAATGGTAAACGCAGCCCCTTAGCGGAAAAGTATCCGGGTAGAGCAACAATTTTCACAAAATCATCCCTGTTTTCCCTTGCGCCAATCATTGGGGCGTTGCCCCATAACGCGTTTAAATGTGCGGTTAAAATGCGGAATATTATTAAAACCAGTGGAATACGCTATATCAGAAATTGACTTTTCAAGGTCTTCCTTTAAAGTTCGGCAAGCTGCATTTATTCTGATTTTATTCAAAAAAACCGTTAAAGTTTTTCGGGTGTGCTTTTTGACTCAAAAAACAAGGCGCGCGATCGTTACTCAAGGTTTCCAATAAGTTTAAGAAAAGTGCAACTCGTTTTACATTCGACGCAGACTGCATTTCCTGTGAAAAATGGATTATTTTTGTAAAAAAATAGCAGCATGAAAGCATTTGAATGGAAGGGCGTTTTCCCGGCGCTGACCACCAAGTTTAATAGCCAGGAAGAACTTGATTTGCCCGAGTTTGCCAAAAATCTGCAAGCTCAATTGGATGGAGGAATCCATGGCATCATTCTGGGAGGCTCACTCGGCGAGGCCAGTACCATCACAGAGGCAGAAAAAGAAACCCTGGTGAAATTTTCCCAGGAAAAACTGGAAGGCAAAATTCCGGTCATCCTCAATATTGCAGAAGGATCAACCCGCGAAGCAACCCGCCAGGCCAAATTGGCCCAAGAATGGGGAGCAGATGGCCTGATGCTGTTGCCACCAATGCGCTACAAAGCCGACGACCGCGAAACCACGACGTTTTTCAAAGCGGTAGCTCAATCTACCGAGCTACCCATCATGTTGTACAACAATCCAGTGGATTACAAAATTGAAATCACCCTGGACATGTTTGAATCCTTGATCGAAGAAAAGAACATCACTGCCGTAAAAGAATCTACCCGCGATGTATCCAACGTGACGCGTTTGGTCAATCGCTTTGGCGATCGCCTCAAAATCCTATGTGGCGTAGATACCCTGGCACTGGAAGAATTGGTATTGGGTGCCGATGGCTGGGTAGCAGGTCTGGTTTGTGCATTTCCTGCCGAAACAGTACGCATTTTCCAATTGGTAAAAGCAGGCAAAATTGCCGAAGCGCTGAGCATCTACCGCTGGTTTTTGCCTTTGCTCGAACTGGATCTTCATCCAAAATTGGTACAATACATCAAACTGGCCGAACAGGAAGCGGGCATCGGCACAGAATATGTCCGCGCTCCTCGTCTGACCCTCGAAGGTGCAGAAAGAACCCGCATTTTGAAGATCATTCAGGATGGAATTGCAAAAAGGCCTAAATTGTAGCGACAAAATTGCTCAACAAAAACTTTTCGTTCCTCAAATTTCAACTACCATTATGATCGATCAAATCATGCAACAGGCCGCAGCGGCCTTTCCTGTATACCGCAATCAGAGCGCGGTTGCCAGAGCTACTTTTTTGGAGCGCATCGCTACCGAAATCGAAGCACTAGGAGATGCATTAATCCATACGGCCATGGCCGAATCGAACCTTCCTGAAGCCCGCTTGCAAGGAGAACGCGGCCGTACGGCCAATCAGCTCCGCCTGTTCGCAGGCTTGGTACGCGAAGGTTCCTGGGTAGAAGCCGTGATCGATACCGCCTTGCCAGAACGGGTTCCGGCGCGTCCTGATTTGCGCAAGATGCTGAGTCCGCTGGGGCCAGTGGTTGTATTCGGTGCCAGTAATTTTCCTCTGGCATTTTCAACGGCTGGAGGCGATACTGCTTCGGCCCTGGCTGCTGGATGTACGGTGGTGATCAAAGGTCATCCGGGTCATCCCAAAACTTCGGCAAAGGTTTTTGGAGCAATCCAGGCCGCAATTGCAGCCTGTGGTTTGCCTGAATTTACCGTGCAGCATGTTGAAGGAACAGATTTTGCACTAGGCAAAGCCCTGGTACAGCACTCTGCTACCAAAGCAGTGGGTTTTACCGGTTCATATGCTGGCGGGACGGCCTTGGTCGAATACGCCCGCGAACGCAAACAACCCATTCCGGTTTTTGCCGAAATGGGGAGCATCAACCCGGTCATCCTGTTGCCAGAAATATTGGCCGCTCAACCCGAGGCGCTTGCCAAGCAACTGGCAGGATCTTTTACCCTGGGCATGGGTCAGTTTTGCACCAAACCCGGCCTGATTTTGGCGCTGGAAAGTGAGGAATTGGACATTTTCCTGAAAGCAATTGGTCACGAAGTTCCTGCCCTGCCTACTATGCCAATGTTGCACGGCGGGATTCATGCGGCCTATACCAAAAACCTGCAACTTGCGCTAGAGCAGCCAGGATTGGGGGTTTTGGGCAAAACGGAAAAAGAAGCGGAAGGAATCGTCCCTACGGCAACAGTTGCGCTGGTAGATGGAGATACCTTCCTGGCCAATCCCCAACTCCATCAGGAAGTATTCGGCCCTTATGCCTTGATCGTGAAATGTACATCCAAAGCACAGTTGGCAAATATTCTTCAACACCTGGAAGGCCAATTGACCCTGACCTTTATGGCTACCGAAGCAGAAGCAATTGCCCATACTGATTTGGTTGAACTGGGACAGGAGCTTGCCGGAAGAGTGATTTTCAATGGAGTGCCAACTGGTGTAGAAGTTGTGGCGTCCATGCAGCATGGTGGCCCCTACCCTGCTACGACCGATAGCCGCTTTACCTCGGTTGGTTCGGATGGCATCAAGCGCTGGGCACGGCCCGTCTGTTTTCAGAACTACCCAGCCCAACTCCTACCCGCAGCACTTCAAAATGAAAACCCAGGGAATATCTGGCGATTGGTAGACGGCAACTTCACCAAGTAATGAGAAAATTCTACTCATAACTCATAACTCATAACTCATAACTCATAACTCATAACTCTTGAAGACTTTTTTTTGCATCGATGCACATACTTGCGGAAATCCGGTTCGGCTGGTGGCAGGTGGCGGGCCTATCCTGGAAGGAAAGGACATGAGCGAAAAACGCCAGCATTTCCTAGCGGAATACGATTGGATTCGCAAGGGCTTGATGTTTGAACCTCGGGGGCACGACATGATGAGTGGGAGCATCTTGTATCCACCGCATGATCCACAAAATGATGTGGCTGTGCTGTTTATCGAAACCAGTGGTTGTCTGCCCATGTGTGGCCACGGTACCATCGGCACCATCACCATTGCGCTGGAGCATGGCTTGATCAGTCCCAAAGTGCCGGGCAAAATCAGAATGGAAGCACCAGCAGGTTTGGTCGAAATCAGCTACCAGCAAGAAGGTAAAAAAGTAAAAAGTGTCCGCCTGACCAACGTAAAATCCTACCTCGCCGCTGAAAAACTGCCTGTGGAATGCCCTGGTTTGGGGCCAATCACGGTGGATGTTGCGTACGGTGGCAATTTTTACGCCATCGTGGATGTACAAGAAAACTTCCAGGGGCTTGAACACTACACCGCGGATCAATTGATAGCCTGGGCGCGCGAACTGCGCAAACGCATCAATGCGCAATATGCGTTTGTGCATCCTGAAAATCCGACCATCAACGGCTGTAGCCACATTCAATGGACGGGAATTACCATTGATCCAAAAGCCACTGCCCGCAATGCGGTCTTTTATGGCGATAAAGCCATCGACCGCTCGCCTTGTGGCACGGGGACTTCCGCGCGCATGGCGCAATGGTATGCACAAGGCAAACTGAAAGCTGGCGATGAGTTTGTACACGAAAGCATCATCGGTTCTCAGTTCATTGGGCGCATCGAGGAGGAAACAATCCTGGATGACAAGCCAGCCATTCGCCCCAGCATCGAAGGTTGGGCGCGGGTTTATGGGTACAATACCATCAGCATTGATCCAGAAGACGACCCCTATGCGTATGGTTTTCAAGTGATTTAGATAAACGGGTTTATGAAAAAAGCAATCGTCATCGGAGGTGGTATCATCGGCTTGAGTTCAGCGTACTACCTGAGTAAGTCGGGTTGGGACATCACCGTCATAGACAAAGGTACTCGCCGCAACAACTGTTCTACAGGCAATGCAGGCTACATCTGCCCCAGCCATTTTGTGCCTTTGGCAGCTCCAGGAATTGTGGCACAGGGGTTCAAGTGGATGCTGGATTCGCGCAGTCCTTTTTATGTGCAACCCAGGCTTAGTTGGCCTCTGATCCAGTGGGGACTCCATTTTATGCGCAGCGCTACCGCCAAGCACGTGGATGCATCGGCTCGTCCCTTGCGCAACATTTCTCTGTATAGCATGGCCTGTTATGAAGCGATGAAAAGAGACCCTGGATTTGACTTCTTTTACGCCCATGAAGGCATGTTGGAAGCCGTGCAAACGCCTGAAAATGCCCACCATGCCAAAGAAACGGCCCACATTGCCAAAGATTTGGGACTGGATGCCCAATGGCTGGACAAAGAGGCCGTACAAGCCCTTGAACCCGATGTAGACATGAACATCCAGGGAGCGGTTTGGTACAAGTGTGATGCCCATTGCGACCCAGAACGGCTGGTGCAAAACCTGGAGCAATACCTGATCAATCGTGGAGCAAAACTATTGGACAATACCGAAGTGACGGGATTTGGCAAACAAGATGGTAAAATCAAACAAGTACAAACTCCTAATGGCGATTTTGAAGCTGACCTGATCGTACTGGCCACCGGCTCCTGGAGCAGAGAAATGGCCGCCAAATTGGGACTGAGTATGCCACTGGTAGCTGGTCGAGGCTATTCCTTTGTGGCCGAAGGCACGGATTTCCCCCTCAAGCGCCCGATGATTCTCACTGAAGGGCGGGTTGCCGTAACCCCAATGGCCAACAAAGTACGCTTTGGAGGTACCATGGAAATTACTGACATTAATACGCCGCCCCGGTTTAAGCGGGTGGAGGGGATCGTAAAATCGGCTCACGAGTTCTTTCCCAACCTACACATTGAGCTGCCTAAACCCGAAGAAATCTGGTACGGCTACCGCCCCTGCTCGGCCGATGGATTGCCTTACATTGGTCGCTTGAAGAAAAACCGCAACGTGATCATTGCAACCGGGCATTCGATGCTCGGCCTCAGTCTGGGCGCTGGTACGGGTAAATTGGTAGCGGAGATTGCATCAGAAGAACATCCCAACGTGGATTTGGCCATGTTTTCGCCAGAGCGATTTGCGTAAGTGACGCCAACCGAATTGCTTTGAATATGTTGAAGCCATGCCCTGCTCAGGATATCATAAGCCTTCAACATATTCAGCGCGCAAAACATAAATTTGGTTCACTTCTGTGGAAACAATTTCAACAATTGCTCGGCCCAACGCTGGTACATTTTCCCGGAAGGATGCAATCCATCGTCTGCAATCAAGGATTTTTCTTTAAGTGCTTCCCGCGAAATGGGCGTTATGTCGAGGTAAGCCACACCTGATTCTTCCGAAATCTTCCGGTTGGCGGCATTGAATGCATCGATCTCACGGCTGATGCGGGTTGCCTGGTAGCGTTGGCCGAAGGGCGTAACCGCATAATCAGGAATGGAGAGCACAATCACCTTTTTATTGTCGTTGCCTGCCAGCTTGATGGCCCGCTTGAGCAAGGCGGCAAACTCGACCTTGTATTGCTCCAAAGCTCCTCCCCGGTACTGGTTGTTGACGCCTATCAACAGCGTCACAAAATCCCAGGTGCTGCCTTCCAGATTTTCCCGATCCATGGCGGCATTCAATTGGTCGGTTGACCAACCTACCCGCGCCACGTACTTGGGCTTTTGAATGGCCACTCCCCGCTGTTTTAAGGTTTTGACCAATTGCATCGGAAAACGCTCTTCAGGCAGTACACTGGTGCCAATGGTGTAGGAATCACCCAAAGCAAGGTAGCGGATGGAGTCGGTACTTGGCGTATTTCCCTGACAAGCCCAAGCCCAGAAAAACAGACTGGTCGAAAAAAAAGCGCAGAACGCGGATTTGTTTTGCATAGTCAAGTTGTTATGTTCAACTTTGATGGTGTGGTCGAGGTCGCTGAGTGTAGCCCCGGTCGCTTGGTCGCCGAGCGAAGTCTGGTCGCTTGGTCGCCGAGCGTAGTCTGGTCGCCGAGCGCAGCCGAGGCGCCTCGACTTCGCTCGGCGACCAGGCTGCGCCCAGGCGACCAGGCTGCGCTCGGCGACCAGACCACACCACCAAAGTTACTACGAATTTCCCAACTCAATTGGATTATGCGACAAATCAGAACCATAGAAATCCTCCTCATCGAAGTCATCATCTACTTGGCGCTGTGGCTCATCAATGATTACGTAGCCATGTACCTCAGCATGATTTTTGGCAGCATCTGCTTTTTCATTCTGCTCTTTACCGGGATTGCCGAGTTGCTGGAGCGCTCGAAAGTGTCGCGCAAGTATTTTTGGATAATGGCGGCATCGGCATTGGCGCCGGTGATTGCAGCAGCGCTGTTCTTTTTGCTGCTGGGCGGGGAGATGACCTGGAACAAGTTGTGAAGGTTCGGGGATTATTGCTCAGGCAAATATAAAGGGTGCTAAAAACGCCCCCCCTTTTCAACCATTCCTTCCATTTGCGGGTTTCCAACTTATTGTGCATCTTTGTGGCTTACTCGAACACCGACGTTTCTCCCGCCCGGAGAAACCTTATCCGATAAAAATGAAGCAACTCGCTTACCTGAATAAGTATTTTTGGAAATACCGCCGACACTTCCTGTTGGGCTTTTTGTTTGTAACCCTTTCCAACTATTTCCGGGTATTGCAGCCCCAAACCATCCGCGAGGCGCTGGATTTGGTGGTTGAAAACCTGTACCTGTACCGCATGTACCAGGGTACTGCTTTGGAAAGCACTTTTTTCGGGATGTTGAGCCAGCAGTTGTTTTATTTTGGTTTTCTGGTACTGGTTTTGGCGGTGGTGATGGGCTTGTTCATGTATTGGATGCGCCAGACCATCATCGTGATGTCGCGTTTGATGGAGTACGACATGCGCAAGGAGGTTTTTGCCCATTACGAAAAACTGGATTTGGCTTTTTACAAGCGCAACAATACTGGCGATTTGATGGCGCGCATCACCGAGGACGTCAACAAGGTTCGGATGTACCTGGGGCCCGCCGTGTTGTACGGCGTCAACCTCATTTCGTTGTTCATTCTGGTGATCTATTCCATGTTAGTAGTCAGCCCGGAACTGACCATGTATTGTTTGATTCCACTGCCTTTTTTGTCGGTGTCCATCTACTACGTTAGCACGCTGATCAACAAACAAAGTGAAAAGATTCAGCAGCAATTGGCAGTGCTCAACAGCACGGCGCAAGAAGTGTATTCCGGGATTCGGGTAGTCAAGTCTTATGTACAAGAAGTCGCTACGGTCAAGCATTTTGCGGCGCAAAGCGACCGTTTCAAGCGCCAGTCCTTACAGTTGGCGGTGGTCAATTCCCTGTTTTTCCCTTTGATGTTGTTGCTGATCGGCATGAGCACCTTGTTGGTGGTGTATTTTGGTGGATTGCAGGTGGTCAAAGGCACGATTACGCCGGGCAACATTGCCGAATTTGTCATTTACGTCAACATGCTGACCTGGCCGGTGACGGCCATTGGCTGGATCGCCTCCATTGTACAACAAGCAGCGGCTTCGCAAAAACGGATCAATGAGTTTTTGAATACCCAGCCTACCATTTTCAATACGGGCAGCAATACCCAGGATTTGCAGGGGGGAATTGAGTTCCGCAAAGTCACTTTTACTTACCCGGACACCGGCATTACCGCTTTGCAAGATGTGAGCTTCAAGCTGCAACCCGGTCAAAAAATGGCCATCATTGGCCGCACTGGTTCTGGCAAAACCACCATTGCCGACCTGCTGCTGCGCATGTACGACGTCAGCGATGGGCAAATTCTGCTGGACGATCAAGCACTTGCAACCCATGATTTGGCCAAATTGCGCCAACGCATCGGGTATGTTCCTCAGGATGTCTTTTTGTTTTCAGACAGCATTTCTGCCAATATCGCTTTCGGCAAAAGGGATGCACCTCAACCAGAGATCGAAGATTTTGCCCGTTACGCCTCAGTATACGACGACATCATGGAATTGCCGCAAGGATTTGAGACCATGGTGGGCGAGCGCGGGGTTACCCTTTCCGGAGGACAAAAGCAACGAGTTTCGATTGCCCGTGCACTGATCAAAAAACCAGACATTGTGATTCTGGACGATTGCCTGAGTGCCGTGGATACCAATACCGAGAAGCAGGTGTTGGGGTACTTCAGCTCGGCATTGGCCAACAAAACAGCGATCATCATTACCCACCGCATTTACTCTTTGCTACAATTTGATCAAATCATTGTGATGGATGACGGCAAAGTGGTGGAGGCAGGTACCCACGAAGAACTGTTGGCCAACAAAGGCTATTACGCCGATCTTTTTGAAAAACAGACAGATGAGGTGTCTCCTACTGCGGTTTAGGTTCCTGCGTTATTTTTTTGTAAACAAATGTTTGCGCCAAAACGCTAATCGCTTCACCTATTGGGCTTTAATGCTTTTCACTGCATGCAGGGTTGTACTGCTTAGGGAACTTTTTTTGCGGATTCTTTGATTTTTCAATCAATTACTTACTTTTGCACAGTGGTAATCATTTTTATCCGGTAAATAAAAATAACCAAAGCAGTGGATCACGAGAGAAACCAACGGAGATTTGAGAGCGTGTATTCGAGGAAAATCCGCGCTGGTAAGAGACGAACATACTTCTTTGATGTTCGTAAAACAAAAGGGGAAGATTTCTACTTGACCCTCACTGAAAGTACCCGCAAATTTAATGGAGATGGCTATGAGCGGCACAAAATTTTCTTGTACAAAGAAGATTTTAATCGTTTTATAGATTCTCTTCAGGAGGTAGTGGAACACATCAAGACGGAGTTGATGCCCGACTATGACTATGATGAATTTACCCGTCGCCATGAAGAATACGATGCACAGGATTTTGAGGAGCGCGATGACCGCGAAGAATACGATGACGAACCCGTTGAGCGACCTGTTGCCAAACCACAACCTGCTGAACCACGCCTGGAAACCTCGGATACGAGGTTGAATTCCGAAGACGATATGTCCTGGTAATATTGTTCGAGTGTAGAGACGCGATTCATCGCGTCTCTGCGTTCAATCAGGCACCAGACGCGATTCATCGCGTCTCTACACTCGATCAGACCAGACACCAGACGCGATGAATCGCGTCTCTACGCCCCCTAATAACTGCCCAAATACCTCCGCAGAAACCATTCGGTAACGATCAACAACAGCAGCAATCCAAACAGCCATTTGATGTTGATTAAAGAACGGGTAGTCGCATTTTCATAAATCACCGGTTTGACCGTTCCTACCGCCTTGATCAAGGCTGGAATTTTATCCATCTCTTCCTGACTGACCATTTTGCCACCGTATTGCTCGCTCAACAGGCGCAACAGGCGATGATCTGCCGTAGTTTCGTATTGTTCCAATTGGATGGGTTGTACACTGAATTGGCCGTTGTAGGTCAACTGTTCTCCCCCATTGCTTACTTTTCCCAGGAATTTGTAATTGCCTACGGGCAAGGTTCCGGCGTTGAGGCTATATGCTTTGCCCGATTTATTGAATGTATAAGTGTATTCCTTGCCTTTTTCGCTGGTGATGACCAGGCGCACATCCGGCTCATTGATCAGTTCGTAACTGCGGTTGTACAATTCGGCATCAAACAGCACCTGTTCGTTTTCACGGAAGATGTTTTTGGAAACGCTGACCCGAAACTTCCGCTTGTCTTCCTTGACGCCCAGGTACTGCGTCACTTTGCTCACCCAATTGTCAAAAAGCTCGTGGTTGTCTACATTCAGGAAATTGAACAAGCGCCAGCGCCAGATGCCTTCGGCCAATAATACGCCAACCCGGGCATCGTTTTGTTCTCCAAAAACGAAGAGTGGGTATTGGGTATCGATTTTGCGTACGCGTTGGTACATCATCACTTGCGCTGAGCCACCAATTTTAAAATCACCAAATGGCGCCTGGATGGGCGGGTAATTGGCGAATTCGGTCTTGAGGTTGTCATCGATCAGAAACAGTGAGAACCCACCTGCAAAGCGCCCCTGAACATCGTTGGTGTTTTTTCCATCGGTTTGCACCGAAACCAAATTCTGAGCGCGGTTGAACTGCCCGTAATCCGATTGTGAGCCCGTGATGAACAAGCGTGGAATGCGCTCCCGATCCAAGGTAGCCAGAATGCCTGACGCATCAACTCCCTTGCCGGGCAATTGGTGCAATACCACATAATCGTATCCGGCCACACTGCCTTTGAAATCGCGCATGTCTGCTACTTCCACCTGGTAATTCTTATTGGCGGCAATGCTTTGGCGGATTGCTGAGATATCTGGGTGCGGAGAATGGGCCAGCAACAGGATTTTTTGCCGGGCATCCAGTACATCTACAAAAATGTCCTGGCTGTTGTTGCTCGTCGAAGCTTCGCCTAAAACCTTGTTGACCACAATCCGGTAGTGTTGCACCCCTGCTTTGTCGGCATTCAAGATGACCTCTTTTGTAGCAAAATAATCCTTACGATCGATATTCAAAGGCTGGGAAGATACCATTTGGTTTTTTCCGCCTTCCACTTTATACACCGACAAACTGGTGGTATTTCCTGAACAATTCATGGCCGCTACATCGGTCAACACGCTGAACTGATCACCGAGGTAAACGATCTTGTTGTAAAAAGCCCGCTTGAGTACGAGGTCTTTTTTGGGGGTTGTATCGCCCAATGCTACGGTAAAAACAGGCACTGCTGATTTTTGATTGAGGTAAAGTGGGTTGTTGCCTTCGTTGTAAATGCCATCCGAGGCAAGCACAATTGCCCCCAGGTTATCCCCGCCAAACAAGTCATAAGTATTGGAAAACAAATCGGCCAGGTTGCTGATTTTATCCTGGTATCTTTCATCCAGCCCTTCCCGCACAGAACTGCCAAAAGAAAAAGACTTCACGTCGTAGCTTGCCCCCAATTCGCGTTGCAATCGAGTTAGCTTTTCCTGGTAAGCTTTTTGGTCTTTCCCCAGCGCGTGTGCTACTGATTCGGAAGCATCCTGCGCCAGAACCACAATCGGTTTGCGGGTTTCGATCTCTTTGTAACGCAGCAATGGAGAAAGCAAAAAGAAGGCCAATAAACTGGCACCTAAAAAACGCAGCCCGCTCATCAACCAACGCAACCAAGGTGCTTGATCCTTGAAGCTATTGTCGCGGTAATACAAAAGCATCGCGTAGCCAAGGCCAAGCAAAAAGCAAAACAAGAGAAACCAAACGGGGTAAGAAAAAGTCAAACGATCCATAATTGTACTTAAGTTGTCGGGTTATCGAGCAATAAGCCAGCAAATATAAACGAAATTCACATCTTCAATCGTGCAACTTTCTGGCAATATGAATCATTCGCGGCTACACGACAACGCAATAAGGGGCGTTAAAAAAAATAAGTATTTCATTTTGCCCCACTACTAATGAAGAACAGCTTCCTTTTTCAATAGTTGCAGTCGAAAATTTATTCCTGAAAAGCAACCCAAACTGTCTCCAATACGTTTGATCTTTTGGAGATTTGCCAAACAAATCAGGCGAAAATCCAAAACTTTTCTATATTTCCGTGGTAAAAGCATGTCTAAACCAAGAGCAAAATAAAATAGTCGGATATGATCAAGAAATGGTTGGTTGTTTTGGTGCTGATGGGTGCAGCACTTGGTCCTATCAAAGCGGCCTACATGCTGCTGCCGATGGAACAGGATAAGCAAAAAGATCACCTCAAAGCGTATGGCATTACCTATTGGGTACTGAACAATGGCATTGAGGCGTGGTGGTTGTTGAATTATCGAGGGGGAAGTTTTGCGTTCCAGCACAACAAGGCTTTTGAGAAAGAGTGCTTCACCCGGGGTGTTTCTTTCGAGATCATTCCCGACGCACAGTTCAACGCCATTTTGACTCAAATTGCCGATCCAGAGGCCAATATGGAAGCCATGAAACTGGAGAAAGCACCCAAAATCGCGGTGTATACGCCAGATACGGATTCCAAAGGAGAGCGTATCCAACCCTGGGACGATGCCGTGACCATGGTACTTACTTACGCAGAAATTCCCTATGAAGTCATTTACGACCGCGAGGTAATGAGCGATAAACTGGCCCAGTACGACTGGCTGCACTTGCACCACGAAGACTTCACCGGGCAATACGGTCGCTTCTATCGTTCCTTCAGCTCATACGCCTGGTACCGCGAAAACCAGCGCCGCTCTGAAGAACTGGCGCGAAGCCTGGGTTTCAACAAGGTATCGGAAGCAAAACTGGCGGTGGTGAAAAAAATCCGCGATTTCGTAGGTGGCGGTGGATTCATGTTTGCGATGTGCTCGGCAACCGATACTTACGACATTGCCCTGTCTGCTGATGGCCTCGACATTTGTGCCGAAATGTACGACGGTGACCCGGCAGACCCAACTGCACAATCAAAGCTCGATTTCAGCAAGACCTTTGCGTTCAAGAATTTCACCTTGGTCAGAAACCCGATGGAATACGAGTTTTCCAATATCGACGTCGGCCAATCTCCTGGCCGGGATGTAATGGCCGAACAAGATTACTTTTCCCTGTTTGATTTTTCGGCCAAATGGGATCCCGTTCCTACCATGCTGACGCAATGCCATACCCGCACGGTGAAAGGCTTTATGGGACAGACCACAGCTTTCCGCAAGCAATACCTCAAAACCAATGTACTGGTTTTGGGTGACAACAAAGCCCACGGCGAAGCCCGCTACATTCATGGTATTTTTGGCAAAGGCTTCTGGACCTTCTACGGCGGCCACGACCCAGAAGACTACCGCCACCTGGTCAACGATCCAGAAACAGACCTGAGTTTGCACCCCAATTCGCCGGGCTACCGTTTGATTTTGAACAATATTCTGTTCCCCGCTGCCAAAAAGAAAGAGCGGAAAACCTGATTTCAGCTTTCCAGATTTTATGTTCACACATTGCTATCCAAACGGGTTGAATGGTGTGAACATAAAATCCAAAACTTGAAATTTAACACATAAACACAAATTCAACCAAACATGCGCATCCTGCTTGCACTTCTCTTGCTCGTCGGTGCTTTTTTTGCTGGCGCCGCCTGGAGAAATACCGAAAACAAACAAGATACCGCTACTGAAGTAGTGTCCCGCAATGGACAACAACAACATTCCTTGCCCACTCGTGCTGCCAGTGCCCGGGAAGGCACCACGCCTGAGGAAGAACACACCATCAGCCTTTTTGAGCGTGCCGCACCCAGTGTTTGTTACATCACCACCTCGGTAGTGCGCCGGGATTTCTGGACACGCAACGTGATGGAAATCCCCCAAGGTTCCGGCTCCGGTTTTGTCTGGGATCGCAATGGCCACATCATTACCAATTACCACGTGATTCAGAGTGCCTCTAAAGCACAAGTGACGTTGGCCGACCGCAGTACCTGGGAAGCGGAATTGGTAGGTTCTGCTCCTGAAAAAGACCTGGCGGTGCTAAAAATCAAAGCACCCAACAACAAAATGATCCCTATTCCGGTAGGCACATCTGAAGACCTGCGGGTAGGTCAATCGGTATACGCCATCGGCAACCCTTTTGGATTGGATCAAACCCTAACCACCGGGATCGTGAGCGCACTGGGACGGGAGATTCAAACCGAAAGCGGATACCCGGTTCGCGATGCCATTCAAAGCGACGCGGCCATCAATCCAGGCAACTCTGGGGGACCCTTGCTGGATTCATCCGGTCGACTCATTGGGGTCAATACCGCCATTTATAGCCCTTCTGGCGCTTCTGCCGGAATCGGATTTTCCATTCCAGTGGCGGTAGTGCGCTGGGTGGTTCCAGAATTGATCAAATACGGCAAAATCAAGCGCCCAACTCTGGGTGTTGAACTGTTGGAAACCTCCGACATCAAGCGCAACCAATTGGAAGGCCCGCTGGTGATGGATGTGGTCAAAGGCAGTCCTGCCGCAGCAGTTGGCTTGCGGGCTACCCGCCGCGACGAATATGGCCGTATTGTCTTGGGCGACATCATCATTGCAATGAATGCCAAGCGCATCAATACCAAAGAAGAACTCATCCTGGAATTGGAAAATTACAAGGCCGGAGATGAAGTCACCCTCACCCTGTTAAGAGATCAACGGGAAGTGAAGGTGAGGATTAGATTGACGGAAACGAAATAGATTTGGGACACACCCTACCAGACATTTTTATTTCACGCAGATTCTACGCAGATTTTTTCGCAGATGCCCACAGATTTTTCTGCGTAAAATCTGCGGTTGAATCTGCGTGAAATCTGCGTGAAATAAAAAACTTACTTCAACCTGATATTCACCGGATCCCAGTTGATCACTTTTTTCAGATCCGCACTCATGTTGGCCGCCAATGAAGGGCCAGCCGCGCGGAAACCAAAGACTGCATCTTCCAGAATTTTTCCTTCTCCACGCACCGCATTGAAGAACACCACCATGTGGTCATAGCGATCGTCGTAGCCTTCTGCGGGCACGAAGCTTACTTTTTCCTGAAATTCCACATCGTGGGTGAATTTGTCTTTGGGGTATTTTTCGTCGTATTGCTTCAGGAATTTCTTCTGTTCCGCATCCGAGTAGGTAAACAAGGAATCGTAATAAGGGCTGTACATCGGAGCAGATGGGCGCTTGAGGGTTTTTAAGGTCGCGTCGTTCCAACCCAATTCGATGACACCATCCGAACCCACCAGTCGCGTAACACCGCCACCACCGCCGCCATCGGCCAGGTTTACACGGGTCATGAAGGTAAATGAAGCGTGCTTGTCCGTTTTGGGATAATCCATCAAGGCCGTCACCAAATCAAGGGCATCGCGGCCATCTTTCCAGTAATTGAGGTCACCCGTAGCAAAAATGCGATTGGGGCCAAAAGAGCCCGTGATGGTGTGTAGGGCAGTAATCAAGTGAACAAATAAGTCACCCGCTACGCCTGTGCCGTATTCCTTGAAGTTCCGCCAGCGGAAAAAGCGCAGCGCATCAAAAGAGCGTTTGGGTGCATCGCCCAAAAAACGATCCCAATCAATGGCTTTTGGGTCGATGTCAAAAGGCATGGTGTAGTTCCAGGCACCCAGGGCATCGCAGCGATCCATGGCCGCTTCTACATAGTTGATTTCTCCAATCAGGCCTTTTTCGTACCATTCCCGTGCTTTGTGGATGCCTGCTGAACTGGCGCGTTGGCTACCTACCTGAAATGCTTTGCCACTTTTTTTGGCAGCAGCAATCACCGCAGCCCCTTCATCGATGTGGTGTACCATCGGTTTTTCACAATACACGTGCTTGCCCGCATTGAGTGCCGCAATGGAGATGTGATCGTGCCAGTGATCGGGGGTACAAATCAAGACTGCGTCAATGTCTTTGCGCTCCAGGATTTCACGAAAATCGCGGGTGGTAAAGATTTGATTGCCCCATTTCTCCTTGGCGCGCACCAGGCGATCATCGTAAAGATCGCACACCGCTGCCAATTCTACACCAGGTACTTTCAGCGCGGTATCGGTATCAAAATGCCCGATGATGCCCGAGCCAATCAGGCCGATGCGGATGTTGTCGGTAGCAGCAATGGGCTTGGCATAAGGTTCCAGCAATTGAACGTTAGCCGGCGTACCCGCCAAAGCCTGACGCGAAACCCCAGTAAGCAGCGTAGTAGCCGCTGCGGCTTTTTTCAAAAACTTGCGACGATTGGTAGACATAGGAATCTGTGATTTTTCACACAATTTAGAGAAATAAACCCTGGAATTCCAAGCTTGTTGGACAAATGACTATCTGGTATTTAGTCATGACGACATTTTGCGTGATCCAAATCTAAACATCGAAGTGCCTCTTGGTGTTATTTTTGCAAGATGATCAAGCAACTTGCCTTTTTCCTGCTGTTTTGTGGTAACATTTGCCTGCTAGGTGGGCAAAATGACTGGCGGATTGCTGGTAAATCCATCCCCACATTGCGGCAAGCGGTAAAGCCCTCCCCTACTTTCAACCTCTTGAAATGGATGCAAACCATTGATCAACAAACCGCAGATAACCTCAAGCGACAAGCCTTGGCCTCTCCTTCCACCTTCCCTCAATGGTACTCCGTAAACCAACTCCCGTTTTTTTGCAAAATGGAGGTTAAAATGGAAAAAGCCTTTAAATTTCCGGTAAAAGTACGCCTTGGGGAGGTTCAATATGTGGAAAAAATGGAAGGAAAGCTGCCCGGAACTCAATAAGCAGGATTGGTGTTTACATCCTGATTTATACCTTTCACGTACTGAATTGGCCTTTAATTTCATGTCAAAACCACTTGGTCACAAATCTTACGGATCGATTCCGCACCTTCCTGGTTCTCGTTTGGGCAAAGGAGATCACCATTGCCCGGAGGGACAGGCTCGCATTGCAACTGAGCAACCCCGCGATGCCAAGGATTTGATCATTGTGCAAGAAAAGCTCGATGGCTCCAACGTTGGCATTGCCAAGCAGGATGGCGAAATCATTCCCTTGGTACGCTCTGGCCACCACGCCTCTACTTCTCCTTACGAGCAACACCACCATTTTGCCAAATGGGTCAAAACCCAGCAAAAAACTTTTGACGCACTGCTGCTGGAAGGCGAAAGACTATGCGGAGAGTGGCTGCTGCAAGCCCACGGTACACGCTATGATTTGGAAGGACGCGAGCCTTTTGTAGCCTTTGATCTTTTGTACAATCGCCACGAACGGGTCATTTTTGAAGAGTTCCAAGCGCGGGTATCGGCGGTCAATATTCCGATAGTTCCTACCCTCTCTTATGGAAAACAATCCATGTCTATTGAGCAAGCCATGCATTTGCTCGCAGAGAGTCGGTACGGTGCGATAGATCCTGTAGAAGGAGCCATTTGGCGAGTAGAACGGGAAGGAAAGGTCGATTTTTTGGTCAAATACGTGCGGCCCGACAAAATCGATGGTTGTTATTTGCCTGAAGTAACCGGGAGTGGTCAAACCATCTGGAATTGGCAGCAGTAGGTTTTCAGTTGCACACATTTTTGCATAAAAATGTGTGCAACTGAAAACTTAAAACTACTTCTTCAATCGAATATCCTGCACTGGATTACCCGAAGCGCCATTCGGTGCATTGATGCGCAACCAATCGGCCACAGTAGGCGCAATATCATTCACAAAAACGGCTTGACTGCCGCTTCCGGGCTGAATTTTCCAACCATAAAACAACAAGGGAACGTGGGTATCGTATTCATAAGCGACGCCGTGGGTAACGCCTTTTTGGTAGTTTGAATTCAGATAGCCAGGCTCGAGACTAAACAAAACATCCCCCGAGCGCTTGGCGTGGAAACCATTCATCAACAAATCCCGACGGAATCCGCTGCATGTGCTCACATCCGCATTCAAAGGCACAACTGCGCAAGCAATTTCAGGCCGCTCCAACAGGAACTCGACCGTGGCGCGCTCTAGCTCTGGCTTCTTGAGTTTATTTTTCAGGATCAGTTCATCGTCAAAATACAATTCCTGGGCATTGTAGATCGGCACCAGCTTGTTGACACCAAAAATCGCGGCCAAATGCTGATTCAACGAATCCTGCACCGGCGGCCCCATGCTGACCGATTTCTGGTAGCGGCGATCGGTCATGTAATTGATGTTGTAAGGCGCACCGTGGTCGGCACTCAAGAATACCAGGTACTCCCCTTTGCCTACTTGCTCATCCAGCATAGTCAACAACCCAGCCAGTTCCTGATCCAGGCGCAGGTAGGTGTCTTCTGCTTCAATGGAACTGGTTCCAAACAAGTGGCCTACATAATCGGTAGATGAAAAACTGACCGCCAGCAAATCCGTGATTTCGTCTTTGCCCAACTGCTCGTTGACCAACGCTGCCTTGGCAATATCCAGGGTGAGGGAATTTCCCCAGGGTGAACTGGGCAGGTTTTTCAGATCCTGAAGATTGTGCGGAAAAACGGGTTTTTCCTCATGTCCAAATTTGCCTTCGTAAGGACTATCGTCGGCATCACTTTCGGTGTACTGCGCAAGCGGAAGCAAAGGAGTCCAAGGCTTTTTGACGTAGGCTTGCGCCAGTTTTTGCTCGTTGAATTTTTGTACCCAGGCGGGTAAGCCTTGCGCATAAAAAGTACTGGTTACAAAATTTCCGGTTTTGGGATCCAGCCAATACGTTCCATTGGAAAAATAGCCTGCGGGGAAAATAGAAGAGCGGTCTTTCAAAGCAACGCCAATGACTTTGGCGCGGTGGTTGGTGGCCAGTTTGAGCTCATCGCCAAGGGTCGTAACTAGCAGATTGCGGGGCGACATTTGCAATCCATCGCTGGAAGCAACGCCTACAGCACTCACGTTTTTGTCGTCGGCGCAGTATACCACCCGACCTTGTTTTTCGTCGTACCAGTTGTTCGATACGATGCCATGCACCGAAGGTGTAGTGCCCGTGTAAATGGTGGCATGCCCTGGCCCCGTCTCAGTAAATGCATAAGGGTAGTGGGTATTGCGGCAATTGTAGCCTTGCGTGATCAGTCGCTTGAAACCACCCGTTGAATATTTGTCCCAATAACGGTAAAGGTAGTCGTAGCGCATTTGGTCTACCACGATGCCAACCACCAACTTGGGGCGGTCGGCAGGCGTTTGACCTGTTAGTTGAAGAGAAATGAGGAATAGGGCAAAAAAGAACCAAGAGCTTTTCATTTCTACAGGTTTTTGATCGAAAAAGAAAGGAAAATTAAGGGTTTTAGGTGTTTTGCCCGAAAATTAGCCCATTTTTTGGGGATTGCGCTTCGCTCAGCTTCATTTTGCAATAAATTAACCTTGTGGAGATGTTGGAGTACAGCAATTGTTAGCCTTTGAGCAATAATAAAGGCAGGGAATCATCGCTTTGCCTTTTTTATCTACCCAGGCCCATTGAGTCGCTTTTAGCAAAAAGAGGCGAAGCCTCAAAAAGCGCGAAGCGTGTAAGCATCCAGATAGCTAATGATCGACCTAGTTCCTGCGTTATTGACCCACGCGTTTTCCTCATGGCTGAGCTGAATAATGTCTTGACTTTTTACATTCCTGAAACGCTCCAGTACCTCTTTCAGACTTTCCAATTCCAGTTCCGTTAAATGATCCTCAATTTTGGCAGCCGGATTTGGGAAAAACTTGGTGCCAATGGCACCGTTAGGGAATTCATGGTGATCCAGGATTACAAAGTTTTCATTTTCGGCAAATTGAAAGAGGGCATCAAAGTTATTTGGAACGGGGCCCATTTCAATCGCCCTGTATTTCGCGCCACTGATGGACCGACCATGTTTGCGGAAATGGTGAAAATCGGCGTAAAAAAGAAGTTTATTCATTTGAGTCTTAAATGGACTTAAGTGCAGCGCAAAAAATGAAATCATTGCGGCGAAATGAAGGAGATCAGGTTTTCTAAACCCTCTCTCCACATCGGGCCGATTTGGCCCCATGAACAAGTTAGTCGTCCAATCTTGCTCCTGTTGATGTGGATTTTGCTCTTTTAAAACTTCTATTTTTTTTTGCAATTTGTCTTTTTCCTCCCGACTCAAACTGCTCAGTTCAACCAATTGGCTAAAGCTTTTGGGATGGGCTGCCATAAAAATCAGGCTTGCGTTCGATTCACTGGGCAATTCCCCGTTTTCATATTGCTTGTACTGGTTGATTCCAAATCGCAGTACCTCGGACATTTTTGCAGCCGAAATCCCATATCGCTCTCTGATGCTCCGAATTTCCTCCGGGAAAGGTAGATTGTACTTGCTGCGGTACTGATCCATCGCTTGCTGCAAGTTGATTTCTACCAAGGCTGGGGTTTCAAATTCTTCTCCACTGTCCTCACATTTGTACACGTGGTATTTTACATCAAAAGCTTCTTTACGAACCTTTAACTGGCTATCGTAAATGTGAAGTTTCATTTCTTTTCCAGTGATTGGGCTTTGCATGGTGGTTGTCTTAGGATTTGAGCGGATAATTCATGGGATACTCCGCGAAATGGAATGAAATACAGATTACTGGGTTGCTTACCCGTCCTAGTGTCACTTTGATGTATATCTCATGGCCTTTTACCTCTTTACCAAAAACCCACATGTCTGCACCATTCAACATTTGATCGAGTAGAGGGCCCTGAGAATAATCGTCTAAGGATAAATCCTCTAACACTGCAATGGCATCATTTACACTGATTTCAAGTTCAGCCATGGTCTGAGTATTTTTCTGCCGATCACTCCAGAATATTACATTCCAGATTTTCAGCTTCACTTTAAACTCAGTTAGAAAATGATCAACTGCAGTTGTTTCACCGTGTTCCATGAGGATTTTAGCGTGTTTTAATTCAACTGACGATTTGCTGTGCAAAGATAGGGGTTTTACGGTCAAAAATCAACGAAAAAGTGAAGATTAGTATGAATTTTATTTTTTTCACGTATTAAATGGCCGCGCCAATTTTTTCTTTTAACGCCTTCGGCGTAGAGCGACATGATGGAAAGCCTCAAAAAGCGCGAAGCGCATAAACATCCAAAAAGCTAATGATTGATCAGGTATCCGCTCACCCACCTCTCAGCGTAGAATAGATCGTTGCCAATGCCAATGCCAAGAACAAGGCACTCAGGATGTAATTGATATTCCGGGCAATGAATTGTACTCGCTGTTGGATGAGCCGGGCAAAGGAGACATAGAGCATAAAAAGTATAAACGCCCCAGCCATGGCCCCGAGGGCAAACAACCAATTGTGTGGTGCCTGGGTTTCCAACACTCCTTTCGCTTCGAGAATGGTGGAATAGCCCAGAAAAAAAGGAATCGCCAGCATATTCATCCAGGCCATACTGAAACCTGCCCAGTAACTTTGGGTCCCACTTCCTTTCAACTTAAGTTGGATTTTCCGGCGCGCCTGTCGGAAAAAGAAATACGCCAAAAGCAGGAATATACCAATTGCGGCATAACTGAGGTAATGGATCAGGGCCGGATTTTGGGCGAGAAACTTGGCAAAGGTCACCGCGATCAAAGCTTGAACGAAGATGACGCTGGATGCGCCGAGCACAAAGCCAAAGGCCTGTTGTCGGGGGTGTTCGAGACTGATTTTCAGCGCGGTCATGTTCAGCATACCGGGAGGGCTAAAACCCAAAAAGGCGACTAAAATGGCCAGGAATATGGTTTGGAGAAGGTCCATGTGGAATTTTTGCCAAAAATAGGGCTGGGAAGTGGATGGGACAGTGAAGGAGGTCACAGAGGGGGCGTGGAGGCTAAAACGGCCACTTTGTTTGAGCAGGTCTCATAATTAGGTAGATTTCATTTGTATTCTTTGCTGACACTGAATAAGCCATTGGCAGCTTCCTCTAAAGATTCGTATTGCGCCAATGCCTTCAAAAATTCAAACCATCCAAACTGTAACCAATTCCCCCACAATGCATTATTCCTTCATAATTCAAAACTCAAACCTTAAAGCCATGCACACTTTCCAGCGATCATTTTTCAAAGGCTGTTATTTTATCTTGTTCAATCTGTCTTTCGTGATTTTGTTGGACAACCGATCCTTGAACACTTTTGACCAATACCATCGTCCCTTAGCTCACCAAAGGGTCGTACTGCTTGCGGACACCACAATCAAGCTATCCGAATTGAAGGCGCTCAAGCGACTGGATGCTGCTTTTCCCAACTTCAAAGCCCAAAGCAATTGCCCGGTGATTGGCTTCAACCTCTTTTTTTTGGCCAGAAAAAAAGACGGGATCAGCATTGTCAACCCTGGAGAAACTTTCAATGAATATACCCTAAAATTGATTGATCAGGCTCAGGTCGGCGACCACTTGATTTTTGACAACATCCGCATCATGTGTGTTGGTGAAGAAAGTTCGAAAAAATACGGGGGGATTGGGCTGAAGGTAATTGCGGATTGACGTGATCTTGATGCTAGCAGGATACATCTTTAAGTACCAAAATCCAATTTTTTTCTATCTTGCTCTACATTGAACCATTTCTAGGCGTACACTTTTTCTAGCTGAGAAAAAGGAAAAAGTTGTTTGATATTTTGGAAAAAAGAATAGGAGAAAGAATTTTGTGTTACCACACAACAAAACCAATCTCCTATGAGCCGAAGCC
>Ga0247834_1002028_pt1 | contig 31977 bp, 27 predicted proteins | sample LaCruzMarch2015__8_FD_187118 | JGI IMG/M metagenome (GOLD analysis project Ga0247834, IMG submission 187118) | Freshwater microbial communities from meromictic Lake La Cruz, Castile-La Mancha, Spain - LaCruzMarch2015_12m | ecosystem: Environmental > Aquatic > Freshwater > Lake | place: Spain... | reverse complement strand
AAGCGGACGATGGCGCTATTGATATCGGCATACTGGGCGTCATCCGAGACGGCCTTGCCCGCCAGCGTTTGGGCCGTGATCTGACCGTGGGCCCTCTCGACGGCTGCGAAAAAAGAGAGCCCGATTGCCATCAGGGCGACCAAGCCCGCCAGGGTGGGCCTTCCCGGCAAGGCGCATTTTACCGCCAGGATGCATTTTCCCGCCAGGGTGCATTTCCCGGGCAGGCTGAGTCTTGCAGAACGGTCGATCATGCTGCGAATCTCCGACGGAGGGGGCCGCCCACGGGATCGCATCGGTGCGATATTCGGACGGCGTCTGCTACTGTATCGGTGTCGGCCAGTTTTATCCACGCTGCGGCCGGAGGGACGAACCGGAGAGGACAGATGCTCGGCGCGGTATTTGAACGTGAGGTGCGGGCAGTTCCGCGGGCTCGGGGTCTGTTCGTCGCCCGGGCCGTCTACTGCGGTGCGCTGCTGGGCATCGTCGCCACCTGTTGGCTGGTGATCACCGGCACGCAAGCAGTGACCACGGCCGGTGACACCGCCCGCTTCGGCGCGACCTTGCTGCGGATCCTCGCGCCGCTGCAGCTCTCGTTGGCCATGCTGGCCGCCGCCATGACCAGCACCGTGGCCGTGACTGCCGAGAAGGACCGCCGCACGCTTGAGCTTCTTCTCATCAGCCGGCTCTCCGACGGCCAGCTCGTGTTGGGCAAGTTGGCCGGCAGTCTGCTCCGCGTGCTCCTGCTTCTGCTGGCGGCGGTGCCTGTGTTTGTGATCGCGTCGTTGTTCGGCGGCGTCACCATGTCGCAACTGGCCCGCGTCTTCGTCGTGACCGCCGCGGCGGCCCTCGTGGCCGCGAGCGTGGCGACGTGTGTCGCCTTCTGGAAAGACACAACGTTTCAGGCGTTGGCGATCACCACCTTCGCGCTCGTGGCCTGGGTCGCAGTCGGTGAGGTCGTGGCCGGACGGTTTGGGGCCGACGCCGGTGCGGAGGTCTCGCCGGCCCGGGCGGTGTTTGCCGCGCTCCAGCCCGCAGGCGGGGCCACACTGCCTCTCTTCCTAGCCGTCTGTGTCGCCGCGATCGTGATGGCCAATATCGTAGCGGTGGCCCGGGTGCGAGCCTGGAACACCGTTCAGGAGATGCGGCGGCAGCCGGAGGCGTCTGGTGCCGCTCGGTCCGCCGGTTCTGCGGTTGCCGGTTCTGCCGCCAGTTTGTCGGCTGTCAGGCGGCCGTCTCGCACGGTCTGGGACAATCCCGTGTTGTGGCGGGAAATCTGCACGCGGGCTCACGGCAAAGCCCTGCTCCTGGTGCGGCTGGCATGGCTGCTGCTACTTGCCGCAGCGGTTGCGGGCATCGTGGCCGAGGCCAGGCAGGCCAGGCCCGACGGGCTGGCCGTGGCGGTGGCCGTGGTGCCGATGGCGCTGGCCAGCCTGCTGGCAGTGGCGGCGATGGCGGTGACGAGCATCACCACCGAACGCGACCGCGGAGCGCTCGACGTCCTGCTCGTGACCGATCTCGAACCGTCTGAATTCGTCTGGGGCAAACTCCTGGGAGTGCTGACGGCGGCCCGCGAGATCGTGCTGCTGCCGCTGGTACTCTGTGGATCGCTGGCGGTGGCGGGCATCACGTCGGCCGAGAATGCCATCTACATGGCCCTCGGCATGGCCCTGCTGCTCTTCTTTGCAGCGGTGCTCGGCCTGCATGCCGGCCTTTCCCACACCGCCTCGCGGCGGGCCATCGCCGTGGCACTGGGCACCGTGGCGTTTCTCTTCGTCGGCGTGGCCACGGCGATGCGGATCATGGTCGCGTTCGGTACCAGCTTCGAGCTGCAACTCGCGCCGTTTCTGGCGGTGATCGTGGGGGGGGCGATCGGCCTCTACGCCGCGCTCTCGGCCCGCAATCCTTCGCCGGCGATCGCCTGGGCATCAGCGCTCCTGCCGGCCCTGACATTCGTCGCCATTACCGGCTTCCTGCAGGGCAATGCGTTGCAGGTGTTTCTGGTGGCCGCCGTCGCCTATGGCTTCGCCACACTGGCGATGCTCGTGCCGGCGATCGGGGCCTTCGACCTGCTGACCGGCCGAACCACGACCGGCGAATGAGCCCACTGCGGCATCACTGCCGGGTGGCTGCGGCAGGCGACTCCGCGACGGCGGTCGGTGGCCGGTCGGCGGCGACATCCTGCTCCAGCTTCGCCAGCCGAGCGGCAACGTCGGACGACTGCAAGCCTTTGGCCACGGCCTGCCGGTAGCTTTCGATGGCCTCCGTTGGCCTGTCGAGCGCCTCCTGCGCCATGCCCTCGAGCGCGAACACCTGCGGCGGCGTCTGGTTGGGCGCATAGCTCTCGCCGAGAATGGCCAGCGTCGCCAACGCCCGTTGGGGGCGGCCCAGCCGCCGATAGACCTCCGCCGTGTCGAGAATCAGATCCCGGTCGTCCGGCGCGATCGCCAACGCCCGGTGAAAGTCGGCCAGCGCCTCCTCGGGCCGGCCGCGGGCGAGCGCCACCTGACCATGCAGCCGCCAGGCCTTTTCGGAACGGGGCGCCACCCGCACCGCCTCGCGGGCGAGCTGATCGGCATCGTCGAGGAGGCCGAGTTCCATGTACATCCGGCCCCCGTCGATGCAGAGACTGATATCGCCTGGCGAGAGACGCAGCGCCTCTGCGATCTGGGTCACCGCTGCCATCCGTTCCCCCCGCTGCCAGAGCACGTCGGCGTAGTGCCGCCGGGCATCGACATCGGTCGGACAGTTCTTTACGGCGCGCTCCAAGAGCCCCTCCGCCCGCAGCAGGTCGTTGCGGTCTGCCGCCGACAGGCCCTCGTTGCACAGTCGACGAGCATCGGCGACCTCCTGCGGCACCGGCCCCGTGCGGGGAATCAGCCGGCAGCCCGAGCCCGCCACCACGGTCGCCAGCATGGCGACGGATAGTCCCCGCGCGATGGTGGAAGAGACTCTGACCATGAAAACCATCGAACCCGCATGCGTGACTGGCCGACAGAGCGGTGGAACCGGGCGTCGCGGGCGGGAGAATAGGTTTTCAGAGCCGAAGACACAACGCTTTTCGGTCGTGCGGAGGGCCGCGGCAGACCGGCACGCAAGCCTGGTTGCCGCGGATTACCCCGTCTTCCAGAATTCCCGCGACGCTGCCCTGGAATCTGCCCTGGATCGACCGCTCTTGCCGCCCGCCGCCAGCAGGCCTACTAGTGCGTTTCTCCTGCATTTCTGGTCAGTGCCTCCGAGCGGTCACGCGATGCTTCCTACCCCACCCCCCACGCTGGTCGGCCGCTCGTTGGCGGGCATGATGGGCATGGCTGGCACGGCGGGCCTGCTGCTGATGCTGCTGGTCGGTTGGGGTGGCTTCGAGATCCGCGACGAGGCGGTGGAATCGGCCGCCCCGCGGGCGGTGCGGCTTACGCCCCCCATGCCGGACCAGGGCAATGCGATCGAATATGTCGAAGGATACGAGGCCGGGCTCCGGCGGGCGGCCGCCGAAAACAGACCACTCCTGGTGGTTTTCAGGGCCGGATGGTGCCACTGGTGCGCCGAGTTCGCCCAGGGCACGCTCGTCGATCGGAGGCTCGTCGGGCTCTCCCGACAGTTTGTCTGCGTCATGGTCGATGCGGATCGCCAGGCCGCCGACTGCCGCAGGTTTGGGGTGAAGGAGTTTCCCACGGTGGTTGTGGCAACGGTCGGGGAAGGCGAATGCCGTCGCTGGAAGGGCTGTCCCTCCGCCGATGAACTCGTGTCGGCCATGGCCGATGCGCTGCCGGCAGCCCGCATGGCCGCAACCGAGGAAGACACCGCCGCTACGCGGTAAACCCAGCCGCGCGATAGAACACTGACGAATGATCGGTAGCTCACCGGACATTCGCGTCAGCCTTTCAGAAGCAGCCCGCCAGAGTCAGCCCGAGCTTCCGACCGCCGGACACCCTCCCTTGCCACACATGACATCAGCCTCCACGACGAAGACCGTGCCGCCCACCCAGAAGTTTCACGCCTATCCCTGGTGGAGCCCGCGGTTCTGGCACGGCATGCCCCTGCGGGTGTGGCTGCCGCTCGTGGCCGAACACCACGCGCGGGCGAGCCTGACGCGGTGGGGACTCATGGCCACGATCACGGCGGCCGCGGCCTTCAATTCCACGGCTGAGGCCCTCAGCAACGCCCGGTTCCGGCGTCGGTTGCAATCCCCGCCGTCCACGCCGCCGCCCCTGTTCATCATCGGCCATTGGCGTTCCGGAACGACGCTCCTGCACGAGCTGCTGATGCTCGACGACCGGTTCTGTTGTCCCAATACGTATCAGTGCTTTGCGCCCGGGCATTTTCTGCTCACCGAATCGTTCATGACCGCCGCGATCGGCTGGATGATCCCGTCAAAACGGCCGATGGACGACGTGGCAGCGGGCTGGGACCGTCCGCAGGAAGATGAGTTTGCCCTGATGAACATGGGCGCTCCATCGCCTTACCGCCGGATGGCGTTTCCCGTCACGAGCCCCGATGTTCCTGTGGCGCTCGACGTGACGGGCCTCGCTCCGGCCGACCTCGTCCGCTGGCAGGGCACGCTGCGGCGGTTCCTCGGCATGCTGGCCGTGGCCGATCCCCGGCGACCCGTGCTGAAGAGCCCGCCGCACACGGCCCGCGTCGGCGTGCTCGCCGGAATGTTTCCGGAGGCCAGGTTTTTGCATGTTGTCCGCGATCCGTTCGTGGTTTTTTCCTCGACCATGCGTCTCTGGCGGTCGCTGCACGACGTGCAGGGCCTGCAGGTCGACCCGGGCGACAGGCTCGAGCGGTATGTGTTCGCGGCGTTCGAGGAGATGTATGCGGCCTTCGATCGCGATCGGGCCACGATTCCCGAGGGCCGCCTGCACGAGATTCGCTACGAGGATCTGGTGGCAGATCCCGTCGGGCGGCTGGCGGAGGCCTATGAACGGCTCGGTCTTGAAGACTTCGCACGCGTGCGGGGGCCGCTCGAGGATCATGCCCGCTCGATGAAACGCTATCGCACCAACACCTACAGCCATGATCCGCGGATCGTGGCAGAGGTGGCCCGCCGCTGGCGGCCGTTCATCGACCGCTACGGCTACGAGGTGCCCTAAACTCAGGGCTCAGGGCTCAGGCCGCCCGGCGGCGTTGCTCACGCATCAGCCTGACCTTTGGATCGGCCTGCAGGCTCCGGGCCTCGTCGGCATACTCCTGCGGTGTCATGCGGATCCGTTGCTCAAACCGGAGCCGCGACACGGCCCAGGTGCAGGCGGCCACCGCCGCGGCGGCCGTCACCAGCCATAGCATCGCCCGGTGGGTGGCGGCGAGCATGCCCACCGGGTCGTGCGACAACTCGCCCGAGCCGATGACCCTGATCAGCGGCGCGAGAGCCAGCGTGGCAGTCGTCGCCAACAGGGCGAGGCCGCAGGCATGGCCAACCATGGCCGCCAGCGTGGCCGGCGCGAAGATCCTGCCCAGTCCCGACCACAGGCTGATGCGGCCAAGCGTGGGCGCGACCCGCGAGAGTTGCCATGCACCGCCATCCAGAAAGACCCGCACTGTCAGGCCGACGGCCCCGGCGACGGCCACGAGCGCCAGCGTCGGTAGCAGAAGGGAGACCGTCAGCATCAGGTCGAACCGCGGCGGTGTTGCCGGCCCCACCGAGCTGGCGAGGATCGATTCCCGCATCAGCGCCGTCGCCGCCGGGAAGGTGGCCGCACCCCATGTCGGCAGGAGCAGAAGCGTGGTCGCCACGGTGGCCACCCACGCGGGCAAAGCCGCCATCGGCATCATCCCCTGACGGCGGGCCAGTTCACGGCGGCGGGGCGTGGCGGCGAGCGTGCGATCGGCGGAGTCGCTCATCGGGTCAGCCTCCCCCGAAGCAGGCGTCGATCGATCGCAGCATCACCAGGGCGTTGCCGCCGGCCCAGGCATCGGCACCCAGCCAGAGGCTCGCCAGGAGCACGACTGCGGCGAGCCCCTGCAGGAGGCCGGCGCCGGGTGCAAAGGGGATCGCCCGCAGGCAGATGGCGCTGGTGAGGTGGAAGGCCACCACCGACACAAGCGACGGAATGGCGATCATGGCCGCCAGCGAGAACGCGACTGCCGGCGTCGTCACGGCCAGCGTTTCAAGCCACTCCCGTTGCGGGCCGCCAAACGCCGTGCCGATGGGAATATGCCGCACGCTGTCGATCAGCCCGCCCACCACGGCCAACTGTCCGCCCGCGGCGAAGAAGGCGGCCAGGCCCACCCACCAGGCGAGTCGCGAGATGCCGGCCGATTCGCCGGTGGAGTCGGGATCAAAGTCATCGGCCCACGAGAGACCCGAGACACTGCCGAGGATGCCGCCGGCCCATGCCGCCGCCGACAGCACCGCCGCCGCCGCGATCCCCATCAGGAGCCCCACGAAGAGTTCGCCGGCCAGCACGGGCAGGAGCGGGCCGATCGGCAGCCCCGGGGGTGTGTTCTGCACGGCCCATGCCATCGGCACCGCCACGACCGCCAGCGCGAAGGCCAGCGTCAGCCGAATCCGGAACGAAGCCCCCGGCAGGATCGGGAGCGTGCCAGTGACCACGGCTGCGGCGATACGGCAGCAGACCCCCGCCGCCACGACGATCTCCTGCGACAGGGCTTCGTTCATTGCACCATCCACGAATCGTTTTCCGCAGGACACCTCGAACACGACGCCGGCTGCGCTCAGGCATGACCGAGCCCGATCAAAACGCTGGCCTAGGGCGCCGCCGCCGCGCGGAACATGTCGACGAATCGCTCCACCATCCAGGGCATCACGAGCACCAGCGTCGCCGCCATCGCCACCAAGCGGGGTGCGAGCCCGACCAGCGGCTCATGGATGCCGGTGGCCGCCTGCATCAGACCGGTGACCAGCGCCACGCCGAATCCCGCGAGCAGCACCGGCGCGATCACAAGCAGCCCGGTCAGGATCGCCTGCCGCACGAGTTCCACGAGGTCGCTGTCGGTCATGCTGCCGTCTCCTCAAGAGGCCGTGTGTCGCACACCATCGAGCAACGACCTGACCACCAGCGACCAGCCGTCGGCGGCCACGAAGACCATCAGTTTGAGCGGCAGCGAGACGAGCGTCGGCGGCAGCATCACAAGGCCGGTCGACACCACGAGTGTCGCCACGAGTATGTCCAGCACGAGAAAGGGCAGCAGCAGTCGGAAGCCGATCGCGAAGGCGGTCTTCAATTCACTGACGAGGAAGGCCGGCAGCAGTGTCTCCACCGGCACGTCGTCGTAGGTTGCCACACGCTTGGGTGCCGAAGGATGGCGAGCGAGAAAGTAGAGCATGGTGTCGCGATTGCCGGCCTGCTCGATCTGTGTGGCCATCCAGCGGCGGACCGGCAGTGTGCCCTGCTCGTAGGCTGCGGCCAATTCGATGCGTCCCTGCTGATACGGCTCGACCCCATCGCGGTAGGACGCCGACCAGACCGGCCACATCACCAGCGCTGAGAGAAAGAGCGCCAGCGACGTGAGGATCTGATTGGAAGGGAGTTGGGGCGTGCCCAATCCCTGACGCACGAGTGTCAGCACGATCGACATCCGCACAAAACAGGTCGTCATCAGCAGCACGGCCGGCGCGAGGCTGGCGACGCCGAACATGACCGCGGCGGAGAGCGTGGCATCGAGGGAGCGGGTGCCGAGCAGCTTCGTGACGAGACCGGCGACCGCATCCGGAGTGACACTCTCGGGCACGGCTGATGGGAGTGCGGATGGGAGTGCGGATGGCAGTGCTGATGGTACGGCGGATGGCGGCTGGGCCGTTGGCTCCTCGGCGGCTGTGCCGGCCGACTGCCACGCGAAGGCCATCGCGGCGGCCAGCAGGAGTATCCTCAGGGGGTTTGCGTTTCCGAGGATCATGCCGCCTCCCCGCTGCGCTGGGAATGAGGTGCTGTCGGGGGTTGCGAGCCTGTCGGAAGTTGCGAGCCGCGACTCCGTGGTGAGACAGCAGGACGCATGGCCGGATACACGCCGCGGCAGGCGGCGGCGATGCAGGCGGTGGCCTGGGGATCGGAGAGCTCGGCGAGCGTCTGACAGCCCGCGGCAGAGACCCCGACGAGGAGCGTTTTGGGTCCGAATCGCACAATTCGGACGGCGTGCTGGCCACCGAGCGATCCCTCCCCGAGAACCTCGAAGACATCGGGTGGTAGGAGCGTTGTCCGCCTCTTCGTCAGCACCGTCGCGGCCGCCACGACCGCAAAGGCGGCCCCAATCGCTGCCAGCAGTTTCCAGTTGGCAAGTGGACCTGAACTACCGGCAGCCGTCAGCGGCGGGGCCGCCAGATCGATCGCCATCGAGCCGACAGGCACTTCGAGTGACGCCGGTTGCAGGCCCTCGCCCGCGATCTTGGATTCTGGCAGGATCTGGGATTCAGGCAGGATCGACTCCGGCAGCGGAGCCACGGCGATGGCGGGAAGCGGAGCCATGTCGCGAGTTGCGGCCATGTCGGGAAGTGGCGTTGGTCCTGCACCGCGGGCCGGGGTCGCAGCGGCACAGAGGGCAAAGAGCAGCACCGCCGCCCGGCCAATTCCCTCCCCGGCATTGGGATAGCCTGCATCGGGATAGCCAGTGTTGGAATTGGAATAGTCAGGACCGCGTCCTGAGGGAGCCGCCGCGTTGTCGGCATCGCCGCCAGCCGACCAGTCGATCCGCGGTTGCCGCATTCCAGACGGGGTCGGCCGACCGCTTTGGGAGCGATCCAGCCGGACGCGATCAGGGCGGCCGCCCATCCACCAGAGGAAGCCGGCCAGAAGTCCGACGCAGACGCTCGTCGCCGCCAGCCAAATCTGCCGCGGCACGTCACTGAAGCGGCCGGCGGCGACCGCTGCGATCGTGTCGGCGAATCCCATCACGTCTGAAGAGGCCTGCGACGATGACTGTGAAGAGACTTGCGAAGCGTCCTGTGAAGCCGATCCCGAAGACGCTTGGGGTGATCGATCGATCAGGCCACTCCGTGCGGCGGCCGTGGCCATGCCCCGGCCGGTCTGTTCGCGACGGGCCATCGATGTGGAGGCCACCGGAAAGCTGGTGATGAGGACCCGCCGCTGCGATGGATCGCGAGTCGCCGGCAGCAGGCTGAGCACATGCCGGCGAATCCGCTCCGTCTCGTGTGCCTCGATCGCCATCGGCTCGAGTGTCGGCTGTCCAGCCCGCTCCATCGCCGCCCGGCAGGCGATCTGGAAGTAGCTGTCAGGCACTGCGATCGAGACCAGAATCGATTCGGGAACGTCCGCTGCAATCGGCCGCGCGGGGGGGGCGGCGAGGGCAGGCGGGGGGGATGCTGGAGGCTCTGACGCGACGATGATCGCCGAACGCGGCCGGATCTCAGCAGGAGCATTGGCATCGGCCGGCTTTTGCGTCGCCGTCATCGAACCGGTGGCTGGCGCGGCGGCTGCGTTGGTGACTTGGTCGGTCGAAGGTTGTGACTGAAGATCTTCCGGTCGCGGGGGCACCGGAAGGGCCGCGGACTCGGCCCTGCTGAAGTCCACCGACACGTCCACCGTCGCCCCCTTCATGAAGGCGAGAGACTGCCGCACCTTGGTCGCCAGATGGTGTTCGTGTGCAGCCTGGCGGGCGAGGGCTGGATCGGCGGCGGCCAGAGCCGTCGCGGCGCGATCCGCCTCGGCCTCGAGCGGGCCGGCATGCACGCGGCCGCTCCGCAGATCGGTGACCGCCACGCGTTCCGGTGTCAGGCCGGCGATCGAGGCGCTGACAAGGACGCGGATCGCCTGAATCCTGGCGGTGTCAAGCTCCATGTCGGGCTGGGTGCGGACATTCACGCTGGCGGTCTTGGCCGGCCCGCCGCCCTCCAGGCTGTGGTGGCTTTCGGTGTCATAGAGCACCGCGGCCCGTTCGATGCCGGGCATCGAACAGATGACGAGGGACAATTCTTCCTGCGTGGCTGCCCGCAGCATTTCGCCCTGCACCGCCCGGCTCTGCCAGGGGCTATTTTTTTCGAGGGCGCGGCGGAGACTGCCGCCAAACTCGCGAGGCAGCGCCTCGGCATCGACAAGCGCCCGCATGTAGGCGCTCTGACGGCTGCGGGGCACCCAGACCCGACCCCCGTCGGTGCGGTGGTCGTTGAGTTGCGCCCGGTCGAAGGCGGCTTCCATGATCGCCATCTCAGACGACGGAAGGGCCGTACCGGCGAGGAGTTCGACCTCGTCGTTGGCCGGTCGGTCGCGGAGCAGCCAGGCCGCCCAGCCAATCGACGCGAGGACGAGGCCCAGCGCGATCACCTGGGCCGGTGTGATCACCTGGGCCAGCGTGCTCAAAGGCGGCTGGCGGTCGCGGAGAGATGGTGAGGGTTGCTGTGCGTCCATGCACTGCCCTTCATGACGGGGAGCTGAGCGGTTTGTGGAAGACGCAGGCGCGGTGCCGTGGCGATCGACGCGACGGTGCTTGTTGCACAGGAGTGAAAGGCAGATAGAGCGTCGTCAGGCGGCCAGCCGTTGAGACTGTCGGCGGGGCAGCCGGAGGGTGATGGCCACGCCGCCATCTGGGCAGTTGGCGGCGTGCAGCGTGCCGCCGATCCGGGCGACGGCAGCGCGAACGGCAGCGAGTGCCAGGCCGGTTCCTTCTGGCATGACGCTCTGATCGTGCGGGCCGCGGCCGGTCTCGCCCAGCCACTTTCTGACCTGATCGGAAAGCGCAGGTCCGGAGTCGGCGACCTCGATCTCGATTGCCCCGCCGAGGTCGACGCTCGTCACGATGACCTCGCGAACAACAGGTGATTCGCGTGTGGCGTCGATCTGTGCGGCCGACTCGACCGCGCGGCGGATGAGTGGTTCGAGCGCCCGTCGCAGGAGGGTTGCGTCTGCGACCAGCGACTGCTCGTGTTGCTGCGACACGTCGAGCGTAACGGCCAGCGGCGGCCGGCCAGGAACACGCCGAGCCCGGGTCTGGTCGGCGAGGATCGACGAGACCAGGCCGGATGTTTGGCCTTCATGGGCCATGGCAGCGTGCCTGTCTATGGCAGCGTGATTGGCCACGGCAGAACGCGAGTGGTGTGAGGGAGAGGTCATCAGATGCGTTTCGTCAGGTGCTTTTCGTCAGGGCGTGGAGAGCGAAGGCACGGCGGTGGGTGTTCCGCAGACCTCATCCATGATCCAGCGGTTCACGTCGCCCAGAATAGATTTGGATAGCAAAGACTTGGAAAGATCGTTGACACCTGGATAGATCCGCATGGCGAGTGCCGCACCGGCGGCGTGAAACAGGCGGAGCGTGCGATCCGTGTGGGATGCCTGCTCCAGCACACTGGAACGCTTGCAACAGAGCAGCATCGGGAGGCGACGCACGTCGACGAGCTGCGAAAACAACGCCTCGTCGAGCGGGAAAAGTCCGCCCAGCGAGATGACGCCCGCGAACTCCCTCGGATGACGGCAGGCGATCCGAAACGCGTCGGAGCCACCCCCGCCCTGCCCCACCAGAAAAATGCGATCCGGATGAATGGCGATCCGCTCACGGATCCGTTCGATCGACCGCCAGACCGCCTCTTCGAGTCCGATGGCGGGCGAATCGACGGCGATGCCGGGCTGCACGGCGACGAAATTGCGAAGGCTGACCCGCTTCATCACCCGGCCGAGATCAAAGGGCTTCTTGCGGGTGGCAGTGGCCGTGGTATCGGGCAGCCAGACGAGCAGCGGGTAGTCATAGCCCGGTTCGTGTCCCAGGGGTGTGAACAACCGGTCGTCACCGAGCCATGCGGACGCCGAAGACACCGGCCGGGATTCCGGGCCTGCGGCGACAGTTGCCCGGCGACCGGCGGCACCCCGCGAGTGTTGTTTGGGAAGGCGACTGCTCATCGGGCACCTCGGCGGCTGGTGACAGGGCACATGGATCAGGCTCGGGGCACATGGCCGATTCTCGCGGGAGGGGCTGACCCCAGCCGACTCAGGGCGTTCCCTGGCCCGCGGTTTGTAGCCGAACGCTCCCTGCCCGGCAACGGCAGGATCGAGCCTTCCCGGGGGTGCGCAGGGAGGGCAAAACAGGCAAGGCCGGGCCTCTGGGGGCCGCCTTCCTGCAGGGCCTGTTGGGGGGGCTTTTTTGGAGGGCTGTCGCGAGCGGCCCTTGCTGTTTCCCGCGGGGGCATCTCGTTCTCGCGGGGACATCTGGCGAAGAGTCTCGCAGGCGGCGATCAGGCCTGTTTGTGGCCGGTGAGCCGGTCCATCACGGCGACGAGTTCCTTCACCGCGGCGATGCTCTTGTCGAGGCCCGCCCGCTCCTCGGGTTGCAGCGTGAGTTCGATGATCCGTTCCACACCGCCGCTGCCGAGCACCACCGGCACGCCTACGAAGTAGCCGCCGACGCCGTATTCCTTGTCGCAGTAGGCTGCGCAGGGCACGAGCCGCTTCTTGTCGCGGACGACCGCCTCCACCATCTGCGTCGTGGCTGCGGCCGGGGCGTAATAGGCGCTGCCGGTTTTGAGCAGGCTCACGATCTCCGCGCCACCGTTACGGGCCCGGGTGACGATCGCGTCGAGCCGATCGGGGGCGATCAGTTGTGTGACCGGAATGCCGCCCACGCTCGTGCAGCTGGGGATTGGGACCATCGTGTCGCCGTGGCCACCCAGCAGCATCGCGGCGATGTCTTCCACGCTCACGCCCAGCTCCATCGCGAGGAAGCTGCGATACCGGGCTGTATCGAGGATGCCCGCCTGCCCGATGACACGGGATGGGTGAAAACCGGTGACCTGAAAGGTCCTCTGCACCATGGCGTCGAGCGGGTTGCTGACGACGATCACGACGGCCTGCGGACTCGAGTCTCGGATCTGTGCGGCAACGTCGCCCACGATCTTCGCGTTGGTCGAAAGCAGGTCGTCGCGGCTCATGCCGGGCTTCCGGGCAATGCCGGCGGTGACCACGACCACGTCGCTGCCGGCGGTGTCGGCCCAGTTCGTGGTGCCCGTCAGCCGCGAATCAAAGCCCATGATCGGCGAGGCCTGGAAGAGGTCGAGCGACTTGCCAGCCGGCATCCCTTCCGTGGCCGGGATGTCGAGCAGCACGATGTCACCCAGCTCGGCGCTCGCGCACCAATGGGCTGTGGTCGCACCAACGTTGCCGGCGCCGATGATCGAAATCTTTGCGCGTCGCATGATCTGGGATTCCTGATTCGGAGTGGGGCCATGCTCGAGCGCGGGAAGTCCGCGGGCGGCACGGATGTGGATCGAATCCACCGTTGTCGCGACCATCTCATGGGCCGGCAAGGCCCACCCGAAAACAGCGGGAAACCCAAGGGACCTTCGCCATAGTCAGGGCAGTTCGATGCGGTCAGGCAGTTCCCTGCGGGCCTGACGGTCGCGGCGACGGGAGTCGCGGGCAAACGACCAGGCAGCCAGGGCGAGTGCCAGGCAGATGACCGCGGCGATCGAGAGAAAAATCCACCCCAGGGTGTTCACTTCTCCTCTGGGGCTCGGCGCGGGCTTCCAACTGGGTTCCTTTCCGATCAGCAGGGCGGTTTCCTGCCGCTCGCCCTTCTGCGTCTGATCACCCTGCGAAGAGGAGATTTTCACGTCGGGCAGCGGATAGCTGTACCGCTTCAGGGCGAAGCCCGACACCCGAACGCGTTCGCCGATCTGCTGGCCCGTCGGCATACCCTCTGGCAGCGTGCGAACGCAGCAGACCACCGGGTAGTCTTCCTGCAGGCGGTCGTGCACCTTGATCAGCGGCGTGGGAACGAAGACATAAAGCTCCCAGTAGTGGTCGGTGCCAAGCTGCTGCTGCCGCAGCGGATCGTCCACTTCGATCCGCGTGGCCCGGCGAGCGATGCCTTCGAGCGTGACGGGATCGCCCCTATGCTCGGCAAACCAGCCGCTGTCGGGGTTGATGAGCGGCACGATGTCTCCCGGAGGTCCGGCCGCCGAAGTGATGCCGGCCTGCGTGGCCCGCCCCATGGCGGACAGCATCGCGTACATCGCCTCGGTGTCGCCGGCCACGAGTTTCTGCCCATCGGCGACGGAGTCGAAGAGTCCGTAGTCCATGCCGAGCGCGGCCAGGGGCGTTGGTGGAAACCAGCCCACCCGGGCGGCTGCGAGCAGCAGCGAGACCGGCTTCGTGGCCGATTCCCCGGTAGGCGTTGCCGAGGGGCCCGATCCCGCCGCGAGGGGCAGGCCGATCACGGCCGTGGGCTCGTCGATCGGGGCCGATCTTTTCCAGGCTTTGGGCACGTGATCGGCGAGGACGTCGATGGTCAGGCCTGTGTTCGTCACGATCCGAACCTGCTCCAGTTGCCGGCGGCCGGCCACCTCCGACTGCTCGGCCGACAGCGGCACGGCCGCGACGGACGTTGCCCGGCCCTCGACCTTCACGAGCTGATCCTGCACCTGCTGTGCCGATGGAAGAACGCCGATATCCACGGCGTCGGCGTTCCAGCCGGCGGCAAGATTGGCCGGCGCGCGTGCCAGCCGGGAGAGCACACGCAGGGCCATATCAAGCTTGGCGGGCGTCCACTCCGAAGGCTCCTCAAGCACCGCGCGGGAGTCACGGTCGATCTTCCAGGTGGCGAGATACTCGGCGAACGGGGCCGCCGCCACGGTAGCCTCCGCTGGCTCAGCAGCCTCCAAGACCGCTGCGGCGTCGACCGCACCCGGGTCTGGTAACGCGAGAGCCACCGCCCATGCAACACACCAGGCAGTAGTCTGGAGGGTGATGCCAACCGTGGTGCGTGCCGGCCTCGGCGTGCGGTCCGAAGTTGTGCAGGAGATGCTTTTCATGGCAGGCGTTCTTTCGTAAGGGACGGTGCGGGCGTGCGATCCGCCTCCGCCAGCCGTCGCAGGGCATCTTCGGTGGAATGGAGTTCAACGTCGGAAAGGGTGGCGGACAGGTCGGCAGGTGCGGGATCAGGCCTGCGAGCAGCACCTTGACCGGCCGCACGGATGCCGAGCATGGTAATCAGCACCACCGCTGCCATGCTCACCAGCGCGAAAGTGCCTATCGAATTCGCCGCCGGGGGAACGCTCGGCCGCGGCTTCCAGAGCGGCTCAAGGGCCAGCACCAACGGCGCGATCCGCACAGTGTCGGTGGCGGCATAGGCCCAGCGTTTGAAGAAATACCCCACCACGTCCACGGGCTCACCGATCTTCATTCCGTGGGGCATGCCCGTGGGGAGCCGCAGGAAATAGACGACGATCGGCGAGGCTGGTCCCCCTTCGGGTTCCAGCCACCCTTGCCAGTAATCGTGGATGTCATAGTCGTTGGCCGGGGCCGTCATCTTTTCCAGCCGATGCAGCGTGCCTCGAAATCGTACGAGGCGTCCCCGGTAACTCTTCGGCTGGCCGAATAATTCAGGAAAGCTCACCGGCCGAATGGACGATCCCGCCAGCATGCGGATGTCGGCAGACCGCAGTGTCAGCCAGATCTGAAACCAGGCCTCGTCCTCGGCCCCCCGAAACACCGTGTCGTCGCGGACACGGGAGAGAGCCTGCGCGGTGGCTCCATACTCGTCGGGGGCCGCAGAGAGGAGTTCGGGCTCGGCCTCGATCACCACGGCATCGGGCAGAGTGGGATCTGCGGGAATGTCGGCGAGTGTCGTGTCGACCTGCGGTCTGTCTGGCATTGGCGAGTTGCCAAACCAGGTCCGTTCCACCCAGCCGAAGAGCAGCATGGCGATGAGTGCCGGTGGCATGAACAGCCAAAAGATCCGCCGCTGCTCTTTCCGTGCGAGATAGTTGCGTGGAAGATAGTTGCGGGGAGCCGGGAGGTCGAGCCGATGGTCCGCCGCCAGTTCGACGGCCGGCAGCAGGCCGGCCGGTGTGGCGACTGCGTCGGGCTGAGATTGTGTGGGCTCGCTCACGAGTGCGGCGGCGCGATGGGCTGATAGGACGGTTGAACGATGGACGCAGCCACGGCGTGCTCCGGGCTTGCCGTTCCCGTCTGCTTTTGACGCTGCATTTCCCGCCAGACGTAAATGCCGAAGGAACTGATCAGCGTGCAGGGCATCGCCAGCATGATCAGGATGCTATAGAAGTAGCCTCGGGCCAGATTTAGTCCTTCGGGATCGGACGTGTTGACCGCGTCCTTGCAGTTTGGGCAGCCAAACGCTTCGCCACCGTCGAGCAGACAGACCGACATGACGGTCATGGCGGCCATGATGGTGAGGAAGGTCCTGCCGGTCATGTCCCGAAACCGCAGGGAGGATGGCGGTGAGAACTTCACCAGAACCGGAACCATGACCGGCCGCAAAAGACCAAGGCGGCGGAGAAGAGACGCAATCCAGGCCATATCGTAAACTCCCTCTTCAGACACCGTTTGCCAACAGGACGCTTCCCAAAAGCCTGCCAGAACAAAAGCCTGACAGAACGAGACGCTGGCACGACCGATCAACGCGGAGCCGCTCAGACGGCCGCCACCGCACCCGCCTTTGCGATTATAGGCTCCCGCGGGCGGCCGGGGTAAAAGTGATAGAGCATCAGGTAGATCACGACCCCGGTGACCGACACGTAGAGCCAGATCGGCATCGTGATTCGTCCAAGCCGCCGGTGGGCATCCCAGCGGCCTCGGGCCGCGAGCACGAACATGGCGATCGCCAGCACGGGGACGGTCACGGCCAGCAGGATGTGCGTGATCAGGATGGTGAAGTAGACAGCACGGGCCGTCCCCTGCCCGGTGAATGGCACATGGCCCACGATGGCATGGTAGGAGAGATAGCAGGCCAAAAAGAGCGTCGAGACCGCGAAGGCGGCCACCATCATGGCCCGGTGGGCCCGCCAGTTACCGCGGCGGATGAAAATCCAGCCCGCCGCCAGCAGGACTGTGGCGATGGAATTGAGGGCTGCGTTGATTGAGGGCAGCCAGAGGGCGGCGTCAGCGAGGCTCATGTCGCGGGGGCTCCGACTGGAGCGGATGAATGCGGGGGAGCGGAGGATTGGGCCGCGGCGCTGGCGGGTTCGGCGAGTACGTCGCGGATCAGTTTCTCGAGCAGTTTCACTCGGTCTGGCTGCAGCAGGTGGTAACTGCCCCGGAGACGGCCCTCCCGGTCGAAAACAACTCCTCTTTCCGAGTGCACGCCCACTTCAGCCGGTAGCAGGAATGTCTCGTTGGCAATTTTTCTGATGGTCGCCATGTCGCCGGTGAGGAATTTCCATCGGTCTGGATCTGCTTCGAATCGGTCGGCATACCGTCGCAACGACTCCGGCGTGTCGTTGTCCGGGTCACACGTGACGCTCACAGCCACAAGATCGGGGTCGGGGATGTTCCGCAGGATATCGGCGAGCGCCTGGTTTTCCCGAAAACATGGACCGGGACAGTTGGCAAAAAACACGCTTGCGAGCCAGACCTTGCCCCGCAGCGATGCCGAGTCAAATGGCTTGCCGCTGCGTTCGGTGAGCGTGAATGGCGCGGCGACCGCACCGGGTGGCATTCGCTCGGGAGCCGGCGCGGGAGGCTCTTCAGGGGCGGCCCGTCCGGCGGTGGCACTCGTGCCGCGGGCCGCTGTCCGCTCTGTGCCGCTGCAGCCCAGCATCAGGACCAGTATCAAAACTGGAACCAGTATCAGCATCGAGACTGGTATCAGCAGTCCCACAGAACCCGGCCCGGCAACGCATGGCCTCTTCTCAACGCTACTGTGCATGATGAACACCGGTGCTAATGCTGTGCAGGTTCTTCGAGCACCTTCGCCTCGGCGGCCTGCTCCATCAGGAGCACATCAGAGCTACGGGCCATGTGGAGGGCTCGTTCCTGCGAGACCATTCGATTCCGCATGCCGATGTCGGGCACCAGCATGAGGGCAAGAAAAATCGCCATCATGGCAGCCGGGATCGTGAGCACATATTTCCAGTTGGCCTCGGAGAAGACATGCATGAAGAACAGCACCACGAGCATCGCCTTGGTGCATGAAACCGCCATCATGAAGGCCCAGCCAACGTGCGGCTCATCCCGCCACGGCCAGTAGGAGGAATAGGTCAGAAACGACATGGTCGTCAGGCCACAGAGTGCGAGAAATACGAGCAGATACTTGCCGATGCCGCCGTGCTCTGCGCCATGGTCGGCCGGGTGGCCTGCAGCGTGTCCGGCATGCTCGTGATGGTCATGCTCGGGCATATCGCCAGGCCGGGTGATGGGGCCGTGGGAGTGGGCAGCGTGGGGGTCGTGGTTACTCATTATCAAAACAGCCTTCAGCAGCCTTCAGAAGAGATAGAGCAAAGGAAACAGGAAAATCCACACCAGATCGACAAAATGCCAGTAGAGTCCGGCGTTTTCGATCTTCCCTGCCTGCGCGGGGCCGAGTTTGTAGCCAAGCAGGATCGTGAAGACGATCAGGCCGACGATCACGTGCACGGCATGAAAACCGGTGAGCAGGAAGTAGGTGCTGGCCCACATGTTCCCACCCGGAATGACGGCCGGAAGCCGGAGCCAGGGAAAGATGTCGTTGAGCCCGCTGGAATGGCCACCATGGCCTGACCCCGAATCGACACCGCCATGACTTCCGGCCGCAGCCTCCGTCGGCAGGGGCATCACCTGATCGGCCACCACAGCCAGATCGAACGCCTGTTGCTCGGGGCTGGCCACCATCTTGCGGATCTGTTGCAGCCGCCCACGGGCTGCGACTTGTTCGGGGGTGAGTTGTTCAGCGGGCGTATCGTCGAGTTCCTTGAGCTTGTCAATGATGGCCGGCTCACCGAGTCGGGCCCGGACCGCCGAGCCGTAGTAGAGATCAGGCTTTTCGTAGATGCGGCCATGGGGTGCCTGGGGATAGATGCCGTGGGCAAACTTGGCCTGGTATTCGTAGGCCTTGACTCCCAGGAACAGCGTGCCGAGCAGGAGCGTGAGGAGCATCCAGAGTTTGGCAAGACCGGCTCTGTTGGCCCGGGCCGCCTCCAGCGCGAGCACGATCGTGACGCTCGAGCAGATCAGCACGAACGTATTGAAGGCCCCGATCGGTTCGCTGAGATGAACGTGGTGGGGCTTGGGCCAGACCGCCGCTCCGAACCGCAGAACGACGTAGCTGCCCAGGAGAGCGGAGAAAAACATGATCTCCGTGGAAAGAAACAGCCACATGATCAGTTTGCCGCGGCTCAGAGGGAGGCCGGGCTGGTATTGCAGAACCGGGCCGTGATGACCATGACCGTCATGACCGTCATGACCGTCATGACCGTCATGACCGTCATGGCCATCGTGGCCATCGTGGCCATGGCCATCGTGACCGTGCGGAATGGAGATCGCGGAGGCATTCATGATCGTGGCGTTCTCAGGAGTCTCGTCCGGAAGGGGTGAGTATTAACAGCATCACGCGGGGAGGCCGAACACGACGGAGGCCGTCAGAAGTGCCAGGAGGGAGCCGAGGGATGTGAACAGCAGAGTGCGGGCGGAGGCGTCATCGCGGCGGATGGCAAAACCGAAGGTCGCGATAGCATAAACGAGCGAGGCGATCGCTGCTGCCACAAAGAGCCGAATGCTTCCCGAAGGCACCGCCAACACGAGGCTGACCGGCACCATCGCCAGGCTGGCAGCCAAGGCCTGCCCTGCCGCCCGCAGGCCGCTGGGATCGTCGACCGTCAGCATCCGCATGCCCGCAGCCGCGTATTGCCCGCGGTAGAGCCAGGCGATCGCCATGAAGTGCGGAAACTGCCAGAGGTAGAGGACAGTAGCCAATGCGGCCACTGCAAGCGAGCCTGCCGCGTCTCCGCCGGCCAGCCGTTGCGGTCCGTCGGCGGCGAGCCAGCCGATGGCAACCGGCAGAGCCCCAGACACGGCGCCCACGGCGGTGTTGAGCGGCGACCGCATCTTCATCGGCGTGTAGACCACGACGTAGAGGATCCAGGTGGCCACCGCGGCGGCGGCCGGCTCCCAGCCGGATGCCAGAGTGATGATCAGCCCGCCCACGATGACAAGGAAGGTCGTCAACGCGATAGCAGCGGGTATGCCGATCCGGCCCGTCGCAATCGGTCGGCGGGCGGTCCGGGGCATGAGACGGTCGGCATCCCGCTCGAGGATTTGATTGGCGATGCTCGAACTGGCTGCGACGCAGGCTGTTCCGAGCAGGAGCCAGAACAGGGACGGGCCACCGATTACCTTGCCAGCCGTCAGCCATGCGGAGGCCACGACCGTAGCCAGTACCATGATTGCGATCCGGGGCCGGGTGAGCCGAGAGATGTCGGCAGCTACCGCCGAGGCAGTGCGAAAAAGGCTGCCTTCGGCGGCATGGCCCAGACCGCGTGTGTCTCCCGAGGGCATCGGCAACGCGGCGGCCCCAAACTCGGGAGGGAAAGGCCGCGGGAAGTCGGGGGCGAACTTGGGCATGGGTGTCATGCGAATGCCTTGTCCCCTCCGCGATCCACTGCAAAGCTGCCGGCCGGCCCCGAATGATCTGTCCGCCCGGCACGATCCGGCCGCCCCGGATGAAGCACGCCCGTTGCAAGCGACAACACCACCGAGCCACCAAGAATCATCATGCCGAGGAACACATGACCGGTTACGACCGTCGCTCCCCAGACGCTACGGGCCACGAGGGGATCTGAGAGTGTCCACGACGCGGGGAGCCAATCCGAGGGCAGGCCCCAATTGACGACCCACGCGGCGAATCCCAGCATGATCTGGCAGGCAACAAGCAGCACGATCGACAATGACCAGATGCGGACCGCGGACACGCTGCTGGACCGTGAGTAGCACACGGCGGCAAGAGCCAGGGCCGCCACGGCGGCGGCGCCCAGAAGGTGAAATGCCACAAGCCAGCGGAACGTCGCGGGATCGATCGTCGCATCGAGGTGTCGAAGTTGTGCGCCAGCCACGAGTTGGACGTAACTCCCGATGACGAGCCCCGATGCCGCCCGCGTTGCCGCCCGTGAAACAGCCGCTGCGCGGCCAGATGCGTTATCGCCAGATGCGGCAACAGCAGATGTGCCAGACGATCGAGTTTTTGTGAGCGTGGCAATCGCAACGGCAACGGCGAAGAAAAGCGGTCCTGTGCAGGCATGAACCTTGGCCACCGTTTTATCGTCGAGCAGCACGCGGGCGCCGCCGAGGGCTCCTTGCACCACGACCAGGAGGACCGCGGCTGCGGCCAGGGCCCGCACCGCCGGGCTCAGCCGACTCCGCCAGACCACAGCCGCCAGCACAAGCGAAATGAGTCCGACGGCAGCACCGAGGAGCCGGTGGCCGTGCTCGAGGAACAGGTCCCACGGGCCGTAGAACCATTCCGCCCAGGGAAACAGAAACATGTTATGGCCGTATGTCGCCGGCCAGTCGGGCACCGCCATGGCGGCGTCAAACGTGGTCACAAGCGCCCCAAAGCAGAGGAGCACGGCCGTAACAGCCACGAGCAGGGATGCAACGGCGTGGGGCCAGTTGAGGGAGCGGCTTGTCGGGCTTGTCAGGCTTGTCATGCTTGAGATGTTGGTGACGATATGTGTGCCGACTGCCTCAACTCCGCAGTCGCTGGGTCGACTGCCTCAACTAGTGTGCAGCTGCAGCGGCCGCGGTTGCCAAGGCATTAGGAGGATCGGTCTGCATGAGATGATCCTTCCCGACACCGGGCACGGAATATTCGTAGGGACCCCGATGCACCACGGGCTGGAAATCAAAATTGCCGTGGCCGGGGGGGCTCGGCGCGGTCCATTCAAGCGTGTTGCTGTTCCATGGATTCCGGCCGGCAATGGGGCCAAAAAACATGCTCGAGAAGAAGTTTGCCGCGAAAATCGCCTGCGACGCGACCATGCCAATGGCGCACCATGTCATGAAGGCGTTGAGCGGTTGCAGGTGGTGGAACGTCTCGTAGTGGTAGGCATCGGCCAGGCGGCGGGGAAAGCCAACGGCGCCGAGGATGTGCATCGTGAAAAACGTGCCGTTCAGGAAGATGAAGGTCAGGAAGAAGTGGACCTTGCCCCAAAACTCGTTCATCGTCCTGCCAAACATCTTCGGAAACCAGAAGTAGATCGCTGCCCACACGCCCATCGCCGTGCCCGCAAAGAGCACATAGTGAAAATGAGCCACGATGAAGTAGGTGTCGTGAATGAAGATGTCGACTGGTGTCGCTGCCATGAAGATGCCTGACAGGCCGCCGATGATAAACATCGAAACAAACGAGAGCGCGAAGAGCATCGACGTTGTGAACTGGATCCGTCCTCCCCAGACGGTCCCGAGCCAGTTGAAGGTCTTCACGGCGCTGGGAAGGGCGATCATCATCGTCGACACCATGAACGTCACGCCGAGAGCGGGGTTCATGCCGGACATGAACATGTGATGGCCCCAGACGATGAAGCCCAGGCCGGCGATTCCGGCGGTCGAGTAGACCATCGGCCGATACCCGAACAGGGGCTTTCTCGCGAACGTGGTCAGGATGTCCGAAACCATGCCCATTGCAGGGAGAATCATGATGTAGACGGCTGGGTGGCTGTAGAACCAGAAGAGATGCTGCCAGAGCAGCGGTTGTCCGCCACCGGCTCCCGCAACGGCATTGTTCACGATGTTTCCCTCAGGGGAGAAAAAGCCCGTGCCGAGGGTGCGGTCGGAGAGTTGCATGAAGCCGGCGGCCGTCAGCACAGGAAGGGCGAAGGCTTGCAGAATGGCCGTGATGAACATCGCCCAGATGGTCATCGGCAGGCGAAACATCGTCATGCCGGGAGCCCGCATCAGGATGATGGTCGTCATGTAGTTGACGCTTCCGAGCATGCTCGAAACACCGACCATCGTCAGGCCCAGCAGCCAGAGCGTCTGGCCCCAGCCGGCTCCAGGCGACGAGGCGACGTTTGTCGAGAGAGGCGGGTAGCTCGTCCAACCACCCGAAGCCGCACCCCCTTCGACGAAGAAGCTCGCGCCGAAGGCGAAGAACGCAGGCCACATGAACCAGTAGGAGAGCATGTTGAGCGTCGGGAACGCCATGTCGTCGGCGCCGATCATGAGCGGAATCAAGAAGTTGCCAAACGCACCGGCAAGAATTGGGATGATGACGAGGAAGATCATCACCGTGGCATGCATGGTGAAGAGCATCGTGTAGAACTCCGGCGCCATCTGTCCGCCCTGCTGGGCGAACAATTTTCCGAGCACCGGCACATCAGACCACGGCCAGGCGACCTGCCAGCGAACGGCCAGCGCCAGTAATCCACCGATCAGGAACCACAGCAGCGTTGAAAAGAGGAATTGCAGCCCGATCACCTTGTGGTCTTTGGAGAAGACGTAGGTGGAGAGAAACTCGGACACGGGCCTCGGCTTGCGAGCGGGGGGCAGGCTCGTGACGCTGCCGTGCGAGAGCGTGGACGCGGTGGCGATGCTGCTCATGAGACTCTCTCCAGAAAACTGTCGGATGGGGACTTGAATTGTACGGGGGAAAAAGTGTGCGTGGAGAACTGTATGGGGAAGATGCGGGGCGTCAGAAAACTCAGTCGACCGCGGAGGCGACTGTATCTTCAGGCGCCGGTTGAGTGGCTTCCTGTCGGGCATAGGTTGCATCGAGCCAACGATCGAAGTCCTCGCGGGATTCGATGGTCACCCTACCCTTCATCTTGTAATGGCCCCAGCCGCAGAGTTCGGCACATACGATGTCAAACTGACCGGTCTCTTTCGCCTTGAACCAGACGGGGATTTTCATGCCCGGAACCGCATCCTGCTTGATTCGGAAGTTCGGGAGGAAAAAGCTGTGCAGCACATCCATACTTTTCAGTTGGATGAGGATGTCTTCGTCGACTGGCAGGTGGAGGTCGTTGGTCAGGAAGAGGTCATCCCGCGTCCCAAGCATGCCATCGCGGCCGGGATATCTCAGCCTCCACTCGAACTGGCGGGCAACCACCTCGACCGTCGGCGCCATTGCCGGTCGCCTCATTTTCACGTCAGCCCAGGTATTCATTTGGTAGATGGCGAGAAACAGCAGTGTGGCCGCCGGGATGATCGTCCAGACCACTTCCAGAGTGTGGCTGCCGTGAATGTAGGTGGCCGGGCCCTTCGCCTTGGAAGCGTTGTACTTCCAGATAAACCAAAAGAGCAGTCCTTCCGTGGCGATAAACACCACGCCTGTCAGTGCCAGAATGAACATGAACAGACTGTCGATTGACGCTCCGTGTTCGGAGACATCTTTCGGAAGCCAGATGTTGTAGGCCGGGGCGATCGCAAACGTTGCCACACCCAGCACAGGCACTGCCAGGAAGATCAGGCTCCAAAAGATGCCACCAAGACGGCTGCCCATTGCACTGCTACTTTCTGTGATTTCCGGACGGCGACACTGGTTCGGGGTTCACTGGCCGGGAATCGGTGGCCGGTTTCAAGTATTGCTCAGAAACGATCTCTCGCCACCATCGGTCGGTCGGCACCAAGTTCACCGTCGAAGTCGTAGGGAAGCGAGCGGATATAGTTCACGATGTGCCAGATTTCTTCCGGCGGCACCGTGCCCTTGGCCGCGGGCATCGGTGCCCCGTTGATGCCGGCGTGGATGCGGTAATAGAGGTCGAGAGGGCGACGGCCGCCGCGGTAGATGCCCGTCCGCAGATTCCGGGGCGGAATCGTTCGGGGCCGCAGCGCGTCGCCATCGATCACGTTTGAAAATTTCCCCAACCACGCCAGTTGCTGGCGGTGTTCGGCGGCCTCGTCAGCGGACATGCCGGAGGTCGATGCTTCACCGGTCTTTGCCAGTCCGCCCTTGATTTCCTTGTTGATCTCAACAATGGCCTTGTTCCAGTCGTCGTAGTCGTTTGCCTGGCCATCTCCCAGGCCCGTCACGCCATGACACTTCACGCAGTTGGCCTTGTCGCCGTAGAAGAGTTCCCGCCCTTTGGCGATCGAGGCCGCCATGTCGATGTCAGCGGGCATGTCGGGCACCACGATCGTTGCCTGCGGGGCTGTCTTCCATTTCTCTGCAATGGGCGTGAGGGTCTCATCCACCAGAAACTCCCGTGTCTCAGGGAGCACTCCCTTCGCCTCGTCATCGAGTTCGAAGAAGGCCCGCATCAACGAAAGTTCCGTTTCGCCGCGGATGCTCAGATACTTGACATATTCCGCAAGTGCGTCGATCTGGGTGGGGCTCAGGAGCGCGAATGACGGCATCGAGGTGCCCGCGATGCCGTTGCGGAGGATTCGCAGCATATCGGCGTGGGTCGGCTTGTCGGCCCGTTCGGTGCTTTTGAACTTGAAGATGCCCGGCCGGTAGTCGCGGGGGTAGGGATTCAGAAACGCGGCGGTGGGCCCGAGTCCATCACCGGTAATCCCATGACAGTGGGCGCAATGCTCACGGTAGAGACCGTTTTTGCGGCCCACGATGTCGCTCCGCACCGGACCGCTGGCGAGTCGAAGCTTGGCTTCGTCGAGACCGGTTTCGGCGAGCGCTACCGGTTCATCGGGAGTTCCGAACATGGCCAGAAGAACGGTCGCAACCTGCCGTTCCTGGTCTGGAGTGAGTCGTTGCTTGGTGGCTTCGACCATGTTGGGCCGATAGTACGCCGGCGGTGTCTTGCCGCACCCGGCAGAGAGCAGGCTGCAGACAGCCAGAACGCAGGCAAATGGGAAGAACGCGACGTGAGAAAGCCTGTTCATCGAAGCGGCCTGTTGATCAAGATGGTGGGGTGGTGTTGGATGGTGTTCGGAACGCGAATGGCTCGGCGTGGTCTGCTGCGCAGGCCGGAGGAATTCTCATGTGCCGAGGGCGCTCGCCGGAATTTCAAGAGTGCCAATGTCTTTGATCTGATCGGGTTCAAGCACGATTTGAAAGCGACCTTTCGGTGTCCATTTGAGCTCGGGCTTGTCGAGGCCAACGGCCCCATTCGGGCCACTGGACCGTTCGTGCCACACCTGGAATTCAATCGGCTCGCCCGCGGGAAGGTCGGGAATGGTGAACGAGCCATCGGCACCGCTCACCGCGACATACCCATCCTTTCGGAAGACTGCATAGGCCTTCATCCAGGGATGGATATTGCAGGTCATCATCGTAGGCATGCCTGTCTCGGCGTCAGGCTTATAGACCGTCCCCTGCCCGGCTGGGATCAGTTGGTTGAAACTGGAGCCGGCGATATTGGTGTTGTGCCCGATGGGGTCGCTGTTGTGCACATCGATCGGTTGGCCAACCCGGGCAGCAAACACGGGCGTCAGGAACTCACAGTTCTTCTGATCAAACAGAAGCGGAGCGTTTGGCACTGGAGACTTTACACGGCTGGTTTTTCTCGCAAAGACGACGACGTTGGCGACGCTTTTGCTCGAGGGATCGACGAGCAGAGAGCGATCCAACAGTTTCATGCCGCCCATCGCACAGACTTCGGTGTCCTTATCAACCACCAGCGGCTTGGGCTGGCCAGGCAGACCGGCGAATGTGAATCTGCCCTTGAGTGTGCCCCACCCGCTACCGGTCGCAGTCTCGGCGATCGCCGCGGCCGGACCGCTCGCTGAGACCAGCGTGCCGCGCAGGCGGCCGGCCGCTTCGGTATCGGCTCTCGGAGTGGGCACGCGGGGGGCACTGCAGCCTCCGCAGGACAAAAGCCCGCACGCGAGAAGACCGTAGAACCGGCGGCTGTAGATCGAAAGTCTAGAGGCCCGGAATCCACCACGAAAAACCAATGCAAAAGTCGTATGCATGGAGGGTCACTTTTGAAAAATGCCGGGAGCTAAAACCATGTCGCCAAGGTTGGTGCCGGCCGTCTCAACCTTCACCTTCTTCCGCCCCTTGGCAATCTTCTCGCTCTTGCCGCCGACAGTCACCTCGCCGATGTAACCGGCCTTCTCATGCCACAGTTGCAGTTCGACCTCACCGGCGGGCACGTTTTTGATCTCGAAAGAACCGTCTGCCGCCGAGACGGTCGCATAGGGATTGCCTCGAATGACCACCCAGGCCTTCATCCACGGATGGATGTTGCAGGTGACCTGCGCGGGGATCGCCTCTTCACTGGCAAATGGAATACTCGATTCTCCTCCGGCGGGGATCAGGCTGTTTGATGGCGGATTCTTGAGCGTGGCCACATTGCTGTTGTGCCCTACCGAATCGGAGTTCTTGATGATCAGCGGCTGGCCGGTGTGGACGACGACCACGTGGGGCGAAAAACGACAATCTTTATTGTCGAGAACGATCTTCGCCGCCTTGGCCTCGGCCGCAGCATCCGGATGAACCTTCACCCCCTTGTCGCGGACAAACACAACGACATTGGCCACGCCCTTGTCGGCACCCACAGCCAGTTCCTCGCTGACGAGCTTGTGCTTGCCACAGACCTCAACGTCTTTGTCGGCCTTGATTTCTGCGGCCGTGGGGGCATCGCCACCAAAGAGAAAACGACCCTTAATCGTTCCCCACTCGTCTGCCCTGGCAACTCCGGTAGCAAGGCTGCATGCGATCAGGATCGCCGGCAGAACAGAAGTGAGATTGAGAGCAGGGGTCAGATTGCGGCTGACGGCATCACGGGCTGGAGGTGTCATGGTTGTCAATGTTGTCATGATGGGCATCGATATCTCCGAAAGCGGCAGGGATTTCTGACGGGAAGGCTGATGAGCAGATTTCAGAAGAACGCGAGTACGAAGTGTGTAAGACCGTCTTCAAACCATGCCTTAGTTTAGCGCCACTCCGGGCCTCAGGGAGGATATTTTCTCCGCTGGCTGAGCAGATTCCAGGGGTGCGGAGCGTTGGCCGGCCGGCGGCGGGGTTTGCGGGACGACTGGCGGGGCGGCCGACTGGTCCGTCGGTTTGACGGGTTGAGGCCGCAGGTAGGCCTCAAGTGACAGGTTTTGCTTCGCAAACGTGTCGAAGTGCATGAGGAGATCGGTCAGGGCGTCGACCTGCTGCTCGCTCGAACCCGCATACAAATCCTGGCTGACCGGCTTGTCGTAGGGGATGTTGACCGGCATCCCGGTGTAGGGAAGGTATCGCTTTGGATTGGCGATCCAGTTGTGGACATACTCGGGCCGCAGTCGTTCGTGGGCCCGCTCCAGTTGCGGAGCGAGTGCCTTTGGATTTCCGGGGGGTGAGTAGCTGCCCACAAGGTGGCACTTCACGCAATAGTTGTTGTTGGTGATGATTTTCATGGCTCCGTCGAGGTGGCCTGGATGCCCCTGCTCAACGGCCGCTAGCGAGCTCTCATCGAGTCGCGGATCGTAGACATACGGATAGTCAGCCCCGTCGACCGCGGCGAAGTAGTTGACAAGCGCTGCCGCCTCCGACGACTGGAAGTTAAATTTCGGCATCCGCAGCACTGCAGACGGCCGGATGGTCTGCGGATTGAGCAGGAACTTGTGCAACCAGCCAGACTGCACCTTCTGCCCCTCACCCACGAGGGGCGGAGGCAGCCAGCCCCAGGCGTCGTCTGGCTTGACGTTTGGATTGATCTGCTTTTCGTCGGCAATCACAACAGGGAACAGCAAGCGGGCCAGATCGCCGCCCCGGGCCGGATAGTGTTTTCCGGCAGCAAGCGCGTCGGCTGGAACGCTGACGTTTTGACTGCCCACGAGCCGTGGCTCTCCGTCGACCAGGGTGTCCCGCCAGAGCATGACCGGCTGGTGAGGCAAGGCCTCGGTGTCGCCTTCTTCGATCGGTATCCCGTCCTCATCCACCATCTGCGTCTTGCCGGTCACGGGATCAAGCAGAGGCATTCCGCGGAGCGACACATGGCGTCGGCCCTGACGATCGGTCACGAGCGACTTGGCGATGTCCTGTTCGGTGAAGTGGGGCGACAGGAACGGATAGTCAGCAATCGCCGGCGCTTCGCCCAATGACCCTGGCTTGTAGCGAACGTCCCAGCGGTCCATCTGCAGGTTGTGACACCCGCCGCAGTTGTATTGCTCGGCAACCTTGAGGCCAGCCAGGCGGGATTCTTCACGAGGCGAAGGCTGGTACACAAACTGCGGTGCCGGAGGTTCAGCGACGAGCCCGAGCACAAAGGTCATCACGGCCTCCCGCTGCTCGTCGTTGAATGGGAATTTCGGCATGCGATACCGCTCGTTGTAGCTCTTGTTTTCGGCTTTTTTGTAGTCATAGCTCCGCGGGGCGCGGAGCTTCTGCCAAAGAAAGCCCTCGCGTTCGTGAGCGAGCAGTTTTTCTAGAAAGAAGCCAGTCGAGGGGTCGACGGACTCTGGCGACACATGGCTTTGGGCGTTGGTGGCATAGGCCAGATCCGGCGCCAGCGGTTCGTCTCGTTGAGCAGGGTGACGAGGTTCTGATGCTGGGCCAGAACTCGGGTCGGAGGCAGGTCTGGGCTCGGATGCATGGCCCATGTCTGCGTGATGGCTGCCGCCATGGTCTTTTCCATGCCCTTCGGCATGGCCGTGAGTTTCCGCAAGCTGGTGCATCACGAAGTGGGAGACCTGCTCAAACGCGATCTTGGAGGGCTCCTTGCGACCCCAGTCGGCGAGCGCCGCACCTGCAGCCTTCGAGTCCTCGAAACCGGGGATGTCGTGGCAGGAGGCACACGCCAGTTTGGAGAGCGTTTTCTTGCCAACGTAATGGAGCAACGTGGCTTCCCTGTCAGTGGCCGTCATGCCCAACAGCATCTGTTCGTCGCCCTGGAGCCGCTTCTGATCCGGTCCAAGACCGTTCGCCAGCACTTCCTGAGCCCGCGCGGTTGGAAAGCGGTCTTTCAGGTACATCAGCGCCAGTTCGTCGAGAGACTTACGCTCCTCGTTGGTGAGCGAATCGGCAGCGGGAATCTCCGTTGCCTTCCAGTCCTCGGTTGAACGCAGCAGATAGGCCGTTGCGTCCGACGCCGGATCGCTCACCCTGCCGTCGGGAAGCGTGACCGGTTCGAGCAGCACATTCGGCATCAGCGTGCGTGGGTGGTAGCGGGCCGGCTCACGGAGCCAGCTGTAGAGCCATGCTGCCCCGCGAGGATTCGATGCGACCTTGGCTCCAATGCGTGAGAGGTTCGGGCCATAGGTGCTCGTCGCGTCAGGGAAATCAGCATGCTGGTGGCAGGCGAGGCAGCCCCGGACCTGCACGACTTTCTTGCCCCGCTCGAGATCGGGAGGGGCCGTAATTCCAGCGTACGCCTCAACGTAGTCGAACCGCTGGCTGGAGCCTTGCAGATAGGAAATCATCGAACGGATTTCCAGCGGTTCGTACCGCATCGACTCCTCCAACCCCTTCCCCTCAAGGTGCTCCCAAAGCCCGAAGAAACGCGGCATCTTTGTCGAAGGCCGGAAGTCCTGAGGGTTTCGCAGCCAGGCGTAGAGCCAGTCGAAGCCCACCTTGCTGGAAACGTGACGCAGGGAGGGACCGACCTTGGGCAGCGTGCCGGGAGTTTCGGGGTCCTTCAGCAGCGAGGCGAGTTGATGGCTGCGGGGGGACAGTTTGGCCCCCTCGGCGGCCGCGGCATCCCGCTCAATTGTTTCACGCAGCCGTTCCCGTGACTGTCGGCCGTCGGGACTCGAACGGACGTCGTCGACCCAACGACCGACGGTTGAACCGAGGGCGGCCAGCCCGGAGTCTGAGGACAGCGCCTCGGCGACTTCATGGTAGTTGGGCGCCAGACGCATGTCCGGACCGATTCGCTTGTCAACGCCCGCCCATCCATTGATTTCGTGGCAGCCATAGCAGCCATACTGCCGAACGAGGTGATAACCCTCGACAAGTTTCGGAGCGGGCGGCTCCGGGAAACGCTCGCTGGGCTCGAGATCGACAACCTGGTGATGGCACTTCAGGCAGCTCGATTCCTCGAACCGCTGCGGCAGCATCGGGTAGATCCAATGGTGGTTGTTTGAAAAGCCATGTTTGACATGCCATTCATGCCCCTGCTTGGGTGTGTTGGCCGCATGCGAAGACCACTGAAAGCTCGTGGCGCTCCCCTGCCCTTGGTGGCAGACGGTGCAGCCAAAGGTCTGCATCGGATGCGGGCTCGTTGATCCGACGAAGAGATCCAGCCGGGGATGGGTGGAATAAGGCTGCGGAACACCACGGGTCACCGCGAGTTGCAGAGGCTTGCCCCACGGGGCCGTCTCCAATAGCCCGGTCGTGGCGACCGCCCTGCCGAGGGCCTTGCGACCACCAATATCGGCGATCACATCGCCGACCAACAGGCCCGCAGCCGCGGCAGGCGACTCTGGCAGCACCACGCTGACCGTCGGATCTTCTTCTTGAAAGAGGCCACGGGGGGCGAGATGGAATCCGTAGAGAGCTTCGAGCTGTTGATTCCCATCACCGACAACAGCGAGCGATTCGGGAGCCTTGGCGGGGGTTTCGAGCGCGAGGGCAACCGTTTCAGTCTGCCGGTAAGCGGGTTCGGTGGGGGCGCCGGCAACGGACTTATCCATTCCCTTGTGGCATGTGATGCAGCGGTCGAATCTGGCCACGTCACGGAAGTTGTTGTTGAGCGTCAGCTGTGGCAGCCAGATTTGGTCGATTCGAAGCGGTCCATTGAAGGCATCGAGCACCGGAAGTTCGAGCAGACTCTTGCCAGCGTTCGGAGCCCTGTCCTTGAGCGTTTTGGCGAGTTGATTCAGCTTGATGCGGTGGTCGGCGAGGCTCTTCGCGGCGGTATCCTCTGGGGCGGTGATACTTTTCAGCGTGGCGTCGAGCGCCTTGCGATGCGTGTTCGCGGTTTGGAAGTCGAGCGTGGCCGTGGCGACCTCCGCCCGCTTCGCATCGGCGAGACCAAGCAGCGAGGCCATCTTTTCTTTGGATGCCTCCTCGGCGACCGCGAGCTCGTAGTCGGCACGGTTTTTGTCGAGTTCCGCCTTGCGGAGTTTGAGCTGTCCGGCCGCCAGGTCCTCGCGAAACTTGGCCCGCTGGACAATGTCACGCAGGCGGGCAAGCAGGTCCCCGCGGAGCACCAGCCGCTCCGCAGAGTCAGCCTGACTCGTCAGTTGATCGACGTCGAGCTGAGCACGATCAGCGGCCTCTTTGTCGACAGGCACGGTGCGAACCTGTGTGAGGAAGGCCTGGGTGAGCGCTGGGTCGAGTGGCGCATGCCGGGCCTCCGACAAGGCCGCTTCAAGCTCCTTCGACTTCTCCCCGAAAGACTGCGAGTCCTGTTCGTCGATCCGCGCGGCCGCCGACCATGTCTCAAGAGCACGAAACTCCCGCTGATACTTTTTCCACGGCCGGTTGTGGTCGCTGACTAGCATAAGGACCGTGGACAGCAGAAGAAGAATCGCTGTCACGCCG
>Ga0247834_1002018_pt1 | contig 32078 bp, 21 predicted proteins | sample LaCruzMarch2015__8_FD_187118 | JGI IMG/M metagenome (GOLD analysis project Ga0247834, IMG submission 187118) | Freshwater microbial communities from meromictic Lake La Cruz, Castile-La Mancha, Spain - LaCruzMarch2015_12m | ecosystem: Environmental > Aquatic > Freshwater > Lake | place: Spain... | reverse complement strand
AAGGGAACGGACGCGCTCTCCCGTGAGGCAGATGGGGTGTTGGGCGTGGACTTCGATGCGGAATGCATGTCTGAATTCCATAGAACGTGACGGTTTGACCAAAGAGGCATCGATTGGGATGACTCTCGTGCAAAGTGGTCGCCTTTCCAAAGCGGCGAGCAGGGAGTGAGTTCCTGGGGAGTGAGTTCCTGGGGAGTGAGTTCCTGGGGAGTAAGTTCTTGGGTAGTAAAGTCTTGGGCTCGACCTCATTGAGGCTTCTGACTTCGGCCGACACCCTACCGCATCACCGCAGCCGGCATGTGAGACATTATGACGGGGTTTCGGCGTTTACAACGTGCCTCCAGCCAGCAGAGGCAGCAATCACGGACACGTTCAAAACGTGCCGCCACGATTGGACAGACCTCACGATTGGACAGACACTCGCCTTGGAGACTCCTGTGACCGTCGCTCTTTACGCCCGTAGCACGTCGAGAAGATGCTGCATGTCGGCCGGGAGGGGAGCGGTGAATTCGATCCGTTCCCGCGTGACGGGATGATCGACCGCGAGGCTGGCGGCATGCAGCGCCTGCCGGGTGAGGAGTGGCCCTTCAGCCTCGGAGCCACCGCTCGGCAGCCCAAAGAATGCCGGGTCGATACGGTTGCGTCCGCTGTAGAGCCCATCGCAGAGCACAGGACAGCCAATCGCCGCCAAGTGGACTCGAATCTGATGCGTCCGCCCGGTCTTCGGAGCGACCTTCACCAGCGCCGCCCCCCGAAACCGCTCCAACACCTCAAACCGGGTCACCGCGTCGCGGCTGGTGGAATGGTCCCGTCGCACGGCCATCTTCTCCCGCTGGTAGGGATGGATGCCGATGGGGAGGTTGATTTCATCACGGTCAAACTGCGGCTGCCCCTGGGTGATCGCAAGATAGGTCTTCGCCACCGTCCGCTGTTCGAACTGCTTCGCGAGCGCATGATGGGCCTCCTCGGTCCGGGCCACGACGATCACGCCACTGGTGTCGCGGTCGAGACGGTGGACAATGCCCGGTCGGGTCGGGCCTCCGACAACGGAGAGTCCAGACCCGCCACTCGCCGCGCGTTCGAGATGCCATTTGAGCCCGCCAGCGAGCGTGCCTTTCCAGTTGCCCTTGGCGGGATGCACGACCATGCCGGCAGGCTTGTTCACGGCCGCAATCCACTCGTCGAGGTGCACGAACACGAGGGGAATGTCCTCCGCTTCCGGACCGGTTCGGGCCGGCTCGGGGACCGTGAGGCAGACGTTCGCCCCGGCCCGCAGGCGGAGCGATGCCCGCGACACCACGCCATCCACCCGCACTGCCCCCTTTTCGATCGAACGGGCGAGGAACGATCGGCTCTGGTCCGGAAACGTCCGAGCCAGAAATACGTCGAGCCGCGTGCCGGCCCAAACGTCATCCGCGGTGAGCACGATCTCCGTGCCCGGCGCAATACCAGTCAGACCGCTCGCTGGCGGCTTGTCGCCTGGGACGAGAGGCTCGAGGTCGTCTCCAGCCACTGCATCCGCAACTGCCTCCGCCGAGAGCTCGGGCACGAGCACCCGCGCTCCCTCGTCCATGCCAGCCCCCGGCTCGTCCATGCCGCGTGTTTCGTCGGCATGGATGCCCGCGGCGTCGTTACTGACCGACGGCGGGCTCGGCTGCAGGCTTTGCTGCGGGCTCGACTGCGGGCTGGGATCCAGACGGCCCGGGAGGTGGTGGGCTGGGGCTGGCACCGGAGACTCCGGCTGCCTCTGGGTTTCCGGCTGCTTCTGGGTTTCCGGCTGCTTCGACTGATCCTGAGGGATTTTGGGCATTCGTGGCGTTGCCTGGGGGCGCGATCTTCTGGGCTCCGAACCAATCGTACCACTGCCGGGTCGACTCGCGACCGAGATCAGTGGCCCGGGCGGCTGCAATGCCGGCCAGGGCGTCGCCTGGAAACTCAGCCGCTATCGCCTCATAACCGCGTCGAGCCTCCGCCAGTTGGCCCAGGCTCTCTCTGGCCTTTGCCAGTCCGTAAACGGTTCGTTCGCCCAGCAAGCCCTGCGGCTTTTCCGCCATCAAGGCGGAGTAGAGATCGACAGCCGACTGCAGGCGGCCCACCGCCCGCTGGCGGTCGATGAACAGCAATTCAGTTCCCTCCGCCGCTGCCGCGTCGGCCAAGAGCAATTCCGCCCACCGGGCGGCATCGGTGCCCGGATAGCGGCGGACCACTTCATTGAACGATTCCCCATCGCCCGATGACATTGCCGCCATGCAGGCGTCCCAGCTCTGCTTGCGGCTGGTCTCGGCCTGCGAAGACACCACGCCGAAGCCGACGAGCGCGGCGAGGGCCGCCATCAGCCCTGCCAGAATGGTGCCAAAGTAAGGCCGGACCCGTTCCACGACGTCGATCGTCGCATCGGCAAGGTCGTTGTCGCCGAGAGCCTCGCCGGCAACTTCACCGTCCACGTCACCCTCGCGGCGACTGCCCCCGAGTGGGTTGTGCGTGTCGGCCGCCTGCCGAGTGGGCCCTTCCGGGCCGGGCCTTCTGCGTGACTTGTGCGATGACTTCTTCATGGCATGCTCCTGGCGGCTGCGCGGATCGGCTCCCGATCGAGGGAAGCATGGCTCGCAGTCGCGGGAAATAGAGACTTCCCGCCGCGGAGCGTCAAGCCGGACTCTTTCCGCGTGGTGTTGTTCCGGCGTGTGGTAGATTCCCGATCCCATGAATCCAGCCGACAGAACAGCCTCCCCCCGGCCACGCCCGGCCGGACTCAATTCCGCCCAGACCCAGGCGGTGCAGGCGCCGATCGGTCCACTCTTGGTGCTCGCCGGCGCCGGCACCGGCAAGACACGGGTCGTGATCGCGCGGATCGGCCATCTCGTCTGGCGTGGCACGCGGCCCTCGCGGATTCTGGCCGTCACATTCACAAACAAGGCCGCGAAGGAGATGCTCGCGCGGGCCGGCAAGCTGCTCAAAACCAAGAACGACGAAAAGCCCGAGATCTCCACGATCCATTCACTCTGTGTGCGGATCCTCCGGCGGCATGCGCAGCGGGTGGGCCTCCCAGGCCGATTTGCGATCATCGACCGCGGCGAGCAGGAAGCGGCCGCCCGGAAGGTGCTCAAGGAGCTGAAGGTTGCCGAGGCTACGCTCCGCCCCGGCGATCTTCTCGACCGCATCAGTCGCTGGAAGAGCGCGGCGGTGCGGCCCGACGGAGCCTTTGCGTCGCTGCCCTCCGATGCCGGTGATTCCTGGGAATTGGCCGCCGCGGGATACCGCCGGTATCAACAGACCCTGCGGACCGCGGGGGCCGTCGACTTCGACGACCTGCTGCTGGTCGTCGACGACCTCTTCGCCGAGCACGAGGACGTTCGCCGGGCCGAGGCCGGCCGGTTCGACCACCTGCTCGTCGATGAATACCAGGACACCAGCGGCATCCAGGAGCGGATCGTGGCGGCGCTGGCCCGCGACCACCGGAGCCTGTGCGTGGTGGGCGACGACGACCAATCGATCTATGGCTGGCGGGGTGCCGAAGTGTCGCACATTCTCGAATTCGCCCGACGCTGGCCTGCCGCCACGATCGTGCGGCTCGAGGAAAATTACCGCTCCACGCCGGAGATCATCCACGCCGCCAACACGCTCATCGCCCGCAACTCGCGGCGTCACGGCAAGACGCTTGTCTCCAAGGCGCCATCCGGGCCGCCGCCGGCCATCGTGCAGGCCCAGGATGAGATCGACGAGTCGCGCCGGGTGGTGAGCGATCTCGAAGCCCGACTGAAGGAAGGGTCGGTCGCGCCGGCCGAGGCCGTGATCCTCTTTCGCACCGGCGAGCAGACCCGCGTGTTCGAGCAGGAGCTCCGCCGCCGCGGGATTCCCTACGAGCTCATCGGTAGCCGCTCCTTCTTCGACCGCCGCGAGGTCAAGGATGTGATGGCGCTCCTGCGGGTGCTGGTCGATCCTGACGATGACCTCGCCCTGTCGCGGATCGCCAACGTGCCCCCGCGAGGGCTCTCCGGAACGACCGTGCAGGCCGCTCGCAATGCGGGCACAGCCGCCGGCCATAGCCTCTGGAAGGAGCTGCTTGCCGCCCGCGATGCCCACCGTCTCTCGACCGCGGCCACCGCGGGCGTGATGGGGCTCGAACGTGTGGTCGCGCTCCGCGAGGGAGCCGGGCCTCGCGGAGCCGGCGAGACGCTCCGCGTGCTCCTCGACATGATTGGCTACCGTGGATTCCTGCAGAAGGAATACGAGGACGACCCCGCCGAGCAGGATGCACGCTGGGACTGCGTGGAGCAGATGGTCAACTCGCTGGCCGACCATGAGCGGTCGGCCAGACTCAACAACGCCACCCGATCGACTGATTTTGGCGGCCTCGTCCGCAGCTTTCTCGACGACCTCGTGCTCGACGTGACGGAGGCGGAGCGGTTTCGGTCCGACAAGCCGAAGGGCAACGTGCTGCGTCTGATGACCCTCCATTCGGCGAAGGGGCTGGAGTTTGAATGCGTCTGGATGGTGGGGCTGGAGGAGGGGCTGCTGCCGCATCACCGCTCGCTGAACGACGGCCTGCAGGCGATCGACGAGGAGCGGCGGCTCTGCTACGTGGGCGTCACCCGCGCGAAGAAAAGGCTCGCCCTTTCCCTCTGCCTCACACGGATGAAGTGGGGCAAGAGCAAGCCCTGCCGACCGAGCCGGTTTCTCTACGAACTCACCGGGCAGGCGGAAAAGTTTACGGACGAACCGGCGGGCGGATCGCCGAAAGGAGCACGTCCGGCAGCATCCGCGTCAGCGGCCCGAGGCCCAGCCCGCCGCGGGCGATCGAAGCGTACGTAGCCACCAGTCCGCGGGTGAGCTTCATGCCGCCGGCATGCCAGGGAAACCAGGGCGGCGACGGCCAGACCACGAGCGGCATGCGCAGGATAGTGTTGTGCACCAGCGGCAACAGCAGGGGATCGTGCACGCGGCCGATACCGCTGCCGGGGTCGGCGAGCGTGCCGCCGGGAAAGCCACCCCAGGGCACATTCCCAAGCGAGTAGGCCAGCGCTGACCAGCCGTTGACGGCCACGACCCCGTAGCGGAGATGCTCGACCAGCAGTTCCGACCGCAGCCGGTCGCGCAGAGCAAGCGACTCCGGAATGGTCACACTCGCGGCCAACGAGCCAGGCAGACCCTGCACGAGGCCACCCACCCGGGTGCAAAACGCCTCGATGTCGTCGGCCTCGACCGCCGTCTCCGCCGCGACCGGCACAAACCATTCCCGCGCAACCCAGGCCCGATCCCGCTCGATGTCGAGCCCTGCGCGAAACACCCATGGCAGCGTGCCATCGGCCGGTGCCGGCCGGCCGGTGATCGTCTCCCAGGCGGTCGATGCCCCCGGATACCAGGCCTGGCGGGCAGGCAGACTCGCAAGCCGACGGGCGACGTGGTCGAGAAAGGCATCCCGCTGCGGCCAGCCCCGGCAGGTGACGACCAGCTTGGTGGCGATGCAGTTGAAGGAGGTATTGTTGGCAATCGATGCCGCCACGGTGTCGGCCTGGCAGGCGAGCTGGGCTGGCGTGTAGCGGCCCGGCACGATGATCCATGGCGTGACATTTCCCAGTTCGCAGGTGATCGGCTTGGCGAGCAGCGGCTCGGCCCCGGCCGCATGCGGATCACGATCGCCCCAGACGATTTTTTCGAAGGCCCCCTGCCCGCCCGTGAGATGCACATGCGTGACGAGCGGTGCGGCGACGGCCGCCTGCGCGACCTCCGCGCCGCCGGTGACGATTGCCAGCAGCCCTGCCTCGACCAGCGGCTCAAGCGCCCTGGTGAGGACCGGCTCGAGCGGCTTCTGCAGTGGATGGAGCTTGAGCAGGGCGGCGCGGCCATGTTCGAAGATCTGGCAGAGCACGTCGGCGGCGGCGAGGCCGGTGACGTTGCCCGCCCCGAGCACGACGGCCACCCCCCCCGAACGCGGCCGTTCCTCGACTTCCCGCCGCCAACTGCGGTCGAAGGCGTCGAGCCCTCCCGGATTGACGCACCGTACGGTGGCCCGATGGCCGCGGAAGACCATCGAATCAAACAGTGCCCCAACCGGCATGACATCGATTTCGACGAGCGAGTCAGGGGCTGTGTCTCGCGGGATTCCGCCAGTCGCGGTCTGGGCGAGCCGCGGAGGCCGCGTGGCCCGTGGCAGGTGCCCCGCCGCGATCCTTTCCAGTGACCGGGCCGTGAGCAGCAGGAGCCGCAGCGTGGCCAGCGGCCCGGTGGCCATCTCCTCGGCGAGGGCCAAGGGCCCCCCCTGCTTCATGCTCGCGGCCGCACGGGCCCAGTCATCAGCCGCATCGGCCACCCGATCGGCGCAGGCACGTGCCAGCCTGGCACGCGTCGCAGCATCGCTGGCCCTATGCCGAACAGCGCCTGCGGCCAGTGGCACGAGCAGGTCGGTCATCGGGTCGTGAGGAACGGTCATGGGAGCCTGCTTTCGACGTGCCGACAAAAAGACCGAGCCCGGGGCAACACTACTTGCCGATGCAGTGCCGTGAGAATATCCGATCGATGAGGTCGCTGCCGATCTCGACGCCGGTCACGCCGCCGATCGCAGCAACCGCCTGATGGAGCAGCCCGGCCACGATCGCCTCGTCTCGCGGCTGCCCGCTGCCTGATGCGGCGGCCGCCGCAGATGCCGCCACAACCGCCTCCTGGGCAGCCGCCACGCCCACCTGCATCCGCAGCGTTGCTGGCGAACGGCCACCGGGCAGGTCAGCCACAGCGCTCAAAATTGCAGACGCGAGTGCGGCGATACCAGCGCCGGAGCGGCTGCTCGTACCATAGGCCGACGTGACTGGAGGAGATTCTGCTGGCGTGGCCAGGTCGCATCGCGTGAGCACATCGATCCGCGGGACGGCAGTGGGGAGCGACAGAAGGTCGGTCGGGCCCACAGACAATCCATCGATACAGACAACCACCACATCGGCACGGGCAATCTCTGTTCGCGCCCCCTCCGCTGCCACGCGTTCGATCGAACCGTGCGTTGCCGTCCTGCGCACAGGGTCATGACCATCATCAGACACGCCGGCGATGTCGATGAGCAGGCAGGCGGGATCGGTCGGAATCGCATCGAGTCGGGCGGCAATCCAATCCCGCGTGGTGCCCGCCTCGTCCGCCACGAGGGCCGCATCCCGGCCGACGAGCGCGTTGAAGAGGCTGCTCTTGCCGATGTTGGGCGGCCCCACGAGCACCACCCTAGGCAGGTCGGTGGCCGCACTGGCATCGCGGCTGGCGAGCCGGCCGGCGACCGCGTTCAGGACATCGCCGACTGCCGCGAGCCGCGTCTCAATCGCCGCCCAGGCGGCGGCGTCTGCCACGGGCACCGCGTCGGGCGTGTGTTCGTCGGCGAAATCGATCGTGGCTTCGACGTCGGCCGTGAGGTCGAGGAGGGTCTCCCGCAGGCTGTGCAGCGTGTGGCCTGCGCCGCCGGCCATCCGATCAAGCGCGGCGGAAAGGTCTGCCGGCGTCTTCGCATCCACCACGGCTAGCACCGCCTCGGCCTGGAGCAGATCAAGCCGGCCGGTGAGAAACGCCCGGAGAGAGAATTCACCGCCGCGGGCGAGCCTGGCTCCAGACCGGCACGCCGCCGCCACCACCGCATCGACGAGCATCGCCGACGCGGGCAACTGTACCTCGGCGAGCGGACCGCCAGTCGGCCCCTGCGGCCCGGGCCAGTGGAGAATCTCAAGCGGCAGTTCGCCCCATTCGGTCGTCAGTTCGCGTGAAGCCAGCCGGGCCGCCACCAGTCGTGGCCGCTCGCCATGCTGCGCGAAACTGCCCGCCGTCGCGACGAAGAGATCACCCAGCAGACGGTCGAGCCCATCGCCCGAGATCCGCACGATAGCCCGTGCACCAGAGCCCGTGACGGTGGCCGGGGCGACGATCAGTTCATGCACGCACCACATGAAAACGCCAACAGAAGGGGAGAGGAAAAAGAGCCCAAGAGGGAGCCGCAGAAGGAGTCTAATACGGCTCCCACAGAATCCTCTCGCGGAATCCCGTCGGATTTCGGCTGAGAACAGCACCTCCGCTCTGTGAGATTGGCACACCGGGGCTATGCGGAGGATTCATACAAGCCTCTCATACAAGCCCTGAGCGTAAGCGACGGGATTCCTTACTGCCGGGCTTCATACAAGCCCTGAGCGTAAGCGACGGGATTCCTTACTGCCGGGCTTCATACAAGCCCTGAGCGTAAGCGACGGGACTCCTTACTGCCGGGCATGGGAGGATTCATACAAGCCCTGAGCGTGAGCGACGGGACTCCTTACTGCCGATCCCCCGGCTTACGCCGAGGGCTTGTATGGGGACGTGAGCGACGGGATTCCTTGCTGCCGATCCCCCGGGCCGGCACGGTGTCGACGCGTCCAGGCGGATCATCCCAGTGGCGGTGGGCGGCATCGACTCACGGACAAGTTAAAAACTTGCCGCCACGAGAGGAGCGGTGGTGATCGTGGAAAGGCCGTGAGCCGGGCTCCGTCAACTCACGGACAAGTTAAAAACTTGCCGCCACGAAGGGAGTAGTGTCAACGCACGGCCACGGGGGGGAGAAACGACCGGCGAGCCAGGATCGGCGGAAGCTCGACGAGCGTTGGAATTTTGCCCGCCAGACGGCTGCAGAGGTTTCCAGCACCACCGGCAAAATTCCCCGCGAAGGAGACTTCTGCCGGCCTGGCGGTCGCGCTGGCGGAAAGGCCGTGATGAAGGGGCGGCGTCAACTCACGGGCACGTTAAAAACTTCCCGCCACGAAGGGAGCAGTGGTGCAAGCACGGCCTCGCGGGGCTCAGCGCTGCTTCTTCCGCGACTGCCGCTTCTGCCGCGCCGTGTCGCCCGCCGGCACCTGAGATTCCTTGCCGCCGGTTTTGGCGAACGGCACGTTGATCACCCGGCCGTTGCCGGCTGCCGTACCACCCGAGGCCACGCCGGCGGCCGCGATGGCCGGAAGCGTGTGCGGGAGCCAGAGCCGCTCGGCGATGCCCCACAGACTCGATGCGATGAAGTAGAGACACAGGCCGCACGGCACCTTGAAAAACATCAAGGCCATGAAAAACATCATGTATTTCATCACCTGCTGCTGCACTTTCGACTGCTCGTCCACTGCAGGCGGCATGAAGAGTTGCTGCTGCCAGAGGAAGAGGCCGATCGTCGCCAGCGGAAAGAGATTCAAAAATGGGCCGAGCCAAGCCTCTGGTGCCGACAGGAACGGGGGCAGCAGCTTCGACCAGTCGTAAAACATGTCGGGGGCCGCGAGGTTGGAGCACCAGCGGATCGCCGAGCTGAACAGGGGAGCCTGTCGTAATTCAACATCGGTCGCCAGCGACCGGTAGAGCCCCATGAAGATCGGGATCTGGATAAAGACGAGCAGGCAGCCACCCATCGGGTTGTAGTCGTGCTTCCGCCAGAGATCCTGCGTGGCCTTCGTCCGCTTCTCAGGCTCGCTCTTGTATTTCTCGGCGATCGCCTTCATCTCCGGCTGGAGCACCTGCATCTTCTGCGACGAGAGCGCCTGCTTCCGGCTGACCGGAAACATGGCCCCGCGGACGAGCACGGTCAGCAGCAGGATCGCGATCCCGTAATTTCCGATCACGGCATGGATCGCGTGCAGCACGGCGATCATCGGCCGGGCCACCCACCCAAACCAGCCGTAATAGACGAGATCGTCCATCGTCGACGACCGGGCCCCATACAGCGACAGCAGTTCGGGCTTCTTCGGGCCGGCGAAGATCTCGTAGCGGTGCGACACCGTCGTTCCCGGATCGAGCGACACTTCCTTCGATACGAGCCGGCAGGTGACATCGACGAGTTTGCGTCGGGCTGCCACGGGAATCTCTCCCACCACCAGCGGCCGCACCTCCTCAAGCGCGGGCACGTCCGCACCGGTGGTGGCAGGGATCAGGGCCGAGGCGAAGTAGAGCGCATCGACACCGGCAAACGACAACGGCTTGCTGTCGCGGACAGCCGAGGCCGGATGGTCGAGCGTGCCGTCGGCCATCTTGAGGCCGCTGACAAGCGTGCTCTGTTCGCCCGCAAACCGCATGGCCACGTCGCGGACTGCCAGCGTGCCCCAGTCACGGGCGATGCGGGAGGCATACCACCAGCCCTCGGTGGGCAGGCCCGTGGGGCCGTCGAGGGCATAGGTGACGCGGGTCGGCTGATCGCCTCCGATCAGTTCGACGACGAGTTCCAGACGCTGTGCTGGCCCAGTCACGCCGCCAGCAGGTCGATCACCACCATCAGCCGCAGCCACCAGACGGTATTCCTTGACGACGGTCAGACCGCCGGGCAGTCGCCGGGTAAACCGCACGCGACCGCTCCCAGCCACGGCCTCGGTCTGCCACTCGCGGTCGGCCAGTTCCTGGCCGGGAATCTCGAGCAGAGGTTCGCTCCGCTTGCCACTGTCGCGGGCCTCGAGCGACAACCGGAACGACAACGGATCGCAGGGCTCCGCATCCGGATCGACCACTGGCCGGGTACGAAACTCAGGGCGGACCACCTCGAGCGGTCGCCGCGACAGTGAGATGTCACGGGTCAGCGTTTGACCGTCCCGTTTAAATTCCACCGCGACGGTACTCCCTGGCTGGGTCTCCGCCAGGGCTGCATGCAGGCCGCGGGGATCGGGCGTGGGGGTCGTTCCCGACGAAGTGATCAGGCGGGTGATCGTATCGCCAACGCGGAGCCCGGAAAGCTCGGCGGGCGTGCCCGGCCCGACGATGCCAATCCGGCAGCCCTCGCCAGGCACCTCCTCGAGAGCGAGGTGACCGATGTAGCCGGAGCGATCGTCCTGATCGAGGAAGCTGCCACTGGCGAGTTCGATACGTTCGACGGCCGCGCCGCGGTTGGTCAGCGTGACGAGCATGCCGGCCGGACCGTTGGGGTCGAGCGAGCCGAGTGAATGACGCTCCCGTGCCACGGCGGGCTCGACGGTCTCTGCGGTCGGCTCGCCGGCATCCCGATCACGAGAGGGCACAACAGCAGCCGAAGCAGCAGCGCCGTCAGCTTTTTCATCGGGATTCAGCGCGGCCGCCTCGCCCACCGCTGCGACCTGCGGATCGCGGATCGGCTTGGGAAAGAACCAGACCTGCAACAGTTGCCCCGCCAGCACGATGGCGAGTGAAACAGCGATGAACTGAGCGTAACGACGTTCCACGAATGACTCCGAATAAACCCGAACCTGTGCCCGCGGCTGAAAATTCAAGGACTGGACTGGTGTGAGGGCTGGGCCACAGCACAGTCGGGAGAAATCTGGCCAGAATCAGCCGACGAAAATCCCTTGCTGACGCTCCAGTCAGCTTGACCGACCGATTCCATCCTCACGAGAAACCGTCAGACAGTATATCGATTCCAAGTCCCAGCGCCGCTCCCCCCTGGCTAGCGCCGCTCCCGCCTGGCAAGCCGCTGCTCGGCTACCGGCCCTGCGTTAGCCGATCGCCGAGAAAATTGTCGAGGTCGGGAATGGCATGGATCTTTTTACAGGTGACATCGCAGGGATACTCGATCCGACGAAACCTGACCGATTCGTCCTCCAGAATCAGATAGCAGGCGCGGGAGTCGCCGTCACGGGGCTGCCCGACGCTCCCGCAGTTGATCATCGCCTTGCCTGCCGGCAGTGCCAGCCGCTGCTCCTGTTGCGGGCCCGACTTCGGCACGGAGGGCGAAATGAAATCGGGAGCGGTGGTGAAAATGCCCGGGATGTGGGTATGGCCCTGGAAGCAGTATCTCCCGAACAACTCGAAGATGTGCTCCATCTTGAGCGGATTGTAGATGTCCTCTGGAAAGACATATTCCTCGAGTGGCCGACGGGCCGACCCATGGACAAACAACAGATCACCGTCGGCATGCGTCCGTGGCAACTCGCCGAGAAAGTCGGTGAGCTGGTCGGCCGAATTCCTCGGCATGCGATCGTGCTGCTCGAGCTGGGACCTGGTCCACCGGATGGCTTTTTCGGCACCGACGTTGAATCCATCGGGATCAAACAGGGCGCCCTGATCATGGTTGCCCAGCAAGACAAGGCTGCACCGGTCGCGGACCAGTTTCACGCACTCGCAGGGATTCGGTCCGTAGCCGACGATGTCGCCGAGGCAGAAGACAGAATCCACCTGCTGGCGGTCGATATCCTCGAGGACGGCACGAAGTGCCTCGAGGTTGCCGTGGACGTCGCTGAATATGGCCCGCTTCACTGAAAAATCCGCTCCGCCGGGCCGATACCTCATGATCGAGAATACACTGATTACAGTGGAGCCTACGGACGGCCTCCCCCATGGTCAAGCGGCCCAAACGCCCTTCCCGTTCGCGGCATCCCTGGCAGTCTGCCCATGAAAACGCTCGCCATCGACACGAGCCTCTCGACGGGATCGGTCGCCGCGATCGATGGCGACAGGGTCGCCGAGCGACTGTTACCCACCGTCGGTGAGCATGCCCGGCTGCTGACAGCCGCGATCACCGCGGTCGCCGCCGAACTCGGGTGGCCGGCGGCGGCCGCCGAACTCGTGGCTGTCGTCCGTGGCCCGGGGTCTTTCACGGGCCTGCGGGTGGGCGTGACCACGGCCAAGGCCCTCTGCTGGGCCACCGGCAGCCGGTTGCTGGGGGTGTCGTCGTGCGAGGTGATTGCACGCTCCGCAGCGACGGCTGTCGCGAGCCACGATGCCCCGGTGGCGGTCGCATTCGACGCCGGCCGCGGGGAACTGTTCGTGTCCGAGGTCATCCCCATGCCACAGTCCCCGAGCGGCTGGCTCGTGGAGCCGGGAACACTCATCGCCGCCCGGGTCTGGTTGGCTGCATTGACTCCCGGCCGCATTGTGAGCGGTCCCGGGCTGGTCCTGCTTGCCGATGCCCTGGCCGAGCGGCCCGACCTCGTGATCCCTCCGTCGGTGGCGTGGACGCCGTCCGCCGCCGCCGTCGGCCGTGTCGCCCTGCTCCGCGCGGCTGCGGGCGAGGCCGACGATCCGGCGTCGCTCGTGCCCGACTACATCCGCCCCAGCTACGCCGACGAAAAGCGGTGATGCTGGTTCAGGGCTGCCCCGGTCAAAAAACCAACGGCCCCTGTACCCTCTCCCCAAGGGAAATCCGCCGCCGCCGCCGCCGCTCCCGTGTGCCCTGTTGCCGATTCCAGCGCACGGTAGGATTGGGGCCGAATTACCGGTCTCTTCGCCCGCTCTGGATCGTTTCTGGCTGGCTCCTTTGCTGGCTCGTTTTTGAGAGGAATGTTTTCGATGCGTCCGATCAAGAAGCTGCTGGTGGCCAACCGTAGCGAAATCGCGATCCGCGTATTTCGCTCCGCCCATGAACTCGGCATGCGGACGGTGGCGGTCTACGCCCACGAAGATCGCTTCGCCCTGCACCGATTCAAGGCCGACGAGTCCTACCTCGTTGGCAGGGCCGGCGAGCCGATCCGCTCCTATCTCGACATCGAGGCGATCGTGGCGATTGCCAAGGAGCACGGTGTCGATGCGATCCATCCGGGCTATGGGTTCCTCTCCGAAAACCCAGACTTTGCCGCCGCCTGCCAGAAGGCGGGAATTGTGTTCGTGGGCCCCCGGGTGGAACTCCTCCAAACGCTCGGCGACAAGACCGCGGCCCGCGAGCTCGCCAAGCAGGCGGGCGTGCCGATCCTGGCCGGCAGCTCCAAGCCGGTCGTCGGCTTCCACGACGCCCTCAAGATCGCGAAGGAACTGGGCTGGCCCGTGATCATCAAGGCGGCCCACGGCGGCGGCGGCCGCGGCATGCGGGTCGTCCACGGCGAGGACGAACTGGCCGTCGCCCTCGAAAGTGCGCAGCGGGAAAGCAAGACAGCCTTCGGCAGCGCGAGCGTGTTTGTCGAGAAATTCATCCAGCGTGCGCGGCATATCGAAGTGCAATTGCTCGGCGATCTGCACGGCAACCTCGTGCATCTTTTCGAGCGGGATTGCTCCGTGCAGCGGCGGCACCAGAAGGTGGTGGAGATGGCGCCCGCCCCCAATCTCACTTCCGCCATGCGGGAGGGCATCTGCGAGGCAGCGCTCGCGATCGGTCGGACCGCCCGCTACGAAAATGCCGGCACCGTCGAGTTTCTCGTCGACACCGACGCGAACCGTTTTTATTTCATCGAGGTCAATCCCCGGATCCAGGTGGAGCACACCGTCACCGAGGAGATCACCGGCATCGACATTGTCCGCCGCCAGCTCCGCGTGGCCGAGGGCTGGAAGCTCTCTGACCCGCAGATCGGCCTCGGCGACCAGTCGCGGATCAAGTCGATGGGGGCGGCGATCCAGTGCCGCGTCACCACCGAGGATCCCGAGAACCGGTTCCTTCCCGATTATGGCCGGATCACGGCCTACCGGTCGGCCAGCGGCATGGGCATCCGACTCGATGCCGGCACCGCCTTTTCCGGAGCGGTTGTCACACCCTATTTTGACTCGCTGCTGGTGAAGGTGACGGCGCGGGGGCTCACGCACGAGGAAGCGGCCGGACACATCGAACGCTGCCTGCAGGAGTTTCGGGTCCGCGGCGTGAAGACCAACATCCCGTTCCTGATCAATCTCGTTACCCACGCCGATTTCCTCGCCGGCCGCTGCACGACGCGCTTCATCGACGAGACTCCTGCGCTCTTCGATTTTCCGATCCGCCGCGACCGGGCCACGCGGGTGCTCGAGTATCTGGCCGACGTGATCGTGAATGGCAACCCACTCGTCAAGGGCCGGCCGCCTGCCGCACGCCGTCATCCGGCGCCCGTCCCGGAGTTCGATCGCCTCGCCACCCCCGCAGCCGGCACCCGGACGAAGCTCAAGGAACTCGGGCCCCAGAAGTTTGCCGCCTGGCTCCGACAGCAGAAGCGGCTCTTCATCACCGACACCACGATGCGCGACGCCCACCAGTCGCTGCTCGCCACGCGGATGCGGTCTTTCGACATGCTCGCCGTCGCCGATGCCTACGCCCACCTGGCACCGGGGCTCTTCTCGCTCGAGATGTGGGGGGGAGCGACCTTCGACACGTCGATGCGATTCCTGAAGGAATGCCCCTGGGACCGGCTGATTCAGCTCCGCGAACGGGTGCCCAACATCCTGTTTCAGATGCTGCTGCGTGCCTCGAACGCCGTCGGCTACACCAATTATCCCGACAACGTCGTGCAGGCCTTCGTGAAGGAATCGGCCGCGAGCGGCATCGACGTGTTTCGCGTCTTCGATCCGCTCAACTGGGTGCCGAACATGAGGGTGGCCGTCGACGCGGTGCTGGAGAGCGGGGCGATCTGCGAGGCGGCGATCTGCTACACCGGCGACGTCCTCGACCCGAAGCGGACGAAGTATTCGCTCGACTACTACGTGAAGCTGGCCAAGGAACTGGAGAAGCTCGGCGCCCACATGCTCGCCATCAAGGACATGGCCGGTCTCTGCAAGCCGTTTGCCGCCGGCCGACTGGTGAAGGCGCTGCGTGACGAGATCGGCATCCCGATCCACTTCCACACCCACGACACCTCCGCCGCATCGCTCGCCAGTTGCCTGGAGGCGGCACAGGCTGGGGCGAGCGTCGTGGACGCGGCGGTGGCGAGTTTTGCAGGCCTGACCAGCCAGCCGAACATGAACGCGATCGTGGAGGCGGTCCGCAACACGCCGCTCGACACGGGCCTCGATCCCGAACCGCTGCGGCACCTCTCCCACTACTGGGCGGCCGTCCGCGAACACTACACGGCATTTGAATGCGGCATGAAGGCACCCGATGCCGACCTCTACCTCCACGAGATGCCCGGTGGACAGTTCACGAATCTGCTCGAGCAGGCGAAGGCGCTCGGGCTCGGCGACCGGTGGGAGGATGTCTGCCGCGCGTATGCCGAGGTGAATCAGGTGCTCGGCGACATCGTCAAGGTGACGCCCACGAGCAAGGCCGTCGGCGATCTGGCCCTGTTGCTGGTCACCAACGGCATGCAGGCCTCCGAACTCCTCTCCGATTCCCGCGAGATGGCGTTTCCGGAGTCGGTGGTCGACCTGCTCGCAGGCCGGATGGGACAGCCGCCGGGTGGCTTCCCGCCGGAGATGGTGAAACGGATCGTTCGCCAGGGAGAGATTGTCACGGGCCGTCCCGGCGAGTCGATGCCCCCTGCCGATTTCAAAGCGGCGGAGCAGAAGGCGGGAGAGATCCTGGGCCGGATGGCATCGCCGCGGGAGGTGCTCTCCTGGCTCCTCTATCCGCGGGTATTTCAAGACTATGTTCAGCATGCGAACAAATACGGCAACGTGGGCGTGCTGCCCACGCCGGCGTTCCTCGAGGGCCCGAAGCCCGGCGAGGAGCTGCCCGTCGACATCGAGCCGGGCAAGACGCTCGTGATCCGACTGCTGACAGTGGGCGAGCCACATGCCGACGGCACGCGGACGGTGTTTTTCGAGTTGAACGGACAACCGCGGAGCGTGTCGGTGGCCGACAAGAGCCTGGAGGCGAAAATCCAGCGGCGGCCGAAGGCGACGGTGGGCGACGCGCGTGAGGTGGGTGCGCCGATGCCGGGCCTGATCGTGACGGTGGCTGTGCGGCCGGGAGACGCAGTGACGAAGGGGCAGAAACTCCTGAGCCTCGAGGCGATGAAGATGGAGACGACGGTCTACGCGGAGCGGGACGGCAAAGTGGCCGAGGTGCTCGTGAGCCCCGGCACGCCGGTCGAGGCGGCGGAGTTGGTCGTTCGCTACGCCGACGCGTGACAAGGCCAAGCCGCCTCGCGCATGGGAACGTGTCCGCATACAAGCCCTGAGCGTGAGCGACGGGATTCCCCGCTGCCGATCCCCCGGCTTACGCCGGGGGCTTGTATGGGAAGCGCAAGCGACGGGATTCCTCGCCAAGCAGTCCGACGGCGTGCCGTGTTCGGGCTACTTCATCCCGCTACTTCAGCAGGTCCTTGAAGACCTTACGGACCTTCTCGACCTTCGGTGACACCACCGACTGGCAGTAGGGTTGGAACGGATTGTTGGCGAAGTAATCCTGGTGATACTTCTCCGCCGGGTAGAACGTGCTCGCCGGCGTGACCTCGGTCACGATCCTGGCGGGAAACACCTTCGCCGCATCCAGCTTCGCGATCACCTCTTCGGCCGTCTTCTTCTGGGCGTCGTCGTGATAGAAGACCCCCGAGCGGTATTGCGTGCCGGAGTCGGCCCCCTGCCGGTTCTTCGTCGTCGGGTCATGGGTGCTGAAAAAGATCTCGAGCAGTTTTTCGTAAGGCACCTGCTGCGGGTCGTATTCGATCTCCACCGCCTCGGCGTGGCCCGTCTGGCCGGTGCAGACCTGCTGGTAGGTGGGGTTGGGATTTTTCCCGGCGATATAGCCGCTGGTCACCGAGTGCACGCCCCTGATCTGGGCGTAGACCGCCTCCGTGCACCAGAAGCAGCCGCCGGCAAACGTCGCCTTCGCCGACTCACCATCTGCCCCCGCTGCAAAGCCACTGCTCATCATCATGATCGCTCCTGCCAGAAACAACCGGACCATATGTGCCGTCATGTTCGTCCGCTCCTCGAAGGATTCGATGATCGATTCCCCTATCATTCTAGCTCGGTATCGGCCAAAGCGTACCACTGGGGAACACAGCCGCTTTCCTCGCTACGGCGGAGCCGAAGAACGGACAAGTTGAAAACTTGCCGCCACAGGGGCGAAGGAGTTTGCCCCGTGGCCACGAGTTTTCAACTTGTGGAATACGCGCCCGGACACGGACACGTTGAAAACTTGCCGTCCCGGCGGTGCGCGACCGATCAGCGTGGCTACGACTGCTCGTAAAGACTCACGATCCGCTTCGGATCGACGACGAATCGCAGCGGCTTCTCCGCCCACTCCCCGGCGTAGGCCACCCCGATCCGCGGCGTCCGCTCGATCAGCCGCCGCGGCACCGTGATCCCGCCGGCCTCCAGCCAGAGCCCGGTCCGGCGGCTGGCCGGCCGGCCATCGAACGAGCGGTCGATCCCCAGCGCCTTCGTCAGCCGTCCCGGCCCGACGTGCTCCCCGACCCCGCGGATCAAGACCGCCGCCGGCACCCCTTCCTTTCCCGTGACGATATTCAGCATCCAGTGCATGCCGTAGCAGAGGTAGACATACCAGGAGCCTGCCGGCCCGAACATCGTGGCGTTGCGCGGCGTGAGACCGCGGGAGCCGTGGCAGGCGAGATCGTGGGCCCCGAGATAGGCCTCCGTTTCGAAGACCAGATGCCGAACGAGCCGACCATCTGCAGACCGCACAACGAGCGCCGCCCCGAGCAGTTTGCGGGCCACGCGATCGGCCGGCTGATCGAAAAACTCCGCGGTCAAAGGCACGCCACTCACCTGAAATTCACCGCATCTATGATGATTGGAGTCTTTCGACCATCATAGTGCTTTTCCCATCCTCCGGAACAATAGTTGCAGTCATGGAAGCAGGCATCGTCGGACTCCCCAACGTCGGCAAGAGCACGCTCTTCAACGCGCTGACCATGTCGAAGACCGCGCAGAGCGCGAACTACCCCTTCTGCACGATCGAGCCCAATGAGGGAATGGTGAGCGTGCCCGACAGCCGCCTCACGCTGATTACGAAATACATCCCACCGCAGAAGGTGATTCCCGCCGCTCTGAAGTTGGTCGACATCGCCGGCATTGTGAAGGGTGCCAGCGAGGGCCAGGGGCTCGGCAACAAGTTCCTGTCGCACATCCGTGAGGTCGACGCGATTCTCCAGGTTGTCCGCTGCTTCGAGGATCCCGATGTGATCCATGTGGCGGGCAAGGTCGATCCGGTTTCCGACATGGAGACGATCGAGATCGAACTGATGCTCGCCGACATCCAGCATCTGGAAAACAGCCTGCCCAAGCTGGAGCGGTCGGCCAAGGGGGCCGACAAAGATGCCAAGCTCAAGGTCGAGGTGATGAAAAAATGCCTCGCCCACCTGATTGCCGAAAAGCCACTCCGCACGCTCGTGCTGGATGAGTCCGAGAGGGCGGCCGTCAAGGAATTCGGCCTGCTGACAGCGAAGCCGATTCTCTACGTAGCCAACGTCGACGAGACCGATCTCGAGGGCAAGGGCCCACTCGTGCAGAAGGTCCGCGCCGCGGCTGCCACGGCCGGCGCAGAGGTCGTGCCAGTCTGTGCGAAGCTCGAGGCCGAAATCGCCGAACTCGACGAGGCCGACCGGGGCGAGATGCTTTCCGGCGCGGGGCTCACGGAGCCGTCGCTCGCCGCGCTCGCACGGGCCGCCTACAAGACGCTCGGCCTGCAGAGCTATTTCACGGCGGGCGAGAAGGAGGTTCGCGCGTGGACGGTATCGGTCGGGGCCACGGCCCCGCAGGCCGCCGGCGTGATCCACACCGACTTCGAGAAGGGGTTCATTCGGGCGGAGATTTACTCGCTCGCCGACCTCGAGACCTATAAGACCGAGAAAGACATCCGTGCCGCCGGCAAGCTCCGCGTGGAGGGGAAGGAATACGTGATGCGCGACGGCGACATCTGCCACTTCCTTTTCAATAAATAGCGGGCCGACACGCAGGGGCCGAGGGGCCGCCCCCGCGGGGACGAGATTTCCGGATTCAGCAAGTTGAAAACTCGCTGCCACGAAAGCTGTGGGGATGAGCTTTTATCTTGTCAATGCTTCCTGCCGGATTCAGCACTTTACCCGGGGGCGACCGGTTCCCTGAGGTGATCCGGAAGCCATTCCTTCTCGGCATCATCTGGATCGACCGTGCTCACCGCATTCCCAGGCGAGTAGCCTTCGGCATATTCCTCCACATGCTCCTCGCGTGCGCTCGTTCCGAAGAAGGAATACATCACCGGTACCAGCACCAGCACCAAGAGCGTCGTCATCGCCAGCCCAAACGCCATCGCCGTGGCCATCGGGATCAGGAACTGTGCCTGGAAGCTCTTCTCGAGCAGGAGTGGTAGGAGGCCACCGATCGTCGTGATGCTCGTCAGCATCACGGGCCGAAACCGCAGGCATCCCGCCTCCCGCAGGGCGAGCCGCAGCGGATGCCCCTCGCGAACCCGGATATTGATGAAGTCGATCAGACAGATTGAGTCGTTCACCACCACGCCCGCCAGCGCGACCAGCCCGAACATGCTGAAGAGCGTCAGCGGCATGCCCATCAGAGCGTGGCCGAACACGGCTCCCGCACAGCCGAAAGGGATGGCCGCCATGATCAGAAACGGCTGAAAATATGACTTGAATTCCATCGTGAGCAGCACGAACATCGCAAAGCTCGCGACGACAAACCCCACGCCAAGGCTCCGCAGCGACTCGTTCGACTGCTCCCGCTGACCCTCCCAGCGGACCCGCACGAGTGGATAGTCCTTGACGAGGTCTGGCATCAGTCGCTTCTCCATGTCGGCCGTTACCAGCGCACTGGTGAGGGAACTCTTCGCGACGTCGATATCGGCCGTTATGGTGATCGAGCGTCGCTGGCCCAGCCGGTTGATCTCGGAATAGCCGCGGGCCACCGTCAGGTCGGCCAGTTCGCCGATCGGCCGCTTCACGCCGTCGGGCCCCGTCACCCGGATCTCATCGAGCGTGGCAAAACTCCGTCTCTCAGACCGCGGGTAGCGGACCATCAACTTCACTTCGTGCCGGCCCCGCTGCAGTCGCATCACTTCCTCGCCGTAATAACTCGCCCGGATCGTGGCGGCGAGTTCGGCCAGCGACACTCCCATCGCCTCGGCCCGCGGCTTGACCTTGAGCTGATATTCCCACTTGCCCGGCCGCGAGTCGTCGTCGATGTCGATCACCCCGGGGTATTGCTTGAGCCATTCCTTGCACCGCTCGACCGCGGCCTCCAACTGCTGCACGGCGTCGGATCCGGACTGCGCGAGCAGCTTGAACTCGATCGTCTTGCCCCCCGGGCCGATGTTTTCAGTGCCAAAGATCAGCGACTCCGTACCGGCGAAATCCCCTGCTTGCCGGCGCCATTCGCTGATGAACTGCTCGCTCGTGACATCGCGGAGTTCGCCCTCCACCAGTTCGACCGCGACCGCCCCCACATGGCTGCCGCTCATGCGGGCATCCGGGCCCACCTCACCCAACGTGGACACCTGCCCGACGGCCCGATGGATCAGTTCCACGATCGGAGGAGCTCCGGCTGCGAGATTCTGCGACGCCGTAACGGCTGCCTTTTCGAGTCTTTGCGTGGCTTCTTCCGTGACGCTCGCAGGCGTGCCGTCGGGGAAGACGATCTTCGCAAGCAGCCGGTTGGCGTCGATCTTTGGAAAGAGCAGAAACGGCGTGATTCCGCTGCGAACAATCCCGCCGGCCAGCAGCAGAATGCACATGGCTACGGCCATCACCGAAAGGCGGTTCTCAAGCGCGAAATCAAGAAACGGGGCGTACACGTTCCTGACAAACCACTTCAAGCCACTGTCACAGCCACGCTGGAGCCAGGTGACCACAGGCATGAGCAGTCGCAACGGATAGAGCACGATCCCGAAGATCGTGAACACGAGGTTTTTTTCGTGTGCCAAATGGCCCGGCAGGACGAGCAGCGACTCTGCCAGCGACACCAAGAGCGTGCATATGAAGGCGAACGGCATCACGGCGATGAACTTGCCCATGATTCCTGACACGAAGCAGAGCGGCAGGAAGGTGATCACCGTCGTGAGCACGCTGGAGATCACGCTCGGGATCACCTCCACGGTGCCATCGATCGCCGCCGCCATCAGGCTCTTGCCCATCCGGCGGTGCCGGTCGACGTTGTCGCTGACCACGATGGCGTCGTCCACGACGATGCCGATCGCCATCAGGAACGCGAACATCGAGAGCATGTTGAGCGTCTGGTCGGTGCCATACATGAGTGCCCCGGTTCCGAGCATGGAGAACGGGATGCCCATCGCCACCCAGAAGGCGATCTTGAGGTCAAGAAAAAGAGCGAGCATCACGAACACGATCACAAGGCCCTGCAGTCCGTTCGAGATCAGCATGTCGAGGCGGTCTCTGACGTCGACGGACTGATCCGCCCAGACTGTCAGGTCGTAGCCCGGGGGGAGCTTCGCATCGACCATGTACTGCTTCACATCGGCGACCATCGCGAGCAGGTCTTCGCCCGAACTGCGGTCGATCGACACCACCATCCCAGCTCGGCCGTTGATCCGATTGGTGGCGGCGACGTCGGCAAACTCGTCACGCACCTCACCGAGGTCGCCGACGGTGAGCACGAGGCCATCCGGGAGCGTGACGAGCGGCAGTCTGGCGATCTCCGCCCCGACATACCGCTTGTTCTTGCCGCGGAGCAGGATCTCACCCCCCTCGCTGCGGATGGAGCCGCCGGGGAGTTCGAGGTTCTCACGGCGGACGATATCGGCCACCTTCTGCAGCGAGAGGCCATATTTGCGGAGCGTTGCCTCGGAGATCTCGATGTCGATCTCGTAATCCTTGGCACCGAGCAGGTTGGCCGCCGACACGGCGGGCAGTGCGAGCAGGTCGTCACGCACGACTTCGGCCACGTCGCGAAGTTCGCCTTCTGCCGCGGCATCACCGGCATTGTCTTGCGGGGCCAACACCCCCACCTTGATCGCAGGCGTTCGGAGCGTGACCTGCTCCACCTTGGGATCCTCAGCGAGTTCCGGCATGCTCGGAATGCGTTCAACCTCGGAGCGGATCTCGCCCAGCGTCTTCTGCACATCTTTGACACTGTCCTGCAGTTCGAAGACGCAATAGCCCATCCCCTCCTGGGCGACGCTCGTGATCTTCTTGATGCCGGCGACGCTGCGGCAGGCCTCCTCGACCTTCTGGCAGATGCCCTCCTCCACCTCCTCGGGCGTGGCCCCAGGATAGGGCACCGTCACGAGCACGATCTCCAGGTCAAATTCCGGGAAGACTTCCCGCCGCATCGACACAAACGCCATCGCGCCCACGAGCAGGATCGCGATGACCAGCGTGTTCATCGCCGGCATGTTGCGGACGGTCCAGCTGACGATGCTTCTCATGGGGAAGTCCTCCTCTACAGGGCGTCGGTGTCGCCCGCCGTGATGGCGGTGTCGGCTGTGCGGCTCGTTCCGGAGACCGCGGCTTCGACTTCTGAAAGTTCCATGGCGGCCCGCGGATTGGAAAGCTGGCTGGTAACGACCCGGTCACCCGCCACGATGCCTGAGGTGGCTGCATCGAAGACCACCCGTCCGCCAGACACCTGCACCGCCCGCGGCTTGACGATCAGGAGCCTGCCGTCCCGCATCACCCAGACCTCGCCGCTGGGCCGCTGGGCCTCCTCGGGGATCGAGACGAGCGCGCCTGGCGAATCGACACGCACCCGAACCTGCACGAACATTCCGCGGAGCAACGACTGCGGCGCCCCGGAAGGTAGCTGCGGCATGGCCGCACCGTAGCGATCGAGCGCCGTGACATCCTCCGGATGCTCGACGAGCACGCGGCAGGGGAGCGTGCGGGTTTTCTCGTCGAGCCCACGGCCCTCCTGTCTCGAGAGCGTGCCCTGCCACTCGTAGGCGGCGTCGCCGACCGTAAACACCACCGTGGCGGGCATGTCGAGTTCGTCGTGGGCGACCCGCGCAGGGGCGTCGGCTCGGCGACGGCTTCCCCAGACCATGGCCACGTCGTCCATCGGCAGGCTCGCGCGGACCTCCGCGGCCCGCGTATCCTCGATGGTGACCAGCGGCGTGCCCTTCGCCAGGAAGGAATCCTGTTCGACCTTGTCTTCGACGATGATGCCGTCGATCGGCGAGACGATCCGCGTTCGTGAGAGATCGAGCTTGGCCTTGTCGAGCATGGTCGACGCGAGCGACTGGGCCTCGAGCAGCCGATTTCGCCGTTTTCCAAGCACGCGTTTCTGACCTTCGGAGGTCGTGAGCATGGTCGTCGCCGTCAGCTCTTCCCGGAGGGCGCGGTCGTGCTCCGATTCCGTCACGATCTTGCCCGCCTTGAGGTTCTCGATCCGTGCCGCCTCGCGACGGGCGAGTTCCACCTGACGCCGGGCAAGGTCGGTCGTCAGCAGATTCTGGGCGAGTTCCTCGTCGAGTTCCTCGATCGCGAGGCCCGCCTGCTTGAACTCCCTTTCGAGCCTGTCGACGTCGAGCTCGTAATCCCGGGGCTCGATTTGGAAGAGCAACGTACCTGCCTTGACGAACTGCCCTGCATTACATGCTTCAGACTTCATGAGCACCCGGCCACCGACCTCGGCGGCAAGGGTCACCTCGCGGAGGGGCACCACCACGCCATCGGCCTCGATGGTCAATCCATTGGCCTCCGGAATGGCCTCGGCCGTTCGCACCGGTGTGGCTGCGGCGGCATCGCTCGCCTTGCGGGCCGGCGGAGGCTGGCTGCCCATGAACATGAAAGCGGCTATGCCGCTCGCCAGAATGACGAGGGGCACGACCCACCCCAGGATCGCACGAACGATATTCATGAACTGGCTTCCTCTGCGCGGACGAAATGTGTGTGATGACCGGTGTCGACGAGCGATTGCGGGCCACCCACCTGCGATCGAGTCAGCTCTGGTCCAGTCAGCTCTGGTCGAGTCAAGGCCGCCAGAGCGTAGTTGGTCACGTGGTCGGCCAGTGGCCCCAGAGCGTGGTGTGACTCAAGTTCCTCACGCGGCACAAGCATGCTCACCACGTCCCCCGCTGCCCGGTAGAGAAAACACTGCCCAATGATGGAGAGCCCCGTCCGGCGGAGTTCGGCCTGCGTGAGCCGTACCCCGGCAAGTTCTTCGAGAATCGAGACGAGGAGTGCAAAACGCGGCCGGATGTAATCCTCGACCAGTTCGCGGCAGGCGGCCGTCGGATGCAACACTTCCCGCATCATGAGACGCACCTGCCAAGGGGGCTGACCAAAGCCCAGCATGCGTTCAAGCAGGTTGCTGATGAAGTCGTGGAGTTTGTGCTGCGGGAGCGTGCCAGGGGTCCATTCCGGCAGCGGCAACTGAGCGGCCCGCTGCTCGTGGGCGTGCTTCACGCTCTCGATGTAGAGCCGCTGCTTATCGCCAAAGTAATAATTGACGGCGGCCAGATTCACCCCGGCCGCGAGACAGATGTCGCGGATGGTGGCCGCCTCGTAGCCCTGATCGGCAAATTCCTGTCCTGCAGCAGACAGAATCCTTTCCCGAGGCTCGTCACAGTGAGCGGCTGCCGAAACACGGGGGGAGACGTGAGAGTCCATGAAATACCGAGGAAAAAACGGAAAAAACTACACAATACGGAGGAAAACTACAGAAAGCCGGGTTTGAAACGGGCGTTTCAATCAATTGTATGAGAAAGGAACCGCAGGAACAGCGGGACTTTCACAGAAGTTTTTTGCCGCCCCCGATTCCCTCGGTGCCCGGGGCACGGGCAGCCGACGTCGAGCGAGCGACGGGCACGGGCAGCCCGAACGGCCACGCGGTGTCAAACGTGATCCCATCGCTCACGCTCCGGGCTTTTATGGGAATCGGAGTCGGCCGTGAGGGCTGCCCGTGGCCCGGGAGCCGGCGTTGCTGACCAGCGCAGGCAGGATGCCGGAGCGCAGTCAGCATCGAGCGAGCGAAGGACAGGATGTCCGAAGCGAGCGTCCGGCGACTGGACACGGGTAGCCCGAACCCTCGCGCGGCATCCATGACGATCCCATCGCTGACGCTCCGGGCTTTTATAGGAATCGGAGTCGGCCGTGAGGGCTGCCCGTGGCCCGGGAGTCAGCATCGAGTGATCGCCGCCAGCACGGCCTCGGCGCAGAGTCTTCCGCTGGCGAGCGCCCCGTTGATTGAGGCGGTCGTGCAGTGGTCACCACAGATAAACAGGCCGGGCGCCACCTGAGGTGATGTCTCGCGGCTCCGCCGCGCGGCTGGTGATTCATCCGGCAGGGCATGATCGATGCGGACCGTCTTCAAATGCCGCCAGGCATGGGCCGACTGGCCAAACCATCCCGCCGCCTGCCGCCGCACGGCATCGTGCAGATCGCTGTCATTTCCCTGCCAGTCCTGCCGAATGGAGATATAGACCACGGCCGCACCCGGCGGGGCGTAGCCTCCTGCCACGTCGGAGGGCACCGTCACATTATCGATCGGCCCGCCCTCCTCGGCGCTCACGACAACCGTCGGGCTCGAGAGCGGCGAACGCGTGGCGGCGAAAGCCACCATCCGCGTCGATTTCCAGCCGCGGGATGCTGCGGCCCCGCCATGTCCTTCGGGTAGGAGCGCCGCCGCGGCCGAAGCCTCGGTGGCCACCACGATGTTCGTGGCGGCGAGTTCGCGACCGTCGGCCAGCACCACGAGCCCGGGCTGCACCTGCTTTACAGCTGTGTCGAGCAGAATCGTTCCCGCCGGCAGCCCCGCCGCCAGTTGCCTGGGAATCGCCTCCATGCCACCGCGGGGCAGGCAGGCCCGGCCGAGTGAGAACATCGCGAACGTAAACTGAAACACAGCCGCCGACGTGTCGAGCGACCGCTCCAGAAAGACGCCGCCGAAGAAGGGCTCGAAGAACCGCCGAATGAACGCCTCGGAGAACCCGCGGGCATTGAGCTCCTCGCGGGTCGATCGCTCGGCCGCTGGGCTGGGGCGATTCGGATCGGCCGTGCCGTTGCGAAACACCCGCAGGCAGTCGCTCCGCAGCCGCGCCGTCCGCAGGCCGTCGGCAATCCCCACGCTGCCGGAGAGGACCGAGCCCACGGCGGTGAGCGGCCGCCGCCACGGATCGCTCACACCGCGAAGTCTTCCCCCTTCCGCCACGAGAGCGCCAGGCTCGAAGCAGCCCAGCCCCAAGGCCGCAAGGTCGAGCTGCCGCCGACCCTCCGGATAGGCGTCGAGATAGACCTGGAAGCCGCGATCGATTCGGAAGCCGTCGATCGTATCGGTGGCCACGCGGCCCCCGACGCGGTCAGCCGCCTCGATCACGATCACCCGCCGGCCCGACCGCATGAGTTCCCGAGCGCACGCGAGCCCAGCGAGGCCGCCACCAACGACGATCGTATCGGCATTCACAGCGGCCGCACGACCGACTGGCTCCGCCAGTAGTCGAACAGCGTCTCGATCGAGTTCACACCACCGCCGGTGCCGCTCTTGTTCACGCCGCCGTAGGGCACACCCTTCGGGAAAACGTTGTGGGCGTTGATCCAGCTGTTGCCGGCGATCATCGTCTCGGCCACGCGGGCCGCACGGCCGAGGTCGCTCGTCCAAACGCTGTTGGCCAGGCCGTATTCGGTGTCGTTGGCCATGGCGACCGCCTCATCCTCACTCGAGAACTTGGCGAGATAGGCCACTGGTCCGAAGATCTCCTCGCGGGCGGCGATATTATCGAGCTTGCCCGCTAGGAGGGCCGGCTTGACGTAGAAGCCGTGGTGCCCCGAGACCTCGGCCGGCCCGCCGGCCACGATCGCCTCGGCACCCTCCTTCGTCCCCTTCTCGAGATACGAGAGCACCCGCTGCCGCTGCTTGGCGTTGACGACCGGGCCCATGTGAGAATGGCCCGCGAGCTGATAGCCAACCTTCACCTGCTGCATCCGCGATCGGCACTCGTCGACGAATCTGTCGTAGATTGACGAGTGTATGAGCCAGCGGGTAGCGTCGCAGCAGACCTGGCCCGCGTTGAACGTGATCGCCCCCACGAGCTTCTCGGCGGTTCCGGCGACGTCGACGTCGTCAAACACCACTGCGGCGCCCTTGCCGCCGAGTTCCAGTTTCGCTGGCACGAGGTTCCTGCCGCAGGCCTCGCCCACGAGCCGGCCCACCTCGGGCGATCCCGTGAAGCTCATCCGTCTGATGCCGGGATGGCCAGTGAGCGCGGCGCCCGTCACCGCACCGGTGCCGGGAATGACGTTGATCACACCATCGGGGATGCCGATCTCACGAGCCAGCCGCGCCAAATAGATCGCCGACATCGGCGTGTCTTCGGCCGGCTTGATGACGACGGTGTTGCCGGCGGCCAGAGCCGGTGAGATACCCCAGCCGATCAGCAGGAAGGGGAAGTTCCAAGGGAAGATGAAGCCGCAGGGACCCCACGGGTGGCGAACGGTCCACGCCTCGTGTCCGGCGACAGCGAGCACGTTCCGCCGCTGCACATGCTGGGCCATGTCGGTGAAGTAGCGGAGCGTGTCGACGCAGTTCTGCACGTCGCCGGCCGCCTGGCCGAGAATCTTGCCGGCGTCGAGTGACTCGATCTGGGCGATGATGGGCTTGTGCTTCTCGATGGCGTCGGCGAGCCGGTGCAGATGAACGCCTCGCTCGTTGGGAGCCATGGTGGCCCAGCCAGAAGTCTTAAACGCGTGGGCCGCCGCGTGGATCGCATGATCGACGTCGGCCGCCGAGAGCACGTGGAACTCGGCGATCGGCTCACCGGTGCCCGGGTCAAGCGTGGCCATCGTCTGGCCGGTGGAGGAGGCCACGTCCTTTCCGCCCACGACACCCTTCAGCGGCGTTGTGGCGAGGAACTTCTTGACTTCCGGCAACAGATCAACGGATGGTGCAGCGGCAGTGGCGGTGGCCATGGTGGAAAAGTCTCCCCGGAAGAAGTTTGGTTGCAATCGCGAAGCAGCATTGTGCCGCGTGGACGGCCTGATGTGCAAGTATGGCGGTCTGCCCGTCCGGCTGCTTGGATTCCCCGCCGGTGATGACGGGAACCGAGCATGCCCTAGGCCCTACTGCACCCGCACCCACTCGACGGTCTTCGACATGAAGCCGGAGCCGGCCACCATCTCGAACCCGTTGGCCGTGATCTTGATGGTCATCGGGACGAATTCGCCGCGCTTGAGTGCAAACACTTCTCCCCGCCACATGCCGCTGGCCGGGTCGAACTGGATCTCGCGAAGCATCTCCGAGTTGACCAGCGCCGGATTGGCGGCCTTGACCACACCGCCAACATACTTGCCATCTTTGGGGAAGATGCGGATGTCGACGTCCATGTCGGTTGGCTTCCAGTCACCGACGATGGCATCGGCGCCGCTTGCCTGCCGGGCGACAGCGGGCACAACGTCGGCGGCCCTCGCTGCACCGGTGCCAACGACCGACGCATGCAGGCAGAACGCCGCCACCGCCGATGCTACGAACGAACCCAAGTGAGTCGTGCTCATCATGACACCTTTCCCATGGACGGGTGAGAGACGAAAGTGAAGGAACTATCTTGGTGTGCCGGTTTTGCTAGTTTTGCTACTTTTGCCGCGGCAATAGCACGGCAACAATAGACCGGGCGTTGACGCTGGAGCCATGCCATTTGTGGGCCGCGAAAGCTGTCCCGACGCTCGCCCAAAAGAGGCCGATGGCGACCGGGGGAGACCGCTGGTACGCTGCCGAGGTGCGGCCATGACCAGGAAGGGGGCTTCGCCCGGGAGTTGCTTTCGTGTCGTTCCATCGTTGGAAATCTGCCCGCAATCTCTTCTGGCCGTTCGGCCTTTGGCTCTGCGTCGCCGTCGCGCATGCCGTCGAGACCGATCAGGCTCAAGAGGCCGCAAAGCCATCGCCCCCCGCTGCGGGCATGTCGATCGTGTTCGTCGGCGACATCATGCTCGATGGCGGCCCGGGCCATGCGATCTCCTCGGGTCGCGATCCCTTTGCGGCCTGCAGCGAGCTCCTGGCCGATGCCGACTACACCGTCGGCAATCTCGAATGCGTGCTGGGAACCGGCGGCGAGCGGATGCTCAAGCCATATTCATTCCGCGCCGCCCCCGATTCGCCGCGGTTTCTGAAGAAACATTTCTCGGCCGTTTCGCTGGCCAATAATCACAGCGGTGATTTCGGCCCCGCGGGGCTGGTCGAGCAGCTGCGGATCCTCGACGACGCCGGCATCCCATCGTTCGGCGCCGGCCGCACGCTGGCGGACGCCCGGCGGCCGCTGGTGCTCGAGCGAGGAGGGTTCAAGGTAGCGCTGCTGGGCTCCAACGGCTTTCGGGCCCTGACCACGGCCGCCACCGCCGACCGTGCAGGCTCGGCTCCCCTTGAGGAGTCGCAGGTGCTCGAAGACATCCGTGCAGCCCGACTGCTGGCCGACGCCGTCGTGCCCTTCGTGCACTGGGGGCCGGAAAACACGCCCCAGCCGCGGCCGGCGCAGGCCCGCCTTGCGCGGAAGATGATCGACGCTGGGGCCACCGCGGTGATCGGTGCCCACCCCCACGTCACCCAGACGGTCGAGATGCATGCCGGCGCCCCGATCGTCTACAGCCTCGGAAACTTTGTCTTCGACTACTTTCCGGGCGATCCGCCCGAGTGGACCGGCTGGGTAGTGAAGCTGACCCTGCGACCCGGGCAGCCGGTTGATCTCAAGATGCACTCTGTGAGACTCGACGCCGGCGGCCTCCCCCACGCGATTGTGGAGGAGGATCTTCTGCCGAATGGGTACGGCAGTATGCCGACGGCGGAGCCGCCGGCCGTCGGCGAATAAGTCGACTCCCCCGGCTTCGGCACGCTCCTCTTCACGCGTGACTAGGAAACGATTCGGACACGGCAAGTTAAAAACTCGCCGCCACGAGCGGGGGTGGCCGAAGCGTTCGCCCTCGTGGCCACAAGTTTTCAACTTGTGGAATCCGGCCTGGGACACGGCAAGTTGGAAACTCACCGCCACGGGGGGCAGGCCGGACTCGGCACGTTAACACCTCGCCGTCATGGGTGCGTTCAGGCCGCCTGCAGGAACTGCACACTATTGACGTGGATCAGCGCACAGAACTTGAAACAATCACCTTCGGCGTCGTAGATCACGACCTTGCCGCCGCCAAACATGATGCACTCAGGGTGACGCACTTCGTGCACCTCGCCGTTGGAGAGATGAATCGCAAACGGCAGGAAAGGCTGGTGGCGAACCAACTCGCGAATCGCTTCGGCGTTCATCGTTTTATCCTCCGTTCTCCACACCGCTGGATGACATGGACACCTGTATTTGTTAGGAACCGAATTGAAACCCGTCAACCGGCCCCCGCGAGCACGCGGGCGACCCAGCGGCCGGCGGCCAGACCACTCGACGCGGCCCCCTCCACCTTCGGCCCGCCGAAGGCATCGCCGCAGCAGACGATCGGCGGCGACGTGACCGCGGCCACGAGTGGCGCCGGGATGATCGTTGTCGGCGCCGCATACTTCCAGCGATGTATCGACTGACCGACGATGGCCGTCGCGGGATCGCCGTCGACCCAGGGCCGCACCAGCTCGACCAGCGCCGCGGCGACCTCGTCGGGCGGCCTGTCGAAGTGCTGCCGGCTAAACGCCCCCGACGCATGCACCGTCAGCGCCGGCACGGCCGAGATACCCTTCTGCTGATTATCTGCCAGCCACGAGATCGGCCCGCCGGCAAACTGAATCCCGCCCGGCGGCGGCACGAGGCTGGGGCGGTTCAGCACGAGCAAGAGCGCGAAGCTGGGATCGTAGGTCACGGTGGCAAGTTGCTGATGGACCTCGGGGGGGATGCCCCGCGCATCCGCGAACAGGCCACCGGCAGTAAAGAGATCGATTGACTGCGGCACCGGTGACGTGACGATCGCCGCAGCCGCGTCCAACACGGTCGGTCCCCCTGCCCCAACACCTGGATCGAGAGAGATCTTCACGCGGCCATCGATCAGCCCGATCGCTTCCACCTTCACGGCTGTCTGCAGCACGCACCTGTCAGGTGGAAGCTGCGCCGCGAGCCGCTTGGACAGATCCGTCATGCCGCTCATGCCCCGCCAGCGGGCATGGCCATCGACGGCCGGCGTCACTGCCGCGTCGAACGCATGAGCCTGGGCAAAGCCCTCGCACCACGTTGCCACCGAGCCCGCCTCGTGGGCCTCCGCCACCATGCTGCCAAAGGCCCGGCCGCGCACGGTGAAGAACTGCGCCCCGTGGTCGCAGACCGCCTCGCCCACACGTCGGGTCGCCATCCGGCCGCCGACACCCCGAGATTTTTCGAGCACGACGACCCGCCGTCCGCTCGCGACAAGCTCGCCCGCCGCCGACAGCCCGGCGATACCGGCGCCGACGATCACCACGTCGGGCTCGAACGGGACTGGCGGCAGTGTCATGTGTGTCATGCGTGTCATGGAAGCCGACCGGTTTGGCAGGACCTGAAACCGGCCGTGTGACGGCCTCTCTTGTGGGTGCGAGTTTGTAACTTGCACATCCTTTCAACAAGATAAAATCTTGTCGCCACGAGGGATGGTCTCTTCGTGGGTGCGAGTTTCCCTTGTGGGTGCGAGTTTGTAACTTGCACATCCTTTCAACAAGATACAATCTTGTCGCCACGGGGCCTGGTCTCTTGTGGG
>Ga0247834_1002016_pt1 | contig 32089 bp, 34 predicted proteins | sample LaCruzMarch2015__8_FD_187118 | JGI IMG/M metagenome (GOLD analysis project Ga0247834, IMG submission 187118) | Freshwater microbial communities from meromictic Lake La Cruz, Castile-La Mancha, Spain - LaCruzMarch2015_12m | ecosystem: Environmental > Aquatic > Freshwater > Lake | place: Spain... | reverse complement strand
AGGCGACGGAAATAGCAACATTCGTGAGATGGTGCTATAGCCGTCGTTTGGCCCCAGAATCAGTCTCAAATCAAACACAAAGACAGCTGTGATGAGCGACGAGCGACATCACGGGTGAGCGGGCTCACCCAACCAATCAAAGGGCTACCCGCTGAATGACTTTGAGCTTTTGCTCCAAGGTGTAGCCAACAGTGCCGTAGGAGTCGAATTCGGATTTGCCGCTAGAGTGACCCGTGATGGATTCGGCCAGTTTCACTGGGATGTCACCACAGGCCTTTAATCTATCGATGAAGGCATGGCGAAACATATGACTGCGCCATTTGAGCTCTTTCAAGTTCTTGTTCATGATGGCGGAGCACGATCCGTTACCATTGAACTTGGCGTATTGGGGAACCAACCATTTGCTGCGCATGTCCTTGGCCTGCTGATCCAAAACCTTTGCCGCTCTCAATGACTCCCCAACCAAAGGGATGGCACGAACGCTGGATATGGTCTTTCGGTCAGTGAGCTCATTGGGCCTTATCCATAGGTGAGGGATTTCATGGTCAACAATGAAGTCTTCCCGTTTGGCAAAGAGCGGTTCAGAGAGCCTGCAGCCCGTATTCAATTGAATCAGTCCTACATAGCCGTTGGGTCGATCAAGATCCATTAATCTTTGTTTCACGGCCAGTGTGAGTTCAGTGGTGATCGTTGGCATATGCCGCTTGGATTTCCCCTCATTAGGGATGCTTAGGCTTCGAAAAGGGCTGAGTCGATCAATGCTGAGGTAGCGAAAAGCCAAGTTCAGCATGGCGTTAAAGCAAGAGATGTGTTTTCGAACTGAGGTTGGGTTGAGTCCCTTTGCCAACTGCGCGTCTCGGTACAAAGCCCCGTGGTAGTGCTTGAGCTCGTCCAAATAGACGTCGCCAAACTGGGCCTTAAAGTTCTCAAAATGCCGCCTGGCATCGGCGGCAAATTTAAGACGCCTTGAGCCTCCGCTTTCTTGCATGTAGATATTGAACGCATTGGTGATGGTGGGACGCACTCCGCCAGATTGCTTGGCAAAGTAGTCTCGCAACAGTTCAACGAGGAAGGATTCGTCAAACTCCGCACCGGCCACAGAGATGCGTTTGGTTTCTATCAACTCAAACTTCGGGTTTTGATGTTTGTATTCGATTAACTCGTATTTCATGTGTGCTCCTAGCAGTTATGGGCACACGCAAATTTATGACCTCTAAAGCGGTTTGGGCTAGAGCCTCGGGGTAGGGGTCAAAAATAACCAGGATGAAAAGATAAGTACTTCTAGACTTTTTCTGGTTTTGCCCCCTTATTGATAGCAGTTTAGAAAATTTTAAGTTAAATTAACGAAATGCTTACCCAGCAAGATATCCAAAAAACGGCTCAAAAAATCGTGCAGCAGGCAACTGCGCCTGTGCGCGTGGTTGTTTTTGGTTCGTATGGCCGAGGTGAGGCCACCAAAGATTCAGACCTGGATCTCCTGGTTGTAGAGGAATCTTTGGAGGACTTCACAAAAGAGTACGTTTCTCTGAGAAAAGCCATTGGATCGATTGGCGTAGGCGTCGACTTATTGTTGATGTCCGAAAAAGACTACGAGCAGCGCAAAGATTGGTGCTCTAGCCCAGTGTACTGGGCGCATCGCGAGGGCAAGGTTGTCTACGGTTCCTGAGCAACGCGGGGAGGTTGAGAGCTTGCTTGCTGCCGCAAAGCGTGATTCGCTTGCGTTTAATTTACTGTCGGCTCAGCCCGAAGCGCCTACAGAAGTGATGTTTTTTCTTGCGCAGCAGTCAATTGAAAAAACAATAAAAGCAATGCTTGCTCATCGCAAAGTGGCATACCGAAAAACTCATGACCTCGTTGAGCTGTCGGCGCTTCTCAGTGATGATTCTCTACAGGGGGTGTTACCCGAGGATTTGATGATCCGGCTTGGCCCTTACGCGGTTGAGATGCGCTATGTGAATACCGCTTCTCCTCAAGTTGGAGTAGACGAGGTTAAAAGAGCTGTGGCGGGTGTACTTGCTTGGGCGCAGCGTGTGCTCACAAGCTAGGCTGTTGATAGCTTCTTTGGCAAGCTGGACTGAAGACGAAAAAAGACTTTTCCGTATTCGACGCAGCTGATTACCTGAAAGATCAAGTCGTCATGCTGGAGTATTTGAGAGCCGCCAAAGAGGATCAAAATTCCGCGGTATTTTTAATCGCGGTCGACGATGTACTCCGTCGGATAGCCGCCGACATCAAAGAGAACCGCGGTCCTAAATAAGCCACTGGCACACCATAGGCTTTGCCTATGGGCTTTTGGCACCCTGTGGATAACCATGGAAAATCGTGGCAAAAGAGCCACAAAAAACCACATACAACATGCTTTTGTCGTGGTTTTTGATGGCTTTAAATAGGAGAACTCTGCTGGATTGATGGCAGCTTTAGCGATAAATTGAGCTTTTACTCCAGCGTACATATGATTGCTTTTCAATCGCTGCGCCAACGAAAGCCTATCGATTGGGCTTTTGGGCTGCTTCCCACCCTACCGACCAGATTAAACCTCACCCTGTTGTCGGTTGCAATTCTGTTCCAGTTATCTGGGCCACTGATGGCAATGCCTGAACGCAGCGTGATTACTCTGCAAGATACTACTCAGTTGTCACTCAGAGTCTGGGCAGTCGCAGCACCACAGCGTATTGTAATTGGCATTCACGGGTTTAATGACTACAGCAAAGCTTTTGATCCACTTGCTCGCAGTCTGGCGACAGAGTTAACAGCTACGTTCTATGCCTACGATCAGCGCGGCTTTGGCGAAAATTCTGCCCCAGGTGTCTGGCCGGGCTCAGATCGATTGGTTGCGGATTTGCGCGAAGTGGTCATTAGACTTCGTAAAGAACATCCCGGACTACCGATCACTCTTATTGGAGAGAGCATGGGCGGCGCAGTGGCAATTCGGGCCAGCACCGAGTCGCCAGGATTGCCAGTGAGTCAGCTGATCTTAAAGGCACCGGCTCTTTGGGGGGCAGAAACGATGCCTTGGTTTCAGCGGGCGGGACTTCAAATGCTCAACGCAGTTGCGCCCAATTTCACATTCTCTGGTCGTGGCGTGCGCGCGCTGGGCATCAAGCCGACGAATGATCCTGGGGTTTCAAAGGACTTGAGTCGCGATCCTTTTTTTATCAAAGAAACCAGGGTCAGCAGCCTAATGGGGGTCACTGATCTGATGGGCCAAGCCCTCCATCATCCGATGTCTTTCCCTGTGCCCACCTTGGTGTTGTACGGGCTAAACGATCGCATCATCCCACCGGCCCCCATTTGCAGCTGGCTAACGCGATTAGATCGGGAAAGTTCGAGTCTTCCAGTTCATATTCAGTTTCTGATCTATCCTGAGGGCTGGCATCTACTCACCCGACAGTTAGGCGCTGCTGAAGTCATTCAGGATATCGGCCAGTGGATACGCTCGATGCCACCTGAGCCAACTCTTAACGCCCCAGTCCGCGGGGCTTCGGCTCTCACTACGCTACTGACTCTTCAGGCCGCGCGACAGGTAGTCTGTGAACGTTAGGGCCTAATTATCTTTGTCATATTTCCATCATCAGGTTGTCATAGTAAGGGCATTCAATAGAGGCTTTTGAGGAGCCCTCCATGTCCCACCCTGATCTTGACCCCATTTGTAACACCTCTGATAACGTTCATTTTCAAGATGTCCTCGCGCAATCCCTCCAGAGCCCGGCTCGGCGGGGCCTTTTGCGCGGCGGTCTGGGGCTTGCTGGAATGGCCGTGCTGCCCGGGTGCGCAACCCTCGACTACGGATCCGCAGCAATCCCTAAGGCGCTAGGCTTTCCTGCAGTCGAAAAAAGCTTGCTTGATAATGTGATCCTTCCGCCCGGCTATCAGTACAGTGTCTTGCATGCTACAGGCGATGCAATTGATGCAACGCTTGCTGCTTACACCAACCGAGGCGCTGAGTTAGATGACTGGTCTCGCCGGATTGGGGACCATCATGATGGTATGGATATTTTCTACATTGATGCCAACGGCCGCTACACCGAGAAAGAGACCGGAAGGGCAGTTCTGTGCGTGAATCATGAGAGCTCAGCAGATGCGCACTTTATGCATCCTAATGGCCAGACGTCGAACAATATCAGCGGCAAGAAGTTCACTCAGTTTGGTGACTGGGATCTCGGTGTTAGACCAGAGCTTGAGGTGTTAAAGGAGATCAATCAACACGGAATTTCTATGGTGGAGATTGTGAAGACACCCGAGGGCTGGCGGATTGAAAGAAACTCACCGTTGAACCGTCGCGTTACTGCCCAAACGCCGATGCGAATTAGTGGCCCACGGGCGCAAATCGATCAGATTCGTAGCTTTATGGTGACCCGCTGGGACACTGCCGGGTCTATGGCACGCGGTACTTTGAATAATTGCGGGCATGGAAAGACCCCGTGGGGAACATATCTTGGCTGCGAAGAGAACTGGGCGTTTTACTTTCAGGTGGCAGGTTCTGGTTCCGAGCTGCCCGCCAAGGAAATCGCCGCGAGACGCCGCTATGGGGTTGCCTCAGCAGCGCCTGCAGCAAATGCTTCAAAGGCAATCAGTCAGGGCTGGCACACTGTGTCGACTACAGACGATCGTTTTGCTCGTTGGAATCTGGCGGCTTTAGGAAACAATGCCGAGAAGGATTTTCGTAACGAAGCCAACACTTTTGGTTATAACGTTGAAATTGACCCATTAGCGCCTAACGCAACGCCTGCCAAGCGAATCGCAATGGGTCGTTTTGCACACGAAGCCGCTGTCTGCAGCCTTCCAAAGACTGGCGAGCCCCTCGCGTTTTACATGGGGTGCGATGCTCGAAATGAGTATATTTATAAATTCGTAACCATGGCGGTCTGGGATCCCCGGGATATCGGTGGCGGCATCGCCGCTGGCGACAAGTATCTCAGCGAGGGGAAGCTCTATGCTGCTCGCTTTGACTCAACTGGCCGGGGTGAGTGGCTTGAGCTTGCCGTGACTGATCCAAAAGTAGCTAACTACACCGCCTATAAATTTACAAGTCAGGCTGATGTGTATGTAAACACCCGGCATGCCGCAGATGCGGTTGGCGCGACCAAAATGGACCGCCCAGAGTGGGGTGCAGTGAATTATCGCAACGGCGAGGTCTACTTTGCACTAACCAATAATAGTGCTGCGAACAGAACACCCTCAAAGGTAGATCCCGCAAATCCGCGTGCCTACATGGATCCAGATGGAACCAAAGGCGCAGGAAACCCAAATGGTCACATTATTCGTTTTAGAGAGGCTGATCAGAAAGCAACCGCGAAAGCTTTCGCTTGGGATATTTTTCTATTTGGTGCTGAAGAGGATTCGGGTGATGCGAATTTATCCGGTCTCTCATCAAAAAATGCATTTTCTTCACCAGACGGGCTCTGGTTCAGTAAAGCAACTGGAATTTGCTGGATTCAAACGGATGATGGCGCCTTTACCGATGAGACAAACTGCATGATGCTCGCCGCTATTCCTGGTCAGGTTGGTGATGGTGGAAAAGTCACCGTCAAAAATAAGATGGTCGTCAATGGGGTAGAGCAAACGGGCACACAAGAAACTTTTCTGGGAGCCGCCTTGGGTGATGCAAAACTTCGGCGTTTTTTGGTAGCTCCGCTCGGGGCAGAGGTAACCGGTATTGCGGAAACGGCTGATGGCCGAACGCTCTTTGTGAATATTCAGCACCCGGGCGAGCTGTCTAAGCCTCTGGCCGCATCGGCGCCACCGCAGAGTGCTTGGCCCGGTAACCAGGGGTATGGCAACCCCGGTCGGCCAAGGTCCGCCACCATCGTGATCACCCGCAAGGATGGCGGAATGATCGGGCTCTAACGGAAGGGGTTCAGCTGCCCCATGCGGGTATTAACATGGCTACGCCCGAGTGCGTGGCCATTTTTTCAGCCAAGCCCCTCCTCAATATCCAATATGAAAAGTCTAGCCTTTCTGATTGCATGGAGTGTGACAGTCACCGCGCACGCCGTAGACACCTCTAGCGTTTCGGATCCAGAGACCTTCCCAACGCACCCTATGTATCAGGCACGGGAAGCGATTAAGTCTGAACAGTTTGACAAGGCGGTTGAGTTGCTTAAAAAAGCCGAACAAAAACATTCTGCCGACTGGAATAACCTGATGGGTTTTAGTTTGCGCAAGAAATCACCACCTGACCTGAGAAATGCCGAGGTTTTCTACAAAGCAGCCCTTGACTTGGATCCCCTGCATCGTGGTGCGCTGGAGTACTACGGCGAGTTGCTGTTGATAAGAGACGATCTGACTGGTGCAGAAGCGCTTCTGAACCGACTAGGCAAGGCTTGCCCGTTGGATTGCGAAGAGTACCGTGACCTGAAGGCCGGCATCACGTCATTTAAGTTACGAAAGTAACGAAGAGGGGCAAAGAGGTATATCGCTCTGAATCAGGGCTTAAGCCTGGGGAGACTAGGGACCGATAAAGTGCCGAATGGCTTCACAAACCGTTTTGCTATAGGCAACGGGGTGGCCGCTCTCTGGGCACTCATGAATGCGGGTAAGCGGATGAATCTCAAACATTCGCTTCACCACTGAATCGTTAACAATCTCAGAGTCCATTCCTCGTAGTACGAGAATCGGTGTGGTTACTGCAGCAAAGCGATCACTAAAGTCGACACCGGATAATCGGTTCTCGTGCGGCAAGTCAAGATGAGCTGGTTGTCGAACTGCACGTAGCAACTGAGGATCTACATCGAGCTGCTTGGCAAGATCAGGACCCCGAAGGGTATTCATACTTGATGACTTCGCAGTACTAATGTTTGTCATCAGCGCGAATACACCGCTCCACGGCAATAAGGGCCCGATATCGTTTAGGATTACACTCCCCAACATCTTAGGCTTGCCACTTGCCAACATAACCGCAAGTAAGCCGCCCATACTCGTCCCCACAAGATGAATCCGAGCTGATTTTGATACCGTTATTGCATCACGCTCGCCCTGTCCTGTGAATGCCCAGCTACTCATAACGCCCATCGCATACGTATAAAAACGCCACAAGTCACTAAGATAAACACTCATCTTATAGTCATGGGCTGCGGGAAGCCAATCAGAGTCGCCCCGACCGCACCAATCAAGAACCATGACTCGAGCGTTGGGTGCTATAAACGAAATAAATTCGTCAAAACTATCGTGTGTTTCGAGTAGCCCTGGAAGACATAAGAAAAGATCTGGAGAGCGTTCCTCGCCGATATCTTCTCCTATAAGCTTTCGATGTCGACCAGCTTCAAAAACCGTTAATTCAAATCGCCTGCGTCTAAACTTCATTGGCAGACGATTCAAAAAGATGCTTATAAGCCAACAAAATGAATCCTCTGAGGTATTTCTCTAGCCCCATTCTAACTGGTTCTATCGGCCAACACCTGTAGCATAACGGCTTCGGTTCGTTTAACAACCGTCGCCCATTGGTTCTCGAGACTCACCTGGCGGGCGGCCATCCCGAGACGATTTCTTTGATTCGCATCCTGCGCGAGTCGTATCGATCTTTCAACGAAGGAGGATTCATCCTGTGGTGGCAACAGGATGCCTGAGACATCTGAACTGATTAACTGGCGAGCCCCTGCGCAGTCAAACGCAACCACAGCGATGCCGCTTGCAAGCGCCTCTAGGGTCACGTTTCCAAATGTCTCCGTCAGGCTTGGAAACAAAAAGATGTCACCGCTTGCGTAATGAGCTGCAAGCGCTTCACCGTGTTGGACACCGCAGAAAATTGCCTCTGGGCACTGTGCCACTAACTTTTCTTTTAGTGGACCATCTCCCACGAATACGAGACGGATATCGGGGTTCTGCATTCGTGCCTGATGGAATACCTTCAAGACTAGATTTAGATTTTTCTCTGCTGCTAGTCTGCCAACTGACAGCAGCACGCAGGTTGCTGCGGTTGCGCCCCAAGAACTCCTGAGTGCCTCTGAGCGTCGTACTGGATCAAAGAGCTGCGTATCAATCCCTCGTGGGATAACCATTAGGCGATGAAACCCCAAGCCCGCGAGGGTCTGCTTTAACTCCGCGGTTGGAACCATCGTGCATTGTGTCGCATTATGAAACTTCTTCATGTAAGAGAAGATTGTGCTCTTCATCCAACGGAAGCCATAAAAAGCACTGTAGGCGTGAAAGTTTGTTCGAAAATCCGATGTCATCGGAATTCTCAGCTTCTTAGCGGCCTGTATTGCTGACCAGCCAAGAGGTCCCTCGGTCGCGATGTGAACCAGGTCAGGACGCCGGGAGGTCCAGAGCTTAACCAGGGCGCGCTTCGCGGGAAAGCCGATTTTCAGAGCGGGGTACATTGGAATCGGCATACCTTGAACCAGAAGCTCGTGAGCTGGGTCGCCTGCCTTGGCGTCATTCGATTGACGCGGGCGAACGAGAAAGACGTCATGTCCAAGCCCCTGGAGCCCCTCTACAACCCGTCGCAGAGTCAGCGCCACACCGTTTACATCTGGTGGATAGGTTTCGGTAACAACGGCGATCCGCATCTGCCGATGAATCGCCGGAAATGACATCACATCAAGTTCTGCTGTCTCCATGAGCCTGATGTTAAGGAGGAGAGATAGCAGTTCTATGACAGTTAGACTAACTTTTTATTACAAAATTAAAAATCTTTGTATTTCATCATCGAGATGTCATCAATTTGACATGCATTCTCGGCATAGTCAGGCTGTCAGAGCCCCCGAATCTGGCCGGCTTTGATCCACCAACGAAATGGGAGAGGTAAATGTCTAAAACCCTAAGCCAATTTACAACTGCACTACGTGTACAGCGCTGGGATGATCATCGCTACTATCATCAAAGCAGGATCAACCAGGCCCTGCATCTCGTCAGTGCTCTCAGTTTCTTAGCTGCTTATATCCTGTTGTTTTTTGATCCTGTTAGCGCGGCTCTAATTGGCTGGTTACTGGCCATGACAACTCGTCAAATTGGGCATTTCTTTTTTGAATCAAAGGAATTTGATTCGATCAATAATGCATCTCATGAGCATAAAGAGGCAATTAAGGTGGGCTACAACCTCCACCGCAAGGTAATCCTGCTCTCGATTTGGGGGGCGATACCTATTTTTGCGGTCATTTGGCCGCCCGCAGTTACATGGGCTGTTCCTGAGTCCTTTGAAGACTCAACACTTCGAATTGTTGGTATGGCGTGGTTTTTCTTAGGTGTTGCTGGGTTGCTTTTCAGGGCACTTCAACTCGTTAAGAACGAGAACATCACTCACGCTCTTGCATGGATAGCCAAGATCCTTACTGATCCCTTTCACGATGTCAAGCTCTATCACCGCTCACCGATTTACCTGTTAAAGGGTGAATACATCGATCCGATGAACCATGTTAAGCACTCTTAAATCGATTGATCAGAAGCTCTTTTAGTATCTGCCTGCGAATACGTCCAGCCTCCCCGCGATGCGGGGAGCCGGCCCACCAGCCATGTTGTTGAAATTGCAATGCCGCAGCAAACAACTTATGGCTAAATTCCTCAAATTCCTGCTCGGAAAACTGCAGATTGAAAATCAGGCGGCCGGTACCAACCCAACTCAGCACAATACCTTCTCGCCTCAGGTAGAACTGCAATAGCCAATGATATCGACCTGGACGAGTAAAAATCAGCGACCAGACTGTTGGCATTCCTTCGAATCTCAAGGGCAGTTGGCGCTCTGCCAGCTGACGGTTCAGCCGCTCCCGACGAGCAGTCCACAAAACCTCCATCTCAGCGTAGAGAGTTTTGATTTCGGGGCTCTTAGTTCTATCGAGGAAGGCTTGCATCGCAGTAAGTACATAGGGGTGCGCGTTAAACGTACCACGCGCAAAGCAGATATCTGCCGGGCGACCTTCTTTGAACCGACGCATCAGGCTAGACTTGCCGCAAAGCACGCCGACAGGAAAACCGCCGCCAAGGGTCTTCCCGTAAGTTACCAAATCCGCTCGAACACCGAAATACTCTTGGGCGCCCCCTTTGGCGAGCCTAAAGCCCAAGAACACCTCATCAAGAATCATGACAATTCCCCGAGCGTCACAGACCGAGCGAAGAGCGGAAAGCCAGGCCGAATAGGCCTCACGGTTGAATTCAACATGACGCTGCCCATCAATGAGCATCGAGTCGGTTGGAGCGGCCTTATTAGGATGCATGGCTTGAATTGGATTGATCAAAACGCAGGCGACGTCTTTACTCGTCGCCAAATAGTCAAGCGTTCTTTGATGCATCTCCCGGAGGGTCAGAGTCTGGCGAGAGGGCGGCATAGGATTTCCGGGCCCGGGCTGTACATCGTCCCACCAGCCGTGATAGGCCCCGCAAAACCTTACGAGGCGGCGCTTACCGGTGTGGTATCGGGCAAGTCGAACCGCCTGCATAACCGCCTCGGTGCCGGACATATGAAAAGAGACTTCATCCATCCCCGAAATCGCCAACAGATCTTCTGTGACTCGAACGATGCTGGGGTGATAGCCACCAAGGAAGGGGCCGAGATCCTTAGCATTGTCCACTGCCTCGTTGATAGTGGACTTATAGAAATCAAGACCGAACAAATTTACTCCGTAGGAGCCGCTGAGATCGAGATATCGATTGCCATCGAGATCGACAAGCCAAGACCCGTGACTCGACTCCCAGACGTTGCCAATCTGGAGCTTCTTGACACTTGCATTTCGAAACTGAAACGGGATTCGATAGCGTCGCGTGAACTGAATATCGGAGATCCGCGGAGCGATAGCGTCGGTTGCGGCAAGGGTTCTAGGGCACTTCTGCTCCAGGTCGGAGACCAGTTGACTAAAGGCGCCTCGCCGACGGGTGGCTACTACCTCGTGCACGCCATCGCGATTAAGCCAAGAGTCCTCGGGGTAGACATAGTTTGGAATCAAGCCTGTGAACAGCTTGGCCATTCGGGAGTGCCCAGTCAACGAGGGGTATTTTGCTCTCGAGAGCTTGAGTCTTCGGTAGCCCTTGTAGAGACCTGTTGCCAATATTGCAGCCGAGGTAATTCCTACCAAAATCTGTCCATCCATCCAAAAGCCCTCCTTTGCGATGTTGTATTTGTATTACGCAAACATGACGAAGTGATGACCAAATGATTTCTTTTGTAAAAACCCTAAAAACTCTTCTCCTGCTAGAGGATATAAATTTCCTGCTCACCAACCGAATTCCTCGCGCGCTTGCCACAAGGCTTATGGGGAGGTTTAGCCGAGTTGAGCACCCGCTGATTGTCCGAGTGTCCATTTTCCTCTGGGGGCTATTTGCGAATCTCAAACTCGAAGAGGCCCGACAGAAGAGGTTTAAAAGCGTACACGACTGCTTCATTCGAGAGTTGTTGCCTGGAGCCCGACCGATCTGCGGTGACCCAGATACCCTCATTAGCCCATGCGACGGAATCGTTGGGGAGTTTGGCATGATTAAAGACCAACAGCTTTTTCAGGCTAAAGGTTTTCCGTATTCTCTCAAGGATCTGTTGCTAACCGAGAGCCTAGTGAAAACTTGGCAAAACGGCCGCTTTCTTACAATTCGCATTACCTCATCGATGTATCACCGATTTCACGCGCCGGAGGATGGGCAGCTCCAGCGTGTGCGTTACATCTCCGGTGATACATGGAATGTCAATCCTATTGCATTAAAGAGAGTGGAAAGCCTATTTTGCAAGAACGAGCGCGCGATACTAGAGCTTTCGATAGGACAGAAGAGCACCCCGATTATCATGATTCCGGTGGCTGCGATCTTGGTTGCAGGTATTCGAATTCACGGGATAAATGCGACATTGAATTGCAAATCCCCGAATGGTCTAACTCTCGAATCTGACCGACGCTTCAATCGGGGAGATGAGATGGGATGGTTTGAGCATGGGTCAACGATCATCATGATTACACCACCCGAATTTGAATTTAACCCCCATCTGGCGATTGGTCAGCGTTTGAGAATGGGTGAACCAATTATGCAGCTGCCGATCGCTTCTTGCTAATAATTCGATCGTTGATCTCATCGACTACAGGCAGTAGATTTTCAACACTGTCGATGACAACGGTGGGTTGACACTGTTGTAACTCCTGTCGCGCATGATTCTCTTTCAGGGTACGATCCGAGTCTGGCAAGTCTTGATACTCTTCAAGCGATAATCCCATTGCATTTCCAGTAACGCTAACTCCGACCGTCCAGCAATTAAAATTAATTCCTTCCATAAGCCCTGGCACGGTATCGTCCACCTTAATTACCTCTGACGGGTCTGAGATTCCCAAAAGGCTCGCACAGTGCGCAACCATCTGCGGGGAAGGCCTTCCCTGTTCTGTCTCGCCTGCGCAGACACACGCATCTGGAGCGTACCCTTGTTCTGCGGCCAAAGGCATGAGTACGTTGGCTAATTCCCGGGTGTAGCCAGTCGTTGCGCCAATTCGAATGCCACGAGCCCGCAACAAGGTCACCACCTCGCGTACGCCCGGAATTAGTTGGGAGTATTGCCGAATACTTTCCATATTCATCGGGGTGAATGCTTGCAACATCTCGTCCACATCGACTGATGTGGGCATTCTTCCATAGACCTTGACCCACTGCGATTGAATATGGGGAAACTGTAGTAGTTCATCAATATGGTTCCACTTATTGACCCCCATCGGACGCCGTGCATCTTCGATAGTAATCTCGATGCCATACTCTTTGAATAGATTAACGAATGCGCCCATTGGGGCACGGCTACCAAAATCGACAGTAGTTCCGGCCCAGTCAAAAATAACAGCTTTAATCATTTTATTACCTCCAGATATCAAAAGTGTCTCTCGCAAGACCAAAAGCGGTGCTTGCACCTGTTCCACTTGTTACAACTGCTATGCATTCGCGGGGCGAAAGACGATGAATCAACGCGTCCCCACCCTGCCATACGGGGTAGGTTCCCGCCCAGCGTTCGACAATCTCTGCCTGTCCAATGTCGAGCACACTACGCGCCAGGTTAAGTATTAAGTGATCAACCTCGGCGCTTGAAAATACTGTCTCCGAGTCGCTGTAGACGTGCGAATCGCCTACGATGAGGCTTCCATCGGCGCTTTGAACCGCAATAAGATGAATACCTGCCTCAAGATACTCGGGCATCTCAGACTTGATGCAGGCCTTGAGCTTCTCAGCCTCGGGCAGTTCTGCCCAGCCTGAGTACCTTGCTAGGCTGTTATCGGTCATTACTGATCCTGGAAGACGAAACCCTGGTGCTGGCCGAACCCTTAACATCTGTAGGGTACAGAGCTTAAGATCATAGTCAGCTAACGCGGTTTTTGCGATACCACTCAGACTTCCACCGCAGCAGAGAAGCACGCGATCTGCACGAATTGGCCCCGATGAAGTTTGCACCCCTGGTTTCCGAATTCCAAGCACTTCCGTATTCCAAAAAAACTGCACATTCCATCTCTCTTCTAACCAATGTGCAAGTTTTTCAATTGCGGTTCTTGATTCCACTCTAAGTTCTAATGGGCTGTGTAGCACTCCGAGTATGTCCTCCAACAGGAGACTATTTGCGTCTGGGTGCTCTGCAAGAAGCTGAGGAAAATCTGGCTTCTGATAAAGCTTACAACCCACACCCATCTCACTTTGCAAAAAGGCTCTCGCAACTTCAATCGCCTCGGGGCGCTGACAGGCTATCCATGACCCCCTGTGTACTACCTCTATGCCGGCGTCCGGTGCAATTGAGTTCCATATGTCTCGAGAGTAGCGCGCTCTGCGCCATGTGTCGCCTTGCGCCTGTCCCGATATGGTGATAAACCCAAAGTTCCTAATCGAGGCCCCAACACACCGTGAGTCTTTCTCGACGACGGCTACCGATAGGCCTCTTCGGGCTGCCTCGTAGGCGTGTGCTAAGCCAACAATGCCAGCGCCTGCAATAACGATGTCATAAGGAATGCTGTTAGCCAAAGTGCAACTCTCCGCTGAAGGTCTGACCTCGAGTGCTTGATAACGCTTGAGTTATTCGATTTTGAATTGTCGGATTCGACTGATAAGGGTTTACGGTTCTGAGTCCCATGCTCTCCAGCCACAATGCCAACTCCTTAGCAGAGGTAATCGAAGACCCTAAGGCCTTCGATAGGGCGCGTGCGGCTGTCCTGTCCGAAGAGAGCGCGTTGTGGTAGACCACGGGAAGCCAACGCCCCACTGCCTCGCCATGGGGGAGTCGCAGACTGAGCGTATCTTCATAGGACAGCGCATGTGCGAGAGAAGTCTGAGTTACTGACATCGCCTGACCCGCCCGCAGCGACCCTATACTCAGTTTTTCGCGGCCCTTGAGGCTCTTTAGATCAGTTAGCACAATCGGCAGTGCATTAACAATCAAGCGAGCCGCCTCAATGGCGAGCCTTAAGGTTTCGTCATTACGGTTCTTATTCCAAATTGACTCCAGCGCATGGGAGAGTGCATCGATTGCGGCATTGCGAGTCTCGATTGGCCCGAGAGTCATCGTCAATTCAGGATCGATTAGCGCAATATCGCCAACTACATCGGGCCCGAAAAAGGAGTGCTTTGACCCCCCCGAAAAATTCCAGAGTGTCGCTGTATTGCTTACCTCGCTCCCAGTCCCCGACGTTGTAGGACAGAGTACAAGAGGAATTGGATTTCGACCACTTTTAACTGGTTCGTCAAGCTCTTTATCTAACTCTATCCCAATCGGAGGAGAGAATCGGACAACTTTTGCAGTATCTAAAACAGTTCCCCCCCCAATAGCGAGGATAAAAGTTTTATCGGGATTGAGGCTTTTCCAGATTTGATTTCTCATCGCCGAGACATACTCAATAGAGGGCAGCGACTCATTGATGGCCACAAATCTGAGCAGTCTTGCCCCAAGTAATCCCGAGACTTTTTCAAGTAGCGGCTGATTATCCAGACTGTAAATCAGGACTAAGGCCCGGCGATCCAGGTAGAGGTCTTTTATCTCGCTGATCGCGCCACTATCAATAATTATCTGCATATTTACTGCCCAAACCAATTTCTCATGTAACCAATTTTCTAAGATAGGCTGAGGTGAGGTCGATTACACTTACCGAGACAATTAGAATAATAAGCACAGCGCATGTCTGTGCGTACTCGAACGACCGGATCACCTCATACAGAATCGTCCCAATTCCTCCAGCGCCCACCATCCCCACAACTGAGGCCGAGCGGACATTAGATTCAAATCGATACAGGCAGAACGAGATCCACAAAGGAAGTACCTGCGGGATGACTCCAAAGATTACTTCGGTGAGTCTTCCCCCGCCGCACACGCGAATTCCTTCAATAGGCCGAGGATCAACAGCCTCAACTGCTTCCGAAAACAGCTTCGCGAGTGTCCCTGTGGTGTGTACAAATAAAGCCATTACTCCAGCAAAAGGCCCGAGTCCGACAGCGACAATGAAGATCAGGGCAAAGACCATTTCATTGACGGCACGTAGGGCGTCCATGAGACGTCGTATAGGCTGATAGACCCATCCGGGAACCAAATTGGCCGAACTCAGCAATCCGAAAGGAACTGCCGCGAGCACAGCAAGGACCGTACCCCATATCGCGATCTGGATAGTTACGACCATCTCCGTAACGTAGAGACGGTAGTCCCGAAAATCTGGGGGAAAAAAGTCTCTCCCAAGCGTGACCATATTGTCGGAATATCGTATGAGATCTAAAGGACGGACCTCTGCTCCGTGCCATGCCCAGGCCAAGACCAACAAAATGACACTCCAGTTTAGATAATAGAAGAGTCCCTTTCGTTGCGCCTGGGCTCGTGTCTCCACGAGCGCCAGGGAATTTGCTGTGGGTGTTAGCTTCACACTACTTAATAGCAGCTAAAGCTTTATCAATCTCTGCGAGTTTGACGGTTTTCTCTGCGACAGACATCGCCGAATCAGACTCGATCTTGCGCCTATCTTTGAATAGCTCGAGCTGCCGAATTGGATTAAGCTGAGCGTTAGTAGAGGCTCTGAATCCACCATAGTTGTATATATTCTTCAGAATCAGCTTTTCAGCGGGATCTGTCTTGGCATAGTTCAGAACAAAATTTCTGATTTTCTCTTTGGAGGCGGAATCGAGGTCCTTTCTCCAAACGAAGGGGTCACTCGGGATAAGTGGGCTCTTCCAAATCACTCGAATCTGACTGGCTTGATCCGGCTTTGTTGCCTCAAGTCGGCCGTAGTCTTCCGTGTTATTGGTGGCAACATCAAGCTGCTTAGCGAGCACGGCCTGTATGTTGGCACCATGGCTACCATTTCGCACGGTTTTAAAGACCTCACGTGGATCGACCTTACGTTGGGAGAATACATAATAGGTTGGCACCAAAAACCCCGAGGTAGAATTTGGATCTCCGATCCCGAAATTGATGTTCTTACCATTAGCAAACACATCATCTAAGGATTTGTATGGCGAATCCTTGTGGGTAATTAGCAAGGCATGATATCCATAGGTTCCGTCTGCATACATGAGCTGCGCAAAGATTTCCCCGTTTGCTCGATCTACGGCCTCCATAGCTGCTTTATTACCGTACCAGGCTACTTGCACCTTATTAAAACGCATAGCCTCGATTACGCCGGCGTAATCTGATGCATAAAAAGATTTCACAGTAAGACCGGTCTTTTTTTCCATATCACGAAAGAATGGCTCCCAGCGGTCGCGCTGCGCCGCCGCTGAGTCGGTTGAGATAATTCCAAATGAAATCTCTTTTGCAATAGCAAAGGGGGCTGTTACGAGAAGTAGCATCGTCGCAAAAAAACGCACAAGATTTTTAGTCATCAAAACTCTCCTTTAAATTTACAGTTAAGCAACACTTAGAACTTCTGAATCAACAACATCAAAACCGCCCGAAGAAGTGGTCAAGAGCTCCTCTGCATTGACTCCGTAGAGATTGCGTAGTACGGTCTCCGAGAGTTCAGTGGTTAGAGAGTCGAGAACTAATTCTCCCTGGCGCAGAGCAATGACACGTGAACAGAATTGCTTCGCGACCTCCGTCTGATGCAGGCTCACTAACAGAGTGATTCCAAATTGGGCTGCAAGATCGCACAGAATCTTCATTACACGCCGGGAAGATGCAGGATCAAGAGAGGCTACTGGCTCGTCAGCCAGTATGATTCTCGAGCCTTTTGCCAGCGCCCTGGCGACTGCCACGCGCTGCTGCTGGCCCCCAGATAGGGTGGATGCACGTTGATCCGCTTTGTCTGCCAAGCCCACCTTCTCGAGGCAATCTAAAGCAATCGCGCGAGCATCTCTGGAGAAATTACGACCGATAGCGCGCCAGATAGGGAGTGATGCGCATTGACCAACGAGTACATTTTCCAGCACCGAGAGCTGCCCTACGAGATTAAATTGTTGGAATATGACTCCTGTAGCGGCTCGGGCATGCCCGAATGCGCTGCGGCTAGCCCGGCATCCAGCTCTAAAAAGGGGAACGCCTTCAATTAAAATCTCGCCTTGGTTTGTATCGGGCGCTTCGAGACCGCAGAGAAGCCTAATAAGGGTAGATTTTCCTGACCCAGATGCGCCAAGTAGCGCCACACGCTCTCCCGGCAGAATCTGAAAAGAGACGGAACGCAATGCCTGGCAGCCGGAGGCCTGGGTGGTTGGCGAGTTCGGGCGGAAAAAGGTTTTTGAGACACGATGCAGACCGATCGATGGGTAGGTCATCAATTGCACACCTCAGAAATTAATAGACGCAAATCAGAGAGCATTTCCTTTTTTGATATGGGCACCAAGTGCCGCCGCTTGCTTTGCTCGTCCCATAGCCGCAATCGAATCGCGTCCTTGCTGTACGGATGAGTCTCAAAATGCCGGCGCTCGTGCAGGGGCATCGGGCCGCCCTGGAGCGCAAGGCTCCGAACGCTGTCTTCCGAGAGCAATTCAAGGTAACCTGGGGTTGATGCGACCAGGTACCGTTTGGCCTGTACATGCAATCGAATCGGCTCAGTCACTGAATCCGCAAACCCTACTTTGAGATAATCTGCCCCTCGCATTTCGTGACGGTCATTGATTGCCTCGAGAGTAGGGGTTTCATGCTCACTAAAGAGGTGGCCGATATCATGAAGAAAAGCTGCCAAACAGAGTGCGGAGGATGCGGAGCTTATACGAGCGTTCTTAGCGCACAACCAGCCATGGCTTAGCTGGTCAAGAGCCTCGCCCTGATATTGAAGTGAACCGCGATTCTGATAAAGGTCGAATACCTTTGACTCGAAATGTCTCATCCACCCAATTAGACGCTTACACTATGAAGATTCCATGACGCATTTATTACAAATATTTCAGTCGAGTACCTGCACATCGCCTAGATTGTGTCGCGAAGAGTGTGCAGTGCCATTCAGTTGTCAAAAAATTGTAATCTTTTGGCACCACTCTTCCTGATAGCAATAATCTTTCAACACTGTGGGCTAACGAATGGATATGAGGCTTTGGATATTTTTCTTAGCAGACCATCTGTCGCCTAAGGCAGCCATGAAGTTATGGCTTCTGCCGCTCTTACTCGGCTGGTGTGTAGCTCTATCAGCATCGGAAGTAACGTTTATTGCGCTGGGTGATTTACCATATGGCAAGGATGACTCAGCGGGCTTTCGTTATCGTCAGTTAATCGCCACGATTAACCAATCACGCCATGAATTCTCAATCCATGTGGGTGATATAAAGTCAGGTTCCTCGGTCTGCTCTGACGAGGAACTTCTGCGTCAGCGCGAACACTTTAATCTCTATGAGAGGCCCGTGATCTACACCCCGGGGGATAATGAGTGGACGGACTGTCACCGAAAGAGTAACGGCGGCTATGATCCGCTGGAACGTCTCGCTCGGCTTCGATCGGTGTTCTTCTCCTCGTTAAGCTCTATGGGCAAGCGTTCTATGCAGGTAGCGACACAACCCCAAGAGCAACCTGAGTTTTCTCAATTTGTTGAAAATCGGAGATGGCAGAAAAACTCCATCCTTTTTTTAACTGTTCACATTGTCGGCAGCAACAATAATTTTGAGAGCCGTGACCCGAAGGCTGTGGCTGAGTTCTTTGATCGTGATCGCGCAAATATTGGGTGGATTAATGCTGCTTTTGATTTAGCAGAACGTAAGAATTTAGAGGCTATAGTTATCGCCTTTCAGGCAGATGTTCTAGAAAGTGCGTCACGGTTTAGTCAGTTTCCAAGCCATTCGGGTTTTAAGGCGAGCGTAGGCGACACTATTATTCCTCGAAGTCGAAAATTCGGGCGCCCTGTGCTCCTTATTAGTGGTGATAGTCATGAATTTAAGTTTGGGCAGCCGTTTACAATTCAGGGAGAATCGGTACCAAACCTCTACCAGCTGGTTGTGCCTGGGAATCAGGACGTGAGGGCAGTACAAGTCAGAATTGATGCTCGGAGTACATCGCCATTTTCTTTGTCGATGATCTCTCCTATAACTCACCAAAAAGGCCAATAGAATACTTTTTATGCACTGCAAAAATATAAACGATTTATATCGTTTAGAATGTCAAAAACCCGATTAGGAGGCCCTATGAACACTGCAGTTCCCGTAGAAACCAATCCCGCTCCAGCACTGGCAGTTCCTAAAGCAAAGCAGCCGTCTGCGAAGAAGCGGCCCGCCAGGAAGCAGTTGCCAAAAAAACAGCCCAACACGAAGCAAGTCAGTAAGGCCGTTAAACCGAAGCTTTTACGGAAGGTCAGCCAGGTCACTGCTGCAAAGCCAGCGAAACAAAAGCTTGTGCGGGATAGTTTTACAATTCCGGAAGCGGAGTATCAGATTCTCGTCAACACCAAGAAGTTACTTACGAAGAGTGGCGTAGAAGTCAAGAAAACGGAGCTTCTTAGAGTTGGGTTACTTTTAATTGGCAAGACTAGTTTAACTGTCTTAAAGCGCCATCTTGGCGGTCTAAAAAAACTCAAGAGCGGACGCCCGGGCAAGAGCAAGTAGCGCCAGTCAAATTAGAAGCGTGCTCGGCGAAGTTCTGATAAGGCACCTGGGGTAGATTTCCCTCCAATTATCAATGACATACGCCCGCGTAGAACCACCAGTAGTGAAGAAGTAGCCCAGTGTCAGGCGCAAGCCCTCGCAAAATGTTTGGTTTGGTCATCCCCCAGTCTGACAACACGCCCTGTTCTAGATAAGTGCAGGATGCTCTAAATTTGATGTAGATTAAGAGCCTCGTCAGCATAGTCAGGAACGAGTCGAATGTACGGAAGAGTCTTTGCTGGTTTGTCTCTTAGTTTCCTCTGTGTCTTTGCTCACGCTCAGGGTGATCCTAAGCCCAAGTCCGGCTCGATCGCGACACCAGATAGTCGGACTGAGGGGCCTAAGGCCCAACTCCCACAATCTGTATGGCGCGCAAGAATTCAATCGCTGCTCGATGCCGGAAAATTGCCCAAGATCGACATGGAGACCAGTTGGTCAGAGGACACCGTAAGAGGCTACGTCCCCGAAATCTTCCCTTTGATGGACGAGTTAGGGATCGCTCTGATCGCTGCTGATGGCTATCAGCGAAAGCCAGATGGGTCTGCAGGGTATCGATGGAGTACCTATATTTTGGAGCTTTCAGAGCGGTATCCAGATCGATTTGTTCCAACGACTAATGGCGGCACTAATCAGAATTGGCTCGAGCAGAAGGATGGCGCAGGTAGTTTTGTTGAGCAGGTGGAACAACAGATTCGAACCGGTCGTTTTGCTCTGATGGGTGAATTTGATTTTCGGCATTACATGTCAAGTCACCAGTGCGCTGCAGGTCACAAACATCGAGATAACTCCATCTCTCTATCAAGTACAAACGGAGAACGCATATTCCGTCTTTCGCACGACACCGGAATCCCGTTTGTTATCCATCTTGAGCCTGAGGATGAGCCAATGGCTGAACTTGAGAAAATGCTAGACAGGCATCCAAAAGCGAGAGTAGTGATTGCACATTTCGGTCAGCTAAGGCATCCAGAGAGGCAAAAGGGCTTTACCCCCCAGAAGGTTCAATCATTGTTAAGCCGATTCCCGAACTTGCACTGGGATCTTTCAACTGGGGGGCCGAATCGAGAGTATCGATGCGCAGGCTTAAACAATGCGAGCTCACTGAGAGGCGACACCATTTTGTGGGCCGCTGTCGTTTTGGGCCAGAGCGATACTGTAAAGCCTGAGTGGCGCGCGATCTTCACTGAGTTTCATGACCGTTTTGTTTTTGCCACAGATTTTGGTAGCGGACGGCCACCACTGCCTGGGTTCTTGCGTGAGCGCGTCGCTAATTTCGAAAGAATCGTGCGTGACCTACCGAGAGAGGTGCAGCATGCCTTTGCTTATAAAAATGCATGGCGACTTCTAACCAGTAACCCATGGGACTGACAAAGGCCGTCCAATCCCCAGTTTTCATAGGTTTGCCTAGCCTTGCTCCGGCCAACAGGTTTTAAGCAGAAAGGGGTTTGAGCACGGTTTTGGGGTTGTTTTCGGCGGGGCGAGGTCAACAACCAAAAGCAAAAAGCCCCGCGTAGTGCGGGGCTCCGGGCATGCTCATATGGCCATGAGCTGTTAACAAAGAGGTTTTCAAGTAACCAATTTTTCATAAAAATGACTTAATTGCCTGATAACTTATTAAGCTTTACACATTAGGAAATTGTCATGAAAAAAATCATCCAAGTGGGTGTCACTACTCTTTTAGGTTTGGCAACCATGGGGCCATTGTCTGCAATGGATGCGCGTTTCAAAGACGCAAACAACGACATGGTGGCTGACGTCCCAACAGACCCAAAGCAATGGATTGACCCTTCTACCTTAGTGTTTGCTTACACGCCAGTTGAGGACCCCGCCGTTTACGCGCCAGTTTGGGCGCCCTTTTTAGACCACTTGTCAAAAGTAACTGGCAAGAAGGTTCAATTCTTTCCAGTGCAAAGCAACGCTGCACAATTAGAAGCGATGCGTGCTGGCAGATTGCACGTTTCAGGTTTTAACACCGGCTCAAATCCCATTGCTGTCAATTGCTCTGGCTTTGTGCCCTTTGCCATGATGGCCTCTAAAGACAATCGCTTTGGCTACGAAATGGAGTTCATTACTTACCCTGGAAGTGGTATCGAGAAAATTGAAGACATCAAAGGCAAGCGCATGGCCTTCACGGCAGAGACTTCCAATTCTGGCTACAAAGCACCATCCGCTTTGATGAGGCAGCAGTTCAAAATGGAAGCCGGTAAGGACTTCACACCCGTTTTCAGCGGCAAGCACGATAACTCTGTTTTGGGTGTAGCTAACAAAGACTATCCTGCTGCAGCCATTGCCAACTCCGTCAAACTGCGCATGGAAGCTAGAGGTGTTGTCAAGCCCGAGCAGACCAAGGTCATTTACAAATCGCAGTCCTTCCCCACCACCGGTTACGGCCACGTGTACAACCTCAAACCCGAATTGGCTGAAAAAATCAAACAAGCATTCTTTACCTTTAAGTGGGAAGGTACAACCATGGCCGCTGAGTTCAACAAGACTGAGCCACCTCAGGAAAAATTCATGCCCATCACTTACAAGCAACATTGGGCTGTTGTGCGTGAAATTGACCAAGCCATGAACGTCAGTTACGCCTGCAAATAAGCACTCCCTGTGCTTGAACTGCATCAGTTAGAAAAACGTTACCCCACAGGCGATCTCGCTTTACAAGGCGTAAGCCTGAAGGTGGGCTCTGGTGAGGTGCTTGGCTTAATTGGACCTTCGGGCGCAGGCAAGTCCACGCTTATTCGTTGCGTCAATCGACTGGTGCAGCCTAGTGCAGGGCGCATCGTGTTAGAAGGACAAGATCTAGGTCAGCTTGATTCAACTGAGTTGCGCTTGGCCAGACGTCATATTGGCATGATTTTCCAAGAATATGCATTGGTTGAGCGCCTGACTGTCATGGAAAACCTGCTGTCGGGCAGACTTGGTTACACAGGATTTTGGGCAAGTTGGTTTAGAAAATTCGACGGTCAAGACATTGAGCAAGCTTTCGCTTTGTTAGACCGTGTGGGTTTGGGTGGCATGGAAAATAAGCGTGCCGATGCATTGTCAGGTGGTCAGCGTCAGCGTGTCGGTATTGCGCGGGCACTGATGCAAAGTCCTAAATTGTTATTGGTAGACGAGCCTACTGCCAGCCTTGATCCAAAAACTTCGCGCCAAGTCATGCGTTTAATTTTGGAACTTTGTGAAGAACGAGGACTGGCTGCAATTGTTAATATTCATGACGTGGTGCTTGCTACAGAATTTTTGCCACGCATTGTAGGTCTGCGTGCTGGCGGTGTGGTGTTTGATGGGTCAGCCAAAGAGGTCAATCGTGATGTACTGACCAGTATTTATGGCGATGAAGATTGGACCACCATTACACAACGCATGCACGCCAACGTGGCTCCCCAAAGTCACTCTAAAAGCTCAGACTTCGCCTCAACTGCGGTATGAGCGACTCAAGGATCCAAGTTGGCCAACGTCCTTTTCGTTCTTGGGCACCACAACCATTCGTTGCCAATGTGTGGACGCGCTGGGCGCTTTATGCTGGCGCTGTTCTTTACATGGTTTTGGCCGTTGGTTCTGTCGAGATTAACTGGGCTAGGATGGTGCTGGGCTTGGATCGCGGCTGGGCATTTGTACAAGGCTTTCTTTATCCTGATTTTTCAAGCCGTTGGGGCGACATCAAGTTAGGCTTTCAGGAAAGTCTAACCATGACTGTCACATCGACTGCACTGGGCGTTTTGTTGTCAATTCCCATGGCTGTGGGAGCTTCGCGAAATTTAGCCCCCGTTTGGATCTACCTTCTGTGCAGAGGCTTCATTGCCTTGTCTCGCACTCTCAATGAAATTATCGTAGCTATTTTTTTAGTGGCCATGTTTGGATTTGGCCCTTTCGCCGGTTTCTTAACTTTGACTTTTGCCACTGTTGGCTTTATGGCCAAACTGATGGCAGAAGACATTGAAGAAATTCAAAGTTCGCAACTAGAAGCATTGCGATCAACTGGCGCTGGCTACATGCAAGTGCTTGACTTTGCGGTTTTATCGCAAGTCATGCCTCGTTTTTTAGGCTTGTCTTTGTACAGGTTAGACATTAATTTTCGCGAATCTGCCGTCATAGGTATTGTGGGCGCAGGTGGCATTGGCGCGACCCTAAACACCGCCATGGACAGGTATGAATTCGATTCCGCTGCAGCAATTTTGTGGGTCATTATTGTTGTTGTGATGCTAGCCGAATATGCCTCGGGAAAGCTCAGAAAGTTGATTCAATGAACCTCTCTAAGCCAACTCGTATTTGGCGCAAGCGCTCGTCAAAAGTTGACTTGGCTTTATTCATGCTTTGGGTTTTTCTTTTGGCTTTTGTGACTTGGACCTTTCAGGTCATGACACAAGACACCATCTGGTCATTTGTGACAGATGCACCTGCGCAGTTTCAAGATATTGGTTCACGAATGATGCCACCAGCCTGGGACTCAGTGAACGAGTTGTGGTGGCCCATGTGGGAAACTTTGAACATTGCTACCTTGGGAACCTTATTGGGCTTGGTCATGGCAATACCCATTGCCTTTTTAGCCGCCCACAATACTTCGCCTAGTGTTAGTTTTGTAAGACCTGTGGCCCTTTTTATCATTGTGGCTTCACGCTCCATCAACTCATTAATTTGGGCACTGTTGTTGGTGGCTATTTTAGGGCCCGGCGTTCTGGCCGGTATTCTTGCCATTGCTTTGCGTTCCATAGGCTTTATTGGCAAATTACTTTACGAAGCAATTGAAGAGATTGACACCGACCAGGTTGAAGCCATTGAGGCTACCGGCGCCTCCAGGGCTCAAACAATGGCTTGGGGTGTAGTACCGCAAGTAGCTCCCAGTTTGGCAGGCATTAGTGTGTTCCGTTGGGACATCAACATACGCGAATCGACCGTGCTTGGGTTGGTGGGTGCAGGCGGTATAGGCGTTAAGTTAGAAGGTGCACTGGCCACTTTGGCTTGGCCCAAAGTAACAATGCTACTTATCTTAATTTTAGTGACCGTGGTTTTTAGTGAGTGGATCACGGCCAAAGTCAGACGGAAATTGATATGAAATCGATGATTTAAAAAATGACAACACGTCAGTCAACTTAGACAAGCGATTCCTCATTACTATCTGCCTAGAAATTGATTCCAAGTCATAGCGGTATATGCAATAGAAAACTTCTTCAATCAATCAAGCTAGAAGATTGACAACACCCTACGAACTACAAACCAATTGCACGTGGTATTCCACGGTTTTCAATTCCCGTGCTGCTCAGTGTGCTACTGACAATAATGAATTAAGTCGTTGATTTTTATTCAGAAATAACACTCGGGTTTTGTGCCGCTTTGCGGCATTCGATGCAGTTAGAAGGCGGTGCTCTACCACTGAGCTACGCGTCCGATCTGTCTTCTAAAACTGATAGAGATAACAACCTGATCATAGCCCGGGGTATCGGATCTAGCGAAAGATTGGGTCAGACTATCTCAGCCCAGATCACGAAAAACCCCATCCCCAGAAAACCCCCGACACCGCAGAGGCAGAGGCGGGTTTTGCCTAGCATTTCCGCATGGTGCGAGACTCTCTGAAACCGTTGCCGATAAAAATCCCTGAGGCTGGATTGAGTAATTATCGAAGAACTGTTTAACAGAACTGTAATATTTCTATTATTATCGAATAATAGATAAGATAATAGCCTGCGCAGCATACGGAGGGTCCATCATGGTTTCGGCAAAAAAATTTAATGTGCTCTTTATCTGCACTAGTAACTCGGGGCGGTCCATTATTGCGGAGGCGATTTTGAACAGCATGGCTGGTGCGCCATTTAAAGCCTTTTCGGCGGGTAGTCACCCGAAGGGTAGTCTGAATCCATTTGCAGTCGAGGTTATTCGGAAGAATCGAATGTCGATCGAAGGGCTTAGGAGCAAAGATTGGGCAGAATTTTCAAGGCCGGGGAGTCCGAGTTTGGATTTTGTCTTCACGGTCTGCGATAAAGCGGCTGGCGAGTTATGCCCCGTCTGGCCTGGGCAACCGCTTACTGCTCATTGGGGAGTAAAAAGCCCGAGCGATCAGGGAGACGATGAGGAATTACTTCACGAATACGCAGAAATCGCACAAATATTGCGCCGTCGTATCGAACTACTTGTGGCATTACCGGTTGATAAGCTTGATCGACTAACGTTGCAAAAAGAACTCAATCAGATTGGTGCTGAGCGCTAGGTTGACGCGATTGCCTTGCTCTAAATATTAAAATCGCTTATGGTCTTCCTATTATGAAAAATTCTATTGCTGTTACGGCATTTACCGCACTCGGTCAAGAGTCGAGGCTAAACGTATTCCGATTGATTGTTCAGCGGGCCAATAAAGGCGTAACGCCCTCGGAGATCATCGAGCTACTAGGTATACCCGGTGCGACGCTTTCTTTTCATTTAAAGGAGCTGGCAAACTCAGGACTTGTTTCTTTCGAGCGACAAAGCCGAAGCTTGATCTATAAGCCGGAACCAAAATTTATCAATGATTTAGTCGCATTCTTATCTGAGAATTGCTGCGGTGGTGTGCCGTGTGGAATGCCCACAAAAGCCACCCTTGTTGCCCCACCAAAGGGTAGAAAGTCTCGACCCGTCAAAGCTTAATTAGCGCAGCATCCCTGACAAACGGATTACGCCTAAATGAAAGCTGCGTATCTTTCTGAGTTCTTTGGCACCGCTGCCTTGCTGCTCGTCGTTGCAGGCTCAGGGGTTATGGGAGAGGGGTTGTCAGACGGTATCGATGGCATCGCGCTGCTGGCCAATAGCATCTCCACTGGCGCGGCACTCTACGTCCTTATTTCTTTACTTGCGCCAGTGTCGGGGGCGCATTTTAATCCTTTGGTAACGGCCTATTTTTGGATTACCAAATCCATAGAGACGAGGGTGGCTGCAATTTACATGACGCTTCAGTGTTTAGGGGCTGTTACTGGGGTATTGGTTACCCATCTTTTGTTTGATTTACCGATTTTTCAGGTCTCTTCAAAGGTGCGAGAGGGACTTGGCATTGCCGTTAGCGAGTGGGTCTCTGTTGTGATTTTGCTCAGCGTGATTGTTCTTGGTCTGAGGTTTGCAAAGCAGTCTGTGCCGCTGCTGGTTGCTCTTACAGTCACGGCAGGGTACTGGTTCACATCGTCTACTTTTTTCGCTAATCCGGCGGTCAGCATCGCGCGAACATTTACGGATACTTTCGTAGGGATTTCCCCAACCGATCTGTCAATGTTTCTCATCGCGCAGATCCTTGGCCTAGTCAGTTTTCTTGGTTTGCGAAAGCTCTGCAACTAATTTTTCATTAATTTCAAAGAGTTAGGCGAGGTTAGTGGACGCTCAATATTGCGCCGCGCAAAGACCATGATCACGTCTAAGGATTAGTTTCTTTTTTCGATAACTATGGAATAGTTTCATGAGCATAAAACTAAGGGAGACAGCCATGGGAATCAAAAAGCATCAAGAGCAAGAAAAACAGATGGTTGAAGAGGCGCTAAGGATTGGTCCTCAGAGCGATCGGCGAAGATTTTTTGTCTCTGCCGCATCTATGGGGGCTGCAGCGGCGGCTGCACCGCTTGTGTCCATGGCCCAGAGTGCCCCGGCCGGCGCAGCACCTGCTGCTAGGCGCGCGATTTTAAAAAACGACGCGCGTCTATTGAATATCGGAGCAACTGTACGCAGCGGTAACTACTGGGATTTCACAACGTTCATGACTCCAGTCGAGGAGTTCTATGTTCGTAATCACTATCCCACCCCTTTGGTGGAGCAAAAGCCCATCCTAGATCCCAAAAACTGGAAGCTTAAGATCCACGGTAACGGCATTGATAAGCCGATCGAAATTACCTACGACCAGCTGCTTAAGATGCCATCCAAGACGATCGTGGCGACAATGGAGTGCCATGGAAATGGCCGCTCTTTATTTTGGGAGCAACAGGGTCACGACAAAGTAGCCGGCGGTAACTGGGTTTTAGGAGCAATCGGGCAGGCTGAGTGGCAATACGTGCCGATGAGCCACATTTTTGCTCTAGTGGGCCTAAAACCAAATGCCAAATCGGTGCTCTTTTGGTCTGGCGTAGATGGTAATGACATGGGGCGTCCGGTGCCGGTATCAGAGATCACCTCAAGGGCTGATGACATTGGTATCTGCTTCAATATGAACGGCAACCCCTTAACGGCAGATCATGGAGGCCCTGTTCGCGTGATTGTCCCTGGATGGGGTGGTACGGCATCCATTAAGTGGCTCACCGAAATGAAAATCGACACCCACCACCATTGGGTTCGTTTGAACACCAAAGGAGAGGTCTATATCGGCCCCGATTACAAGGCGCCCACAATCAACCCGACCGACGAATTTATTGGTGTAGCTGCCGCTGACGTTCAAGGTCCAATGGTGACTTGGATGCCGATTAAATCCTTCATTACTGTGCCCTTGGTTTTGGAGAAGTCACCGTCAGTACCCGCCAATTACCCATTGAAACGTGGTGAGGTTCCAAAGGTCAGCGCTGGGCGTCAAGTAATGCGGGGTTACGCGTGGGCTCCTCAGCACGGTATCTGGTACGTCGAGTATCGGGTTGACGGTGGGATGTGGCAGCGTGCGAACTTGCGGCAGCCGAATTTAGGCAAGTACACCTGGGTCAGATTTGATTTCCCGTGGGATGCCACTCCGGGCAATCATGTGATTGAAACCAGAGGCACAGATTCCAAAGGAAATTCGCAACCCGCTACGGTTCCGTTTAACCAGTTGGGTATGGCTAACGGAGCTGTTCCGAAGTTCAAAATCCAGGTCGTTTAACCTGGGTGTCCCAAGCGCTGCGGCCAATTGGTCGCAGCGCCCTCTTTTAAAAACCATGAAGAAAATACTAATACTGTTTTTCGCGGTATTTGCACCGGCCGCTTTTGCTGTGGAAATCCCCTCTGGTGCAAGCCCGCAGGTTATCTCCGGTGGAAATCTCTACAAAACGCACTGCGTGTTGTGTCATGGAGTAAATGGTCGTGACGCGGTGACGTTCCCGCGTCCGATATGGGGTCCTGGACAGGACATCAAAAAATTTCAAACTGCCAAAGGCCTGTTTGAGTATCTTCAAATGCTTATGCCATTTGATGACCCTAATAAAATTGGTGACGCAGAAAAGACAGCGATCACATCATTTTTGATGGTCAAAAATGGAGACTTATCCCCAGCGAGCAATCTGCCCGTGGGTGGAAACTCCGCACCAATTAGGTAATTTTTTACTGCCCTGCACTGGTCCGGCTCTCAGGCCGCATCAGGGCCTGGTCTGGCAGTGTCGTGTAACCCGACGCTGCCCAGTCAGGGTCTGGTTTGGCGTGGCATCTTTGTTATGTCCCATGAGCCGGCGGGCGCGGATTCCGATACCGCCGTTCAATCAGCCAAAAGGTCCGCTCTGATTCAGCCGCCATCCCCCCAGGGTTCCGGGGAGGTCCCCATTTTTCTAGACGGCAAGCTTTTGCTTTAATCCAAGCCCAGTGTCACAGAAGATTCACCTGCAGTTCGCAGCAGCTTCATATTGCTCCCTCAACCTACGGTTCCAGCCCTTGAGGGGCAACAAATTAATATGAGGGCGATCATGCTAGATCTCGAGGCTGTCACACCAATTGTTGTCAGTTCAAAACTCTTGTTTCTTAAACGAGCGGAGACGATCATTAGAACCACGCAGGCTCAGTGGGCCGAAGATCACCCGATTTCCCCCCGTGACCTCCCCCCAGCCACGCCGAGTTCTCGAGCTGTTGGGAAACCGGACACGAAAAGGGTGTGGGCATTGCTCGACACCTAGTCAGCGGGCCGCGGAGTGTTTTAGTTAGAGAGCTCAGGCTGGCAACACAGGTTTGGCGTGGGACTTGCGGATTCTGTTGAAAATCGCTCTAATTTTCATAAACAGAATCAATGGGCTATGTCGGCCAAAGCCCAGCGTGCAATAAAATGTGTGACACGGCTTTGGTGGTAGGAGCAGGCGAAGAAACCGTTACCCTACGTAACGGTTGGGCGCCGTGATTTGCCATCGTCCCCCTGATCAGGACTTAGAGACTGGCGGCCCCTAAATTTTTAGTAAAACAGGACTGAATTTTGACTTAAACGGGCAAAAGGTAATAGAGTAAGTGTTGTGGTGTTAAATTTAAAAAACTTCGGATGCTAGTCAGACCGACGTGAAAAGGATAATAGCCGTGATATTAAAAAATTTTCTAAGCCTCGTTCCAATTTCGTTCTTCCTTCTACTAGTCGGATGCGGTTCAGGCAGTAGCCCTGGGAAAACTGCAGTGGAAATGTTCGAGAAAGTCTGCAAAGAAAACGATTACAATGTATTTCTAGAGTACATCGCACCCGAGTCTGCAACTATCATGGGGGTAGGTATTGGAATGATGAAACAGCAAGGAGCTCCGAAAAGCGCCGATTACTGCAAATCAGAGATAAAACTCGTTTCAGAAAAAGTTACAGAAAATACCGCTGTCGTTATTTTGAATACCAGCAAAGACCCCATTAATTTGAGAAAAATTGATGGCAAATGGAAAGTCTATATTAAGAAATAAAGATGTGGCGGGTAACTTTTGGCCTACCGAGCGCATTAATTTTATTTATCTGTTTATCGCTAGGATATCCTCACTTTGCTACAAAGAGCCAGCGTGAGGTCTGGGGGAACAATCCAGGCACTGAGCTGCCTATTATTGGGTCGAGATACGCACATGGCGATTTTATTTTTCGAAACGGAAGCGGATTTTGGTCACCACTATTTGCTCGCGCCAACCCTAAGTTTGGTTTTACTCACGTTGGCGTAATTATTTACGAACAACAGCATGCATACGTTTTGCATGCCGAAGCGGATGACTTAACCCTACATGGCCAAATAAATAAAACTCCGTTAGAAGTTTTTACGAAAGAAGCAACAACCTTCGCTGTCAGAAAGAATGTAATGGCAACAGCGGAAAAACTGCGATTTATTACTGAGTTACAAAAGATGCTAGATTTATCTGTCGAATTCGATAATCATTTTGCTCTTGATGACGAGGGAAAAAAAGTTTATTGCACCGAGTATATCTGGCTCGCAGCGAAGCTTGCAGGTGTAAACACTGTAGTTAAAACGTCAAAAATTGCTGGAAAGGAATTTGTTCTCGTTGATACGATTTACTCAGCTAATTTTCTAGGCAGCAAATACTGAGGTTATGAAGACTAAGTCCGCGTCGGAGATTGCTGAATAAATGATTTAGGACCGACTATGTCCAACGGTCAACAGCCGGCAGTTAATGACAGCTGCTTTACGCCCCTCAGGCGATCTGGGTCAACCTCGATGATGCCCGAGCGTCGCAAACGATGCCAGTCGATGGTAAATATTCCGTTATGTGATACCTTATCGCATAAATTTAGTTCTTTTACCATTACAGAAATCTCTTGGGACTCGTAAAACTGCATCATCTGAAGAAACCTGCGATCAAAGGTGTGCACCCAGACGCGATTAGAGAGAAATCCTGAGGGGCCCCATTCGATGTAGATAGTCATAGGATCAACTCCCGGAGGTAGTTGTTGCCATTGACCATTCCATACATTAAATCCTCCACTTGTATCTCTCTGTAATTTGTTCAAGAGTTCAATGATAGATTTTTTAAATTCGGGATCAAACCTAATGTCATACTCGATATAAATCGGTACTTTATTCTTGGTCGAAGGTTGAACCTCAAATCGTACCAAGCGTAATTGTAATCCCTGCGTTCGAATTCTGGAAAAGAAGTACTCCGTAAGGCGATAACGCTGCAAGATCGCGTTCTTCGACGTGACGTATTGTCCGTATAGACTCTCTCCGTCAACTTTAGTAACTGATCCGGATGCCAGCAGCGTTTGTCTGAACGCAAAAGGAGACACAACTGCTGAAATGTCACACTGGATACGGTCGGTCGAAGCGCAATTTTTTACTTTATATGACTTAACGACTCCTGATGAGTAAGTTGCGGCGATATCGCGAACGATGCGGTTGCTTTCTACCGTAACATCAGAAACTATTAGTACTCCAATTGCTTCCTGTACCGCGGCAATTAATGCGTTTTGGATTGCCTTTTCTCGGGTCTCACCTGTTCCACTCGAGTCGACGGGTATCTCTGATGGAATAGAATTTCCAAAATAAAATTTTACTCCTTGTAAAACTAGCGAGGCGGCACTAAGTGGCGCCTTCTCTACCGCCGCGCAAGC